>Ga0105239_10011027_pt1 | contig 10088 bp, 12 predicted proteins | sample KBSC44metaG_FD_92761 | JGI IMG/M metagenome (GOLD analysis project Ga0105239, IMG submission 92761) | Corn rhizosphere microbial communities from Kellogg Biological Station, Michigan, USA - KBS C4-4 metaG | ecosystem: Host-associated > Plants > Roots > Rhizosphere > Soil | place: Michigan, USA...
ATAGCAAAGGCACGCCACACCAAAACCGCAAAAGCCAAGATAACCACAGCAGCCCAAATAAATCCCAACTCTTCCCCAATGACTGAAAAAATGAAATCCGTATGTTTTTCCGGTAAAAATCCCAACTGGGTCTGCGTTCCCGAAAAAAGCCCCTTACCGAAAAATCCACCGCTGCCAATCGCAATTTCCGATTGGAGGATATTGTAGCCGGCGCCCAGCGGATCAAAACCAGGACTTAAAAAAACAACGATACGCTTCCGCTGATAATCTTTAATTAAATGTTCAATCGAATGCGCGGTGTAAACGCTTAACCCCATGACGATGGATAGTATCAACGGATAGTGCCACGACAAACGTACATGTAACTTACGCAGAAACCACCATCCGGCAAAAATAAAGCCGGTCGCCAAAAAGAGTAATTCAATGGCCGAGCGCGTGCCAGCGGCGCTGTGAACTAAAAATTTAATAATGCCATGGGCATCCAATAATTGCGGTTGTAGGGAAAAATAGGTGGATAAGATGGGAATTCCTCCCGCCACACCACCAAAAAACAAAATACCTAATAGATAAATCGGCGGCACACCGGAAAAATAGAGCATCGTCATCATGACTGGCCCATAGGCTAATGTTCCACCCAGGTAAGGCTCGAGCAAAATGAGCAACATCTGCAATCCACCTAAACCAAAGATGAATAGAACCCAGCGAAATGATTTAAGGTCGCGTTCCGGGCGGTCAAGAAATGCCGCGGCGGCGATCACGAAGGCGATCCGCGCGATTTCGACCGGCTCGATAGAAAGCGGTCCAAGAATAATCCAGCTCTTGGCGCCATGAATACGTTTACCGATCGCCAATACCGTTAACAGACTAGCGACTCCAAGACCGTAAATCGCCCACGGGTAGGCTCTGAAAATTTGGTAGTTAATCGTAGTCATTAACGTCATCAGGAGTAGACCCAAGCCTAACGCGGAAAGCTGTTTAATCATAAAACGCGCAGGATTGCCGCTCGGACTTACAGCAGAATAGACAGCGACCAAACCAATGACAATAAGAACGGTAATCGCCAACATCAAAGGCCAATCGATGCGGCGCGTCCAGTTGGATAATACACTGTCGCGCTTAATCACTGGTGACCTCGTGATGTATTTCTTTAGAAAGACCGATACCCAGTGCAAAAGCCATCAAATCATGTGCAATGGGAGCCGCGACAACGCCCCCATGCCCCCCATGTTCAACCACGACAGCGCAGGCGACTTTAGGATCTTCGGCCGGCGCATAGGAGACAAACCAGGCGTGATCGCCCCCCTTAGAAGCCTGTGCGGTACCGGTTTTTCCGGCCACGTCGATGCCCGGCAATTGCGCCGCAATTCCCGTCCCTTTTGCGACGACTTGCAGCATGCCTTCGCGCACCAGATTTAAGGCATGCTCGGGCAGTGCAATATGATTTAAAAGATGCGGACTGCCGATGACTTGCGCGGGCTCGCTGAATCGTCGGGATTCCGTCGCTAAATAGGGCTGCCAAATAGACCCTTTATTTCCCAGGATAGAAATGACTTGCGCCATTTGCAGCGGTGTGACTAAAAGATCCCCTTGCCCAATGGCATAGTTCAAGGTATGTCCACCTTGCCAATATTCGTGGCGGCTTCCCTTTTGCGCCATCGGAAGGGCTTTCGAATTTTCATTAGGCAGATCGATTCCAGTTTTTTTTCCTAGACCAAATAATTCAGCCATTTGCTCAATTGCATTGGGTCCTGTGAGTAAGGCCAAATGATAAAAATAGACATCGCAACTTTCTGCCATGGCCTGTATAAAATTCACAAAGCCATGCCCGTGAGGCTTCCAACATTTAAAAACTCGTCGGTCCTTGCCTAAGGTGAAAGACCCGCCGCAGTAAACCAATTCTTCCGGCTTAATCGTATTTTTGACTAATGCCGCTAAAGCGCTGATCGGTTTAAAGGTGGAACCAGGCGGGTAAAACGCCTGAATAGCGCGGTTGTATAACGGTTTTAAATCATTATCTTGGATTAAGGCTCGCCGCTCGTCCGAATTTCCTAAAGGTAAAAATACGTTCGGATTAAATCCGGGAGCAGAGGCCAGCGCCAAAACCTCGCCCGTTTGTGGATTTAATACCACCGCCGCGCCAGGGTGGTTAGATTCATGCAAACGCAGTTCGGCCAATTCCTGTAAATGCTGATCCAACGTTAAAACCAAATCGCGTCCAGCTTGGGGCAATACATGTCGAAGAATACGCACTTGGCGACCGCGCGCATCGACTTGAATGAGAATTCCGCCATCTTGACCGTGCAGCGTCGGATCATAAAGACGTTCCAAACCCGTTTTTCCAATCCAGTCGCCCGGACGATACCCTTGATCGGCCAAGCGATCCAAATCGTCGTCGGTAATTTGACCCACATACCCCAACATATGAGAGGCAATGGCTTCTTTGGGATAAACGCGTTGTTCTTCAATCGTCAAAGAAATTCCTGGTAATAACAGGCGATCTTGCAAAATCCGGAAAGCCTGAGAGCGGCTTAAACGATCCGAGACACGCATTAATGTTTTTGCCCGAACCGCAGCACGCAGCCGCTTATCAATTTCCGTATAGGGAAGAATCAAAATATCCGCAAGATGCGCGACTGTTTGCTGAAATTGTTCGGGCTTTAATCCAAGTGGTGAAAAGAGCGCCACAAATACCGGTTGGTCGCCTGCAAGTACGACACCGTTGCGATCCAGAATGCGTCCGCGCGGCGCGCGTTCAACCACGATCTGTGTATGGTTATTTTCGGAGGCACGGGTGAGCGCTTCGCCGCGAATAAGCTGTAAAAAAATTAAGCGTATGACGCATATGCCAAAAGCCGTGGCAGCAAAAGCCGTTAGCCAACGGGCGCGGCCGGCACGGATGGATTGTTCATTGTACCCGACGAAAAAAACCACCTAATATCCTCTCTCACGAACATCCCACACCATGTCCCATGAACGCAAAACAAGAAACAACAAGGGTGCCGCCAAGGCATTCCAAAGAGGCTGTAACCACATGGACAAAAGAATCGGACGTTGTCCATTGGCGAAAAAATGTTCCACTAACAGCTCTCCAAGTAAAACGCCAAGTGAGGAAATCAGGGTAAACACTCCTTGCGTCCAAGGCTTGGTATCATCCAATTGTCGGCGAAAAAATCCTGCAATATAGCCCACAGCAGAATAAAGCAACGCGCGTTCACCTAATAATCCTAAAGAGGCGGCGTCGGTAAGCAAACCCCAGAGAAACCCCATCAGGGGCCCAGAAATGGGTCCTCGCGTAAGGCCCCAATAAATGGTGGCAATCACTAAAAGCTGAACAGAAAAAAGGGATCCACCAAGAAAATGGTTTTGAATGACTTGAAGCCAGAGACCGCCCAAAAGCGTTACGGCATAAAAGAGTAGATATTTCATGACGTTCCGGGAATTAAAACCAAAACAATACGAAGCCGGTTGGTAGAAATAATGGCGTGTAAGCGCGCTTGAAGAAATAACTGCCGAGGATCCAAGCTAATATCCTCGACCCAGCCAATGGGGATTTCTGCCGGAATATGGTTCCCCAAACCAGCAGTCACCACGATATCGCCCACTCTTACCACGCTGGAGCGATCCAAGTATTTCAAAATTAAATCATGACCGTTTGTCCCTTCGACCACGCCATCTTCATTGGCCGATCCTTGGAGATGTGCGGCAATCGAAGACAATGAATCTTGGATCAAAAGAACTTTCGATGTCGTGTCCATCACATCAATGACGCGCCCCACCATTCCTTCATGACCATTATCCACGACAATGACAGAGCTTTCTGGCACGACACCATGTAAACGCCCCTTATCAATCACAATTTCCTGAAACCAATGTTGCGGGTCCCGCCCAATCACACGCGCGGCGATCGCGCTGGGCCAGCGGGATTCCTTGAGCGCGCTCATATCGCGTAACCGCTGATTGTCGGCGCGCAACAGTTGAACAGCACGCAATGATTCGGGCGCCATGGCCCATAAGGGAGGCTGAGCGCTTAATCCGGGAGAAGCAGAGCCAGAGGGAAGGGCTTGCGACGGATCGGCACGCCAATCAGAAAGGAAGCGATGTGTGGGACCCGTCGTCCATTGAAGGACAGAACGCAAATCCACCACCCATGCTTGCTTATGAAAGATTAATAATAGGAATGAAATAAACGCGAAGATCGCGAATAATGAGCCGGCTTGCTGACGTTCCTGGTTGTCCAAATCCATAATCGGTTCGGACTCAAAGAAGAAAAAAAGGGCTTAGTGAAGTGGCAATGCGCGACGTTCACGTCGCATCTGGTCTAATTCTTCCAGATATCGCCCGGTTCCCATAACCACACATGTTAAGGGATCCGCAGCCATGACAACAGGCAGCTCGGTTTCCTGCGACAGCAGGTCCGGCAATCCTCGCAATAAGGCCCCACCCCCTGCGAGCACAATGCCTGTGTCCACTAAATCGGCGGCTAATTCAGCCGGAGTTTCTTCTAGAGTCTGCTTAATAACCTCAATAATCAATTTAATCGGATCGGCCAAAGCCTGGCGAACTTCTTCGGAAGTAATGGTCACCGTCTTCGGTAGACCCGTTACTTGATCGCGGCCTTTGACCTCTAAAACTTGTTCTTCGGGCAGTGGAAACACAGATCCGATTTTGATCTTTACATCCTCAGCGGAAGTTTCTCCAATAAGCAGATTGTATTTACGACGGAAGTACTGAATGATTGCCTCATCCAACTCATCGCCCGCTACATCTAACGACTTGGAAACCACCATGTCCCCTAAGGAGACCACAGCCACTTCGGTTGTGCCACCACCCATATCCACAATCATGTGACCACGCGGCTCATTGATCGGAATATCAGCGCCAATCGCGGCAGCCATCGGCTCTTCAATCAAATAGACTTCGCGCGCGCCGGCTTGTTGCGCAGATTCGCGCACGGCGCGTTTTTCTACTTCGGTAATACCTGAAGGAACGCCAATGACAATGCGCGGATGCAAAAGACTTCGGCGATTATGGACTTTTTTTATGAAATAGCGGATCATTCGCTCCGTCACATCAAAGTCCGCAATAACTCCATTTCGCAACGGACGCACAGCGATAATATTGGCGGGAGTTTTTCCCAACATGCGCTTGGCTTCAGCGCCGATGGCTAAGACATTGCGCGTATCTTTTTCGATCGCCACAACGGAAGGCTCGCGAAGAACAATTCCTTGTCCCTTAACATAGACCAGCGTATTGGCCGTTCCAAGGTCAATACCCATGTCATTGCTAAAAAGACTAAACAGATAGTTAAACATGTTCGATTTCGGATCCTAGGTGTCAGATTATACGGATAATTTCATCCGTATGCCGAAAGTTTACGAAACTAGTTTTAAAATTCCCATCTCTGCGCCATCCGACATCCGGGGGCCTTTACGAATAAACTGTGTATAGCCACCCTGACGTTCTTTATAGCGCGGAGCAATCACATCGAACAGTTTCGTAATCACAACTTTGTTCGTGAGATCTCGTGCGACCATACGTCGCGCATGTAAATCGCCGCCTTTGGCATGCGTGATAATACGATCAGTGAAACGCGAAACTTCTTTGGCTTTCGCCTGTGTCGTTTCCACTTTCTCGTAGTGGAGAAGACTGGTCGTCATGTTGCGCAATAATGCGAAACGATGACCGGTGGGACGTTTTAATTTTCTTCCTGCGCCTGTGTTCATAGTCGCTCCGGATTACGCCGATTTTGCAGGCGTTGTAACGCCCGAGAGATCCATGCCTAATGATAGATTCAATTCCACTAAGCGTTCTTTAATTTCATCTAAGGACTTTTTGCCAAAATTCTTATAGGCAATCAATTCCTCATCATTTTTACTGACCAAATCGCCAATCGTGCGAATTTTGGCGGCTTTTAAACAATTGGATGCGCGCACCGACAATTCAATAATATCGACGGGCTGATTTAAAAGTTCGCGCAATTTATCATTGTCGCTGCCATCTCCCGCTGAAGCCGAAGAAGCCGATGCGGCACCCGCCTCTTCGGATGGCGCTTCAATTTCTTCTTCTTCAAACGTAATGAAGATGGACAAACTGTCTTTGAGAATCTTCGCGGAATAGGCAATCGCATCGCCCGGAGCCACAGACCCGTCGGTCCAGACATCCAAGATCAAGCGGTCATAATCCGTCACTTGTCCGACGCGTGAATTTTCTACGTCATAATGCACTTTAATGACGGGCGAAAATAATGCATCCATCATAATGGTGTCAGCGGGAAAGTTTTCTTTGCTCTGTTTATCCGCTGAAAGATAGCCGCGTCCTTTAGAGACCCACATTTGCATGTTGAGCTCGCCATTGGTGTCCAACGTCGCAATCGGAAGTTCCGGTGTAAGCACTTCGACATTGGCGTTGCCTTCAATATCTTTAGCGCGAACCACGCGTTCCCCTTTGATGGTGAGACGCAGAATTTCGGTTTCAGGCGTATGCAATTTAAAACGCAATTGTTTTAAATTTAAGAGAATAGAAACCACATCTTCTTTGATTCCCTTAATGACTGAATATTCATGCACGATTTTGTCGATTTTTACAGCCGTGATTGCACAGCCTTCTAAGCTCGACAATAAAATGCGTCGCAATGAATTGCCAATGGTATGGCCATATCCTTTTTCAAACGGCTCCGCATAAAAGCGACCATAGGTGTCGGTCAGGGTATCCTGATCCGTTTCCAAGCTTTGGGGAAGCATCAAATCTTTGAATTTCATGTATGAATTCCTCCTTAAAGGAAATTATTTCGAGTACAACTCAACAATGAGTTGTTCATCAATCGGATACGAAATTTCTTCGCGTGACGGCCAGCTGCGCATCTTGCCGCTACCGGCGGCTGGATTAAACTCAAGCCACGTTGGCGCAGGACCACGCTTTTGTGTCATTTGTATCGTTTGCTGAACCAACGGATTTTGGCGAATTTTTTCTGACACCACCACGCGATCTCCGGGCTGGACGGCATAAGACGGAATATCGACGCGTTTATCATTCACCATCACATGGCCATGCAAAACCATTTGTCGGGCCTGCGCTTCGGAGGAAGCAAAACCCAACCGTTTCACAATATTATCTAAGCGGGTTTCCAAAAGTCGCAGCAAGTTTTCACCCGTCAATCCCGGCATTCGTTCCGCTTTACGGAAATAATGACGAAATTGTTCTTCGGTCAAGCCGGCAATACGTTTTGCCTTCTGCTTTTCACGCAAGCGGCGGCCATATTCAGATACTTTGCTGCGGCGTCCCACATGCATACCTGGAGCGGCTTTACGATTGTTTTTATCAAGCGTGCAAGCGGTGTAGCACTTTTCGCCTTTGAGAAATAATTTCGTACCTTCACGGCGGCACAACCGGCAAACTGGACCAATATATCGGCTCATATCTAGACTCTCCGTGGTTTGGGCGCGCGGCACCCGTCATGAGGAATAGGAGTAACATCGCGAATGGACAAGATCGCGAGACCAGCTCCCTGTAATCCCCGGATCGCGGTTTCGCGTCCCGAACCCGGGCCTTTTACAAACACATGAATTTGTTTGACGCCGAATTCGACCGCTTTTTTCGCCGCCGCATCCGCTGTGACTTGGGCCGCAAAGGGCGTTCCCTTTTTGGTGCCTTTAAAACCACAACCACCGGCGGTAGCCCAGACAATTACCTGTCCCTGCTCGTCGGTAATACTCACAATGGTGTTATTAAAAGAAGATTGGACGTAGGCTCGGCCCACGGTAATATTACGCCACACTTTTTTCTTGCGTGCCGGACTACCGGCCGCAGCGCGCGCGCCAGAGGCAGCGGAAGCGGGGCGTGATTCTTTTTCTGGACGTCCTGGTTTTTCATCGGCCATACAGACTCCTTATTTGCCGCCGGCGGCGGGTTTCGCCGTCGCGGGCTTTTCAATTCGTGCGGAGCCTACCGTCTTGCGACGGCCGCGCCTGGTTCGAGCATTCGTCTTCGTACGCTGGCCACGTGCAGGCAGGTTACGGCGATGCCGGAATCCACGATAAGACCCAATATCAATTAAACGGCGGATATTGGCTTGAATTTGTCGACGAAGATCGCCTTCGACCTTCATTTCTTGAGAGCTAATGATACCGGATATTTTTCCGATTTCACCTTCCGTCAAATCTTTTACGCGGGTGGACGGGCTGATCTGTGCTTCTTCAATAATTTGTTTTCCCCGAGTCCGCCCAATGCCATAAATATAGGCAATGGCAATATCAATCCGTTTATCTTTTGGTAAATCAACACCTGCTATACGTGCCATTTAAAACTCCTTGCGCTAGGCTCCAGGATCTAACAGCCTCGAGCGAATTAACCTTGTCTTTGTTTATGTTTGGGTTCTTTACAAATCACCCGTACGACGCCTTTACGGCGAATCACCTTACATTTGCTACACATCGGTTTAACTGACGATCGAACGTTCATGCTTCGACTCCTTCTTTACCTCTATCTTTACCTTTTGATCAGTCGCTCAGCACAACTGATCCTGAGCGCAGTCGAAGGGCTATTTCTCCCGGAACGTAATTCTTCCGCGCGTAAGGTCGTATGGCGACAACTCTACTTTGACTTTATCACCCGGCAGAATCTTGATGTAATGCATGCGCATTTTTCCAGAAATATGCGCAAGGACTTGATGTCCGCCTTCAATTTCAACTTTAAACATGGCATTCGGAAAGGCTTCGACTACTTTTCCGTCCACCTCAATTTTTTCTTCTTTACTCATAGGGACCCTTCATCACCATGGGGCGTTAAAACTTCGGTCCCCTGAGCTGTTATCGCTACCATTTTTTCGTAATGCACAGAAATCTTTTTATCCGCCGTGACCACTGTCCAGCCATCCGATTTATGTAGGATATTGGCTGTTCCTGCATTGGCCATTACTTCCAACGCCAACACCAGTCCTTCTGTTAAACGCATTCCGGTGCCGGGTTTTCCATAACATGGGACATGCGGCTCTTCGTGCATGGCCCGACCAATTCCGTGTCCGCCGTATTCTTTCACCACCGTAAAACCAGCGTCTTCAACCACTTTTTGCATGGCATAGGACACATCACCGAGCCGCCCATTAAATGTTGCCGCCGCCATAGAAGCCGCCAGGGATTGCCGACCTACCTGCATCAGCCGTTCTGCTTCTGGAGATGCTTTGCCCCCGACCACAAACGTCGTCGCCGTGTCGCCGCAATACCCTTCGACAAACATTCCGATATCGAGACTTAACACATCCCCTTCTTTAAGTTTTCGATTCCCCGGAATTCCATGGACGACCTCTTCATTTACCGACGCACAGATCGTCGCCGGATAACCGCGATAATTCAAAAAAGAAGGTACCGCTCCATTTTCGCGCATCAAACGCGCAGCCAGAGCATCTATATCGCGCGTTGTCATCCCCGGCACAACAGCGGCCTTTAACTCAAATAAAATTCGCGCAGACAAATGTCCCGCCGCGCGCAGTAACCCGATTTCGCGCGCGCTCTTTAATTCGATTCGCGACTGCGTAGCGGCCATTACGCCGTCACTCCAGTGGCGCTAAATACCTGCTGCGTCGTTTTTTCGACAAACAAGGAAGCATCAATAACAGTGAGGACTCCCTGTTTTTCGTAGTACCCTAAAAGTGGCGCTGTGCTTTCTTGATAGACATGCAATCGCTTACGAATCGAAGACGGTTGATCATCGACTCGCGTAATCAAGTGACCATCACAACGATCACATAGCCCTTCTCTTTTTGAAGGATGACTGACGAGATTATAAGTTGTTCCACATTTGGAACAAATACGGCGTTGTCCCATGCGGTTAACAACCATGGCAACATCCACCTTAAAATAAAGAACTTTATCTAACGGCTGACTTCTCTTTTTTAAATACGCGTCTAACGATTCCGCTTGCCCCAAACTACGGGGATAGCCATCCATCAAAAACCCTTTTTCACAATCTGGTTTTTTCAATCGTTCCAGAACGATAGCATTTGTTAATTTATCAGGGACCAACAACCCAGAATTAACAAATTGCGAAATTTCTTTACTAAATGCCGTCCCTTGCGCAATCGTCTCACGAAAAAT
>Ga0105239_10011028_pt1 | contig 10088 bp, 6 predicted proteins | sample KBSC44metaG_FD_92761 | JGI IMG/M metagenome (GOLD analysis project Ga0105239, IMG submission 92761) | Corn rhizosphere microbial communities from Kellogg Biological Station, Michigan, USA - KBS C4-4 metaG | ecosystem: Host-associated > Plants > Roots > Rhizosphere > Soil | place: Michigan, USA...
AGATCCACGAGACCAGCAGCGCCCGAGACCCAGGCTCCGCCCGCTCCGCGTGGTCGAGGAATGCCTCGCTGGTCACGACCCCGTGCCGGTTTTCGGCGGTCCAGCCCGTCAGAAGCTCGAAAAACGGGCGGTCGCCGACCCTGCGCCGCAGGGCGTGCAGGGCCAGGGCGCCGCGCTTGTAGACCCGATCGTCGAACATCGACGCGGGCCCGGGATCGCCGATCACGATGTCGCGAGGCTGCTGGCGGAGTCGAGCCAGGTGTTTCGCCGCCTGCTCGTCTGCCGACGTGCCGCCCGACGCCTCGGACCACAACCACTCCGCGTAGCACGCGAAGCCCTCGTTCAGCCAGATATGACGCCACTGCCCCACCGAGACGCTGTTGCCGAACCATTGATGCGCCAGCTCGTGTGCTATCAGACGCTCGTGTCGGGCGTGCAGATGGTTGACGCCGAAGATCGAGATCCCGTGCGCCTCCAGCGGGATCTCGAGCTCGTCCTCGGTGACCACCACCGTGTACGACGCGAACGGATACGGTCCGAATATCTCCTCGAAGTAGGCCATCATTCGCGGCTGCCGGGCAAAGGCGCGGCTGAACTCCGCCCGCAGGCGGGGCGGGATCGCCGCCAACTGACGCACGCCGTGACGGCCGATCACGATCTCGTCGTACAGGCCGAGTTGCAGCGTCGCCAGGTACGTCGCCATCGGATCGGGCTGCTCGAAGACCCACTGCGTACGGCTTCCGCCCACGCTGTGACCGACCAGCGTGCCGTTGGCCAGCACGGTGTAGGCGGAGTCCGTCGCCACCGCGAAGCGGTAGGTCGCCTTTTCGCTCGGGTGGTCGTTGCACGGGAACCAGGTCGGCGCGCCGTTGGGTTGGCCGGCGACGAGCACTCCGGACTCGAGCTCCTCCCAGCCGATCTCGCCCCAGACGCCTTTGCGGGGACTTGGCTTTCCGCCGTACTGGACGTCGATGACGAACGACTCGCCCGACGCGACGGCGGTCCGTAGCGAGACGACGAGCTTGTTCGAGCGGTTCGCGAACTTCTTGACGGGCTTGCCGTTTACGGAGACCTTCGCCACCCGAAGCCCGACCAGGTCCAGACTCAGCCTTTCCAATCCTTGCGTCGCGGTGACCGAGAGGCGCGCGCGGCCGCTGAGCAGGTTGGTCGCCGGACGGTAGGACAGGTCGAGGTCGTAGTGGTCGACGCGGTAGCCGCCGTTGCCGCTCTCCGGCACATATGGGTCGCCGGCGCTGGCGGCGCCGACCAGCCCGTCGCCCGGTTTCATGGCGCCACCCAGGGCGAGATCGGGTTGCCGACCCAGCGGGTCTCGGGGGGCACCGCCTCGCCGCGCATGACGAGCGACGCGGGCCCGACGGTGGCGCCGCGGCCGATGGCGGCCGCCGGCAGGATGACGCCGTGGGGGCCGAGGGTCGCTCCCACGCCCAGCTCGACGCTGTCGATCTGCATGATCCGGTCGTGGAACAGGTGAGTCTGCAGCACGCAGCCGCGATTCACAGTGCACGCGTCGCCGAGCCGCACCAGGTCTGCCTCCGGTAGCCAGTAAGTCTCGCACCAGACGCCTCGCCCGATTCGGGCGCCCATGCTCCGCAGCCACATGTTGAGGACCGGTGTTCCGGCCGCGGCGCGCGCGAACCACGGAGCCGCCAGCATCTCGACGAACGTGTCGACGACCTCGTTACGCCAGACGAATGCGCTCCACAGCGGGTGCTCGCCGACCCGCAACGGCCCGACGAGAACCCACTTGACCGCGGTGGTCGCCGACGCGGAAACGCCGCCTGCGACTAGGAGCGCGGCGCCGCCGCAGACGCCGGCGACGACGTAGTCGCCGTGGACGATCAGAGCCTCAAGACACAGTAGGACGGCGAAGCCGACGCCGAAGGTGGCGATAAGCGCGGTCAAGCGGCACAGCTCGATGAGTCCGCGGGCCACCTTGAGTCGGGCGGGCGGCGCGAAGGTGCGCTCGAGATCGGCCTTGGCCGCCGAGCGCCGGAGTTGCACCGGCGGACTGCCTAGCCAGGACGAAGCCTTCTTGGAGCGCTCCGGCGTCGACGAGAGCACGGCGACCAGCCCCTTCTTGGCCAGTGACCGGCCCGGCGCCGCCATGGCGGAGTTACCGAGAAAGGCACGCTTACCGACCTTGGCCGGCGCGATCCGCAACCAGCCGCCGCCCAGCTCATACGAAGCGATCATCGTGTCGTCGGCCAGAAACGCGCCGTCGGCGATGGATGTCATCTTTGGCAGCAGGAGAACCGTCGACGCTTCGACTCCGCGGCCGACCTCGGCGCCGAGCCAGCGGAGCCAGGTGGGCGTGAAGAGGCTGGAGTACAGCGGGAACAGCAGCGTGCGCGCCGAATCGAGCACTCGTTCAGCAGCCCACACCTGCCAGCCGATCCGACTGCGCACGGGGTGGTGGCCCTCGCGTACACCCAAGCCGAGCATCCGGACGAGGAACAGCGTGGCCAGGGCGTAGACGACCAGCCAGCCGAGGGCTGCCACCACGAGCCACTGTGCCACCACTGCCGCAGCGCCGGCCAAGTGCTGTTGACGGCGCACAGCCCAGCCGACGAGCAGCAACGACGGCACCCCCGCCAGCGCGGGAAGCACCGAGAAGAACGCCGACGCAACCCCGTAGAGGACCAGCCAGCGGCGTCCCTGGGCCGGTCGCATAGGCGGCCAGGCCGGGACGGCGACGCCGACCCGTTCGGCCGGAGATCCGGCCCACTGCTCGCCGTTGGCGACGTCGCCGCGTACCCAGGAACCAGCCACGATCTGGGCGTCACGCCCGATCACGACGTCCGGACCGAGGGTGCTGCGCGAGCCGACAGTGGCGCGCGGCCCGACGACGATCTCGCCCAATCGCAGCCGGTCGCCGTCGACCCAGTATCCGGAGAGGTCGACCTCGGGCTCGATCGCGCATTCCCGTCCGAGTGTCATCAGGCCGGTGATCGGCGGAAGGGCGTGCAGGTCGACGCCGCGGCCGATCTTCGCGCCGAGGGCGCGGGCATAGTAGGAGATCCACGGCGCCCCCGCCAGGTTCGCGGCGCCCACCGCTTCGGCCAGCTGCTCGGCGGCCCACAACCGCAGGTGCACGCCTCCGCCACGGGGGTAGTCGCCGGCCCGCACGCCTCGCAGCAGCAGGCGGGCGCCGGCGACGGCCACCGCCATCCGCCCCATCGGGCTGATCAACAACAGGAACCCACCGAGCAGCCACCACCAGGAGATCGTGGGCGCCCACGGCAGCGGGCCGGCCCAGTGCTGCAGCAGGTTGTTCGACGCGCCCAACAGGGTGAGCCAGCGCAGTCCGGCGATGGTGTTGACGACGACCATCACGCCCAGTTGGGCGGCCTGCGCGCCGAGAGGCGTCGGCCGGACGATCCGTTCAACCAGGGCTTCGACCGGCTTGGCCCGGTCCAGGAAGTCGGCGAGGTCTGCGAGGCGCGGATGGGCGTAGACATCGGCGACGGTCACCTGCGGAAAGCGGGTGCGCAGACTGGAGACCAGCTGCGCCGCGGCCAGGCTGCCACCACCATGGGCGAAGAAGTCGTCGTCGACCCCGCTGACCGAAGCGCCGAGGATCGTCGCCCACAACTCGGCGATCCACGCGTGGACGCCGCTCAGTCCGTGCTCCGGAGTCGGCCCGGGAGCCGCCGCCACCGGCCAGGGCAACGCGTCCCGGTCGACCTTGCCAGAGGTGCGGGTCGGCAGGGTCTGCACCGTCACGAGCATCGGGACGAGACCAGCCGGCAGCAGCTCACGCAACGCGCTGCTCGCGCGCGATGTGTCGAACTCGACGCCGGGGCTCACAACCACGTAGCCGACCAGGATCTGGTTACCGCCGCGTGTCGTCCGAACCGCGGCCGCGGCGCCGGCGACTCCGGCGAGGCCCTGCAAGGCGACGTCGACCTCGCCAAGCTCTATCCGCCGTCCGCCGATCTTCACCTGCTCGTCGGCTCGGCCCCCGAACAACAGGCCAGTTCCGTCGAAGCGCACCAGGTCGCCGCTTCGGTACGCGCGCTCCCAGCCCAGGGCGGGCATCGGGGCGAACTTCTCAGCGTCCTTCGCGGCATCGAGGTAACGAGCCAGCCCGACACCGCCAATGATCAACTCGCCGGTCTCGCCGGACTCGACCGGCCGCCCGTCCTTGTCGACCACGGCGAGCTCCCAGCCATCGAGCGGCAGGCCGATGCGAACCGGCTCGTCATCGGCAAGTCGCGCCGCGCAGGCGACGACGGTGGCCTCGGTGGGGCCGTAGGTGTTCCAGACTTCACGACCGTCGTCGACCAGCCGTTCCGCCAGGTCCGGTGGGCAGGCCTCGCCCCCGAAGATCAACAAACGCACGCCGTCCAGAGTGTCCGACGGCCAGAGAGCGGCCAGGGTGGGAACCGTGGAGACGATGGTGACCCGCTGCTCGACAAGCCACGGGCCGAGGTCGACTCCAGCGCGAACCAGCGATCGCGGCGCTGGAACGAGGCATGCGCCGTGACGCCAGGCCAGCCACATCTCCTCGCAGGACGCGTCGAACCCGACCGAGAGGCCGGCGAGCACCCGGTCGCCCGGGCCGATCGGAGCGTCGGTCAGGAACAGCCGGGCCTCTGCGTCGATGAACGCCGCTGCGCTGCGGTGGCTGACGGCAACTCCCTTCGGAGTCCCGGTCGAGCCGGATGTGAAGATCACCCAGGCGTCGTCGGCAACGGTCGGCTGTTGCGGAGGGGCCGCCGCCGGGGCGAGGACGAGATCGGGAGTCACGACGATGCCGACCGCCGCCTCGCGAAAGATGAACGCCGCGCGCTCGTCCGGATCGTCGGCGTCGACAGGAACGTAGGCCGCGCCGGCCCGGAGCACAGCCAAGATCGTGATGTACAGCTCGCGGGAGCCCGACGGCATGCGGACGCCGACCCGGTCGCCGCGCCCGACTCCCGCTCCGGTGAGGCGGGCGGCCAAATCCCGCACCGCCTCCGCCAGCTGCGTGTAGGTCAACGCCCCTTCGCCGTCCTCGAGCGCCGGCCGCTCGGGGAAGGCCCGCACGGTCTCGGCGAAGACGGCCATCAATGTCCGAGGCGCGGGAGCTTGAGCGCGATGACCGAGCACGACGCCGTCACGCGCCAACCGATCGGTCACGAGTGCACGTTACGGCGTTCGCGTCGGCGCGCTGCCCACGCGCGAGCGTGACCCCATCCGTTCAACTACCGGCCAACTGACGCTTACCCGGCGGCGGATACTCGCGTCATGACCGACCTCGCCGAGCAGCTGACGGAGCTGTCGAACAAGTACGGCGCCGGGCCTTTCGAAGTCCACGACATCGACGACGACGACCCGGTTCTGAGTTCGGCCGACGGCCGACTCGTCGACACCTGGCGGGAGGGCTACCCGTACGACGAGCGCCTGGGCCGCGACGAGTACGAGCACCAAAAGCGCCTGCTGCAGATCGAGTTGCTGAAGCTGCAGAAGTGGATCAAGACGACGGGCGGCCGGCACGTGATCCTGTTCGAGGGGCGCGACGCCGCCGGCAAGGGCAGCACGATCAAGCGCTTCACCGAACATCTCAACCCGCGCGGAGCCACCGTCGTCGCGCTGGAGAAGCCGACCGACTACGAGGAGCGGCAGTGGTATTTCCAGCGCTATGTCGCCCGACTGCCCGCCCGTGGCGAGATGACGTTGTTCGACCGCTCCTGGTATACCCGCGCGGGCGTCGAGCACGTCATGGGCTTCTGCACGGAGACCCAATACCGCAACTTCCTCGACCAGACGCCGGTCTTCGAGGATCTCTTGCTCGACGACGGCTTCTCGCTGACGAAGTTCTGGTTCTCGGTGTCGCCGTCGGAGCAGCGCACGCGCTTCCTGATTCGCCAGATAGATCCAGTCCGGCAGTGGAAACTGTCCCCCATGGATCTGGCCTCGCTGGATCGTTGGCAGGAGTACACCGACGCCAAGGAGACGATGTTCAGGGCCACCGACACTGACCGGGCGCCGTGGGTGGTCGTCAAGAGCAACGATAAGAAGCGGGCCCGGCTCGAAGCGATGCGCCACGTCCTGGCCAAGGTCGACTACGACGACAAGGACGCGTCCGTCGTCGGCTCCCCCGATCCGTTGGTCGTCGGCCGGGCCAGCGAGGTTTATGAACTGGGCGAACGGCCCCACTGAGGTCGCCTCTGTTCAGCGCCCGGTCCGGGGTCCTATCTTGCGTGAATGCGGTGCACGTTCTACGTCGACGGCGACCTCTTCGGCCCCTGGGAGGAGGAGTTGCTCCCAGGACCGCCGCGCGTGGGCCGCATCATCAGCCGCTTCGGCTACACGTGGGCCGTCGCCCGCGTCACGGTGACCGAAGCTCCGGCTGAGTCTCGTGAGGCGTCGATCTACCTCATCCGCGCGTCCGACGCCGGATCATGGGGCCAGCGACGTCATCGATAGCGGCTTCGCGGCAGGGATTGCCGGAAGTTACCTGCTCGGTTGAGCCAGCTATCGTCCGTTCTCCGTCACAGGTGCGCGCGCGCCGAGGAACTCCGGCTCGCCGTCGACGACGGTCCGGTTGCGTCCGCCGCGTTTCGCCCGGAACAGCGCGTGATCGGCCGCTCGCACGAGCTCGTCGAGGCCTTCCGCCGCGCTGCTGTGCGCTACGCCGAAACTCGCGGTGAACGGAGGCACGTTACCGGCGTTGGCTGCGAGCGCCAGCGCCTCGCGAACGCGCTCGAACGCGCCAGCCGCCTCCGACACCGACCGGTCCGGCAATACGAAGACGAACTCCTCGCCGCCGTAGCGGGAGATTATGTCTTCCGAGCGCAGCACCGATCGCACCGTCTTCGCGAAGACTCGCAGCGCTCGGTCGCCCGCTTCATGGCCGTGGGTGTCGTTGAGGGCTTTGAAGTGGTCCAGGTCGCCCATCACCAGGCAGAACTGCCGGTGACTGCGCATCAACTCGTGGAGCTGGTTTTCCAGGCTTCGTCGGTTCAGCAAGCCCGTCAGCGGATCGGTGGCCGCCTGGAGGTGAGTCTGCTCGAGCACCCGCAGCATTCCTATCCGGGCGCCGGCGCGTTCCGCGATGGCCTCAAGGTCGCGGACAGCGCGCTGACCGGGGAGCGCCTCGGCCGGAGCCGCCACGTGTAGGACGCCGATCGCTCGCCCGACAACGTTCAGTGGCACGCATACCGCTCCGACCGCCGCGCCGACGGGCCGTTGCGTGGCCGCGGTGCTCAGCCAGGGGCACGCGTCTAGTGCCGTATGCGCCGGGAAGCGGCTCGTCTGGGCGCGACGGATGGCCGGGCATTGGAACGGCCCCGTCACGTCGCACGCGGTGACGCCGCGGCCCCGTTCGTGCTCGACTGTGACTTTCAGGTGCGCTTCGCTGGAGTCCGCCAGCTTGAGTTGGGCATGCCCGATCACGCCCACGGCGTCGAGCGCGCGAGCGACAACGTCGTATCCGGCCGCTTCGTCAGGCGCCATGTTCAGCGCGGCCTGTAACTGCTGGTCGAAGAGTTGACTGCGGTGCCGGTCCCGCAGGTACCGGATGACGGTCCACCACAGCCCGACCGAGGACAACACGGTGATCGCCGCGACTTCGGCCAGGTCGACGACGGCCTTGCCGGCGTCCGGTACGAACTCCGCCAGGAGCCACTGCGTCAGCAGGTAACTAGCCACGATGACGGACACGAGCGCGACCAGCAGACGGTATTCCGTCGCCGTGGCGCGCGCACGGAGCTTCATTTCGACGCGGGTCCCTTCTCGATCCCCTGCGCTGTGCCTGGACGGCACTGACTTCGCTACCCCCCCGTTAGCTCTATCGGCGGATTTCGACACACCATGAGTGCCCCGGCTCGCCAGCGCGCAGAATCGCGCCTCGGCAAACGCCTCGGTCTGCGCGACGAGGTGACGGAGGCCATCGTCGTGAGGCGGCGAGATAGCGCTAGCGCCGGTGGGGGCCCTCCCCCGGCGCATCCTGGAGGGCGTGGCCTGGCATCTGGCTGGGTCGTCGGCGGGAGATCCGGACTCACACCAGCTGATGACTGCTGGGCATCTCATGAGTGGAGACGAAGAGAATCGAACTCTCAACCCCCGCCTTGCAAAGGCGGTGCTCTGCCAATTGAGCTACGTCCCCGGGCCTACTACACCGTACGTCCCGGATGGGGCGAAGAATACCGGCGCGCTCAGTCCTTGGCAGTCGGCGTGTTCCGCGCAGCCGTGGCCTCGGCCCACAACGCCGCGTCGGCCTTGCTGCCGGTGCCTCGCCGTTTGACCGCGATCGCGACTCCAGCGGCCAGCGCCGCGAGGAGTAGTGGCTTCTTCATAGCGGCCCGCCTTCCAGCAGCGCTGGTCGAGTCGACCAGGTGTTGTTGTGGGCCTGGGAGGACTTGAACCTCCGGCCTCATCCTTATCAGGGATGCGCTCTAACCGTCTGAGCTACAGGCCCGCGAACACGAAGAGCCACCCTACCTGGACGCGGCATCCGTGCACAAAGCAGATCGGCGACTAGCTGTCGCGCTCGGAGAGCGTCACCTCGACACCGCCGACGAGATCGGCGCACAGGTTGTAGACGACCGACCCGACGGTGGTGAGCGCGATGAACAGCACCGCGTTCACCGCGCCGATGATCAGCGCGTATGCGAAGACCCGGCCACCGTTGACCACACCGCTGGATCCGGGACCGTTGATCGTGGTGACCGACCGGTTGATGTCACCGATGACGCCGCTGGCGTTCAGGACCCCGAACAACAGCATGACGATGATGAGCCAGGCGAGGAACAGGAACACAGCCAGCACGGAGGAGAACTTGAAGACGGTCCAGGCGTCCACGTTGCGGAGTTGAAGACGGGCGCGTCGTGGACCGCGCCCCCGGGCCGTCGCCTTGCCGGGCGCCTTGGCGGCGTTCGCGCCGGGCTTCGGCGCGACGTTGGGCACGGCCGTCGTCGGCGCGTCGGCGATGGCCGGTCCGGCGGCGGGCAGGTCGCTGAGCTGCTTCTCGTTGACCGGCCTGTCGTTGACCGACCTCGCCCCATTCTGGGGCACGGTAATAGTGGTAGTCGGACCCGTGCCCTTAGGCGGCGCCGACGGCGCCGGAGTGGATGCCGGAGCCGAACGACCCCGCACCAGCGGGGCTCCGGCCGGCGGCGCCTTTGGAGCGACCGCCTGGGCCCCCCGCTCGATGCGGGTCGGTCCGAAACCGTCGTCGTCAGTGCTGCCCGGGCTCCCCGGCTGGGTCATCCATTCACTCCTGCTCGTCGTCCGGCTCGTCGGCGTTGCGGGCCAAGGCGACCAAGTTGACGCCCTCGGGCAGATTCATGAGCCGTACGCCCATCGTCTGCCGCTGTGCCCGGCGGACCTCCGCGGCCTTCGTGCGGATGACCACGCCGTCGGACGTGATCGCGTAGATCTCGTCCTCAGGGCGGACGGCAACCGCGCCGACCAGCCCACCTCGCGTTGAGACGATACGCGCTGTGAGCACCCCCTTGCCTCCCCGACCTTGAGGCGGATACTCAGAAACCTTCGTTCGCTTGGCGTAGCCACCGTCCGTTGCGACCAGAATCTCCTGGTTGGATTCCTCGCCCTGATCGACGACCTCCATCGCCAGGAGTTCGTCGTCTCCGCTGAACCTCATGCCGATCACACCCGACGTCGCCCGCCCCATGGGCCGCAGGGTTTCGTCATCGGCCTTAAAGCGAATCGACATCGCGTTGCGGCTAACGAGGATCAGATCATCCTCGGCCGAGATCAGAGCTGCGTCGATCAGCTCGTCGTCCTCGCGCAGATTGATCGCGACGATGCCGCCCGAGCGGTTGGAGTCGAAGTCGGTCAGCTTCGTCTTCTTGACCAAGCCGGACTTGGTAGCCAACACCAGATACGGCGTCACCTCGTAGTTTCCAATGGTGATCACCTCGGCGATCGTCTCGTCGGGCTGAAAGGCGAGCAGGTTCGCTACGTGCTGCCCGCGGGCGTTGCGGTTGGCCTCCGGTAGCTCATACGCCTTCGTCCGGTAGACCCGACCCTTGTTGGTGAAGAAGAGGATCCAGTCGTGCGTTGAGCAGACGAAGAAGTGACTGACGATGTCGTCCTGACGAAGCGCGGCCCCCGAGACG
>Ga0105239_10011029_pt1 | contig 10087 bp, 7 predicted proteins | sample KBSC44metaG_FD_92761 | JGI IMG/M metagenome (GOLD analysis project Ga0105239, IMG submission 92761) | Corn rhizosphere microbial communities from Kellogg Biological Station, Michigan, USA - KBS C4-4 metaG | ecosystem: Host-associated > Plants > Roots > Rhizosphere > Soil | place: Michigan, USA...
GACCGTGAAGGGCGCGGGCTCGCACGATAAAACCGGACGGCACTGTCTGCCGGACGATCCTGAGGGCAAACTCGACGTGCCGCGCGCGGCGGGAATGTGGCTGCGCGATGACAATGGCAACCTGACTCGTGCGATCCCGCACCTATGCTGGGATGGCTGCATGTTCTCGAACGAAACCATGATGAATCCCGTAACCTGGCGCAATATTCTGGCCACCATGATCGCCGTTCGCAAGGCTCACGGCTGGAATTAGGGTCGCACGAATGGCGAAAAAAGTTCTCAACATCGGGATGGTGGGTTACGGCTTCATGGGCCGTACTCATTCCAACGCTTTCCTGCAAGCGGGCCGATTTTTCGATTTGGAATACCAGCCGGTACTCAAAGCCGTGTGCGCCCGCAATGCCGCGCGGGCGGAGGCATTCGCCGCAAACTGGGGTTATGAATCGATAGAGACTGATTGGCGCAAGCTGGTGGAGCGCAAAGATATCGACTTGATTGACATCGCCAGCCCTAACGATACTCATGCCGAGATCGCCATCGCCGCCGCGAAGAGCGGCAAGATCGTCATGTGCGAAAAGCCATTGGGGCGCACAGCGGCCGAGGCCGCTGCAATGGTGGGCGCGGTGGAATCGGCAAGGGTGCCGAATATGGTCTGGTACAACTACCGGCGCGTTCCGGCGGTGATGCTGCTTAAACATCTGCTCGACGAAGGGCGCCTGGGACGCATCTTTCACTATCGCGCGAAGTTTCTTCAAGACTGGACCATTTCGCAGGATCTGCCGCAGGGCGGCGAGGGGCTGTGGCGGCTGGATCTGGCGGTGGCGGGAAGCGGAGTAACCGGCGATCTTCTGGCGCATAACATCGACACGGCGTTGTGGCTAAACGGTTCGATCCGCGAGCTGACCGCGATGACTGAGACGTTCATCAAGCAGCGCAAACATAATCTGACCGGGAAGGTGGAGGCGGTGGGCATCGACGACGCCAGTGCATTTCTATGCCGATTCCAGAACGGCTCGCTGGCGACGTTTGAGGCAACCCGTTATGCCCGCGGCCACAAGGCCCTGAATACTCTCGAAATCAACGGTGAGCTCGGGTCGGCGCTGTGGGATCTGCACGATCTGCACCGTATTCAATGGTTCGATCATCGCGACGAAGGCCGCCTCCGCGGCTGGAGAAGCATTCACGTAAGCGACGGCGATCATCCCTACATGAAGCATTGGTGGGTGCCCGGCCTGCAGATCGGCTACGAGCATACCTTCATTCATCAGGTTGCCGATTTCCTGGAAGCGCTGGCATCGGGCAGGGCCGCGGCGCCGACATTCCGCGACGGCCTGGCAACGGATCAAGTGACGGACGCAGTGTTGAGATCGGCCCAGACCCGCCAATGGGAAAAAGTTTCGGAGGTAACATGATCACGAAGACGAAGACTGCGTTGGTAGTGACCCTGGCTCTCGCGGCGGCATGGAGCCATAGGCTTGCGGCGCAGCAGGCTGCGCCGGCGGCGCCAAGAAGCGGCGGCAGCCGATTCATCCAGCCGGACCCCATCGATTTTGAGGATCACGCGGGCTGGACGTCCCTGTTCGACGGCTCGACGCTGAAAGGCTGGGACGGAAGCAGCGAAGTGTGGCGCGTGGAGAATGGAGCGATCACCGGTGAATCGACGCCCGAAAAGCCGTCCGGAACCACCTACGTCATCTGGCAAGGCGGCGAGGCCAAGAACTTCGAGCTGAAGGCGGAGGTCAAGCTCGAAGGCGGCGGGGCCAATAGCGGGATTCAGTATCGCAGCGCGCGCGCCACGCAACCGAAGGGCGGCCCAGTTCCAAATCCGAGGTTCGCAAAATGGAACCTCAAGGGCTACCAGGCGGATTTCGATTACGCCAACCGGTATAGCGGGCAGCTCTATGAGCAAGGAACGCCGCGCGGGATTATCGCGTGGCGAGGGCAGATGGTGCGGACGGAAACGGGCAAAAAGCCGCGCCTGCTGGGCACCCTGGGCGATCCCGACGCGCTGAAAAGTTTCATTAAAGTCGGCGACTGGAACCAGATGCACGTCATCGCGCGCGGCAACATGATGACCCACGTGCTCAACGGACACGTGATGTCCATCTTCATCGACGATGATCCCACGATGGCGGTGGCGCAGGGGGTGATTGGCTTACAAATCGAAGGCGGCGGGAAGGTGAAGGTATCTTTCCGCAATCTCTGGCTGAAGAAACTGCCCTGAGCGGGCTGCTCCCGAGACGGGCCCGGGAGTGGCCCTAGCCTACTTTTTTATCAGGACGTCATCCGGAATGACCACATGCAAGGGAACCTGGCGCAAGTTGGCCGTGAAAGTGTTGTCGTCTCCCGTGGTTCGTACCCAAATGGTTTGCGGAGGGCCCTTAGCGAACTGGACCTCCACCGGTGCGTCCACGGAGAAATCGTCGCCGGCGCCGGATTGATCAATGGAGCCGGAGAGTTTCACGGCAGGCGCGACCCCCTTTACCGTGTACCGCAGCTTCAGCGTCGGTATTCCGGTCGCATACACCCAGTTATCGAAAAAAGCGTCGACCCCTTCCGCACTCAGGGCGCGGGGCCGAAGCTCGCGCGCGAGGGTCTGGAAGTCAGCGGTGCTCACTAGTTTGAACTCATAGCGCCGGCGCAGCTCGGCCAGGAGTTTGAAGAAGGCGTCGTCGCCCATCCTGCGGCGCAGCATATGCATGATCCAGGTGCCCTTCCCGTAGGTAATCGCGCGCCACGTGCGACTGGCCGGCTGGCCGTTCAAACGTTCGCCCCACACAATGGGGCCGGCCGATTCATAGGTCTGGCCTTGCGCATCCTTATCCAGCAACTCGGAGCGATAACCGTTGAGCACGGCCTCCATTTCCTTTACGCCTCTTTTTTTCTCCAGCCACAAGAGCGAAGAATAATTTGCCAGGGCTTCCAGCAGCCAGTCGTCTTCGCTGCGCGCAGTGGAGATGACGCTGCCCCACCATTGATGCGCCACTTCATGCGGAACCATCAGATCGGAGTAGAACACCTGTTCGCGCGCGTCGCGCAAGGCGGCCGGCCGCGCCACTGGATCAATATAGGCGAAGGTCGAAAGATACACCAGCCCGGGGAACCCCTGCCCGAATCCGCCCGGAATGGGCGCGACCGTCAGCGTCTTCATCACTGGAGGTCCGAACATTCTGCTGAAAAATTCGAGGGATGCCGCCACATCGCCGGCCACAGCTCGCAATCTTCCTAAGGGGTCGGGGGCGGTTGGAACCACCAAAGTCGGCTGGGGCATACGGACACCACGTGACCGGAACGGGGGCTGCGGTGAGGGCGGCGCGGACGATAACGTCGCCCGAGGACGCAACGCTTCCTCCAGGTTGCGGTTACCGTATACTTCAAAATTCACACCCGCTGCGGTTCCGGCCACCTTTTCGTAAATGCCCAGATTGAATCCTGCGGCGCCCACGGCCACGGTCGTGCGGCGACGGGTGATTCGCGAGTCGCCTTCGATCCGATCCTCCATCGGATCGCCGGCCGCCACCAGCGTAAGCCGCTTGGGATAACGGAACGTGAGATCGTAGGTCGCAAACAGGCCGGGCATGTGTGGATACCACGACCCGCGGGCGCTCACAAAATAGACTCCATCGCCGCGCGTGGCAATCACATTTCCGTGGTGTTCGAACTCGAACTCATGAGTGGTGCCGGGGGCCAGGGCCACTGGAGCCACCGCCAAGAACTCTACTTCTTCAGTGACTCCCCGGATGCGCCCGCGCTGTGACTCGTCGCGCATCAGTTCGGCCGGAGTGCCGTCGATGCGGACCGCCGTCACCTGCATGTTGCGGGCGATGTCGAAGGCAAAGGTGCGAACTGGATCCGGACCGATGAGCACGCTAACCCGGGTAACGGCGCTTACCCCAAGATCGTTGGCGATCTCGGTATTGATGCGATAGCGCGATAGGGTGAATTCCCAGGCCGGCTGGGCCGGCCGCGGCCCCAAGGGATTTGGCGCGTTGGAACTACCGGACGTTATCCGCCGTGGCAAGAAATCGGTCCAAACATTGAGTTCATCACGTCCATTGCGTTCGACGCTCTGCCGCATGAGGATGCGGTGATTGGAGCGGGCATCGGAGAGGATATCGAAGTTTCCCAGCGTGGCGCCGGTGATCGCGAAAAAGGCCAACCCGGTTTTTCCGGGCCGCGCTGACCACAAGTCAGCGACCAGACGCATCTGCATGGGCCCGGAGATGTTGGCCACTACTGGATCCCAGCGCGCGGCCAGCAGTGCGCCCGCTGCCAGCGTCTTCTTCGCCGATTCTGGCTGCTGCTCGAGTGCAGTGCGCAGCAGGGGCATGGATTCGTCGGTAAAGATCATCAATATGGTCTTGACGTGCTCGTCCAGATTGGGCGATTCCGTGAATGCGGCGAGCGATTGCCTTTCGCTGCGGGTTGGAGGTATGAGGATCACTTCCCCGTCCCCACCTTCGACATCGGTTGTGAAGAGCGCTGACAACCGATGCCCCAGAACCGGCTTTGAGAGGATCAGGTAGCCGTCGTTCAAGTACAGCTTTATGTCATCCTTGACGAAACTCAGATCGCGGACTCGATAGCATTCCGTCGGGTCCAAACCGGATTCGCGAATGTTACGAGCCAGGTCCGCGGCGGTCGTCGGCGGGGCCGAAGGTGGCGGCCCCTGGAAACAGTAGGCCGTGCCGGTGAGCAACAGGAATAACGCGAAACGATACACGTAACTTCCAGTCTAATACCGGCTGCAAATGAAAACAGGAAATTCTGGAACGATCGCGCAAGGCGGAATACAGACGGCAGCGGTTCTAGCGGAAGTTGAGCACGACAGCTGCTGCGGCGGCGAGCAGAATAGCTCCCCCGCCGATTCTCAGACAGAACGTCGTCAAATTAGGCCACCGCGATGCCTTGTAAAACTGCAATCCGCAGTGCTCGCAAATCGGAGCCGAAAAGCTGACGATGGTTTTGCAACTCGGACATTGTCTCATGTGCCCCCCCCTCCAAAAGGGCTGCGTATCGATCTACACGCTATTCGATTAACGGATTCGGGATCCGCGACAATCGTCTACGTGAAATAGCTTATATCGAGATCAGGCGAATTGCAAGAGAATTTGAGTTTTTTACCTATCTTTCGATAGGGCCCTAGGTCTAGGACCATTCCAGATAGATTTCCCTATATTTTACAATAATTTGGATAATTTTTGGTACCTCTTCGTCCGTTACCGCTTCGAGAAGTGGTGGTACTTAACGTGCTCACGCCCGGATTTTATTGGCGTCATGGGGGACTTCCAAAACCTGCCGGCGACGGCGTTCCTGGCCTGAAACGCCTGGAGCGCGAACGAAGATCGATTTTGCAGTCGGGCCAACGGATAAGCAACGAATCGACCTATCGAAGATTTTCAGCTGGCGCTCCAGGGTTTATACTGGAGCGAGTGCCATCTTGATGGATTGCTGGATTGAACCCGTCCAGACTTGATTATTATTCCAGTTTAAGCCTTGCGTTTGCTTTAAGGGCCCGTAGCTCAGTTGGTTAGAGCGCCTGCTTGACACGCAGGAGGTCACAGATTCGAGTTCTGTCGGGCCCACCACTCACATCCGCCAGCCAGGGATTTGAAACCTGGCTGACTTCGTTCCGAATCGGGCAGCGGGCAGAGGTTAGAAGAATCAGGCCGCATTCTGCACGGCATCCAGGCCCAGCATTACCACTCCCTCACGCACTTCCACTGGAAACGAACGCACCTGGGGCGTTCCCTCGATGCAGGGTTTGATGACCAGGCCGGTCTCCAGGCAAATTCGCCAATGGTGCAACCCACACGTGACGGTGGTATCGACCACTGTTCCATCCGCCAGGGGATCATCCGAATGGGGGCAGCGATTCTCGAGCGCCAGGAACCGGTCGCCGACATTGAACACCGCAATGGACAAATCTCCAATACGCACCTCATGGCCTTGGCGAGGTGGAATGATCTCGGCTGGCCCCACTTGAATCCACTCCATAGAGCTCCATCTCTGCCCTTCTTCGGCTCGTTTCGCGAGATTAAAAGACACGCCTGCCTTACGCGCGAGGGCAGCAGCGGTATCGAGTCACGGCATTTGGTGCGGTCTGCGCAGCGCGCCCGTCTGTAACCGGAACTTGCTAATACCGCACTAAGCTTCCTTCGGGAGTTAACGACTTGGATTAACGCCTGACTTAACGACGTGGTTTAGAACGTGCTTCACTTAAACGAACGAGTTCCCGTCAGGACCGGAACATTCGTTTATTTTTCGGTAAGGACAAAGGTAGATTACCAGCATTCCTACAATCTTCTAACGATGACTTTGATATAAGACCGATAAATTTTTTTTTGGATTGGAAGCGCACATCTCGGCCATGTTACACACGATTCTAGGGCGGCTGAGTCCCGCTGCCTGCCAGTGCAAGATCCGGCCCGCGACCGTTTGGCTTGCGGGGGACGCGTGTTCGCCCGCATGCCTTGCGAGTACCATAGAGAAGGTATGTATCAGGGCGACGGAGCGCCGGCCATCGAAATCCGCGATTTGCGAAAAGTGTACGGCGACAAGGCTGCCGTCGACGGCCTCACGCTGACCGTTCCACAGGGTTGCTTTTTCGGATTCCTGGGGCCTAACGGCGCCGGCAAGACGACCACCATTAAAATGCTGATGGGTCTGGCGGCTCCCACGTCCGGCAGCATTCAACTGCTGGGACTGCCGATGCCCGAGCGATCGCTTGAGATCAAGCAGCAAATCGGTCCGGTGCCGGATGAATCCATGCTGTTCGATCATCTTACCGGCGGCGAGTTTATCGAGTTCGTTGGCAGGATCTATGGTCTGGATCGCGCCTTGGCCAGAGCCCGCGCGGATGAACTGCTGGATCTGTTCGAACTCGGCAGCACGCCAAAGAAATTAATCGCGGAATACTCGAAGGGTATGCGCAAACGCGTGGCCATGGCTGCGGCCCTGATCCACCGGCCCAAGCTATATCTGATGGACGAGCCTTTCGAGGGAGTCGACGCGGTGGGTGCACGGCTGATGAAGGATATCCTGCTCGATCAGGTCCGCCACGGCGCAACCATTTTTCTTACTTCGCACGTGCTCGAAGTAGTGGAGCGCCTGTGTGAACGGGTCGGCATCATTCACGAAGGCAAACTCGTTGCCGAAGGGCTGATGGCGGACATGCGCGGTACCGCCGAGACGTTGGAAGACGCGTTCGTCAAGGCGCTGGGCATGGAAAATGCGGCTGAGACGCTGGACTGGCTGTAGCGGGCGGCGGGACGCATGACACACGCCGGCGCTATCATCTGGGCTCAGTGGCGCACTCTCTGGCACGCCCATCCGCGGCGCGGTATAGCGTGGTCGGCTGCCGTGAGCGTTATCTGGTACGGTCTGTGGGCTGGCGCAGCCTATTCTTTACTGCGAGTCTTCAGCGATCCGGCTGAAGTGCCCGTCATTCGCATCGCCCTCCCCGGCGGTCTGCTACTGATATTTCTCTACTGGCAGGTCGTTCCGTTAATGCTCGCGACCACCGGTTCTTCGCTGGATCTGCGCAAGCTGCGCGCTTACCCGATTCCGGACGGCCAATTGTTTTCGATCGAAGTGCTGCTGCGGGTCACCGCTGGCGTCGAGATGGTTTTGGTCTTGATGGGGATGACCATCGGCGCAATGCTCAATCCGGTTTTGACCGGGTGGAGCCTGTCCGCAACTCTGGGCTACGTGGCGTTCAATCTGTTGATCGCGGTAGGGCTGCGCGATATGCTGGGGCGCCTGCTGGCGCGTAAACGCATCCGCGAACTGGTCTTCTTCCTTGTGATCCTGGCTGCGGCGCTGCCGCAACTGCTGCTGGCGCGGCGCGGAATGGTCAGCCCGCAATTGCGCCTGCTCATCGCGCACGATGCCTGGCAAGGATGGCCTTGGACCGCGACCTCGAACCTCATCCTCGGCGACCGTTTCTGGCCGTCGCTTGCGGTGCTCTGCGCCTGGACCCTGGGTACACTGATCTTCAGCCGCTGGCAGTTTTCGCGGACGCTGGCATTCGATTCCGACGCCGCCAGCGCGCACGACTCGGGGGCCAGTCGCCGCTCCTGGTGGATCGAGTGGTTTTACCGCCTGCCCTCGGCGGCATTCAAAGATCCCCTGGGCGCCCTGATCGAAAAGGAATTTCGCTTCCTGGTGCGCTCGCCGCGCTTTCGTCTGGTCTTCCTGATGGGATTCACATTTGGCCTGGTGATCTGGCTGCCAATGGCATTCGTTCCGCGGGGGCCGCTGGGCGGATTCTTCGTGCGCAACTATCTTACGGTGGTGTGCGTGTACTCGTTGATGCTGATGAGCGAAGTATGTTTCTGGAACGCGTTCGGGTTCGACCGTTCCGCGGCCCAATTCTATTTCCTGGCGCCGGTGTCGTTCCGGAGAGTAATGGCGGGCAAGAATCTGACGGCTCTGTTCTTCATGCTGCTGGAGATCGCGATGGTGACCGCCGTGTGCGCGATGCTGCGAATGCCGCTCGGGCTGCGGCGCTTTGCCGAAGCCTATAGCGTGGCCGCGGTGGTGATGATTTTTCTATTCAGCGCCGGCAACCTGCTCTCAATCCGTCAGGCCCGTGGCGTGGATCCAGGAAACTCCATCCGCACCAGTGCGGCCGGGCGTCTGCAAGCGCTGCTGTTTGCGATTTATCCGGTGACGTTCGCGCCTATCCTGCTGGCATATCTAGGGCGCTATGCGTTGGGCAGCCAGGCCGCGCTGTTTGCGATTTTGGGACTCGACGCAATCGTGGGGGTGATCGTTTACCGGGTGGCGCTCGATTCGGCGGTGCGCATTGCCGACCTTACGCGGGAGTCAATGATCGCCGCGTTATCGACCGGCGACGGTCCCATCGCCAGTTAACAAAGCCCGCCGCGTTATCGACCGGCGACGGTCCCATCGCCAGTTAACAAAGCCCGCCGCGTTATCGACCGGCGATTAACAAAGTCCGCAGCCTCATCAACGCCCTCCATTGCCAACTCAAAAGCATGAGGCGCTAACGGCCGGCGGAGGTCCGCTTCGCAGCCGACGCCCCTAATTCGAGCGCAAGCAACGTCTGCTTGGCGCGCAGGCCGCCTCCGAAACCTCCGAGAGATCCGTCGCCCGCAATTACGCGGTGACACGGAATCACGATGGGCAGCGGGTTGGCGCCATTCGCGGAGCCCACGGCTCGCGACGCCTTGGGGTTCCCTACGCGCCGGGCGAGTTCTCCATAGGAAATCGTTTCGCCGTAGGGAATCCCCTGTAATTGCCGCCATACGGCGCGCTGGAACGCAGTGCCGGCCGGCGCGAGGGGAAGGTCGAAGTCCGCACGCTTCCCTGCGAAATATTCGCGCAACTGGCGGACTGCATCGCTGACCGGTCCGCGTGGCGTTTCCTGCCATTCCGGTTCCGGTTTGGCGGCACGGCCGCGCCGTGGAAAGGTAATGCTTCGGACGGCCTCGGCATCACCCGCGATTAGCAGGGCGCCTACGGGTGTTTCAAGATAAGCGTAGTTCACGTGACCTATTTTACAAGGCCAGCTTTCCGTGATAACGCATGTCTTTCAATGTGAACTTGGCCTTGATTTCAATGGCTCCCACCTTGGTGCTGAAGTCGACTTCCTTGTCGTCCATGGAAAGCTCACGGCTGCGCGAAAAGTAGAAATAGACGCCCGGCCCACGGCTTCCCGTGCGCGATCCCTCGTCAACTTTCTCGAGGCGCAGTGGACCGTCCTTGCGTTGGAGACGAGTGTAACCTTTGAAGTCCTCCATGCGCCGATCGGCTTGATCGTTGCGATCATTATCACGCGAGCTGTCATCCGAGTTGTTGTTGTGGTGGCGCCCGCGGGGCATGGGCAGATCGCCTATCAAAGCTATCACGTAATATTTTTCGAAATCGGGGTCAGGCTTTTCGTCGTCCGCATGTAGATGCAGCGCTTCCTGAACGGGAAGAGCTGATTCCCAGCGTACAGTCGCGTTAAAGGCTCGCCGGTCGCCCCCGCGACCACCGCCGCCGGGGTAACCACCGCCGCCGGGGTAGCCACCGCCGCCGGGGTAGCCACCGCCCGGGTAGCCACCGCGATTTCCACCAC
>Ga0105239_10011030_pt1 | contig 10087 bp, 11 predicted proteins | sample KBSC44metaG_FD_92761 | JGI IMG/M metagenome (GOLD analysis project Ga0105239, IMG submission 92761) | Corn rhizosphere microbial communities from Kellogg Biological Station, Michigan, USA - KBS C4-4 metaG | ecosystem: Host-associated > Plants > Roots > Rhizosphere > Soil | place: Michigan, USA...
AAGAAAACTCCTTAACTCACCTCCACCACAATTACCGTATCGGGATCAGTAACTGTAATTCCTTCTGTTGAAATACTTATTCCGTCTTTTTGTTTGGTGTATTTTACCGGAGTGCTGGTACCAAACAACTTCGCCTGTTTTATTTTCATTTTTGCATCGGGCAGTAAAATGGCATTGCCATCAGGTGATTTGAACAGATGTATATAAATGGTTTTGCCTTTTTGAGTGGTTACACCCCAGGGTTGCGGACTTAACGGGCCTCCTCTTGTACCATAAACACTTTCACCATACTGCTGCAGCCATTTACCGGCTCCGGCCAGCGTATCGGTAAACTCTGATTGTATCAAACCATTCGGCATGGGCCCTACGTTGAGCAATAAATTGGCATTGCGGCCTGCGGCGCCCACCAGCAACTGAACAACCTGTTTTATGGTTTTATAATTGCGGTCGGTAATGTTGTATCCCCATGCGCCGTTGGTTGTTTCGCAGGTTTCGAGTGGTAATGCTTCTGTTGGTTTTTGAAAACTTAAACCCGATTTATTTTCACCCGGTAAGTCTCTTTCAAACATCTGAAAGTCTTCACCGGCAAAAGGCGACAAATGATGATTATTACCGATCATGCATTGTGGCTGTAGTTTATGTATCAGCGAGTAGATCTCATTATATTTCCAGTCGATGCGTGATGAGCGGTCTGCCTGTCCCTCGGGATTCGTTTGGTCCCAATGGCCATCGAACCAGATACACATAATATCTCCGTAGTTGGTCAATAATTCTGTAAGCTGGTTCTTCATGAATTGCAGATAGGATGCATAATTGCCTTTGCCGGTACGGCCAGTACCTTGCCCCGTGCGACCTGTTTCGCGGGGATAATCATCGCGGTACCAGTCGAGCAATGAATAATACAATCCCAGCTTCATACCTTGTTTATGACATTCATCTGCCAGCATTTTCAATACATCTTTTCCGTAAGGTGTATTGGTGATCTTCCAGTCAGATTGTTTGGTATCCCAGTTGGAGAAGCCATCATGATGGCGGGTAATAAAAACGATGTATTTCATGCCGGCATTTTTAGCCGTAGCCACCCATTGCGCCGCATTAAAATCAACGGGATTGAAAGCGCGGATCATGCGGGAATAATCCACCACTTTTATGTTCCTGTCGTTCATTACCCATTCGCCATGGGCCAGCATGCTCGACAAACCCCAGTGAATAAACATTCCGAATTTATCGTCCTGATACTGATGGCGCGCCTGCAGGTTTTGAGGAGCAGGCGTATAGGTGCTGTCATTAGTTTGGTTTTGTGCTGATACGCTACAGGCGTACGCTAAAAGGCAGGCAATTACGATCGCTTTTTTCATGGCGTGAATATACATGTTTAGCGGCTTCGCTACGCTCAGCAAAATACTTTGCCACGGATTACAAATGAATAGCCAGGATCAAATTCAAGGAGATAGGTATTTATGTTGAACTTTAATACTCAAACATCTGTGTAATCCGTGTCGAACTGCATTTCGTTCCGCCGCACACGGAACCAACACTTACATACAGTATAGTGGCTCACACGAACAAATTTCTCATACATTTGGTTAGTACTGGACAACATTTTAAGGAGAATAAAATTATGGAAATAGGTATCAGCACCTTTGTAGAAAGAACACCCGACCCGGTCACTAAAGAAACCGTTTCACCACATCAGCGTATGCGCGACTTGATAGAAGAAGTAGAATTGATGGACCAGGTAGGACTGGATGTTTTTGCCGTAGGCGAACATCACCGGCCCGATTTCGTGGCATCCTCCCCTGCCGTAATACTGGCCGCAGCAGCAGCCCGCACAAAAAATATTAAACTGTCAAGCGCAGTAACCGTATTGAGTTCCGATGATCCCGTGCGCGTGTTTCAGGACTTTGCAACGGTTGATCTGCTGAGCGACGGAAGAGCAGAGATCATGGCCGGACGTGGTTCTTTTATTGAATCATTCCCCCTCTTTGGATATAATCTGAATGACTACGATGACCTGTTTGCGGAAAAGCTCGACCTGCTGGTTAAACTAACCAAAAGCGAAAAGATAAGCTGGAAAGGTAAACACCGCCCCTCCATTGATAATCTTGGGGTTTATCCAAGACCTTATCAGCAGGAACTGCCCATTTGGGTAGCTGTAGGCGGCACACCACAATCTGTAGTACGTGCTGCTTCTTATGGACTGCCATTAGCTATGGCTATTATAGGCGGAAGTCCTGAACAATTTGTGTCACTGGCGCAGCTGTACAAAAATACATGGAAAAAGGCCGGTCATGATGAAAGCAAGCTACAGATAAGCGTTCACTCACATGGTTATATAGCCGATACATCGCAACAGGCGGGCGATGAGTTCTTCCCCTCCTACCAGTATGTTATGACTCAACTTGGACGGGAACGTGGATGGGGCCCCATGACGCGCCAGCAATTTGATGCTATGCGAACCAAAAAAGGCGCACTGCTGGTAGGAAGTCCGCAGGAAGTAACAGAAAAAATTCTATACGAGCAGGAACTTTTTGGTCTTACCCGCTTTTTATTGCATATTAGCGTGGGTACTATGCCCCATAAACAGGTAATGCGGGCTATTGAATTGCTGGGTACCAAAGTAGCACCCGAAGTAAGGAAACATTTGGGTAAATAATACTATACTATGAAATCAATGCAGGTCATCGTACTTATTATTACAGCTGTTTATGCTCAGGCATGCGCCAATAACAACCATACTGATCCGGTAACTGATACGAAAGTAAAAGACATGGCAGTAACTGTTCCTGCTGCTCCGCCTGCCAAACCGGATTCTTTTGCTGTTGGAAAAGTCATTGATGCCGTTACCTGCACCAGCGACGCATCGCAATCATTTGCCTTGTACATACCTGCAAAAAGTAATAAAGAACCAATGCCCATAGTCTACTGTTTCGATCCCCATGGCAAAGGTTCTCTTCCGTTAACAAAATATAAATCGCTGGCCGATACATATGGTTTCATTTTAGTAGGCAGTAATAATTCAAAGAACGGGAACGACTGGTCACGTACACAATCTATCTGGGCCACGTTATTAAATGATACCAAAAAACGATTACCCTTTAACGTAAACCGTATGTATGCCTGCGGATTTTCGGGCGGCGCTAAAGTGGCCGGTTTCATAGCTATGAATGATCCGGAAATAAAAGGCGTGGTTGCCGGCGGGGCCGGTTTACCAGACGGAACACCAGCGGGTAATTTTAATTTCAGCTTTACCGCCGTAGCCGGCGAAGGCGATATGAACATGACTGAACTGATAGCCGTTAACAATGCGCTGGATAAAACCCGAACAAAACATCGCATCATATTTTTCAACGGTAAACATGAATGGGCGCCTGAACAAACGATGAACACCGTTTTTGCAGGCTGGCAGTTTGATGCCATGCGTGAGCAGCTGATTCCAAAAGATGAGGCCTTTATTAACGACTATATCGCCAAAAGTAAAAAATCGGTAGAAGCGTATGTTAAAAGCAATCAGTTGCTGAAGGCTACCAATGAATGTACCCTTTCGGCCGCTTTACTTGAAAATTTAACAGATCAGACGAACTGGTTCAAACAAAAACTAACTTCTGTTGAAGGAATGGCGGCTTATCAGCAACAACAACAGGCAAACCAGCAACTGCTGGCAAGGGAAGAAGAAATGAAAGCGCAGTACATGCAGCAGTTACCACAGAGTAATATGAATTATTGGTCAAAAACCGTTAGCGACCTGCAATCAAAAGCCAAAGCTACAACTGCCGAAGGGGCCATGTATCAGCGGCTGCTGGCTTATTTATCGCTGGCGTTTTATTCATTCAGTACTCAATTTATAGCTGCTAATCAGATTAACCAGGCGCGATTTGTAGTTGATGTGTATAAAATGGTTGATCCTACGAACAGTGAAGCCTGGTATCTTTCTGCCATAGTGCATGCCAAAGCCTACCAGGTAGAGGAGGCTGAAAGCGATCTGCAAAAAGCCATATCATGCGGTTTCAATGATAAAAGCCGTCTTGAGCAACAACCAGAATTTCAACAGGCGTTAACACCGAATAGCCTGGCACAGATTGAGGCGAGTATTAAGTAAACCATTCACCACTGACTATTGACCACTTATAACTAACAACTACCAGATTCCTTTCCGGTTTTTCATATTTGTACCTCCAATCTTCAACTTCATCAGGTCATTCTATTTTCTCATTTCAATTTAATTTAAAATGAAGCACGCTTTATTAGCTGCAGGTGTATTTACTATTGTTACTTGTTATTCTTCCTGTATGTATCGCCATCACGGCCGCACCAGTTTCCAGGTTAGTGAAAGTCATTCTTTTTATTCTATGGAAGCTCATTTCGATGAAAATAAAACCCGTAAGGTGCAGCAATTCATGAACAGCGAGCTGGGTGACCGCAATTCGGTTTCATTTATAAATACCACAACCGATGCCATGATAACGCTGGATGATAAAACGACTTTCTATATGAAATCGAATCCCGGAGAATTAAAAATAAAGCTGAACAAACAGGATAACTCCTACCAATCGTATGTCGAAATAAAAGATCTGTGCGAAGGGCTGAAGGAAATTATTGGGGGTAAGTAATCTTGTATGCTTTTGCACCACAACTTGTCCCGATTTGTCGGGATAGACACATAGAACATTTAGAAAATCACATAGATCAGCATCGATTTCTATGTGAAAATCTATGTTATCTATCTGCCTATGTGGTGCAAAAATGTAATTTTACCAGTCTGAACACAGCAGCATGGAGAACAAAGAGATTGCCCCCGACCAAATCATCAGCAAAACAATTCATATTAATGCGCCTGCATCAAAAGTGTGGGCGGCATTAACGGAACCGGATATCCTGAAATCATGGATGACGGAATGGGAAATGGATATTATTTCAAGCTGGCAACCGGGCACGCCGCTTTTCATCCGCGGTAATTTACATGGCATACCTTATGAAAATAAAGGCACCATTTTACAGGCTGAACCCGGATCTGTTCTTCAATATACTTACTGGAGTTCCTTATCGCAGCATGCCGATATTCCCGAAAACTACTCGCTCATTACTTTTCAGTTGTCTTCATCGGGCAATACTACCATTCTCACTTTCACACAAAGCAACTTTCAGACAGACATCATTTACAAGCACTTTAATTATTACTGGAATACAGCCCTGGAGCTGATGAAAAAGGTAAGCGAAGGCTGATATTCCTTTGCCCCTATTCTCTAATTCCACACTATTTCAAAATAAATTTGGGTAACTTAAAAGTTACCTATATATTTATGTAACTTTTAAATTACCTATTATGCAAAAAGAGATAAAACACACCTGGCGCTTTAATCAGTCGCCCGAAGAAGTTTGGGAATATCTTACCACACCCGAACTATTATCGCAATGGCTTATGAAAAATGACTTTCAGCCGGTAGTAGGACATAAATTTCATTTCATTGGAGAATGCACTGGTAAAGACGACGCCGCTGCATACTGCGAAGTACTGGAAATAAAACCATATAGCAGGATCTCGTACTCATGGCAAACCAATTCCCTTTACGATGGCAAGCCTTTCGACTCAACTGTAGTGTGGACGCTAGTTCCAAAAGGCAATGGAACAGAACTTCAGCTTCTACACAGCGGTTTTAGGGCAGTGGAAGATGCGATTGCACACAATGATGGCTGGACAAGAATAGGAAACAAAATGGCTGAACTTTTAAATGCGATTAAAGTATGACAGAACAAACCCTCGACGTATTTCAGGTAATTGCCGACCCCAGTCGAAGACAAATGATGAAGCTGCTTTCAAAAGACAGCATGACAATAAATGCACTTGCTGAAAACTTTGATATGAGTCGGCCTGCCGTTTCAAAACACATAAAAATCATGCACAACGCCGGCTTCATTTCTATTACAGATATTGGCCGGGAACGCTATTGCACATTGAAACAGGACGGCTTTAATGAGTTGCAGGATTTCATCGACTTCTTTGATAAGTTCTGGCCGAACAAACTGAAAAAACTGGAAATGCTTTTGAATAATAAAGCGAAAGAAAAATAATTATCAATCACTCAAAATTTAAATCATCATGACAACGAGATCAATTCAAATGAAAAAGAAAAACTTTCACAGAACAATTACTGTGAATGCATCTGCCGCAGATACCATGAAAAAGATCAGTCAGGTAAACGGCTGGTGGGCAAAGAACTTTACCGGTAAAGCAGAAAAGCTGAATGACAAATTCAGTGTTCACTTCGGTAAAACATTCGTTGATTTTCAGATCAGCGAACTGATCCCAAATGAAAAAGTTGTATGGAAAGTAACCGACTGCAACCTGCATTGGATCGAAAATAAAAAAGAATGGAACGGCACTGAAGTGGTTTTTGAAATCTCCGGAAAGAAGAATGAAACACAGCTTGATTTTACGCATGTTGGCTTAGTACCCGGTGCTGAATGTTATGATGATTGTGAAACAGGATGGACGGGTCATGTTACCCTCAGCCTCGCAAGGTTTATTAATGAAGGAAAAGGAACACCTGAATAAGAACAATTTCTGATTTGTGATTTATTGATTTTGAGATTTCCTTCAAATCGCAAGATCTCTAAATCGCCAAATCCCAAAATCAATTTCCCCGTCTTCCATTGCCGGAATCTGCGGCCTCAGTTTTCAACTCACCGCAATTCTTTTTAATCTTTTTAAACCATTGCAGATACCTCACAAACCGGTATCCGGCATATAAGGCATATACATAAGTAACTGTTTATGCGCATGTAATATACATACAGCGCTACCAATGCTTTTGCCTTACCGGGTGCCGGCTTGTTAAATTTCTATTATCTATAGATTAAAAAATGTTTATTATACTTTATTAGTACCTTAATATAGTTTTCCAACCCCTACTTTAGTACTTTAAAAAGCTTCCATTTGAAGTAACCATTGGCGTAGGAGGAAGAATGAATATGGCAGCCTGAATAACGATGCACGCATTAAACCACTCACCAATATGAAAAAAACAATGCTCGTTATGGCTACTGCCATATGTTTTGCTGCCTGTCGAAAGGACCTTTCAAAAGATCCGGCAGCACCGGCCGCACCCAATGCTTCGAAATCATCAGCGCGCATTGCTGCTGCATTAACCAATCTGAACGCATTCAAGGTAATGTCGTTCAACATGCGCAATACCGACCCGGCTGATCAGTTTACCCAATGGCAACGAAAAGATTATATCCTGCAGGTAATTCTCGATAACGATGTTGATATCATCGGTGCACAGGAACTGGCCACTGATTCGGTAGAAACCTGGTTCAACACACAAATGGCGGCTAATGGCTATGGTGTATATAAAGGAGGTCACGGTTTCGGTTCTCCCAAAACCATCTGGTTTAAAAATACCCGGTTCAGTCTGGTTCAGGGCGGATGGTTTACCATGACTACCCCCGATACCCGTAGTGGCAAATGGGCCATACTACAGGATAAAGTAGTAACCGGTAACAGTTATTTTGTGATCAACAGCCACTGGACAACCGTAAGTTCTGACCAGCGCAGCATGGATGCCGATACGGTGCTCAATGCCATTAAAACCAATAACACCGGCAACTTACCTGTTATTTGCATCGGCGACCTTAATTCCGAACCTGGCACACCTGAGATAACAAAACTTAAAGATGCCAGCGGTCTGAATATGGTAGATGCGCTTTTTGATGATCAGGGCGACCCAACCTATCACGCATGGCAAGCTACTGGTATAAAGAAAATAGATTGGCTGCTCAGCACCCGCGACATGGCCTTTACCAGCTCTGCCGTTATTACAACCAGCTTTACCGTAAACGGACAAACGCTTTGGCCATCTGACCATTTCCCGGTAATGGCAACGTATATTCCTGCAATCTTTGGTGACGGGCATTCCGACACAAGGGGCACAAGCACCAGCTCATTGACCGGTTATTATTTTGCCGATGTTAATGGTGATGGTAAGAATGATAAGATCTATCAAAACCGTACGTATGCGAGCGGCGCTCCGCAAGTATATTTATCAAATGGCGATGGTACATTTTCGGGCCCTGTTGCTCATACAGCAGGTGCATCTACGTTATCTACAACACGATATTTTTATGCTGATGTTGATGGTGATGGAAAAGCCGATGAAATTTTATGGGATCCCACATTAAACTCAGGCCATACACGGGTTTATCTGGCTACCGGCAGTGGTAATTTCAGTTCTACAGTGGTAGATAATCCTGAAGGAACCAGTCAGGGCGCCACTACCCTGTTCAATTTTGCCGATGTGAACGGCGATGGCAAAGCCGATAAAATTTACTGGAACGCTACGTTTGATAACGGTCATACCCGTGTTTATCTGGCTACCTCAGGCGGCAGCTTCAGCGGAACAGTAGTATCGGGTTCAGATGGCGCAAGCACTACAGCCGGTACCTTATTTTATTATGCTGATGTTGATGGCGATGGTAAGTCCGATAAAATTGTATGGCATCCTTCGCTTAACTCGGGCAAACCTGGTGTGTACTTATCTGATGGAGATGGCACTTTTACCGCCTCCTCTACCTTTACCAATTCAGGCGCCAGCAGTGCATCATCTGCTACCCTGTTTAGTTTTGCTGATGTGAACGGCGATGGCAGAGCCGATAAAATTTACTGGAACGCCGGTAACTATTTAGGAGAACCCAAAGTATACTATTCACAATCAACAGGTTTCAACGGACCGATCTACTCACTGCGTGGTACATCCCAAAGCGCCAATACAGAATTTTATTACTATGATATCAATGGAGATGGCAAAGCAGACCAGATCCGCTGGAATTATGGCGAGAATAATGGAGAGCTGAGAAATTATTTTGCCAATTAAACCCGAATTTCAACTATCCGTACTCAACCCCGCTCATGAGGCGGGGTTTTTATTTGGAATAAGAAGCTGTTGTGCGAAGCAGTTTCGCGATAGCACTCCTTACAAACTCTGGCCGTTCTTTATTGAAGACTTAACAGCTGCATACCAGCACAGGCTCAGCAGAAAACAGGCCTGTTCATATTGTGCGGCAGGTTTGGGAGAAAAGAAAGGAAGATGACAAACGGCCAATGGCTGTTGCACATTGCGTTTGTGAATGAGTACTTTAGGCGCATTGCCTTCTACAACTGTATAATGAAGTGTAACTGAATTAACTTCCACATGACCGCTATGGGTGCGGCTGTTATAGGAGAATTTTCCAATATCTACACCATAGGGATTTTTGAAGATGATCCGGTTGGCAAAGCCACCGCCGTCTTCCATAAAGAAAACAAGACGTTCGTCTTCATTGATAATACGTATAGATTGCTGGTCGAAGCTATACTTAAGTACAAGTATTAGTTGGTCTTCTTCAACAAGATGATACTCTTTAATTCCCGTTAATGAACTACTAGCCAGGATCCATTTCATGCAGGAAGAATTAATTGGCCTAAACCGCGACCAAGGTAGTTATAAGAAGGCAATGGCAGGATTAAGTGATTGTTATCAAACAGTTTGAGGTTTGGGGTTTGAAGTTTGAGGTCTACCGTTTCAGCCTCAACTACAAACAACAAACTTCAAACCACGAACTCTAAAAACTTAACATTGGAGATGTTAAGTAATTATTATTTTTATATTAATTCTTAAAAACTCAAATTCTATGGCTAAGGCAAAAAAAGAACCACGAGCTGAAAAACTGTCCAAAAAAGCACTGTCTAAAACGGTATTTGAAAAGCTGTCGGGCAGTATATCAGAATACCATCTGAAAGATAAGAAACAAAAAAAGCGCCTGGAAAAAGTAAGTAAACAACTGGCTGGTGATATTGCAAAGGTTCTTAAGAAAGAACATGCTCAGAAAGACGAAAAAATAGTACATAACGGACAAGAGCACACAACTACCCGCCGGAAAAAAGCTCGCCGCGCTAAAAAATCGGCGAAAGCAGAAAAAGCGGTAGCGGCTGAATCATAATGCAGCCGCTATTTGTTCCGCTAAACCAAACGATAAGGTCATACCGGCGCCGCCCAAACCGTTGAACATATATACACCAGGTTCAGGCGATGTAAACAGGTGGCTGTCGCCA
>Ga0105239_10011032_pt1 | contig 10085 bp, 8 predicted proteins | sample KBSC44metaG_FD_92761 | JGI IMG/M metagenome (GOLD analysis project Ga0105239, IMG submission 92761) | Corn rhizosphere microbial communities from Kellogg Biological Station, Michigan, USA - KBS C4-4 metaG | ecosystem: Host-associated > Plants > Roots > Rhizosphere > Soil | place: Michigan, USA...
CCACCAGTACGTTCTTACCGGTGAAGAAGGGATGGGAGGTATTGGAAATTTCCAATTTGATCAGGGGATACTCGTTGCCATCTTCCCACTTGATAGTTTCCCTTGAAGTAGCTCCGCTACGGCTCAGGAAAGAATAGCCATTACTCATGTCCTTAAAAACAACGAACCGATAGTTATTCGGATGGATACCTTTTTTCATAATTAGTTCTATTTGAAGGTTGTACGGATTTGGCCGTACGATTTACTTTTGAGTTTGCGAAGATACGGAGTATCAATGGGTAAAACAAATAATTTCTATTTTCCAGGCCCCGGCTGTTAGCTCCGCATATTGACAAACTGGAGAGGTATCCCCAGGCTGGCGCTCTTACAGAGCTGGATAACAGATTGCAGGTCATCGATCTTTTTGGCAGTGACCCGGACCAGGTCGTCCATGATCGCTGCTTGTACCTTGAGTCCCGAATCCTTGATCAACTTGGTCACTTTTTTGGCATCTTCCTGTTTGAGCCCATTATGTACAGGGACCTCCTTCTTTGTCACTTTCCCGCTGGGATAGGCCTCCTTTGTCAGGTCGAAAGCCAGGGGATCCAGTCCCTGTTTCATGCTGCGGCTGATGAGCACATCCGTGATCTGGTTGATCTTCATCTCGCTGTCCGCTTCCAGCTTGATCTTCGACTCTTTCTTATCCAGATCGATGACGACTGGAGAGTCCTTGAAATCAAATCTGTTGGTTATCTCTTTTTTGGTAATGTTGACCGCATTGTCCAGTGTCTGCGGGTCAACCTTGCTGACGATATCAAAGGATGGCATGATGAAAAGTTGAGCAGCAAAGATAGGCCTTCCGGCACTAATTGTTGCCCCCAGTCTTGACACGGCTTTCTTCCTCCCCTGCGCCTCCGGACCTTCTGTGGGACGGAGCCTTGATGGGCCTGCCAAAGCGGTAGCTGAATGTTACGCTGACCTGACGGCTGTCCCGGATGTTGCGGAATGTGGCTTCTGTCTGCTGGAAGTTGATGTATCCGTGGGGCTTATTGGTATAAAGGAAGTCCCGGATACCAACCTTGACGCTCCCCTTATCCCCCAGCACCTTTTTGGAGACAGCGGCCGTAGCCTGGCCCATCGAGTATATAACCAACTGTCCTTCAACACCTTTCGTACGGTACCAACCGGAAAGTTCCCCACTCCATCCATGCGCGAGGGTGAACTGGTTGTTCAAGTTGAGCAGCAGCGTGGTGGCGTCTACGTGGACAGGCTCCCCATACAGGTATCCGTCGAACTTGGTATAGTTGACATTGCTGTACAGGATGGCCATCCACCATTTGGTGACATGCAGCTGTGCGCTGACGGCAAGACCCGCATTCTTACGGCTGCCGATATTGCCATTCCGGACAATGGTGGCATGTCCCGATTGTTCGAATGTTTCAGAGAAGAAGTTCTGGGTATAGCTGTAGTTCACCGTAGTGGAAAGGAATCCCGCATAGGTATGGGTCAACTCTACATTATGGGAGAACTGCGGCTGCAGATAGGGATTACCTGCCTGGTAGGTATACTGATCCAGGAAGAAGAGGAAGGGGTTCAGGTCCTGGTAGGCCGGACGATCGATGCGACGGCCATAGTTCAGAGAGAACTGATTCTTCTCGCTGGCTGCATAGCTGATATAGGCAGTGGGGAAAAGACTGAAGTAGCTGCGGGAAAAAGTCGAATCCCTGTTGAGCTGAGAGCCATTGCCCAGCTGGTGACCGGAGTAGTTAGTGTTCTCCAGACGCAGACCTGCCTGGATACTCCATTTTTTGTATTGCTTGTTAAAGTTGAGATAGGCAGCGTTGATATTCTCACGATAAAGGAAGTGATTGGTCTTGGTAGTGTCCACCTCGCTGGTATTATTAATGAGATTATAATAGTTAGCCACGTTGTCTGTATGAACATAGCTGGATTTCAGACCAGCCTCGATCTTTAAGTCCTTGCTGACGGGATGTGTATAGTCCGTCTTGAACGTATAGATATTGATCTTTGCAGGCAGGTTTCCGGTGAGAATGGTCTCGCTGCTGTCGTTACTATTAGGATAGGTAGTGATATTATCGAAATACTGGCTGCTGCCGGATGAATAATGGACATAATCCAGATCGGCCGTCAGCTCTCTTCCTGTAGAATCAAACTGATGACGGTAGTTGAGGTTGATCGAGCCATTCTTCCATGTATTGTGGGTGGTGCTGGGAGAATTGACCATAGAGTCGATATTGCCATGCGGATCTTTCAGGAAAATGTTGCTGGAGCTGGTGTTGTTTTCCTTGTTCTGAAAACCGCTGACCACGAAACCCAAGGTGGTTTTATTGGACGCATAATAGTCCATGCCGAATTTGAGGTTCATTTCAGGATTGACAAAATGCATCTCCGTACCCTGGGTAAAGATGGAGTTCACCACTTTGTCCGGACCAGGGTCAAGATAGGTACGGGAAATATCCAGGTGTTGAAAGCCTTCCCAGCGGCTGTATCCGCCATTAAGGAAGAAGTTTGTTTTTCCATTGCGAAAATTCAGGTTGATGTTACCGCTGGGCTTGGGATAAATACCCTGGGTATGTGTCAGGTTGATGCTGCCGTTGAAGCCCCTGGTCTTGTTCTTTTTTGTTTTGATATTGATGATCCCCGAATTGCCCGCCGCGTCGTATTTCGCGGAAGGGTTGGTCATGAGCTCGATCTGATCGATGGCGGAAGCCGGCAGGCTCTTGAGATAGCTGGCCAACTGGGTAGCATTGAGGTAAGTGGGTTTGTTATCGATCATTACAGTTACGCCTTGTTTGCCTTTCAGGCTGATATTGTCGTCCTTATCCAGGGTGACGCCGGGAGATCTTTCCAATACGTCCAGCGCCGTGGAGCCGGCATTGGAAGGAGATGCGTCCACGTTGACCACCATACGGTCCGCCTTCTGCTCGATAAATGGCTTTTTACCTACAACAGAGACTTCCTGGAGATTGCTACTGGACGCGTCCAGGATCAGGGGTTGAAGGGTTACGTTGGGTGTGCCAGCGGAAATTTCGAATACGGGTGAAAAACGGGGGTTATGTCCTACGCTGGTAATGCTGATGAGGTATGTCCCTTCTACTACGTTGTCAAAGGCAAATTTTCCGGTCTTATCACTCACCGTCTGCCGGACAGAGGAAGAATCTTTCCCCTGAAGCAGGGAAACGGTGGCCGCTTCGATGGGTTTGTGATTCTGGTCTCCTACCTCGCCGCTGATCTTGCCGGATTGCGCAAAGAGTAAAAGGGAAAAAGAGCTCAAAAATACAGTTAGCAAGGTTTTGATCTGGGTCATTGTCGTTTATTTTTGGTGGCAGGTGATCTGCCATGTTTGGTACTATTTTTTGATAATTACAATACAAAGATTAGTACCATTTATTGCATAGTACATTGCTTTGTGTTAGATGGCGGAATTTATTGATAACTGGTAATCCCGTATGGCATTGCAAACATACCGGGTAGACGAAGGGCCGGGAAAATTTTTAGATGTAAAGCGCTCTTTTGTTGACCAGTAGATGGCATCTTACCGGATAAGACGATGATCCCTGACCAAGGTTACAGCCCGGAACTGGCTAATGATAAATGGATTTAATAAAGGAAGGACGGCAGCATTTCAGGTAAGCCATTAGGTCTGTGAATCCGGAGCCGGCATGCCTGTCTGCGGGTTCTTTTGAGGAGGATGTGATCTTAGCCTGAAAAAAAGGATGACACCTGCGAGGACCAGGAGAAAGGAAATGATCTCTGCCTGTGTGGGATGAAAGGGCAGGTTATCATATTTAGTATTGACGCGGATCTTTTCGACAAAAAACCGCTCGATACCATTGACTGCCAGGTAGATGGCGAAAAGCATACCGGGCACTTTCAGTTTTTTACGAAGCGACCACAGCAGGAAAAAGAGGCCCAGGCAAACGATGGTCTCATAAAATGGAGTAGGGAAAACAGGGATAGGCAGCTGGTTGCAATACGAGCTGTCGGTACAGCCCGGTATAGGCACACCCTGGTTGATCACATTGTGCGGGTAGCTATAGGCAAAAAGCCAGTCGGGCAACCAGGAAGGAGCTTTAGCGGCCAGATGAGGGATCTGATTCACGCTATGGAACTCCGTATATACCTGTGTAAAGTCTTGCTGTGTAATGCGTTGAAAGTCACTCGGGCTTGACAGGGCCACCTTACCTGCGGCTGTTGTATAATAGGCGCTGTTAAGAATACCCCAGTCACCGTCGCCTGCTACCTGGCAGCCGATACGACCGAGGGCATAGGCCAGCATAAGAGCCGGTGCGGCAGCATCGTTGAGATACCAAAAACCGATGTTGTGCTTGCGGGCATAATACCATATGGCCAGTGCGGCGCAGATAAGACCTCCATAAAAAGTAAGACCGCTGAATGAGAACAGCGAGCCCATGGGATCTTTTATAAAGTCATCCCAAGTTTCCAGGCAATTGAAGATCTTGGCGCCCAAAAAACCAAAGAGGGCTGCATAAATAGTAAGGTCCCCCACCCTGTCATGGGGCCAGATGCGGATCTTCTTCTCCTGGGGCTGAGGCAGCTTCTGCTTGTTCTTTTCATACCATTTCCATCCGGCCAGAATAAGACCGAATACAAGCCCGGCCGGGAAATTGCCGGCCAGGGATTTTATATAGTCCTGGGGATTGGCTGTTACAGCGCTGTCCAGGGTAAAGAGTCCTACCAGCTTGTATGCAATGACAAAACCCAGGATAAAATTCACGAACAGGTCAAATATACTGGCAGGCTTGCCAATGACAACCATCTGATCCTTGCCCTGTAATAAGCCTTCCCTTTCCTTCCGTAGCAGCTCTTTCGACAGGATCACCGCCGCGGCAATAAAGGAGAGGGCCACAAAAAAACCGAAAGAATTGACAAACCGTAAAGGAGACCAGGATACACCGAACAGATCCTTAAAGGCAAAATAAAGGTTTGGATACATAAGTTGTTAGATGGGCGAGGCTGGCCCGGCACAAACCTACACTAAAATTCATAAACATCCGTATTATCTGGAAAGAATGGAGGATGAGGGGTTTAGCTCGAATTTTCCCAACCGCCTTAAAAATTAATTTTCCACAAATACTAAATACAGTGGATTGCCGTTCCACAAATGTGTTCCACGGGGAACACTTTTCGCCTCAAATTAAGTTCCCACCTGCATTTCATGGCTTATTCACAACTGTGGACATTTTTCAGATCGGAATTTATTGATTTTGACAGAGGAAATGACGGAAATCGGGTTATCCACATAAAAAAACCGGCCATTGGCCGGGCTGAAAAACAAAAACCCCGGATGTACCGGGGCTTGTTACTTATATAAGCTCTTCTTAACAAAATTCACTAAAAGCTGCGATCAGATTTTGTGCTATCAGCTGCGCAGGGCGTCCTTCTATCTGATGACGCTCGATCATATGGACCAATTGGCCATCTTTGAAGAGGGCAATAGCGGGAGAAGAAGGAGGATAGGGTAATAAATGCTCACGTATCTTTTCCACCGCCTCCAGATCAAAGCCTGCAAAAGAAGTAGTAAGGAAATCAGGCCTTTTTTCACTGTTTGCCACAGCCATCAGCACACCTGGACGAGCCATACGCGCCGCACATCCACATACACTGTTAATCACGACCAGGGTGGTTCCTGATTTTTTTAATTGATCCTCCACTTCAGAAGAGGTCAGTAATTCATCGAACCCATTATCTGTGAGTTCTTCCTTGAACGATTTTACTATTTCTGCTGGATACATTTTCTTTTATATTATTTAATAGATTTTCGATAATTGGCTTTGCCTGACCAATTCCTGTACATTTTTAAACACAAAAGTAGTTAAAAAGTTGTGAGGCCGTAGACTATCGGAACAAATGTCACCTAAAATCGGTCTAAAGTGCAATTCTGTCACCCCGGTCAGGCATTTTCCAGCCTAAACCCGTCAATTCTTCCCAAAAAAAAGAGTTTTTGGCCCATGGTACAGCGTTTGTTCCCTCCTTGTCGTCAAACAAAATTGATAAAACTTAAATAAGAACTCACTATGACACTCGTAAAAGTAAACAATCACCCGGCCAGGAACCTGTCCAGCTTTGTAGACGAATTTTTACAGGACCTCCCTCTCAGCTGGGGTCGTGAAGGCGGTTTTGCCTTTCCTCCGGTGAATATCCACGAGACGAAGGACGCTTATCACCTGGAATTGAGTGCTCCCGGTCGCAGCAAAGAAGATTTCCAGCTGTCGGTAGACAAGGGTCAACTGACCATCTCCTTTGAGAAGAAGGAAGAAACAAAGACCGAAGAATACAAGACTGTCCGTAAGGAATTCTCTTTCAAGAGCTTTAAACGCAGCTTCAACCTGGATGACAGGATCGATACCAACGGTATCCAGGCCAAATATGAGAATGGCGTGTTGAAACTGTACCTGCCTAAAAAGGAACAGGAAAAAGAAAGCACTAAACAGATCTCGATCCAATAAATAATTTAGAACGTTTCATAAGCAGTTGGTTTTGGTTTATGGCCCCGCTAGTCTTAGCGGGGCTTTCTTTATACCCCGCGCGCGGCGGTCCCGGCACGATTTTCGACTCTAAACGGGGTGTTAAAGGCGCGGACGAATAAGGACTTTCTTTATTTGTTTGCCGGATTTTCAGCCCGATTGTGTTAATTTCGAGCTTCAAAGACACGACACAACACCTTTTTATCCAAGAATATGATTAAAACCGTGAAAGTTTTTCAGTTTTGGCTTTTGGTGGTAGCAGGCTTGGCATTTTCCTATAGCGCGAGATCACAGAACCCGGTTTTCCACATTCCCATGGCTTTGTCCGACACGGCAAAGGTCCCGGATGATTCAGCACTGCGCATACGCAACCTCAACCCTTATTTCACCTTACATGTGGATTCCACCCTCAGCTATCAGCTGGAGATCAACCGCGACCCCAGCAAATACTTCTTTTTTATGAAGAATGCACCGGTGGGTCTGAAGATCAGGGAAAACGGGCTGCTCACCTTCAAAGCAGATAAATCGTATTTCCTCTCCGGCAAGCTCAAATACGATTACGAATACAAGGTCAATATCGGGGTGCAAAACCTCAACAATCCCAAGGAAAGATTAGATACATCCTTTACGCTGTCCTTTTTTACCACGGAGATCACACCCTCCCATGTAAAACCCACCGTGAGTAATGTATTATATATGGATGAAGGGGATACGATCAGCTTTAAGGTCCAATGCGAGACTGGGACCTACCCCATCGAAAACATCAACTTCTACTCGAGCTCACCTATTAAGACGAATTCCAATATCAAGGGCTGCAACGATGATTTTACCTGGAGCCCGCCCTATGACTTTGTAAAAGAGACTGATTCTTCCAAGACCAAGCTGTTGATCCTCTATTTTGTAGGCACCAACAAGATCTTTATGCGGGACACAGCGACTATCCGCATATATGTAAAAGAGGCCCTGAATTATCCATATATGAAGGAAGAATATGCGCTGGCGATAAAAAATATCAATACATATATCCTTCGCCTGAAATATGCTTTTTTCCAACTGGATAAAAAGGTGAAAAAAACGAAGAATACCCGTACGGACTTTGATATGACCACAGCCACTACGGCATTGGGCGGTACGGTATTCTCCTCCGCCGCCAGCCAGGATGCCAAGACGGCCGGCACGATCCTGCCCAGTGTGGGCGTAGCGCTCGTGCCCGTAAAAGAGGCGGTGGCCCCTCAGCTGACAGCCGAACAAAACCAGGCGGCCCTTGTCCGCAGCTCGATCAAGCGGCTGGAATACACCGAGCGGGATAATGCTCTTGTAGGAGAAAAAGATATGGAGATCACCAAAAAGATCACCAATCTGAAGAATGAATTGAAACAGACACAGGTCCAGCTCATCGATGTACCGCTGGAAGAAACCAGCAACATGACGGAAGAGCAGCTAAATGCCTACTTCAATAATCCCAAAGTGAATAAAAAATACCGGCTGAAGAAGCGCTAGTCGCAAATCCCTTTCTTACGGGTGTCCACGATGTAAAGTATTTTCCAGACGCCTTTTACCCGTATCAGCTGGAAGGAATCCACGCCACAGTGGAGCAGTGTACCATTGTAGTAAAAATGATAAGGCGCCCATACCATGGCAAGCGGCCCATCCATTTTCAGCGTCTCGATATGGACCTGTTCATCGGCAGCTCCTTTTGGCAATCTACCGATGGCCTGCGCGAACTCGGCTACGGGATAGCTGCGCGCCATTGTCTTTCCGCTACTGTCTACTACAATGGTTTGCAGGACGGCGCTGTCATCAAAAGCCGACATCAGCTGGGTGCTATCGGCATTCTTCATGGCTGTGAACAGCAGGTTGACGGCAGCCCGCACAGAATCCTGTCCTGACTGGGCGCGAACCGCACTCACCGATAGGATACAGACGACGGCAAAAAGATATTTTAAGATCATAACAAAAAGATCGTTACTTGTATCCCAGTATCTTCAACATGCTCTGAGCTGTCTGCTCCTTGGCATAGACCCAATCGACGAGCTTCCCATTCTTGTCATGTCCTACGATGACATGCTTGGGTGAAGGGATGAGGCAGTGCTTGATGCCTCCATAGCCAGAGATCTGATCCTGGTAGGCGCCTGTATGGAAGAACCCTACATACAGGGGCTCGCCGTTGTTGAGCTTGGGCAAAAAGACTTCGTTGATATGCTCTTCCGAGTCGTAGTAATCATGGCTGTCGCAGGTAATGCCTCCCAAAACCACACGCTGATACTCCACATCCCATTTATTGACGGGCAGCATGAGGAAGCGCTCCCCGATGCCCCATGTATCCGGTAAGGTAGTGATAAAGGAAGAGTCGATCATGTACCAGATCTCGCGGTCGTTCTGCATCTTCTGCCCGATGACGCTATAGATATGAGCCATGCTCTCTCCGACGGTATAGCTTCCGAATTCGGTGAAGATATGTGGCATCGGCACATTGCTGCGCTTGCAGGCCTTTTTGATATTACCCACGATCTCATTGATCATGAATTGATAGTCGTATTCGAAGCCCAATGAATGCTTGATAGGGAAGCCGCCGCCGATGTTGATGGAATCCAGCTCGGGGCAGATCTTCTTTAGCTGACAATAGAGATTGATCACCTTGTTCAGCTCACTCCAATAATAGATGTCGTCCTTGATACCCTTGTTCAGGAAGATATGCAGCATCTTCAGCTGGAACCTGTCCTCATTGCCCTCGATCTTATCTACATAGAATTCCAGCACATCCCTGGCGCGAAAACCCAGGCGGGAAGTGTAAAAAGGAAAATTGGGCTCTTCTTCCGCTGCCACCCGTATACCCAGTTTGAAGGGTACTTTTACCGACCGCTTGTACTGCTGCAGCTCTTCCTTGTTGTCCAGGATGGGTACCACATTCTTAAAACCGCTGTTCAGCAGCGAAGCGATCCTGCTTGTATAAGGCTTTTGCTTGAACCCGTTGCAGATTATGAAAGTCTCCTTGGTGATCTTCTTACGGGCATATAATTTCTTGATGATCTCGATATCGTATGCATAAGAGGTCTCCAGGTGGATGTCGTGGTTCAAAGCTTCTTCCAAGATAAAGGAAAAGTGAGAGCTCTTGGTACAATAGCAATAGAAATACTTCCCTTCGTAATGATGCCGTTTGATGGCATTTGCAAACATCTTCTTGGCCTTCCGTATCTGCTGACCGATCTTGGGCAGATAGGTCAGTTTCATAGGAGTTCCGTACTTATCAATGAGCGCTTTGAGATCTAAGCCGTTGAATTGCAGATAAGCATCTTTGACTTCAAATCCTTCTTGGGGGAAGTTGAAGGTTTGCGTCACCAGGTCGGTGTACGTATTGTTCATTGACTGGTCCAGGTTATAAAGTATTTAAATTTAAAAAACTATGCAAATGTGAAGTTTTTTTGAAATGGGGCCAAAAATAAAAAACCGGCCACAGGCCGGTTGTAGACCAAAAACAAAACCGGCCCCTTTGGGAGGCCGGTGCGTATAGTTGTGGTGCGTAAGACTAAGTATTACTTCACGGAAGCAACCAGCTTCGAAAAGGTTGCGGGCTCATTCATGGCCAGGTCAGCCAGC
>Ga0105239_10011033_pt1 | contig 10085 bp, 6 predicted proteins | sample KBSC44metaG_FD_92761 | JGI IMG/M metagenome (GOLD analysis project Ga0105239, IMG submission 92761) | Corn rhizosphere microbial communities from Kellogg Biological Station, Michigan, USA - KBS C4-4 metaG | ecosystem: Host-associated > Plants > Roots > Rhizosphere > Soil | place: Michigan, USA...
ATAGCGGTGCTGGCAGCCACCTTTGCCGGCTGGCAATTTTTTACGGGCAATACGGCCTTTTCAGAAAAATCAAAATACCTCTACATTCATACCGGCCATGCCACGTGGCCTGAAGTAATAAAAACTTTACGCGACAGCAATCTGATAAGAAATCCCGATGCCTTTGACCTTTTAGGCACCCGCCTCGACCTGCCCCAGAAGGTCAAAGCAGGCCGTTATGAAATAAAGCACGGCATGAGCCTGATGGATATTGCCCGCATGCTTCGTAATGGCGCCCAGGCGCCCGTAAAACTGATCATTACCAAGCTACGCACCAAAGAAAACCTTGCCAGCCTGCTGGGCCGTAAAATGGAAATAGATTCGGCTGCAGTAATGAACTTTATTTCAGATTCACTGCAGACATACGGGTTCGATTCCAATACCGTTATGGCTATGGTATACCCCAATACCTATACATATTTCTGGAACGCCCCCCTGCATACGGTTTTCGATAAGTTTGATACAGAATATAAAAAAGTGTGGACAGATGAAAGACGCCGTCTTGCACGCGATCATGGCCTCACTCCCATCACAGCCTATACACTCGCCTCTATTGTTGAAGAAGAAACCAATGCATTGTCTGAAAAAGACACCATTGCCAGCGTTTACCTGAACCGGTTAAATAAAGGGATGAAGCTGCAGGCAGACCCTACCATTAAATTCGCCATGCGTGATTTTGGCCTGAAGCGTATTTATCTGAAATATCTTACAGTAGAATCACCTTACAACACATATATGAATGCGGGATTACCCCCCGGCCCTATTTGCACTCCGTCACTGCAAACGCTGGACGCTGTTTTGCAATCTCCGCAAACTAACTATCTTTATTTCGTAGCGAAGAGTGATTTTTCAGGACACCATGTGTTCAGTGAAACATTTGAACAGCATCTGATAAATGCGAAGGAGTTCCAGAAAGCGCAGGATGTAGAACAAGAGAAAAGAATGGCAGCACACGAAGACACCGAAACCCATAAATGAACGTAGAACGCATCATATTAAATTCACCCCCTATCCGCTTTTTTGCAGAAAAAAGTAAAAAGATCATATTACCTGGATTTGATGGGGTTCCTTTGTACGATGTAATTGTTTTTTTTAAAGAACAGGTTAAGCGTGTGGGGTTAACCGAAAGAGCTTCGGCCATTTCGTATAACTTCATCATGTCGATCCCCCCTTCCTGTTTATTTTTATTCACGCTTATACCTCAATTGCCATTTGTGCGGTCGAGGATGGTGCAACGGCAATTGCATGCTATTATAAAGGATATCATTCCAGCCAGCACTTACAACGTGGGAATCATAAATTTTGTAGACAGCTTTTTTAAACGGGATCACGCAGCGTTGTTGTCGTTCGGGTTTTTATTGCTCATCTTTTTTGCCTCCAATGGTATGATGGGCCTTATGCGCTCTTTCAACAAAAACTATGTAGGATTTGAAAAACGAACCGGAATAAATACGCGTCTCGTTGCCATTAAGCTTACTGTAATTATGATGGGACTTATCTTGTCCTGTGTACTGCTGCTGATGTTGCAGGGCGCTGTATTAAAATGGCTGGGGATCAAAAGTGCCCCGATACTGGCATTGATCGGGGTAATACGGTGGTTGCTTATTGTAAGCCTGATATTTTACGCGCATGCCTTTATCTATAAATATGCGCCATCCATACAAAAACGATGGAAGCTGGTTTCGCCCGGCGCTATACTGGCTACTTTTTTAAGTATCTTAACCACACTGGGCTTTTCGCTGTTTGTAAACAACTTTGGAAAATACAATGCCCTGTATGGTTCAATAGGTACTATAATTGTCTTAATGATCATCATCTATATCAACTCCCTTGTATTGCTTATTGGCTACGAGTTAAATGTAAGCATTCACTCTCTTAAAGCTATGGCTACCGAACGTCAAAAGCAATCGTACAATACGAGCGACGACCGGATTATCCACGACAGGGTGTAGTGCCATATTAAAAAATATTTCCATTTTTTAATAAAATTTTACATCCATATAACATAAAACTGTAGGTAGTACCATCATTTTTTAGTAAACTTTGTATAGGCGTTCTACGTAAATTTTATTGTTATGAAGAAAGCTCTCTTCATCTTATTATTACCGGTGATAGCCTTGCTGGCATTTAAGTTCAGTGATCCTTTACCAATAGGGTCTGGCGTGCCGAAAGCAAACAATAAGCTGAAAGATATTTCCGGCAAAGAAATTACTCTGAAAGATGCAACAAAAGGAAACGGTTTGCTGGTAATGTTTAGTTGCAACACCTGCCCTGTGGTTAGAAACAATCAGGCCCGTACCAAAGAAATCTGTGAGTTTGCAATGAAAGAAAGTATTGGTGTGGTTTTGTTGAATTCCAATGAAGCTGACCGGGGTAGTTCTGAATCATTAGCAGCTATGCAGCAGTACGCAAAGAACCAGGGTTACAGCTGGTATTACGCCGAAGACAGGAACAATGAATTGGCTGATGCCTTTGGCGCTACCCGTACACCCGAGTGTTTTCTGTTCAATAAAGACGGAAAATTAGTGTATCATGGCGCTATTGATGACAGTCCTTCTGATGCAGCCAGTGTAACACGTCATCATCTGAGAGAAGCAATGAATGAAGTGTTGGCCGGAAAAGAAGTTTCTGTTAAACAATCAAGATCGGTTGGCTGTTCCATTAAGAGAACAACATAACACCAATAGAGTCCCGTTTTTAAAATCTGTACAAACCCCGCCAATGGCGGGGTTTATTATTGAATACCGAATACAACATTTCAAATGTTGGATGTTCCCCTAAATACGATATGTGTAGTTTACACTTCATTATTGAACATTGAACATTCAATATTCAACATTTCCCCTGTTGAAATAAATCCCCACTACCCCTTATTTCATTTCTATGCCATTCATGCTGCGGTAATTAAAACAGCGTATCAACTCAGGGCATAATAATTTCTGCATTATCTGCAACCTCTGAACCCGCCAGGTACAATCCTCAACAAGTTGAAGGGTGCCTGTTGGCCCTGAGCGAAATCGAAGGGCGACCGTCTTTAACAAACACCAAAATTATTTCAGATGAAAACAACAATCTTTTCTTCGTTTGCATTGTGGGCAGTAGTTTCAGTAATTGCCTGTCAGAGTCCGTCGAACAATAACAATACAGCTACCGGTGATTCTACCGGATCTATCAGGCAGGAACCTTCGAATGCTGAAACGAATACATCAAAGGATACTTCTTCAATGGCAACAAGATCAGACCAGGGAACAAAAACAACAGTTGATGAAAAGACAAGCAAGTTCATGAATGAAGCTGCCATGGGTGGTAACGCAGAAGTTATGTTTGGTAAACTGGCAGAACAAAATGCAGCCAACCAGCGCGTAAAAAACTTTGGTGAAATGATGGTGAAAGATCATTCAGCAGCTAACGATGATTTGAAATCAGTGGCCAAAAATAAGAACGTAACGCTGCCCACCGACATTGGAAAACATCAGCATCATTATGATGATTTAAGCAAAAAGACAGGCGCTGACTTTGATAAATCTTATATGAAAATGATGGTTGATGACCATAAAGAAGATATCGATGCATTTGAAAAAGCAGCCAATACATCAACAGACCCTGATGTGAAGAATTTTGCAACGCAAAAATTGCCCATTTTAAGGAAACACCTTGATTCGGCAAAAGCCATTGAGTCGAGCTTGAAGATGAATAAAAAATAATTAACCGGCGCAGGCAACGGGCAACAGGCAATGAGCTTATTGCCCGTTGCCTATTGCTTAAGCCCCGTTAACCTTCCTACTTCCAGTTCAATCTGCCTGTCGGTAAGGGGCCGGCCAAAAAACTTTCGGTAACCGGTTTTGCTGTTTACCAGCAAGGTAGAGGGAATAGCTCCATCCCATTTGGCATCTACTTTCGGACAAAAATAATCTGCATTCGTTTCGTTCAGCCAAAAGAAAGTACCACTGAAATTTCTCCTTTTAATTACATCAGCAATTTTATTGGGATAGGAAGAAGGAAGGTCAAGACTTACCATTACCAGTTCCACTTTTTGTTCGCTGTACCTCTTAATCGTTTCTATAAAAAAGGGCAACTCTTCCACACAGGGCGTACACCAGGTAGCCCAGAAATTTACCACCAGCGGATGATCGCTGTTTTTTATGTAATCCTCTACTTCGGTGATCTTCACTTTTTTTACCGTTTGGCAAAAGGCCAGTGAAGTAAGAAGTACGAGATATACTGTAAGAAGAAAGTTCTTCATGAGCTTTTTGTATTCGGTAACAAAAGTAAGGCATTAAAGGCAGTGACCAGCTGATTCAGTTGGCAGTATGCAATTGGCTGTGCGCATTACTTCCAACTGCATACTGACTACTGCCCGCTACCCTCTTCCTCAATAAATCCCCAATGATCGAGCAGCTCATTAAACTGTTTTTTGGGCAAATGGCAGGAATCGTAATGGCCTGCCAGTTTTTTCTGCCTTTGTGCTTCGTATAACGTTACTGCACACGCTACCGATATATTCAGTGAGCGAATAATACCTACCTGTGGAATAATAAAATTACCATCGGCCATAGCGCGTATTTCATCACTCACGCCCGAATGTTCATTACCAAAAACCAGTGCAATACGGCCGGTAAAATCAATATCGTATAAATTAACGGCATCGCTGCTCAGGTGTGTGGTTACAATGCGATCATATTTTTGGCGCAATGCATTAAAACAGGCATCCGCATCGGTAAACTGATAAACAGAAAGCCATTTGGCGGCGCTGCTGCTGCTTTTGGCGCCCCATTTTTTATGACGCGGAATTTTTGTATTCAATACATACACTTCCTGTACGCCTACCGCATCACAGGTACGCATAACTGCGGATATATTATGTGGGTCAAATACATTTTCGAGCACTACCGTTAAATCGTTCTGTCTTTTATTTAGCACCGACAGCAAACGGGCACGTCTTTCAGGAGTCATATGTTGTTGTTGAGTTGATATGTTGACAGGTTTATAAGTTGACATGTTAAAGATTAACTTATTAACCTATTAACTTTTCAACCTATCAACCTAAATTGTGTCTTTAAAATACTTAACCTATCTTACGCCCGCTAACCACCAGTAAACCAAACACCCATGCTCAAAAAAATCCTAAAGATCACAGGTATAAGCCTGGCAACCCTAATTGTTATTCTATTTGTGGCGCCCTTTATTTTCAAAGGGAAGATCATAGCCATTGCAAAAGAACAGATCAATAAAAATATAAACGCCAACGTTGATTTTAAAGATCTTAACCTCTCTTTCTTCCGTCATTTCCCCCGTGTATCGTGCGCTTTGGAAAATCTGCAGGTAATTGGTACCAACGAATTTTCAAAAGATACCCTTATCAGCGCCAAAGAAATAGATGTGGCAGTGAATCTGTTCAGCGTAATCGGCGGCAAGAATATGAAAATTTATTCGGTTAATATAGATGAACCCCGTATTCATGCCATAGTAACCAAAGACGGAAAAGCCAACTGGGATATTGCTAAACCAGATACCGGCACCGCCACCACAGATACGTCTGCAGCAAAGCCCTTTCAAATGAACCTGCAGCATTATGCCATCAAAAATGCATATATCCGGTACGACGATGCCACTATGGGCATGAGCACCGAACTGGTAAACCTTACCCACGAAGGCAGCGGGGATTTTACCTCAGACCTGTTTACCCTGAAAACTGATACCAAAGCAGATGCCGTAACTTTTATTTATGGCGGCATTCCTTATCTCGCCAATACAAAAACAGCCATTGGTCTGGATATACAGGTCGATAATAAGAGTAATAAATATTCTTTTAAAACAGATGAAATAGCCCTCAATGGTTTAAAGATCGCTACCGAAGGTTTTTTCCAGCTCGTGAACGACAGCACCTACAATATGGATATCAGCTTTAAAGCGCCTTCAACTGACTTTAAAAGCATTTTATCATTGATCCCGGCTGTATATCAGCAGGACTTCGACAAGATCAAAACCAGCGGTAAAGCCATTTTCAGCGGATTTGTAAAAGGCACGTACAGTGCTACACAGATCCCGGCCTATAATCTCAACCTCGATGTACAGGACGGATTTTTCCAATACCCCGACCTGCCCAAACCGGTTAAAAATATCAATGTTCAGGTGAAGATAGACAACCCCGATGGCGTTACCGACCACACCGTTGTAGATATTCCCAAAGGTCACATCGAGTTTGGCAACGATCCCTTCGATTTCAGGGTATTGTTGCAAAAACCGATGACTGACCGGTATATCGATGCGGCTGCCAAAGGAAAACTCGACCTGGCCAGCATTGGTCAGATCGTAAAATTCGAGCCCGGCACTTCACTCGCCGGAGCGCTGAATGCTGATATACAGGCAAAAGGAAATCTGGCCGTAGTGCAGCAACAAAAACCGGGCGATTTCACAGCCAAAGGGTATATCGATATTAACAACCTGTATTATGCTTCCAAAGCATTTCCGCAACCCATTCAGCATACGAGTGCAAGAATTACGATTACAAGTCCGGATGGCGTAGCCGATCATGCCGTAGTGCAAATTCCTGTCGCTCACGTTGAAGTGGGTAAGGATGCCGCTGATCTTACCCTGCTGCTTAAAACACTGGCTTCTGATCCTTATTTCGATGGAACGATCAAGGGCGCTTTCAATCTGGGCAATGTAGCGCAGTTCTATACTTTTGAACCAGGCACTTCCCTCGCAGGACAACTGGCGGCGAATGTATCATTCAAAGGCAAAAAATCATTTATCGATAAAAGCCAGTACGATGCCGTACAAACAGCAGGCACTGTGCAGGTGTCGAACCTGAGTTATAAATCGAAAGATTATCCTGATGGCATCAATGTTAAAAATACCCAGCTCACCTTTACGCCTAAAAACGTTACGGTGAACGATGTAAGCGGTAATTACATGGGTACGAATTTCAACGCCAATGGTGGCTTCGATAACCTGATCGGGTATGCGTTGAAAGATGAACCGCTTACTGGTTTATTAAATGTTTCAGCCGACAAAGTTGATCTGAACAAACTGATGGGCACATCTTCCACTCCTGCAAGCACTACGCCTGCAAAGCCTGCTGGAAAAGACTCTGCGGCCACAGCGGCTGCCAGCGAGCCTTTTGCTGTTCCGAAGAACATCAACATGACGCTCAATGTCAAAGCAAACAACGTGAAGTATGATAAAGTGGATTATAACAATGTAGCGGGCACGCTGCTGTTAAAAGACGAAACGGTAACGCTGAAAGATGTAAAAATGCAGGCGCTCGATGGCAACATTGCGCTCGGTGGCTCCTACTCTACCAAAGCATCCAAAAAGAAACCTGATATTTCGCTTACCTATGATGTGCAGAATCTGGATATTCAGAAAACATTCTTTGCTTTTAATACGGTACAAAAGCTGATGCCTGTGGGTCAGTTCATTGACGGCAAGCTTACTTCGAAATTAACGTTGAATGGCAAGCTGGGCGAAACCATGATGCCCGACCTCAGCACACTTAACGGTTCAGGAACATTGCTGATATTACAGGGATTGCTGAAAAAATTTGCACCACTCGATAAACTGGCAAGCACCCTTAATATCAACAATCTGAAAGAAATGACACTGAAAGATATAAAAAGCTCTTTTGATTTTGCCGATGGAAAAGTGTTTGTAAAGCCTTTTAACGTAAAGGTGCAGGACATTGATATGGAAATTGGAGGCAAACATGGGTTGGACCAATCGATCGACTATGCCATCAACATGAAAGTGCCGCGTGAAAAATTAGGCTCTGCTGCTAATTCACTGGTGAATAATCTGGCATCACAGGCCAGCAGCAAGGGCATTCCGGTGAAGCTGAGCGATGTTATTAACCTGAAAGTAAATCTGGGAGGTTCCATTACCAATCCCACTATAAAAACCGATCTGGCCGGTGCAGGCAGCAGTTTGGCCGACGATATGAAAGCACAGGCGCAGGAACTCGCTGCAGCAAAAAAAGCAGCCGCCGACAGCGCCATAGCCGCCGCCAAAAGCGCTGCAAAAGACACGCTAAGATCCGTGAAAAATCAGGCGGTACAGGCAGCCAAAGATCAGATCACAAAACAGATCTTCGGGCAGAAGGATACCACAGCCGCAAATACCGGCAGCCAGCCGCAGGACGCAAAAGCCAAGGCAGTTGAGTCGGTAAAAGGGCTCTTCAATAGCTTTAAAAAGAAAAAGGCCACAGATAGCACAAAACAGTAATAAGTAGAACGTAATAAAGTTTTTATATCAATCCCTGGCCCTTTCTGGCCGGGGATTGGTATTCTCAGGAGAAGCCCCGAAGGGAGCGCAATTTGAATAGCCGCTTGCAAAACGGGGAAAGAATATTAAAATCCGCCAGCAGGCAGAGCCATACAGCTCCCGAACAGTTTTAATTCTGGCCGTTTTCCCCTATTTTTGCCATCCTTAAAATTAAGAGAACTAGAATCAAAACTATGCACAATCTGTTCTATCTCGTGCCCGTCATGGGCATCATCGGCTTGCTGTATACTTTCCTGAAATTTAGCTGGGTTTCAAAACAGGATGCGGGTAACGAACGCATGAAAGAAATCAGCACGTATATAGCTCAGGGCGCTATGGCCTTCTTACGCGCCGAATGGAAAATACTTGGTTACTTCGTTGTGATCGTAGCCCTGTTATTAGGCGTTATGGCCAGCGCTAATCCCAACTCACACTGGGCTATTGCCATAGCCTTTGTGATTGGTGCAGTATTCAGCGCCACTGCCGGTTACATCGGTATGCGCGTAGCCACCAAAGCCAATGTACGTACGGCCAATGCCGCCCGTACCAGTTTAAGCAAGGCCCTCGCCGTTTCTTTTACCGGCGGCTCTGTAATGGGTTTGGGTGTTGCGGGTTTGGCTGTACTCGGTTTGAGCAGCTTGTTCATAATTCTGAAAACCATATTCGCGCCTGAATCTGCCGTGAATTCTGAAGACATGGTAAAAACTATTGAAGTGCTTACCGGCTTTTCACTGGGTGCTGAATCAATCGCCCTGTTTGCACGCGTTGGCGGTGGTATTTATACCAAAGCTGCCGATGTTGGCGCTGACCTGGTAGGTAAAGTAGAAGCAGGCATCCCCGAAGATGACCCACGCAACCCGGCTACCATTGCCGATAACGTGGGTGATAACGTAGGTGATGTGGCCGGTATGGGCGCCGACCTGTTCGGTTCATATGTAGCTACAGTATTAGCTACGATGGTGTTAGGACAGGAAGCTGTTGTGCAGGACAGATTCGGCGGTTTATCGCTGATCTTACTGCCGATGCTGATTGCCGGTTTCGGTATTTTATTTTCTATCATAGGAACTTTCTTTGTACGCATCAGTGAATCTGCCAGTGTAAACACTAATACCGTGCAAAAAGCGCTGAACATGGGCAACTGGGGTTCCATCATTCTTACTGCTATCGCTTCTGCGGGACTGGTATTCTGGATCCTGCCTGAAGGCGATTTTCACCTCACCCGCGACACACTGAACGGGACCCTGATCGAAGGCGCCAAAACCTTCACCCGCGAAGGTATCCTCGGTGCTATCGTAGTTGGATTAGTAGTAGGTACTTTAATGAGTATCATTACCGAATATTATACAGCAATGGGTAAACGCCCGGTGCTTACCATTGTACGTCAGTCGGGTACCGGCCACGCTACCAACGTAATTGGTGGTTTGGCTGTAGGTATGGAATCTACCTTTTTGCCCATCCTCGTATTGGCAGCCGGCATTTGGGGTTCTTATCAATGTGCAGGTTTATACGGTGTAGGTATCGCTGCTGCCGGTATGATGGCTACCACTGCCATGCAACTGGCCATTGACGCATTCGGTCCTATCGCCGACAACGCCGGTGGTATTGCCGAAATGAGTGAATTACCTAAAGAAGTACGCGAAAAAACTGACGTGCTCGATGCAGTAGGTAACACCACTGCCGCTACCGGTAAAGGTTTTGCCATTGCTTCAGCTGCATTAACCGCTCTGGCCCTGTTTGCCGCTTTCGTAGGCGTAGCAAAAATTCCCGGTATCAACATCTATAAA
>Ga0105239_10011034_pt1 | contig 10085 bp, 5 predicted proteins | sample KBSC44metaG_FD_92761 | JGI IMG/M metagenome (GOLD analysis project Ga0105239, IMG submission 92761) | Corn rhizosphere microbial communities from Kellogg Biological Station, Michigan, USA - KBS C4-4 metaG | ecosystem: Host-associated > Plants > Roots > Rhizosphere > Soil | place: Michigan, USA...
ATCTTCGGCATCTCAGGCATCACGGCACTGCCGGGGATCATCGACCACCTGGAGCCGCAGTACGTGCTCAACGCCGCGTACTGGATCCCGCAGGTCATCGGCGGCTCCGGCTTCATCGTCTCCAGCACCCTGTACCTGCTCGAGACGCAGAAGAAATGGTACATCCCGGCCCCCAAGATTCTCGGCTGGCACGTTGCGTTCTGGAACCTGATCGGTGCGTTGGGGTTCACACTGTGTGGCGCTCTGGGAATGGCATATGGGAATTCTGGCGCGCAGTTCCAGGCGGGCTTGGCGACATTTTGGTGAGTTAAGCAGATGCTACCCGTCCCCTGGTTATATATACATATATCATGGAGAAGAAGTTTATCCCTCGGACAAAGAGAACTTGTCGCAGACATAGCCGCTGATACGATTTTCAATTCTAGGGGTTCGTGGGCTTTCCTTATCGGAAGCTACCTCCAGCTTTACGAATCCTTGGACAAGCATCCCGTCGAGGAGGTCTCTTCAAAAACGAGGTTCGTCGAGGCTGTCGAAAGTAGTCCTTCAACTAGTGGAGTTGTGAGTGCTTAAGTAAGTTATGCAAGACAGGAACGACCTCCATGCCCCTAAAAGCCCTCAAGCAACCAGGCTGATAAGTAAAAGTTGCTGCGTGTCTGTTCTAATTAAAGTCTGTCTCTCCAAATGTAGATATGTGTAATTGTTATTTGGAGGTCTTGATTGACCTAAAGCAATGTCAATTGGTTTTGACAGGTACATAGTACAACTATAATCACATCTACGTTCCACACCTGATGTCCAATGTAGATACGCTAGATGTTCCGTCCACCAGTGACCTCGATGGTCTGGCCATTGACGTAGCTGAAGAGAGGACTGCACACGGCCAGAATAGAGCTCGCAGCCTCAGTCGCGGTTCCTGGGCGACCAAGGGGAATGTCTTTGTAAGGTTGGACGTCGACACCCTTTCGGTCTGCGATTTGTGCTCCAGGAATACCAAGGGCAACCCGCTGTCCATCAGCCGTGGTAATGAAGGCTCCAGACTCCTTCGCCTGCGTTAGACGAGTGTTAATGTGACCAAATGCAATCGTATTGGCGCGTACTCCGAACTAGGTCATATGTCAGTCATCATAAGTTGGCGGGTTAGGGTAGAATGTCGAAGAGAAAAGTCGTTGATACATGTATGGTTGGACTCTCTCCAAGCCGAGGGTGCTTGTATGGCTTACCTGAGGTCCCCACTCCTTTGCAATGGTCTTAGTCAAACCAGTAACACCGGCTTTTGCTAAACTGTAGTTCGCCTGACCCGCATTTCCGTGTGTACCACTCGTGCTAGAAATATTGATGATCACCCGCTTTTCACCATCCTTGACCCTGAAGTATGGCGCAGCCTGCCTGATCAGCCGGAAAGGGGCGGTATTGTGAACGGCGATGATAGTGTCCCATTGCTTGTCTGTAGTCTTGTGAATAACGCCGTCCCAAGTGTAACCAGCATTGTTGACGATAATGTGGATCTTGCCATTGCCAAACTCCGCTGCCTTGGAGACCAATACGGGGAAGTAGTTGGGGTCCGTTACATCACCAGGGACTGAGATAGCCCGCCCTGGTGAAGCGTCGTTGATGGATTTAGCTACCGCCTCGGATTTGGCACTGTCCACGTCACAGACAACGACTTTGGCACCCTCGTTCGCGAAGAGTCTAGCGGCTTCCGCACCGATCCCCTGTCCAGAGCCTGTAATCTTTCAGAGGTTTGGATTGATTAGTTTGGTGATCTGAGATAAAGTGAAGAGAGGAGATGGCATAATGTGGATGAAAAAGGAATGTAGCGCCTTAGACAAGCAGTTGGCAACTTACAATGGCAACCTGTCCAGCGAGTAGACCCGTGGGGTAATTCAGGTGCGAAGCTATCTGCTGGGCTCTTTGTGCCATCTTGTCTTGATTTTGTTAGGGATATGCTGGAAATATGAGGTTCCGGGTTCCAAGGAGAAGTATCAGTGGTAGGAAGAACAGGCAATTTGGACCAGGGAGTTGAAATGGAAGCCTGCAGCTTTTTTTTATTGAAAGTCAGTGGAGGAAGGAAACACCAGTGGAACAGGGAGGGAAGGATGCGGAGGTGAATTGAGTTGAGTTTCCCCATTCAGAACGCGGGTCGTTCAAAATTACCGAGGCATCTCAGCCTTGCTGCCGGCGCCGTCGTCGACTTATCCGACTCTGGCCGATCTCACCTACGAGTCCTCAATTGATGCTGCTCGATTACTCGGCTCGGGAGGCAAGGCTGCGGCTTCGGCGTAATTGCTCATAATGTCTCGTGTGCGGCGCCAATGCTCGCGGGATGGAGTCAATGACTCGATGTCCATCACAATGAAGGCGCCTTGTCCATTCATCGCCGCTCACCTTGCATCTTGAATCGCTACCAAAACTACTAGTATCAGCAGAATTCGAGGTTCTTCGACCAGTGCGTAGATCACCCTGGGTACCAACTTAGGGTGGAGTCTAAAATAATGTTTATGGAAGAACTCGAAGTGGGCCGACGTGAGTCAAGATCAATCCTTGCTATACTGTGCTTGGAATTGGATCAAGAAACATCCAGGGCCGCAACATTCTACTAGGGAGCCCCAAGCGACATTCCCAATTGTTAGAATCGTAGTTTAACCTTTTGGCTCCTTCTAAGTTGCTTCACCATGTCACTTAAGCATACTGGCTAGCATATCACGAAGGAGTTCGAGTAATACCCCTTACTCTAGCAAAAGCTTGCGACAATGCAGGCAACGCCATCCTATGGTTTGGTGTCGCGTCCAGGCACGTGGGCGCTTCAATTACAATAGCCATAGAAGTAATAACCATTCTGCTATGTGTATATCTCTCCCTCATATCCTAGGTTTTTAAATTCCGCCATTGCAGCTTGCTCTCTTAGATTTCTTTCCAGTAGAAAGGCAGAGCTAGATCTGCTATCACTCCTTCTTATGCTTAACTTTCTGTGAAGAAGCACACACTGGACCCAATATTCGCTAGAGAATCTTGCCCACTTGGTTGTTGGTCCTGTCTTCTGAAAGGTTCCACAATTCGCACCCAGAGGTAAAAGGAGCTCCAACTGAATAAGTGACCCTCAACAGAAATTCCTGGTAATGTGCACGAAATTAGACATGACAAGCGACATATCCACATATTAGCACTTCTCCATAAGAGACACAATCCGCCATATGTCACCAGGCGCTTATAGTTGATGGGGACAAGGCTGAGGAAATACCAGGGACCATAAAAGTGTCATTGACCAATAGGGGATTTCTCGGTACGATCTTGCGAAATCTTGGGTGAAATAACGGTGTCTGATTCTTGCGGTGGATTTGTTTCGTGTTGGAAAACTACCAGCTCGTTGCCGCGCCTCAACATCTTAACCAACGTATCCTCAATGAGGGATTAGTCCAGGCGCAGGAAGTCTCCCATACTTATACACTGGCATCAATTTAACAGAGAGGAGAGTGATTTGCGCGCAGGGCAGCAAGGAGCATTGCCCACCTTCACCTCCCAATATGGCCTTCCATGGGAGAAGAATCAACATAGAGGTATCCTGATTCGAAATTTTCAACGCCGAGACCATGTTGCCATTCCCGAAATCCATGTTCCCAGAGCCTGAAAGCAGAATTGCGGCTATTGATTGCTCGGCTTGAGTGTGTGCAGGAGTGAATTCGGCAAGAAATACCCACACATCAACCAAACAATCGATGCGATGAAACTTCGGATCGTAAATGCTCAATTTCGAGCATTCCAGGCACGTTGAATTTTTTATGGAGAAAGGGGTGTGTAACCATATCGCGTCAACGACCAGCCTCGGTTCAGCCCAACCAATGAACGAATGAGAGTCAAGGGCGAGAGGTTCAAATTGTGGTTCACTTTTCCAAATTCCGATCCAGTTCGGCATGTGGAAGCTTCATGTCCCAAATTGCTATGGGATGTGACTATGTCACACAGAGGTTGTAGCGTGCTCAGGAGGTCCCTTTTTAATGCCCCGAGATCTCGGCGCGTAGCAGCGAGTAAAAGGGTCGTCAATTCGGCTATCGGGCTCCGGGATGAATGAGCAAGGATCTCTGATCGATCATTTCAGCCAGACATATTAGCCTGCTCGACAAGTTTATGGCACGCTTTCCCATGTGATGGGCTAGATGAGGTATCAAGTTGGTGCAAGGACATCTTCCGCGCTAGTGATTTGGTCTACTTTTCTGATAGACAAGTCTGGTCTCACACTGCACGAAATGGCTGGCGTTCAAGTTAGCGCTGATCTTGACGCTCGGAGGTGCTCAGCGGCGACAGCGGAAAGTCTCATCCCTCATCCATCTGGTCAAGATATTCAGAATTCAGCTCCCAATCGCCACGTCGACCAAATGCGGGTGAAAAGCAGCTGTGCTCGCGCAACCAACAGATACTGTATTTGCGCGTTTAATCAAAACGCTTGCCGCCATGACACCTACGTACTAGGCTAAACCTCTCTTCGGAGAGCTGGTTTCGAAATGCAAGTCATTCTTGTATGGTGAGACTGGATTTCGCATTCAAAGTTGGAAGGCGTGTTCGGATCCTCAAGCAATTTTGCCCATCGACACTTTTGCAAGAAGCCAGTGCTTGAATTTACTTGAACTCTTAATCGGGAATGTGTCAATCAGCCTGGGTTGTGCTCTCCCCGTCGAGAATGATGGCCCTGGGGGTTTAAAACGTGTGGGTGGTCCTCATCTTCTCTTAACCCGGCCAAGTCTTGCGAAGGATACCAACTAGGGGGGTAACCAGTTCCTGTTGTGCCAGCCATTTGTCCTGATTGGCCCACACTGGACCAGTCTTGCTGCATTCCCATATGCATTGGGTGATACGTGGATGATTCACGCATTTGTGCTGGCATCGTAGATGACGAACTACCCACACTCATGTTGACATAGCCAGCACTCGTGGACGGTATCTGTTGCATTTCCCCAGTCATTCGCCTTTCGAAGGTTGGATAAGTGTTTGTTCTGTATGGATGTGAAAACCCATGGGTTAAGTCTTCAGACTCTCCAGTCGACATGGATCTTGACGGAGCGGGATGCTGTCCCCATTGATAGCCATTGGGTAGCCCGGCAGAATACGGGTAGCCACTTCCTTGCGATAAACCGGCAGCGGTAGAGGGTAAAGAGCCTGGGGCGAAAGGGGCGTGGTACGACGACTGTAAAGGTTGGTTGTACTGCTGGAAGTAATGTGCATTCGTTGCATCACTACTAAATGTGCGAGGTGAGTGGGTATCATAAGGCGAGGTCATCAGATCTTCTGATTGGGGTTGTTGCTGTAGATTTGGGTCGTACTGTGTTTGATATTGAAGACCTACTCAACTTTTAGTTTTGAATCTTCAGTAAGTGTTGTTTTTCATTTACCATGGGTAGAGAAGGACCTTTGCCCATGCTGGTATTGAAAGCTTGGGCTACCTTTTCCCATTGGAGGGGTGCCTATTGCACCTTCTCCAGTATCAAGCTGATCAAAGGAGTTACTCCCAAGAACACCGCCTGCGGGTGACGAGGAAACAGAAGTTTCGCTCTCGTGGACTCCATCAGTCGGCTTTCGAGTTCGCTTCGTCCCAGGCGCCGGGCTCTGCTGATCAACGGGAAAGAAGTGGCAGTCCTTCTTCAAGCGTATACAGTTCTGGCACCGGCCAGTTTGGTCTTCGAAGGCAGGAATACACCGAATCTTGCGACGGCGGCAATGACCTAGATGATGTTAACAAATATTCGAATACAAAAGCCAGGGCTCTGACCGCATGCCACAGCCGTGCGATGATAACCTAATTTGTTCCTCTTTTTATCGGCAGGCGATAATGGCGCATCTTCTGCTGACATGTTGTTGTGCGAATGCGGTGATGGACTATCGTGTCGAACCAAACCCGGCATGTGCATAGCCTCATGTTCTTCTGGCTCTGCCAAGTCAACACTTCCTGAGGGTATATCAAACTGATTCGCTCTTTTTCGCATTCCCCTAATGTTCTGCCGCCTCTGCGCTTCACTTGATGGAGGAGAATATAGCAATGACGTGCGCAAATTCTGGTACAGAGACCGAGCGCTTCAACTTCGCAGTTGATCCGCCTCACAGTCTGGGGTTAAAGCTTGTCACATCGAGCGCCATCCGTCACCTAAAGAAGACCGACGTCAACCATATGAGGTGCAGGATTGTCAGCCTTGCAAGATCCGAGAGACCGATGGGTCGCTGCCCAGATGTGTCTTGATGGTTGTCGAGGAGCAGAGAGGAGCAGCCGATTGATATTCTGCTGCGAGGACACACCCTCCAAGAGCGTGGGGATGGCTCACTTTGGGAACTTTGTGAGGCTGAAACTGTGCTAGGAGGATTGACTTCCCTGAGGTGGGCGTTTGTGTTGAGGTGTAAGCGAACGAACTAACTCCTTCGAACGAGGCTTTATTGAAGGATTGTTTGAGATCGAGAACATTGATTACAATAGAGTTTCTCAGGTACGACAGAATGACAGGGAGACAGAGATCAACTAGGTTGACATGAGGAGGATCAAGTCTGTAGATCGGGCTTCGATTCTGTCCCAAGATTAAGTCGAACTGACTGGTTGCTGGGGGAAATCGGGAAAGAGTTCGCCAGGACTCCTTCCAGCTTCCAGCTTCTTCCGAACAAAATTCTGCGACAGGACCCACGAATCGATGCAGAATGGAAACGAATCACACAGCTGAGCAAGCGCTTGAACATGGAGAAAGGGAACAGGGCTTTGAGATGGGAATCTATTCTAATGGCAGAAATTGATCTCGCATGCTTTGTTGAACTTTCGTGGGCCAAGTGTTCCCTGCAGGACAGGATGGGTGGGCATACCAGAACACCCAAACGAGTTCGATTAGCCTCAAGGGAGGTAGGGTCTGTGAGTCTATTCAACTATTGGCCTTCTGAGCTTACCGAGAGCCGATGAGAGACCCCATGGCGTGGATCGCCCAACCAACTAGTTACTTAGCTGGCCCTGATGTTTGGGCCAAATGCTGGATGGTACAGACACCCCTGTGACGAGGACACCCACTCTTGGTCGAGTGCTGAGTCAAGAAGGTTTTGGCACCCCGATCTACGGATTTTATGCCAGGGAGACTTTCGAAGACCGAATGCAATCTTTTCTGAGCCAGAAGATCGAGTCCAGACCACAGGGCCGGGGGATGCAAATCCCTAGCAAGACATGAGCTGCCACGATGAGAAAGGTGGACCCCGCTCACGTAGGCCTCTTGTCTTCATGCAAGCCGAACAGACCTGAATGATGTGCTCAATGTTTACGAGTAACAGTTCGTTGGAACGAGGTGGTCCACCCCCAACATCGTGGAAAGGCCCCCCCGGCTGTCCAAGTGAGGAAAGGACAATCTTCTGCCATGGAATTGGTAAACTTTGGGAGATCCGTGGGCTTGCAGCAAAGTCGAATAGTGAAGATCTACATTTGTGGCTGGGAGCCAATGAGAATGGGGAGGGTTTCAATGATGATGGATACTCCGTCCAAGAACCAAGAGATCAAGAAGGACAATGCCATGGTAATTCAGCATCCCTGCTAAGGTTCGACATATCCGAGAGGGGCAATATTGCGAATTCTGGGACTGGAACTGGAACTGGAACTTGCCGATCTCTAAGTAAATGTGCAAGAAGAGCACTTTCCGGTTAGAACCTAATGTGAAAGGGTTCAACTCTAGTGCTGGCGTCTGCAATCTATATTACGGCACCAGTCCCGAAGTCGAGGCTTGTAAGCCATGATATTCAACTAGGGGGATGTTAGCACCGAATACCGGTTGGGACGGAGGAAATCCTCATGCACAGATCTTCCACGCCGCTGAAGGTACCATTCGGTGACGGCCGATGGCCCGGAAGGCCTCCTGGGGTAACTATCATGTCGATCTCGGTGCCAACGCTCGCTGGCGCAAAGGCCTTGGTCTTGTCTGACTCTCCACTCTTGCAGCTGAACGACCGTTCGCAGATATTGATGAGTATTTTTGACTTTCAGATATGGAGTGAGGTGTACTCCGTACGTATTTGTTGCAGGAGAATTATTAACTCTCGCACTTGTGCCGCAAGAAGCGCACCAGTCATGATGTGCTCAGTGGGCCCAATATGCAACAACTCATTACGAGAGGTCACACACTAGCTGGATCACAAGGTCCAGAGTCCAATACAGGATCCCTCTCTAGAAAGGAGCGGATCAGAGCAAGAAACGAATGAGAGTTCTGATCCCCAACGACAGCAGGAATTTGGTATGGACGCAGCGTAATCATTCAGATATCAGACCAATTACTTGCTATCCAACGACGCGAAAGAAAACTGCCAGAAATAGTGACACTAACGTCAATCCAAGCTAGTTATTGTTCAGCATAATTAACCGAGCACTGGATCGGAGCCGTCGCGGTTTGACCCCCTCTTGAGCCTCGCGGGGTTAACCATCCTCCAAAACGCCGAGTTGCAGGCTTCCGACCACTTTAGACCCTGTCCAGGACAAGCAGTTGAAAACATGGCCCTAGACCAAGCGTCTACAGCCCCACTGTAAGTGGTCGCAATTGTGGCTAACTAGCCCTGGGGGCCTTCGAGGTGACCGTGAGAGTGGCCAGGCTCGATCTGGAGCTTGGGCTCGAGCGTCTGGTGCTCGTATCCGTACGAAAACGCAGAAGAACGATCTGCAAAATCCCACACCAAAAGGAGGCCTGTCAGGAACCAGCCACAAGGACGCAGGATGTCGCGTTTCTTTTGATCAGGCGCTTGCAGAAAGCAGAATCGACCGCTGAAGACGAATCTAGGCCCGGCGGAAGGGTGCTCCGAAGCCAGACAGGCCTGCAGAGTCATGACGTTAGAATGTCAGGAGACTTTTGTCTATGCTTGAAAAGATAATCCGAACCCTAAACAGCATGTAGGTCAGTTATCTCTACCAGGTTTGGGCCCAGCGGGGGTACCACATGGAAGAGGCACCACCGGTGCGGGTCACTTCGTGTCGACATGCGCCTAGCGAAGAAGGAGACCAAGCACCAGTTTTCCTTCTCAAGAAAAGCATTCAATGACTTCGCTTTGAGCACTCAAAAGTCTGGATGGGGCTTCCTGAGGGACCAATCCCCCGGTCCCAGAAAGTCTACTTACAGAGGCTCCAGACGGAGACTCCGTACTCCGTACTCATAATTGCACAGAGGACGAGCTAATTACGGATACTGAGTCCGTTCTCCCTACCGAGCACCCAGGAACTTCCTGGGAATCCAGCCATGTGGGAGTTTTCCACGTGGGTCAGACCTGACCGTAGGAAACAACAAACTCACAACTGCTGCTGAATCTGATGTGGGACGGCCTTGAACACACTCAAAGCCCCTCAAGCACACCGTTCGTGGATGCAGCAGTATTGTACGAAGGACTGATTAGGTACTGTCGAGCCTGGAGACATGGCGACTTAGCGGTACAGGGTCGGCTACTGTTGAGTAAGAGCAGGCAAGGTTCCCATCAATTCATGTGCACATAGGGTACGGATCCCGAAGCATCTGCCCAAGTTTGGCAACAAACCACCTGCTTTCACGCGTTAGCCCAAGTAGCTTAACGAGCTAATAATAAAATTGCTGGCGTTCTTGCGAGATTCTCTGCACGTTCTACAGCCGAGGCGTGCAGACTGAGGGCGCCGCTACAGATTTACTACTCCTGGTTTCGCAAGCAGGTACGTAGTTTTGAGGACGCCCGACCGCGCGGCCATATCTCTTCTGCATTCCAAGTTTTCCGTATCCCGGCATCCAGTGCCACGGTCGCTAGGCGAGGATCCTGTGCTGGAGAGAATCCTTGGATCTGGAGCTCTCGGATGCTGGCTCTTGGTCCCAGCGGTGCGCACGGAGGTTCTCCACAGCCCTGGTTCATGGTGTCTGCTTCTACGAGTAGGGCGAGTCCTCTGTCCTTGAGACTTGGTACGAAGTCTCTCAGAGGGAGAACTTTAACGAAGTTTGCGAACAGCTCCCCCCCCCCCCCCCCCCCCCCCATAAATTTTTTTTTTTTTGCGCCCCCACCCAACAAGGGGGCCCCTCTTTTTTTCTTTTGTAGATTGGGGGCTTTCCCCCCCAAGCCCCCCCACCAAAAAAAATTTTTTCTTA
>Ga0105239_10011040_pt1 | contig 10084 bp, 5 predicted proteins | sample KBSC44metaG_FD_92761 | JGI IMG/M metagenome (GOLD analysis project Ga0105239, IMG submission 92761) | Corn rhizosphere microbial communities from Kellogg Biological Station, Michigan, USA - KBS C4-4 metaG | ecosystem: Host-associated > Plants > Roots > Rhizosphere > Soil | place: Michigan, USA...
GGGCTTGTCGGGGTTGGCTGCCAATGGAGGCTACTGGTACTCGAGCAAGAATTCCGGCGAGATCAACGGCGTGTCTTCGGGGGTAAATCCGAAGGAGGTCCTGTGGAGGGGCAATGTGAGTGACGCCAATGGCATGGGCAATAACCTGGAAAAGGATAACTATCCGCCGAGCCTGTATGGAAAAGGCCGTGTGAACCCTACGCAGAATCTTGTCGACGCTTTTCCCATGGCCAATGGCTATCCGATCACAAATGCTGCCGGCGGGTATGATCCCAACAATCCGTATCTGAACCGGGATCCCCGTCTGGCGTTGTATATCGTGGTCAATGGGAGCAAGATGGGTCCGGGCGGCCCGACAATTCTCACGCAGTCAGGCGCCACGAATGATGGTTTGAACGCTACACAGTTCTCGACGCGTACGAGCTATTATATGCGCAAGCTGCTGCGGGAGGACGTCAACCTCAATCCGGCCAATACGAACACGCAAAAGCATTATGTGCCGTATATCCGGTATACCGAGATGTTCCTGTCCTATGCGGAAGCCGCCAATGAGGCCTGGGGGCCGGATGGCAAGGGGGCGCACGCGTATTCGGCCCGGGATATTATTTCCGCGATACGCAAGCGGGCCGGGATCGCGCAGCCGGACGCCTATCTTTCAACTATCAGCACGACAGAAGACATGCGGGCGCTTATCCATAATGAGAGGCGGCTCGAGCTGTGTTTCGAAGGGTTCAGGTTCTGGGATCTGCGGAGATGGAAGGAAAGTCTGGGGCAGCCGGCGGCCGGGGTAACGATCAGCAATGGCAGCTATACGGCGGCGCCCGTCGAGGGGAGGCAGTATGCGGACTATATGTATTATGGGCCTTTGCCTTATAATGATGTGGTGAAGGAGAATCTAGTGCAAAATAAAGGATGGTAATGTTTTTGTTGACAATTTAAACCAGGTAAAATGAAGAATTTCAAATTCGTGGTGTTTATTCTTTTGTTGGGTCTATGGTCCTGTTCGAATAAGCAATTGACCTTTCCCGACTATAAATATACGACGGTCTATTTCGCCTATCAGTCACCGGTGCGGACGCTGGACCTGGGGAATGATATTTTCGACAATTCGCTGGACAATCAGCATAAGTGCATGATCATGGCGACGATGGGTGGAGTTTACCAGAATACAAAGGATATTTCGATTGGCATATCGGTCGATACCACGCTGAGCAGTCATCTGCTATTCGGTCAGGGTGGAAGTCCTGTCATTGCGATGCCGCCGGACTATTATTCGTTGCCCAAGGACATGACGGTCAGGATCCCGTCGGGCAGTGTTGAGGGGGGGATAACCGTGCAGCTGACGGACGCCTTTTTTGCCGATGCCCGGTCGATCCGGAATACGTTCGTTATTCCGCTGCGGATGAACACAGTGCAGAATGCCGATAGCATTCTTGTGGGGAAGAACACGATCCTGTATGCGATAAAATACATCAATCCCTGGCATGGTAATTATCTGCGGAGGGGGGCTGAGAAGATCAGCGACGGCGCGGGGGATACGACCATTATCTACCACACGTCATACGTGGAGACGGACCAGGTCTGCAGCACGGGTACGCTGTCCCTGTCGACGGATTCGCTGTTGCTGAATGCGAAATCCAGGGGGAATGTGAATATTCCCTTTCAGCTGTTGCTCACATTCGACAGCAATGGCAAGTGCAGCATCGGGAATCCGACTTCGGCCGCCTATACGGTAAGCGGTGGGGGAGAGTTTGTCAAAGGGGGAGATTCATGGGGCAACCAGGCGCGGGACGTCCTGCATTTGAAATATACGGTCGATTTTGGGACGTCGAAGCATAGTTTTACGGATACTTTGGTCATGCGGGATCGTGGGATCAAGTTCGAAACGTTTGTCCCGACGGGTTTTTAAAAGAAGTATTATGAACAAGTCTATTGTAACGGCCGTGCTGGTCTTATTTTGCTGTGGGCTGCGGGCGCAGTCGCTGAATGTAGAGAGGCCTGGCAGCGGGTCCATTCCATCCCTGAAGGAGGTCTTCAGGGATGATTTCCTGATCGGGGCGGCGCTGAACATGTCGGAGGTGGAGGAGCGTGATCCGGCGGTCTCGGCGTTGATCGCCAGCCAATTCAATACGCTGACGCCGGAGAACAATATGAAGGCGGCGTTTCTCCATCCTGGCTGGGACCGGTATGATTTCGTGCAGGCCGACGAGGTCGTCGGGTTTGCCATGCGGCATCATATGAAGGTCAACGGCCACTGTCTTATCTGGCATAGCCAGCTGCCGGCGTATATGCGTGGGATGCAGGACGCGGATTCGGTGAGGCGGTATTTTACTGATCATATCACTACGGTTGCGGGCAGGTATGATGGCAAGGTGTACTCGTGGGATGTAGTGAACGAGGCTTTAAATGAGGACGGGACGTTGCGTAAGTCGATATTCCAGCGATCTTTGGGGGACAACTATATTGTCGAGGCCTTTCGTCTTGCCCAGAAGGCTGCGCCGCATACCCAGCTATATTATAATGACTACAATATCGAACGGGGCAGCAAGAGGGAGGGGGCTGTGGCGCTGGTAAAAAAGATACAGGCGGCGGGTGTGCGCATTGATGGGGTAGGTATTCAGGGGCATTGGAGCGCGGGGCGTGTTCCGCTGGAGGATATCGAGAAGAGCATACAGGAGTTCGCCGCGTTGGGTGTAAAGGTCATGTTCACGGAGCTGGACCTTTCGGTACTTCCCAGCCCGAGGGGACATGGTGGGGCGGATGTGAGTGACCGTGCTGCCTATGAGGATCAGCTGAATCCGTATGTCAATGGGCTTCCGGACTCGGTGCAGGCGGTGCTGGCGCAGAGCTATGCACAGCTATTCGGTCTGTTCATGAAGTACAGGGATAAGATCGGACGGGTGACGTTCTGGGGTGTGGATGACGGTCAGTCGTGGCTGAATGGGTTTCCTGTGAGGGGAAGGACCAATTACCCGCTGCTGTTCGACCGGCAGCTGCGGCCGAAGCCGGCTTTTTATAAGGTGATCGGGACGGCAGAAAGAGCGGGGGTTATGTAGAGGTCCTGGATTATCTGAGGGATGGGGAAGTCTTTCCAGAATTTTTATATAGCTGTAGCCGGGACTCAAATGCGGCTAGACTATCCGCTGAAGCGGCCTTTTTAGTCTTCAATGCGTCGATGGCTTTCGCCTCGGTTGCTATCGCATTCGATGTATCATGCGCGCGCCAATACCACTCAGCCATAGTATGATAGCTGTTGGGAAGGTTGACGGTCTTCGCTGAATACCTGATCCTTGCCTGATAAGCTTCGACGCCCAGTTCATAAATCCGGGGCGGTAGCTTCAATGTTTCGGAATACGACTTGATATTGTTGAAAATGACAGAATAAGGAGGCATTCTATAAGTCGAGGTCGCCAGTAACACTTTGCCATACTCATAGGCTTGGTTTGCGTCGGTCTTTAGCAACAAATTAAAAGTAAAGGCAGCAATGTTCGGTGTATATTTAAGCTCAGGTTCTTTTCTAACGATCTCATTAACCTTTTCTAATAGAAGCGAATCCGATCTCCCCGAATACCGTTTTTCAACTTCGGCTTTATAATCTGTTAATTCGTTGCCGGCTGAATCATCCAGGATTTCCAGGCGCTTATTCAATTTCCGTTCTGCCGACGCTTTTTCAATATCCAGGCTATCGTTCAATATTCCTGGCAAAACTTCATCAAGATAGTGAGGATGTCCGATCCAGGCTACCCGTCCCTCCTGATTCACGACAAATGCGACAGGTATGCCGGTCTCCCCCGAAGCATTGAGCCATCTATTCGTCATAGAATTGCTGTCTTCCGTTGCAACAGAGTAGTCCATTGCACTTCCCATTCTGTCGATAAATGCCGTTAGCCTATTCATTGAGGTATCCCTCTCCATGACATCGATTCCCATAACAACGACGGTCTTCTTATAATTGCGAGCTACAACGGAGAGACGGGGTATTTCTGCGATGCAAGGGCCACACCATGTTGCCCAGAATTCCACTACATAAACAGTACCTTGTTCGAAGCCCCGGATCGGCGTACCCTTTAACCATGCACGCACACGCAATGACGGCGCGGAGTCACCAATGTTCAACGCAGGTTGGGTGCCCTGTCCATTCGTGGTAACTGCCAAATTACAGAATACCATAATCAGCACTAATTTCAATTGTTTATTCATGTTATGCTTGCTGATTTACCGAACATATTCTTCAATATACGTTATTTTGAAACCAGGTGCTTGTCATTTTGATCCATGGCCCGAGTCCTTGCCTTTATAGGAGCCGTACCTAGTCCTGAAAGCGGTCGGGGAGAGGTGGAATTGCCTGTAAAATGCTTTTCCGAAATTGCTGCGGGAGTGGAAGCCGACCATGATCGCCACTTCGGCGATGGTGTGGTCGGAATTTTTGATCAGCTCGGCTGCTTTTTTTAAGCGGGCGGTGTTAATCAGTTCCAGCGGGGAGGCGGCTGACGTGCCTTTTAACTTCCGGTAAAAAGTGGGGCGGCTCATGTTCATCAGGTGGGCGAGGAGGTCGACGCTGAGATTGGGGTTAGAAAGGTTGCTGGAAATGAGGTCGTCGAGGCGCCTGGAAAACAGGGAATCCTCGGTGATGTCTGGTACGGGAGTTAAGTTGGGTTGGCTGAGGGCGAGGTATTCTTTGACTCTGGCCCGGTTGAAGTCGAGGTTCCTGATCTGGGCCAGTAAATGGGTTTTTGAATAGGGTTTTTCCAGCAGGGCGTCGGCGCCGGCGTCCAGGCATTTGATGCGAAGCCGGGCGTTGGATGCGGAAAAAAGGAGGATGATCGGGATATGGCCGAAATGGGGGGAGGCTTTTAGCTGGGTGCAGAGGAGGGTCGCTTCGCCGGGAAAGGATTCGATATCGATGATGATGGCCTCCGTCTGATGCATTTCAAGGACCCTGCATATACAAGGAATGCTTGGGACCAGGAGGGCGGAGAAAGCTCCTTTAAGGTAGCTGGCCAGCCGGCGTTGCTCGCCCGGGTTCCTGACCGCGGCCAGAATTTTGGGGTTTGGCGACGCGGTATAGCCGGCCGGTGGGGCAGGCTTGAGTCTGGCAGGCGGGATGGCAATCATTTGGTGGAGCACGTTGGTGACCGGGTTGGAGCCGGTTCTTACAAATGTATAGGGGTCAATAAATTAAAGGGGGCCAAATTCATAATATTTATAGCACAAATGTTCAGATTTGGGCTTTTTTCGAGTAATTTGGATCACTACTTCGTTACATGTGGCGTAAGATCGTAATAGTGTACCTGCTTATCGCGGGGTTGGGCGAGGCTGTCGTTGGACAGTCTACGCAGGTGAAGTTTACCGCTCTGGGGACAAGGGATGGTCTCTCCGCTAATTCCGTCAATGCGATCCTTAAAGACCACTATGGGTGGATGTGGTTTGCGACGAACGACGGCCTTAACCGTTTTGACGGAACCAATTTTACGATCTACCGCCATAAAGCCGGGGACTCTACCAGCCTTCGGGCAAACGAGATACAGGCTCTTTATGAGGACAGGTCCGGGAATCTTTGGATAGGCACCAGTGGTGGTGCGCTCAGTCTTTATGACCGCAAAAGGGATGCATTCATCAATTTTCCCTCCTCCGGCGGTTCCGGCGTGCTTTTGCCCAGCGCTCTGGTGAGGAGCATTGCCAGCGACAAGGACGGTAGGATATGGATCGCACAATTCGAGGCGCCCTATGTCCTTGATCCGGCGACGGGTCGTATCGAAAGGATCGATCTGCAAGGCTTGCAGGTGAGCGCGACGGAAAAGGTTACGCTTTATTGTGTATTCGGGGACAGCAGGGGCCGGATGTGGGTTGGGACGGACCATGGTCTTTTCCTGTATCAGGGGGATAAGCGTGGGTTCCGGCAGTTCAGGCATCTTTCGTCCGATGCCCGTAGTCTGGCTGAGGATGATGTACGTGCTATGGCGGAAGACAGGGAAGGGAATCTGTGGGTCGGGACCGATTCGGGCCTTTGCCGGCTAAGGGGTGATGGGGCTGGGTTTGTCCGCTACAGGGGGTTGAATGGTGATGAGGTGCTTGGCACAGGAGCGATCAATGCTATTGCCGCTGACAAAGACGGTCTTCTATGGATCGGTACGATGAACGGCCTTCATGTGCTGGACCCGCGGACCGGCCGTGCAACGGTGTATCAGCCTGAGAAAGAAAATCTTCACAGCATTGCGAGCAGGGCCATCCGGTGCATCTTCATTGATAACCAGGGAATTTACTGGTTCGGCACTTTCAGGGGCGGGATCAGTAAGTATGATAAGAACCTGAATCTTTTTAACGCCAAATTGAGCGATGCCTTTCGCGAGGACGGGGTCGAGACTACGGTTATCACGTCATTTGAGGAGCGCCCGGACGGGAATCTGTGGCTGGGAACGGATGGCGGAGGCCTGTATGGTTTCGACCGGAAGACTGACAGACTCACGCGTATTCCTGTGGTCGTTAACGGAAAGCCCACCAACCAGCTCGCTGTGCTGGCTTTGAAAAGAACAGAAGATAATACATTATATATAGGCACCTGGGAGAACGGCCTCCTGGTAGAGAACCTCGCGACAGGTAAGACCCGGCACCTGATAAAGGGGGACGGTCCCGACGGGCTGAGCGGAAATGATATCTTTTGTTTGACGGAGGACCGGGAAGGGAAGGTATGGGCCGGCACCAACGGGTCGGGCATTACTATTTTAAAGGATGGAAGGGCGGTGGAGCGTCTTGTCCCGCACCCTACGGCTTCGGGTGATATCCAGCTACCGATCAATGGATTTATCCGGGCGATCCAGGAAGATGCGGATGGAAGGATCTGGATCGGCACGCACGGCGGGGGGATCGCAGTATTTGAAAAGGCAGGTGGTCAATTTAAAGTTTATGATCAGGATGACGGCGCCCTGCCGAGCAATAAGATCCAGTCGATGCTTTTGGATAGCAAGGGTCGAATGTGGATAGGAACGTACGGAGGGGGGCTTGTCCGATATGATAAAGATAAGGATCGATTTATCGTTTACGACGAAAAGGATGGCCTTCAGAACACCAATGTCTACCAGATCGTCGAAGACAAGGCGGGGCTCATATGGGTAACGACGAATACGGGTGTGAGCAGCCTCGATGCGGCGACGGGCGTCTTCCGCAATTTTACTCCGTCCAATGGTCTGCAGAATAACAATTTTGTTCATCAGTCCGGCATCCGGACGTCTGACGGCGAGCTCTTCTTCGGAGGGCAGCAGGGCTTCAATTATTTTTATCCGGCGGCGCTCACTACCAACCGCAATGTGCCGCCAGTGGTGCTGACCGATCTGAAGGTCGGGACCCGGTCGGTGGTGCCTGCGGCGGGGGCGCCTATCACGGAGCAGATCTCGATAGCCAGGGAGATCCGGCTTAGCTACCGTCAGAATTTTGCGCTGAGCTTTGGGGCACTGGACTATACGCTTGCCCGGGAGAACCGTTATGCGTATAAGCTAGAGGGTTTTGATAAGGACTGGAACTATGTCGGGGCACAGAATACCGCGTATTACACTAACCTGGACCCGGGTGAATATGTTTTCCGGGTCAAGGCAAGCAACAACGATGGCGTGTGGAGCACCGCGGATAGCTCGATCCGGATCTATGTGAGGCCGCCTCTTTGGCGGACGGCGTATGCTTATCTATTCTATGTCCTGGTCGCCGGGGGGCTCCTGTTCTATAGCAGGCGACGGGGGCTGGCCCGGGTCAAACGGAAATTTGCGCTTGAGCAGGAGAAGCAGGAAGCCAGGAGAGCGCAGGAGCTGGATAAGCTGAAGCTGAAATTCCTTACGAATCTGAGCCATGAGTTCAGGACTCCTATTTCTCTTATTATGGGGCCGGCCGATCAGCTGCTAAGTGGGCAGAAGGATGGCCAGGATGTCGACAAGCTGCAGCTGATCAGGAGGAATAGCAGAAGGCTGTTGAATCTGGTGAACCAGCTGCTGGATTTCCGGAAGATGGAGGAACACGAGCTGAAGCTGCAGCTTTCGGACGGAGAGTTTGTTGGATTTTTTAAAGATATATGTCAGTCTTTTGCCGATCTTTCCGAAAGGAAGAGTATTCGTCTGACGGTGGAAACGAATATTGACCGGCTCTTTGTGAAGTTTGATAAAGACAAGGTGGAGCGGATACTTTTTAATTTACTGTCGAATGCGTTCAAGTTCACCCCGGAGGGTGGGGCGATAAGGGTGGTCCTTGACAGGGCGGAGGGGGAGGGGATAGCCATAAAGGTGGAGGATACGGGTATAGGTATTCCAGCCGACAAGAAGGAGCTGGTCTTTCAGCGGTTCTTTCAAAATGCCACGCCGGGGTCGATCGTCAATGCCGGTACGGGCATCGGTCTGTCTATCACGAGAGAGTTTGTGAGGCTTCATGGGGGGACGATCTCGGTTGAAAGTGAAGTGGAGAAGGGGAGTGTTTTCACAGTGGTACTTCCGATGATGGCTGCGGGTGGGGAAGTGCAGCCGCCGGTGGTGGAAGTGCCGGGTATACCAGGTGAAGAGGCGCCAGTGGAAAGCGCTCCAAAGAAGGGTGGGGCGCCGGTGGGGAAGGCGATAGTATTACTTGTGGAGGATAATGAAGATTTTCGGTTCTATCTGAAGGACAACCTGAAAGCCCTGTATACGGTGGTCGAGGCCAGCAACGGGAATGAGGGATGGAAGAAGGCCCTGGCCAGCCATCCGAGCCTGATCGTGAGCGATGTGAGCATGCCGTATATGGACGGCATTACGTTGACGCGGCAGCTGAAGGCGGACCGTCGGACGGCACATATTCCCGTGATCCTGCTGACGGCGCTGACGGAGCAGGGGCAGCAGCTGGCGGGGTTGGAAACGGGCGCCAATGACTATATCACGAAGCCTTTCGATTTCGAGCTGTTGTTGGCGAAGATCAGGAACCTGCTGAATTTGAGCCAGACGCTGAAGACCACATACAAGAAGCAGATCAGTGTTGCGACGGCCGTAGGGGTGGAGACCGGGGTCGAGTCTCCGGATGAGAAGCTGATGAAGGAGGCTGTGGCTTGCATCGAGGCCAATCTGGACAACCCGGATCTGTCTGTCGAGTTTTTGAGCAAGCAGCTCGTTATGAGCAGGACGACCTTGTATAATAAGATGCTGGAGCTGACGGGGGAGACCCCGGTGGAGTATATCCGCAGCATCAAGCTGGAGAAGGCGAGCGTCCTGCTGCAGCGGCAGGACCTGACCATTTCCGAGATCGCCTACAAGGTAGGTTTTTCGAGTCCCAATTATTTTGCCCGTGTGTTCAAGGCAAAATACAGGATGCTGCCCTCTGAATATGCGCAACAATTTCGTAAACAGGGTCAAAACGATAGTTTTTAATACCTTTATCCGTGACTGGGCGGAGCCCAGTCCGTACCCGAGGCTACGCCGAGGGTACAGACATTAGACGTGTTGAGGCACAACCGAGCCTTTGGCGAAGGTTGCGAACGAGATTCCAACAGTGTTGGAATCGATGTTCTTTTTTTTTCGGGTAATTTTTTGCCGAAATCAAATACCGGCGCAGCGGTCGTTGTATGGAAAATTCAAAAGAAGTCACGATCTACGATATAGCAAAGAGTCTGGACCTTTCGCCTTCCACGGTGAGCAAGGCCCTGAACGACGATCCTGCCATCAGCAAGAAAACCAAAAAGAGGATATTCGAGACGGCCGCTGAGATGGGTTACCGGTCCAATCTTTTCGCCAGGAACCTGCGCCAGCAGACTTCTTTAACGATCGGGGTGATCGCGTATGAGCTGAACAGCAGTTTCACTACCCCAATGCTTTCCGGTATCGAGACCGTCGCCAATGAGGCGGGATATGGGATCATCCTGACAGATTCCTCGCAGAGTTCGGCAAAAGAGGCTACCAATGCCCAGAATCTTTTTCAGCGGCGAGTGGACGGGCTTATTGCGGTGCTGGCGCCCGGGACGGACACGTTCGATCATTTCCGTCCATTCAGGGAGAAGAATATCCCGATGATCTTTTTGGACAGAGCCGCTCCTTTTCCCGAGAGCACGTCAGTGGTAATTGACAACTTCCAGTGCGGGCTGATA
>Ga0105239_10011041_pt1 | contig 10084 bp, 8 predicted proteins | sample KBSC44metaG_FD_92761 | JGI IMG/M metagenome (GOLD analysis project Ga0105239, IMG submission 92761) | Corn rhizosphere microbial communities from Kellogg Biological Station, Michigan, USA - KBS C4-4 metaG | ecosystem: Host-associated > Plants > Roots > Rhizosphere > Soil | place: Michigan, USA...
AAGGGCCGCTCCAAGAAGATCGTGCTGGTCGCCTTCGATCTGCTCTATCTGAACGGCTTCGATCTGCGCGCGCTGCGCCTTGTCGAGCGGAAAGCGCAGCTGAAGAAGCTGATCGAGCATACCGACGTTCAGTTCAGCGACAGCTTCGAGATCGAAGGCCGCGAGATGTTCAGCCACGCCTGCAAGGTCGGGCTCGAGGGCGTCGTCTCCAAAGTGCGCGACAGTCGCTACGTGTCCGGCCGTGGCAACGATTGGGTGAAGAAGACCTGCGCCCAGCGCGAGACGCTGCCGATCGCCGGCTTCGCGCTCGACGGCGACGATTGGGACGGCATCTATGTCGGCCGCTATGAGGGCGGCGAACTCGTCTACGCCGGCAAGGTCGATCACGGTTTCGACCGCAGCTCTGCTGAGGACCTCCGCCGGCGCCTGAAGCCCTTGATCCGGAGTACGCAACCCTACGCCAAGCGCATCGCCCACCGCGGCATCTGGGTGGAGCCGGAACTGCTCGCCGAGATCGAGTACCGGACCAAGTCGGCCACCGGCAAGGTGCGCCATCCATTCTTTAAGGGCTTACGGGAGGACCTGTGATGTCCACATACCGTCCATCAACGAAGCCGCGGCATTCGATGAGTGTCGAAGAGTTACGCTACACTCTCTATAGCGACCAGCCGCCGAAGTATCCTCACCCCGAAAACGGCCAGCAGCCCGATCTGCCGCACATGCGCTCGGACGAGCGGCCACAGGACGAGCATCTCGATGGCCGCGACATGCGCTTCCACGGCTACCGGGTCAGGACGCTGGAACAAGGCGGCGAATACCCCGACACGATGCCGCAAGCTATCGAGGCGACAGATTCAGCGGGCCGGCAGGCGCTCTACGTTCCTCTCTCAAATGACGGAAAGGTGGTGCGCAGCGCGGGCATCATCGAGGCGCTGAAGCGCTGCGGTCTCATGTCTGATAGCAGCTGACCTCCCGCTTGTTCAATGTCGATCCGATAACGAGAAAAAGCCCCACCAGCCTCTCGGGCAGCGGGGCCAAAAGAGCCATATCCTATTTCGCGCGGTTAGTTCAGGCTTCGAGCCCTGCCGTGTCGTATGCAGCGAACGTGCGTTTCAGCCAGGACCTCGTGTAGCCGCGAGGCGTCTCCGACTGCCCTACTCGGCGTGGACGAGGCAGGGCCAATGCGCCGAGGGCGTCTCTCGCTTGTCGGCCACCTCACGGTTCGAGCGTGCTCGCAAGGCCGAGCGAACGGCAGCGCAGAAGGGCGCGTCGTCGGGCGCGTTGATCTGCGCGGAGATTTCGCGGAACGCGCGCAACGTCGCGATCCGCTGATCTGCCGCCGCCCGGGGAGGCCGGGTGTTGAGGTCGGTGCCCAGGACCTGCGCCGCGTTACCGGCAGCGAACACGGCGGCCGCAATCAGGAGGCCCAGCGCAGCAACAACCACCATGACGATGCGGGCGATGACCTGGCCGACATTCCCGTGGCCGGCATGGGGAGGCCCCCAGCCGAACAGGCCGACCATCGCCGTTGATCCGAAGGACGCAGCCATACGCCAAGCGCATCGCTCACCGCGGCATCTGGGTGGAGCCCGAGCTGCTCGCCGAGATCGAGTACCGGACAAAGTCGGCGGAGAGCAAGGTGCGCCATCCCTGCTTCCAGGGCCTAATGGCTCGCTCCGAATGTTTCCCTCGATCAGCACTTTCGTGGCGCTCTCCTCGGATTGCTCGCCGTAGCCCACATAGGATCGACCGCCGCGCTCAGCGATTCGTGAGGACCCTCATTCGGTCTGAGGTTGTGGTTCCTTCCAGGAACTAACGAGCCAGTGATCCGGCTTTTGATTTAGCGCAAGCCCAGGCCGGTCATCTCCCGATTGTGCTGAAGTTCGAGCACCTTTCTTTCCCGATCCAATCGGCGCTGAGCGGAGCAAGCGATCATCATGAACAGCACATTGCTAATTGGCTTGGTTGCCTTTGCAGCTCTTCTCGGAGGCGCATTCGTCGGCGCACAGGCGAGAGTTCGTCTTCCAGAGCATCACCTGAGCGAAGATACAAAGAACCTCGTCTCGGTCTCGACGGCCGTGGTCGCGATGGTTTCGGCACTCGTGCTCGGCCTGCTCATCTCCAATGCCAATACAAGATTTACGCGGCTGGGCGGAGAAGTAACAGCGCTATCGGCTCAGATCCTGCGATTGGATCATATCTTGCGTCGATACGGCGCAGACGGAGAGCCTGCGCGAGCCCTGCTTCTCCAATATGCGGAGCAAAAATCGCGTGATCTGTTTCCGGAAGACGGCAGCGACGTGCGCCTCGGCAACCCCTCAACTTACGAAGTGTTACAGCGCATTGAAGACATGCTTCTGAATTTGAAACCTGCGAACGCACGCGACCAATGGTGGCTATCCCAGGCAATGGCGCTTGCGGCCAAGATTGGTGACACGCGGTGGCTGCTCGCCCAGCAAGTCGGTCAGGGAACGCCCAGGGCGTTCGTTGCGCTCCTCGTTTTCTGGTTGGCGCTACTCTTTACCAGCTTTGGTCTGTTCTCGCCGCGAAACGCGATTTCGTCGACCACATTGACAATGTGTGCGCTCGCAGTGGCTGCTGCCGTTGCGATGTTCCTTGAGCTGGAGCAGGGCTTTGGCGGCCTCGTCAGAATCTCGCCCGAACCTATGCGTCAAGCCGTGCTAACGATGCGAGATGAACCGAGAGACCTGACGGCGCCGTAAACGACCTCAGTGCGCTTTTTCTGTCGACACCTTCTCGGACCATCTACCCAGCGCGGTGGCGGGCGATTGAAGGAATGCACCGACTTGGACGATCCGGCGGACAAATGGGAGTGACCTGCCTCGGCGTGGACGAGGCAGGGCCAATGTGCCGAGGGCGTCTCTCGCTTGTCGGCTATCTCACGGTTCGAGCGTGCTCGCAAGGCCGAGCGAACGGCAGCGCAGAAGGGCGCGTCGTCAGGCGCGTTGATCGGCGCGGAGATTTCGCGGAACGCGCGCAACGTCGCGATCCGCTGATCTGCCGCCGGGCGCGTCGATCCTGCGCGATCGTGGTGCCGACTGCGCCCAATCTGGCGCATCGCGCGAATATCTCTAATGATGGGCATGGATTAGACCACCGGTCTCGCCCCGCCAAAGACGTTGCCGGTCCGCACGAGCTTGCCCCATGCGACAAAGGTGCCCTTGGTGGCCGCGAGCAGCGACCGGACGGCCGTCACATACAGCAGTTGCCGGTACGTGAAGCGCTGAAGCAACAGCAACGGCACCAGGCGCCAACAGCCGGAGCTGTTCCTCCCACCCAAGCCGATTGCCAGCGCTGCGCCCATGCAGTCGGCGGTCTGGAAGACCAACCAGTATCTCCCGATAATAAAGATCGTGTCGTTATAGTTCGGAAGACCGAAATAGAAGCCGCCGATCAGTGTCCACAGCAGAAAGAGGTCGACTATTGGGGCCAGCAGCGTGAACAACAGCTGAAAGAGGAAGATATTCGGAATGGTGACGAACGTCAGGCCGGTAGGTTGGCGGGTTAGCCGCCCGACGTGCTTGCAGGCGACCTGCAGCGTTCCGAACATCCACCTGAACCGCTGCTTCATGAAGGCGCGCAGCGTCTCCGGCGCTTCCGTGAGCGCAATCGCTGCGGGTTCGTTCAGCACTCGCCACCCCTTCATCTGCACGGCAAAGGTCAGATCAGCGTCCTCCGCGAGAGTATCGCGGGGATACCCTCCGACCTGAAGCAATGCTTCGCGGCGCCAGGCGCCTATCGCTCCTGGGACCACGCTGATGGCGTTGAACAACTCGAACGCACGACGATCAAGGTTCTGGCTGGTGACGTATTCGAGCGCTTGAAAGCGCGTCATCAGGTTGCGCTGGTTTCCGACGAACACGCTTCCGGCGACCGCTCCGACACGGCTTTCGGTGAAGGGTCTGGTTAGACGCTCAATTGCATCTGGCAGCAGAAGTGTGTCGCCATCGATGGCAACGACCACGTCGGCTTCGGACCGGGCTATGCCGTAGTTGAGCGCGGCGGCCTTGCCGCCATTCTCCTTCTGCAGGACTATGAGGCGCGGTTCGTCCGCAAAGCGCTCCCGCAGGACTTCCGAAGTCCTGTCCTTGGATCCATCATCGATTACCACGACTTGCGGCGGAGCTCCCAGCGTTCGCGCGGCAAGCAACGCTTCCACGGTCCTGCAAATAACTTTCTCCTCATTGTAGGCGGGTACAAGGACGTCAACAGCCCCCCGATACGGCTCCCGCAGTTTCCGTTCCCGACGCCTGCTCCAGAAGAACTGGACGACCGCGAGACCGGCGACAGCGAGCAGCCGTGTGAGCCCTAGCAGCGCAGCACCAATCATCAGGTCTGGCCACCTTTCGCCTATCCATTCAGCCGCAGCTACGAGCCGCCTCCAGGCTTGGGCTTGAACATCCGCTACACTCGCGAGGGGTTGCCAAGGATGCATAACGGCCTCACGCGGCAGCCCGGCCAACTCGTGGGTTGACGCGAAATGAAACCCCGCCGCTCGCAATTCATCGATCAGCCGGGGTAGGACGCTTATTGTGGCCTCCCGGTCACCTCCGCTGTCGTGCATCAAGACGATTTGATGATGGCGGTCGATTACTCCCTCTTTGACACTACGAATAATCCAGTCCGCACCGACCCCGCAGAAGTCGCAAGATTCCACGTCCATACCGCCGATCACGTAACCAAGCCTGGTAGCCTCCTGAATGACTTGCGGCCCCGCGTCGAGATATCCGAAGTGAAGGCTGGCATAAGGCGGTCGAAGTAGGTTGGTCTGAATCCCGACTGTCGCTTCCAGAATGCGTTGCGTCGCATTCAATTCCATGTCGAAGCGGTCCATGTCGATCTCGAACGCGTTTGGATGCGAGAACGTGTGGCTGCCGACGTCGTGGCCTTCAGCGTACATCCGGCGGACCAGATCCGGCGCATTGAGAACATTTCGGCCGATCAAGTAGAAGGTCGCGTGCACGCCCTTCTCTTTGAGCACGTCGAGGATTTTGCCCGTAAACCGCGGGTCCGGTCCATCGTCGAAGGTCAGCGCGACCGCCTTCGGATCTGTTGGCCGCCATAGGGCAAGTTCCCCGCGGAGCGGCGGCCAAACGATTTTTTCATTGCTGATTAAGCCGTGATCTCGATCATAGACGAGCGTGCGCTTGCCCAAGACGTCTGGTCCGGCAGAAATCAACGCTCCCTCAACAAAATGAAAGTTACCATATCCCGGAGCGATGTCCTCGAGCGCGCGCAGCGCGTCCGCATCGGGTTTGCTGTTGCGACCAAGGACGCGCCACACGCTCGCATCCTCGAGCCCTAATTGCCACACGGCAATCCCCGCGATCGGCATGCTCAGTGCGGCTTTTGCCTGGTTGAACGCGGTCACACCGTCGAGGACCCAGACTCGGTGCTGACCTCCATCGTCTCCGGCATACACGAAGCTCGGATTCAATGCGCTGGCGTCAAATTCAAGATGAGACCTTTGTTGGTGCAAGACATCCCAAGCACGCTGCACAGGGATGGTGGTCCAGTTGCCGTTCCAACTGACGTCGGTGGCGTAGGCCCCAATGGTGATGATCAGCTTGGACGCGGGCACGGCCGCAACAAGTGTCCGCAGACGACCCTCGAACCATCCTTGCGAGGCGGGCGGGCCGGGCTTGTGCCGTTCCATGGCCTCGTCCTGGGTGGCAGCAATGACGTAATCCACGACCTCGGAAATCGGCCGCAGGCATCCGATGCGGGTGTCAGGCGCGACGATAGCAAGTACCCTCCTGGCATCCTCGCGCAGGCCACCGCGAAGCTCGCGCAGCAGCGAGGCCATGTTCGCACAAGCGGCACCAGGCATGGCCGTGACGTTGACTGCGACGCCTGCCAACCCGCGACCTCTTAGATACGCCTCTATCTGGCTCGTAACTGCATTTCTGGCTCTGATGTCCATCAACAGAGCTACCAAATCGGCGTCGCTCACATTGAGCTCCATTTCAGGATATACTGCAACCCCGCCGGCGTTTGCCTTGAGCCATTCGAGCGTTTCATCCTGATCGCGATACATCCGAAGTGCAGGACCATTCGGACCGCGGGTAAGAGCGAGCCATCGCGGGACAATCCCATCGAGGTCGCGGGCATGCTCGCGCAAGGAGAGCAGATCACCCTCCTCCTGACTGACAAAGCCCAATCTAAGCTGTTTCGGAGTGTCGGCCGGAAGCGAGCGATCCTGCGCAAGAGAGATCTTGGGTTCGGCCGTCGGAGAGTCGACGCGCTTAGCGGCTGACGCCGGGCCCGCCGACTCCGACGGCGGCTTAGGCAGTTCCGGCATCGAAGGTGCGTGCAGGACGCCGAACCCGATCACCAGCACGAAGCCCAGGAGCGCCAAGCCGAACGAGAGAAGGCATGCGTTCGTAATCCGAGCACGCCGCCCCTTCAGGTCCTGGAAAACCTGCCGTCTGGACTCGGCGGAGGGGCCCGAATGACCTTTTTGGGGTAACATGAACAAACTCCTACTCGGACCTTCGCTCAGGCGAGTTGGGCAGTGCCGCGAGCAGCGAGCCGTCGTCGGCGAGCAGGTCCCAAATCATGATCCCCGCCAGGCCATGGGCGCGCACGTACATCGATTTGCGTGCGATGGAGACCGGATCGTCGTAACTGATCCATATGCGCCGCGCGGAGTCGTACAGCCACGGGACCTGGGCTTCCTCGTTCCAATAGCGATAAAATCCATGCTCCTCCGGCCGTCGGGCAACAAGGTCGCGATAGTCAATGCCGTCGTCCCCACCCCACTCTCCGGCTGGCATCGAGCCTTTCTGGAACAGCCCACCGCTCTGCTGGGGCACGTCCGCGACAGCCCTTCCGTAGAAGGGTACCCCGAGCGCGATCTTTGCAGGCGGCACGCCGGCCCGCACCAAGGCCTTCACGCTTGCATCGACGTTGAGCTTTGGATTTGGATCGCGGGCACAGGCGAACAGCGGCGCATTGAAGCCGGCGACGGTTGAGCCCGCGTAGTAGTCGTAAGCCATGAGGTTGAACCGCTCGACCTGTCGGGCCAGGGCCGCCGCCTCCACGTTGGCGATTTTGTCGGAGTCGGCCGACACCGCGACCGTGAGCTCCAGATTCCGCCCTGCTAGGACAGAAAGGTCGGCGAGCCTGCGGCGGAGTTCGGCAATCAAGAGCGTGAAGTTCGTGCGATCCTCGGGCCGTTCGATGTTTCCCGGACGCCCTCCGGAAACCGGAAACTCCCAATCGATATCAACTCCATCGAATAGACCCGGGTAGGGCCGAAAAAACGTGTCGATGACCGATTGGGCAAACCGCGTGCGCGATACCGGGGTGGCGGCCGCAACCGAAAAATACTTCGATCCGCTCCAGCCACCCAACGAAATCAGGACTCGGAGCTGCGAGCTGCTTCGCTTCAACTCCGCCAATTCCGCGAAATTGCCGCCTGACACATCAGCGGCCGCATTCCCGCCGTCGCACACTCCGGTGTCAACGCAAGGGTCCGCGAGTTCGGCTACTCCCTCGGCCGAGACGACGCCGAAGGCGTACAACAAATGCGTCAGCTTGTGAGCAGGAAGGTCCTTAATTCGCTGACCGTCACGTCCTGCTTTCCAGGAGGCCACATATCCGGCGACCACCTCACCCGAAGCCGGCGCGGTGCGCCCGCGCCGGATGCATGCACCAGTGCAGACGAGCGTGGCAAGTGACGCTGCGGCAAAGCTTCGACGGTCAATGACCACGGCCAACGACCAGCGGCTCTTTGGCCGTCTGGGCCTCCCGGTCTCGCGAGGACTGGATCACCTCCACGATGTCGCCCGGCATCAATGCTGCGAACTTGCCGGCTTCAAATTCGTCGACTGCACCATTTCCGAAACGCCTCACGATCCGATAAAGAGGCTCCCGCCGGGACGCGCCACTCAAAGTTGGGAATCCAAGCACGGGCTCAAGGGCTGACTGCACCACCATGGCCTGCTGAATCTCGGATTGAAGCTCATTGATCTTGCGCTCGCGCGCGATAGCGGCGTCCGCGAGTGACTTAGACTTTTGTTGGCCAGTTTCGAGAATGCGCCCCTCGAGCCTCGAGAGCGCGGCGAGAACGTCATTCCATCGGGCGCGGCTGCTATCGAGCTCGTTGCGCGTGATGTCGTAGGTAGCGTCGGTCATCACGCCCCGGTTGTGCATCTCAGATACCGAGTTGAATCGTGCGGCGTGAAACTTCAGGGATTTTTCTGCCTCGTTAAGCGCCTGCGTAAGGTGGCTCCTTTCTTGATTGAGCATCGCGAGGTTGTCTGCGAAAGCTTTCTGCTCATCGGCGAGCCTGCTCGTTTCGAGGTCCGACACGCGTTTCGCCGCCGCGATCCTGTCCGCGGCGTCCTGCGAGCCGACCAATCTTTTCAGATCAGCGGAAGGAGTAGCATCGCCCCCGGGGCGCATTGCGATCAGGACGTCCCGCTGCGCAATCAGGTCTGCGACCTTGATTTGCGACTGACTCAGTTGGGCCGACTCCCGGACCACCGTGAGCCGTAAACCGATGTCGGGTCCGTTCGGGCCGACGTTGCGCACCCCTCCGAGCGCGGCGGCATGCATGACCATCATGCCGGGCGAATACTTGAACGCGCCGGGCTGCGGGACGTCACCCGTTACATAGACCGGCTCGCGCTCGACAAGCCGAATGTTGACCTTCGTCGTACCGCGAAATGTCTCGATCGCTTTCTTCTCAACAACCGATAGCAGGTCGGCCTCGCTCTGCCCCGCCGCGTCCACCTTGCCCAGAAACGGAAGGAAGATCGTCCCGTCGAGCTGCACCACGTAGTCACCAGCCATATCCTGGCGCTCGATCAACGACGAAAGATTCGCTTCTTTCGCGCTCTCCGCATCCGAGCTGCTCGCAAGTGTAGAATAGAATGCCATCCTGAGACGATCGCCGACTGCCAGCTTGGAAGCCAAGGCAGCTTGCGCCTGAGGTCCGAGACTCTTCTTTTCGTCGTCCCTGTCACTCGGCTCAGCGTTCACGCTCGGGGCTGTGCCCTCGACCAACCGAGTTTCGGGTGATTTTCCGCTCGCCGGCGAACTCAAAAACGATAGTGATGCAGCCAGTAGCGCCGCGATATCCATGAGAATATTCGTGGATCCGACTGCGGACCAACCGTAACGTCGTTGGCGAAAGTCCATGTGTCATCTCCCGGACTGCGTGTCGGGCGAGCCAGATCGTCGCGCTTGTCCGCGTGTACGAGACTGGCTTCGGCGGGCACGGTAGGCACATGCAGGCTGGTCCTGAAAGAATCCGAGTAGGGATTGCCCTTCGCTTGGGCCGCTTCAGCAGTGTTGTTGTTGCTCGAGTGGAGCATCTCGCCGAATGCCTGCTCGGGCGTCGATCGCTCTGCCAAGTCGGTCTCCATCTGGCCGAGCCGGCTCGCGGGACGGCAACTGTAGGTCCCTTTTCACAGTGTCCCCTCCCGTGACTGCGGCAAAGTTGTTTCCACGAGGGCGATGCGAATGTGTTGCGATTGCGAATGTCTGTTGCCATTCTCGATAGTGCCGCTCCGACGCGCCGCTCGGCTCGGTTTGCAAGATTGGCGATGGTGGAGGGCACGCTTCCCATTTTTAGGCGCGACTCCCATCATAAATTTTTAGCCGCAACGCCCACCATAAAACTTCGTTCCTCTAACGCGGCCGGGCGTCGAGTGCCTCCTCGCTCACCGTGCCCTTCTCCGCGTGACGCACGGTCTGATGATACCCGCTACTAAGAATCACAACTCGAGGCTTCAATTCGCCGCGCTGTCGCGGTTTGGCTGTCCAATATAGCTTGAAGACAGCAGCCGATATGGACCTTCGCACGGCGGTGCCAAAGCACGATGAAGCTGTGTCCAACCGGGAAGCGAGACAGGCTGCGGCGTCCCGCAGCCGGGTCGCTCGCACTCATCAATCCTCCGCCTCAGGCGGCCTCGGATCGCGCTTGCTGGGCTTGAGTACCCGTTCGGTCAGCTTCTCGATGCGGTTGTCCGGCGTCGTTACCGTAATCACGATCGAGGACCGGCTTCGCCGACTTGGCCGATCACAAGCTGCTTGCGCCAAAACCTACGCCGCG
>Ga0105239_10011044_pt1 | contig 10083 bp, 5 predicted proteins | sample KBSC44metaG_FD_92761 | JGI IMG/M metagenome (GOLD analysis project Ga0105239, IMG submission 92761) | Corn rhizosphere microbial communities from Kellogg Biological Station, Michigan, USA - KBS C4-4 metaG | ecosystem: Host-associated > Plants > Roots > Rhizosphere > Soil | place: Michigan, USA...
AGCCGTTCTCTGACGGTGGCCTATACGGCGCCCGATACGACTTCACCCACCATCGCCATCACGTCACCGACTACGGGGACCACGTTCTCGACTACCGGCACCAGCATTACCCTGAACGGTATTGCGGCGGACAACATTGGAGTTACCCAGATCGCATGGGTGACGGATCGCGGGGGCAGCGGCGCCGCCTCCGGGACCACTTCCTGGAGCACAGGCGGAATTCCGCTGCAAAGCGGGTCTACTCAGATCACTGTGACGGCCTATGACAGGGCAGGTAATCAAGCCCAGCGAACGCTGGCCGTGACAACCCCTCCACAGCCGGATACAACTGCGCCGACGATAAACATTACTTCGCCGACATCGGCGGCTACTTTCAGCACCGCCGGCACTACCATCAGCTTGAGCGGTACTGCCACGGACAACGTGGGCGTAACTCAGGTCACCTGGGTATCAAGTGCGGGAGGCAGCGGCTTGGCGGCAGGAACCAGTTCCTGGAACGCGAGCGGAATTGCTCTGCAGAGCGGCTCCAATCAGCTTACCGTCACGGCCCGCGATGCCGCCGGAAACCAGAAAAGCGCGATCATCACAGTGACCTCCACGGCATCGAACCCAGTGAAAGCCTCCTCCGTGGTCATCACATCTCCGACTTCGAGCCCGGTGTACACCACTTCGGTCGATACCGTCAGCCTCGCAGGAACCGCATCTGCCAGTGCCGGAGTGATTCAGGTCACCTGGTCTGCCGACCGCGGAGACGGCAGCGGAATAGCGACCGGGACCACGTCCTGGGTTGTGAACCAAGTCAATCTTAAGAACGGCACCAACACCATCACGATCACTGCGCGCGATTCGGCCAACGATCTGTCAAGTCAGGTGATCCAGGTGGTCTACTCACCGCCGAGCGTCAAGACGAAGAATCTTCCAAAGGCGCAGGCCGGCCAACAGTACACCTACAGTTTGGCTGTAGACGGAGGAGTACCGCCCTATTCCTGGTCGGCGTCTGCTTTGCCGGCTGGACTGAGCTTGAGCCCCGACGGCCTCATCAGCGGAAAGCCGCTGACGACTGGCACGTATGATGTGAATGTTGTTGTGCACGACAGCGCAGTATCCGACAGCGCGACGCTTACTCTGTCGGTAGACCCGTGGGTTGATTTTGTCTCGACAGCCACCTTTAGTCCGGCATGGGCAGCTCCCCAATCCATGCTCACGGCTGTGGGCTGGCAACTTTCCGCTGGGACGGCAACAGCGGACCCCGGGTCGTTACCGACTATCCTGGCGGACACTACAGTGACGGTCCGTGACGCGGAGGGAAAAGATCATTTGTCACCGCTCTACTTTGTGTCGCCAGATCAGATCAATTTCGTGGTGCCTGCCGAAACTGCTTTGGGCAATGCAACCATTACCATCGCAAGTGCCGGCAGATCCGTCATTTCAGACACGATCTATGTAGCTTCTGTAGCGCCCTCCATCTTCGAAGCGAATGCGGAAGGCCTGGCGGCCGCAAATCTTTTGCGAATCCGAGGGGACGTCTCAGAGTACGATCCGATATCACAGCGTGATCCCACGACGAGCCAAGTCGTAGCGGTTCCGATTGACTTAAGCCCTGAAACGGACAGCTTCTTCCTGATCATGTATGGAACCGGCGTGCGCTTTCGGTCGAGCGTGGACTCGGTCAAGGCGACCGTGGGTGGTATCGATGCACCAGTCGTGTACGCTGGCTCCGCCGGCTCCAGCGACGGCCTGGATGTTTTGAGCATTAAACTCCCAACGGAAGTGCATGGATGGGCCGATGTTGTCACCACAGTTGACGGGGTGGCGGCCAATATCGTACGTATTCTGATTAAATAGTCTGAGTGGAGTCTGATAAGCATTTTCGCCGATCCGATTCCCAGGGGTGTTAAAGCCGAATTTCGCGCGAAGCCATAGAAGGGTTTCGCGCAGTCGGTATGGACCTCGGCTGAATGCCCACAAGGTCGCCCGTCTCGCCTTCCATCATGCGTAGTTACCGGGAGATCAAGTTCCGTTTACGTCAGGAACTAACCAACCTGCGTTTGCTGGCCCATCCGCCCCGCCTGCCTCAAGCCTTACCTCCGCCGATGCTGGCTCCCTTGCCCGCAATCCTGGTTCCTGATGCAGACGAGATCGCGAGGCTGGCGGAAGAAATCCGGCATCATCAGCTTCCGCTGTTTGACAGACGGCTCGATTTTAGTTCTCCCATTCCCTGGCGTCGCGATGCAATCAGCGGGCTGGAGACACCGAAGAAGTACTTCCGCCGGATTCCATACTTGGATTCGAAGAAGGCCGGCGACCACAAGATCATTTGGGAGCTGAATCGGCACCAGCACATAGTAGTGCTCGCTCAAGCAGGCGATGAAGCGTCCTGGCAGGAGCTGCTTTCGGAGCTAGACACCTGGCTGGATCAGAATCCATTCCAGCGCGGAATTAACTGGGTGAGCGCGTTAGAAGTCGCCTTCCGCGCCTTATCTTGGATTCAAATTTATCAGATCGCCGGAAACCGCATGCAGCCCGAGTTTCGCCGGCGGTTCCTCGAAGCTCTCTATCGCCACGGTTGCCACATCCATGCGAACCTATCGATCTATTTCTCACCAAACACGCATCTTCTGGGTGAGGCAGTGGTGCTGCATGCTTTGGGTACGCTGTTTCCTGATTTCCCGGAAGCGCGGAGCTGGGTCGAATCCGGACGCGAGTGGGTTCGTCATGAATACGGCCGCCAGGTGCGCCCAGACGGTAGCCATTTCGAACAGTCTTCCTACTACCATGTGTATGCGCTCGACATGTTCCTGTTTCATGCTCAATTAGCGGGTGCTTCAGAAAAGGATCGAGCGATCCTTGGCCGCATGGCGAGCTTTCTGGAGGCGCTCTTGGGGCCCAATGGAGAGTTGCCGTTTCTAGGAGACGACGACGGAGGACGACTGTTCCATCCATATGGCCCCCGTTCCTTGTTTGGGCGCGATACTCTCCATGCGGCAAATGCGTTCCTTGGCCGGGCCACAGGCGAAAGAGAGTCGAGGCTCTTTGAAGACGCCGGCATCGCCGTGATGGAATCGGGGGACCGGCATATCCTGATTGACGCTGGCCCTTTTGGGCCAGGATCAGCAGGTCACAGCCATTCCGATACGCTAAATATCGTGGTCCGTTCAGGACGAGAATGGCTTCTGATCGACCCTGGTACGTTTACATATATTGGCGATCCCGAATGGCGGGCTTTGTTCCGCGGTACCAGCTCCCACAATTCGGTTCGCGTGGCCGGCCGGGATCAGGCCATCCAGGCAGGGCCTTTCCGCTGGACCAATCCTCCACGAGTGCGCGTTTTGGAGTGGAGCACTTCAAGCGCCCGGGACACTCTCGTGGCCGAATGCGAATACTTCGGCTTTATCCATCGTCGCCGGGTAGTGTTTGAGAAGCCCAGCCGCGTAGTCGTCACTGATGACATCACCGGCCCTCCCGGTCAACACGCTTTGGAGCAATTCTGGCATCTCGGCTCAACCGGCGCGATTCGGCACCTCGCGGTGGAAGGCGGCGTCGTGCGCGAAGCTTGGCGCTCCGACTGTTTTGGCAGCAAGCAACTTGGACCAGTCGTCGTCGTCGAAAAACGAACGGAGTTACCATGCCGGCTTGAGGCTTCGATTCAGTTTTGACGGATGAAGCCTAGTACTGCTGTGAGTAATCGCCTATCCCTGTCGGGAGTGCTGCATGTTAAACTTGGCGCGATGTATGTTTGCCCCTTCCCGGTGATTGATTTCCGATGATCCGGATCTTCCGCGTTTCGATCCCCTCCAGTGTGCTTGCACTCATCGTGCTGGAAACAGCCCTTCTATTCGGCTGCTACATCATCTCGGCCCGCCTCGTCATCGATGAAGATTTGGAATTCTATTTTTTGTACGACGGGGGTTGGCTTTCCATCGGGCTGGTTGTCGCCAGCATCCAGTTGGGTCTCTATTTGCAGGATCTATATGAGCACTTGCGACCCCGCTCCCATATCTACCTTGGGCAACAAGTCTCGCTAGTCCTGGGAGGAACTTTTCTTTTGCAGGCCCTGTTAGGCTACGGGCGCTCTACACTCCAATTGAATAAATGGACCATGATGTACGGCAGCCTGGCCGTACTGCTGGTGCTGCCGATTTGGCGGATCGCCTACTATTCCGTGGTCAGCAAGGCTCTTCCGCCAGAAAAACTGCTGTTTCTGGGCTCATCGTCAGCGTTGCGAGGGATTGCGCTGCGGCTAGGGGAACGACCGGAGATGGGGTCGGTCGTAATCGGATATCTGAGTCCGGCTCCGGCCGGTTTCTATCGTACGCCCTGGCTCGGCGACTTGGATCAGCTGCAGGAGGTCGTCAGCCGCCTCCAGCCGAATCGCATTGTCGTAGGGTTGGTCGAAAGCCGTGGACGGCTCCCTATGCAGCACCTGCTTGACCTGAGATTCTCCGGGATCCCGATCGAAGAAGCTCCCAGTGCTTTCGAATCCGTTTTTGGACGCGTCTCGATTCAGGACCTGCGTCCGTCCCAGCTTATTTTCTCGCAGGAAATGGGCCCGCGACACTCGATGGTGTTGCTGCAGCGCCTGTACTCGGCGGCTCTGGGTGTTATCGGCATGGTGGTCACGTTGCCCATCATGGCGGCGGTCGCGCTGGTCGTGAAGTTCTCTTCCCCCGGACCCATCCTGCTTCGGCAAACCCGCGTAGGCCTGCATGGCAGACACTTTGTCTTGTACAAATTCCGCTCGATGTATGCCGACGCCGAGGCGCGCACGGGGGCTGTGTGGGCCAGCAAAAACGATCCCCGCATCACTCCCGCTGGACGGTGGCTTCGTCGCCTGAGATTGGATGAATTGCCACAGTTCTTCAACGTCGTCAGCGGTCACATGTCGATCGTCGGCCCCCGTCCGGAGCGGCCAGAGTTCTCCGCCATGCTGGAGGAAAAGATCCCCTTTTACCGGCAGCGTCATTGGGTAAAACCGGGGATCACCGGATGGGCGCAAATCAACCACAAATACGGAGACACGATCGAAGACTCACTGACGAAACTTGAATACGACCTGTATTACATCAAGAATCTAGGACCGGCACTGGATGCCTATATCATTTTTCACACGATGAAAGTGATGCTGCTGTGGCGCGGAGCGCAGTAGTCACACCAACAGCAGTTATACGAACAAACCCGACCCGACCAGATCAAGAACTGGGCGCCCGCTATTCCGAATGGCCTGCGCGAGTTCAGCCGAAGGTGGTTGAGCCAGCACGACGTGATCGGCCCACTCCAGCACGCTCTCTACGTTCGATTGGAGCAATCGCCCGATGTGCGGGATTGCGGTTAGGATGAAATCGCGGTTGCTCCCGTAGATGGAGTCCAGGCGGATATGAGGATCATAGACGCGAACCTGGCGGCCTTTGCCGATGAGCTGTTCCAGAAGGGTGACCACCGGGCTCTCTCGCAGATCGTCGGTATTTTCCTTGAATGCCAGGCCGATTACTCCGATCCGCTCGGAGGGAAGATCGAGGATGTCTTGAATGGCGCGGCTCAGATGTGCCTGATTGGCGGGAAGCACGGATTCCAGAAACGGGAGCTTAACATCTAACCGGGCAGCACGGTAGTTCAGCGCCCGAAGATCCTTTGGAAGGCAGGAGCCCCCGAAGGCGAACCCAGGTTTCAGGTAGGCTGTTGAAATATTCAGGCGCGTGTCATGACAAAGCGTTGTCATGACCTCGCGCGCATCGATATTCAATTTCGCCGAGAGCGCTCCAACTTCGTTGGCGAAGGAAATCTTCACGGCGTGAAACGCGTTACAAGCATACTTGATCATTTCCGCGGTGCGCAGGGAAACCAGCCGTGCTTCGACGCCCAGCCCGTCGTACAAACCCGCCGTCAGGCGAACTGCTGCAGAGTCGGAGCCTCCCACTACCACCAGCGAAGGTTCCCGGAAATCGCGCACCGCCGAGCCTTCTCGGAGAAATTCCGGATTGGATACCACCGAGACATGGGGAAGCCCGGCCAGCGCCGGAATGATTACGTCTTCGCAGGTTCCCGGAAATACGGTGCTCCGGATGGCCACAATTAGAGGTTTGGTCCTGCCGGCCACGCTGGCGGCGACCTCTTCCACGGCTCGCTTCATCTGATCCAAACCCAGGTTGCCGTTTCGTTCCGAGGGAGTACCCACGCAGACCATGACGATATCGGCGTCACGCACTGCCTCACCGGCCGAAGTCGTGGCGCGCAGGCAACCCGACTTGATTCCGCTCTCAACCAAAGCTTCCAGGCCGGGCTCGTAGAATGGAGCGCGCCCTTCCGTGATGTTCTTTACCTTGGATTCATCGCGATCGACGCCTATCACCGAATGACCCAATTCCGCTAGGCACGCTGCCGTCACGCAGCCTACGTACCCGAGGCCGAGCACCGCGACACTTTGTTTCGAACTATCCATAGTTGTTTCTACTATCGTAATGCGCTTCCCACCCGCGAACCTAGTGCCAGCGGAGATATTTTCAGCTTTGCTTCTGGCTATTCCTCTGGATCTACGTATGCTACTTAGTTGGACAACCTAAATCACTTAGCGGTAACCCCCAAGGCCCTAGGGGGCATGGAGCTTCCGGCCTATGGCGATTCGTGCACGCAAAGAGCAACATGGCATCATGCTGAAAGAGATGCTGATCGAGGCGCCTCTCGTGTCTGCGGAACGACCGGATCAGCGACGCACCTCACGCGAGAAGCTGAATCGGCCCGCCATTGTGACTGTGGGGCTTGGTGGCCGTGTGGTTCCAGGCGAACTTCGGAACGTCAGTGCGGGCGGTACCCAGCTTCGGCTCGGTGAGCCTCTCTCGGCCTCCACGCTCATCAGAGTTGAATACGACGACAATCTCCTTCTTGGAGAAATTGTGTATTGCCAGCAGGAAGAATCCCACTGGCTCGTCGGCCTTCGCATCGAGCATGGTCTGTTCGGTCTCGCGGCTCTTGCCGAAGCGATGATTCCCTACCGGTAACTGGTTCAGGATTTAGCCCGGAATACCTTTCCAAGAGCCATTACTTTCGCAGGCGGCCGAGGATGTCTGTGGTGACGTAGTCCTTGTTTTCGGGAATCTGGGGGAACTGCGAAGGTCCGGTCTACGCGGCCAATTCCGGTATTGTACGCAACCCGGCGCCAGAGCTAGATCTCCATGGTAGCAATCGAGCTACTGGAGTTGGAATACGACCTGGTCTATACGGCCAATCTGTCTCCGAGTTTTGACTTTAGGATTATCATCCGATCTGTTTCCTGAGGGGACATGAGTGTCCCCGCGTCGGCGGCATCATTTGCATCAGCCACCCGGTTTTTCTGCCACTTTGAGCCTTGATCCACAGACCTTCTGGATTGAATAAAGTTTGCTCCTGATCCGGACGATTAGACTCTAGAACCCCCTTCGTCGGGGTACTAGAACCAAACCATGGCAAGGAGCCCAGAGTGAAAGCTGCAAAACGTCTCAAGCGATTGATATTCCTAGGATTGTTTGCATGTGCAGCCCTTTGGGGGCAAACTACAATCCCCGTGCGGGTCGGCCTGAGTATACCAGGTACGATTTTCTTGGTGGACGGACAGGCTTACACCTCCACACAAATCTTCCACTGGAGCGTGGGAAGCAATCACCAGGTGTATTTCGTCCCGACTGCCGAACCGGATGGCACCCTCAGCAACCACCAGTACCTGGCGACTCCAGGCGTTCGCTACACCTTCGGAGGATGGAGTCTGACCGGTCAGGAAACACCTGCATCACAAGGACCGCTCGTGAGCGTGACGGTCGGGCCGACACTTACAGATGTCCTCGGGCAGGTGATAAAAGAAGTTGCTCTTTACGTTTACTTCAGTGATTACACCGATCCGACGCTGCCGTGCTCGGGCATTCCTGTTTCCAACGACCCGCGAGCGGGGGTTGTGATGGTGGGGTCGGCGTGCTTCAGCTCCCCGGTCACCACTTGGGTGATTCCAGGGCCGATCGATTTAACAGCTGCTTCATTTCCCGGATTCTTTTTCTCGAATTGGATCATCAACGGAAACATCGTTCCGGCCCAGAGCTTGAGTTATCAGATCGTGATGCCGACTAACGTCACGGCTGTATTTTCTAAGGCCAAGCGAGCACGCTTTCGTTCCAATCCGCTCGGCTTGAGCCTGCTGGTCGACCAACGGCTCGTAAAGCCCGGCCCGCTTGCAAGTGGTCCCTATTCCGGCGATCCCTACTGTCCCATTGATTATTCGCTATTGCCCGTCAGTTTTCCGGTTGGATACACTCCTCTGTGTGTGGGGGATTTTGACTATCCTCCTGGAACACAGCATGTCCTTGGCGCTCCAGATATACAGACAGATTCAGAAGGAACGTCCTGGTTGTTCAGCGGATTCAGTAACGGTCTGGGACAGGGCGGAGTGTACACGGCCGGAAGCGACGTCAATAACGTCGACACCGTGTATGCGAACTTCTTACGCGGCGTGCCGAGCACAGTGGTAACTTCGCCGCCGGGACTGCAGGTTAAAGTGGATGGACAGATCGATTCGGCCGGCACGAAGCGGATCTGGGCCCAAGGCCAGACCCACCAGTTGAGCGCCCCTCCCACGCAGACGGATGCATCGGGACGGGCCTGGAAATTCGTAGGATGGTCGAATAGCGGGGCCGCTGACCAGGCCTATTCCGTTCCAAGTGGTCTGCTCGCTCTGACCCTCACCGCGAACTACGAACTAGCGGGGAAACTTCAGGTCGTTAGCGTGCCGTCGGGTCTGCCATTCCGAGTGGATGGCGCCGTCTGCACCACTCCCTGCATCATTAACGACAAACCCGCGGGATCGCAAGTGCAGGTAATCGCCACACCCTCGGTGTCGCCCGACCCCTTCCGGCGTTACGATTTCAAAGCTTGGAATACCGGAGTCACCTCCACCTCGTTCCTGGTCACCATTGCGGACCAGGCGCAGGTTGTCACGGCCACTTATCAAGCCTTCTACAAATTATCTACCGGGTCCGTTCCTGCCGATCAAGCAACCTTCAGTATCAATCCTCCTGCAGTCGGAGGTTTCTACGCTGAAGGGACCCAGGTTACGGTGACGGCCTCTCCGTTGAACGGTTTCAAGTTTGGTCAGTGGTCAGGCGATTTCTCAGGAAACAGTCCGACGGCATCGATAGCAATGAACGGTCCGCGCTCGGCGATAGCGGTTATGGACGGCATGTCGTTTTTGACCGCGATAAAGAACGCGGCGGGCGACACACCTTCAGGTACGGTGGCCCCAGGCTCCGATATTGCAATATTCGGCGGTAACCTCGCTGCAACGACCAAAGCTGCGTCACCAAACCCACCTGTTTTAGTCATTGACGACGTATGGGTCACGGTTAATAACAACCTGCTCCCTCTTTTGTTCATATCTCCACAGCAGATTAACGCCCAGCTCAGTTCCTCTCTCTATGAAGGCTCCTACACCTTGACCTTACATCGAAGGGGGCAACCCGATGTTAGCCGTGACTTCAACGTACGCCGGTACTCACCCGGGCTCTTTCAGTGGTACCCCGCTCAAGGCGCGGCCACTGTGGCGGCATTTCGCGAAGACGGAAGCATGCTAACCGCCAGCAATCCTGCTTCTAAGAATGAAACCATTTCAATCTATGGGACAGGCTTCGGTTCATACGATCGGGTGCTTTTTGACGGATACCCAACTCCTGATACGGGAGATTGGAACCTGGTGGATCCAGTGACGGTTACGATCGGTAACCAGACCTACACCCCGGTGTCTGCGCGTGCCGCAGCCGGTCTGATCGGTACGGTCGTAGTCCGAGTCAAGCTTACTGGCGACATCCCAGCCGGCCTGATCGACCTAAAGGTTACCGTCGGCAACCAGGACAGCAATACCACTAAGCTTCCGGTGAAGTAGTCTTAGCAAGGGGAGGGTGCTGAAATACTCTTGGCAGGCGAAACCGCCTGCCCCACCAACCTTGCAAAGTGCTGAACCTGTGGGGTGGCGCAGGCGTTTTCGCCTGCGCTCCGGCGCTATATCAGAGTATTTCAGCGGCCTCTTCAATCTCGCGCGGTTTTCATCCGCCGTTCCAGGCTTCTGGCCAGATA
>Ga0105239_10011045_pt1 | contig 10082 bp, 8 predicted proteins | sample KBSC44metaG_FD_92761 | JGI IMG/M metagenome (GOLD analysis project Ga0105239, IMG submission 92761) | Corn rhizosphere microbial communities from Kellogg Biological Station, Michigan, USA - KBS C4-4 metaG | ecosystem: Host-associated > Plants > Roots > Rhizosphere > Soil | place: Michigan, USA...
AGCTCGGCGGCCAGCATATCGTGCTGCCGGAGCGCACGCCGATCGCGAATCTCCACCTGACGATTCTGCAGAAGGTGGGAGCGCCGCGCGAGAAGTTCGGCGACAGCACTGGCACGATTTCGGAGGTTTAGGTGGATCGCAGAGAACTGCTGAAGGGCGCGGCCGGAGCGGTCGCATTGTGGGCTTCGCCCCGGATTCTCAGCGCGCAGACGGACAGGCTGAGAATGTTGGACGGAGGAGGAGCTAATGTCCTGACGTTCTCCAGCGGCGACGGTCTTGTGCTGGTGGACAGCGGCGCTCCCAAGTCCGGCGAGAAGGTGCTGGCCGAGCTCAAGAGTGTTGCCTCGGGCGCCAAGGTACAAGCCCTTTTCAACACCCACTACCACCTCGATCAGACGGGTAACAACGAAGCGTTCGCTGCAGCGGGGGTAAAAATCATCGCGCATAAACGCACCCTCGAATGGATGTCGTCCGACTACTGGGTTCCGTCCGAAGAACGCTATGAGAAAGCTCGTCCCAAAGCCGCCCGCCCCGCCGAAACGTTTCTCACTACCGGTTCTCTCAAAGCCGGCGCCGAACAGATCGACTACGGGTATCTGCCGTTGGCGCACACCAGCGGCGACATGTACGTCTTTTTCAAAACTTCGAATGTTCTCGCGGTAGGCGACGTCGCCTCGCCGCTGCGCGATCCGGCGCTCGATTGGTTCACCGGAGCGTGGATCGGCGGCCGCGTGGACGCGATGGATATCCTGCTCGCGCTGGCGAATGAGCAGACAAAAATCGTGCCCGCGTATGGTCCCGTCATGACCAAAGCCGAACTCAAGGCCGAGCGCGACGTGATGGAAGAGGTTCGGGCGCGCCTGTTCAAACAGGTTCGGGAAGGCGACGGTCCCAAGGACATGTTGGAGGCTGGCGTGATGAAGGGTCTCCCGCGAACCTGGAAAGATCCGGAAAAGTTCTTGTATGACGCGGCCAAGGGTCTTTGGGCTCATCATGACAAGCTGGACCCGAATGTTGTCTAGGGAGGAAAGTGTGAAACGCTCGATTCTCGCCGTTTTCTTTGTGATCGTTGCCGCGCCGATGTGGGCGCAGCAGGCCCAAAAGGATTCTCTTGCGAATCTCATTCAAACGGGAAACCGCAAGGCGGCGCTCGATAAGATTCGCGCAGGCGCGGATGTGAATGAGCCGCAACCCGATGGCACCCGCCCGATCCACTGGGCGGTCTACCGGGTCGATTACGAGCTAATTGATGCCCTAATCGCCAAGAAGGCGAAGGTGGACGTCTCCAATGAGTTTGGATCCACGCCCCTCGCGGAAGCCATTAAGCTGGCTGACGCCAGGATGGTGAAAACTCTTCTAGACGCCGGCGCGGGGCACGAGAGCCCGAATCAGGACGGTGAGACGGCGTTGATGCTGGCGATCAAGACAGGGGAGCTGCCCATCGTTGAGATGCTGGTCAAAGCCGGCGCCAATGTAAACGTTGCGGAGAAATTTCACCATCAAACGCCACTGATGTATGCTGCCGCTTCCGCAAAGAATGCGGGCGAGATGGTAAAGCTGCTGCTTTCTAAAGACGCCAGCGTCACGCCTCGGGCAATGTATAGCGACTGGCCCAGTCAGATCACGTCGGAACCCCGTGCGCAGTATCGTCCCGTCGGGGGGTTGACCGCGCTGCTGTATGCGGCACGCAGCGGCTGTTATGACTGCGTCGAGGCGATGATCGGGGCGGGCGCGAATGTGAATGTGCCGACGCCGGAAGGCGTGACTCCGTTGATGATCGCCATCGACAACGATCGCAACGACGTTGCCAAGCTGCTGCTGGATCACGGCGCAAATCCTGGTGTTTGGGACTGGTGGGGCCGTACAGCGTTGTACATCGCCGTCGATAGGAAAGCGGCCGCGGGTGCCGGCGGCGGCGGGCGAGGTGGAGCGGCGGGTGGCGGAGGCCGCGGTGCGCGTGGCGGAGCTCCAGTGGCGCGTCGTGCTGCAGGACCTTCCGTTTCCAGCATGGACATCATCAACGCCCTGTTAGCCGCGGGTGTCGATCCCAATCCGGAACTCAACATGCATCGCCCCAGCCGGGGTGGGAACAGCGGGCGTTTCGTAGAGAATCAGCTCAGCACGGGATGCACGCCTCTGTTTCGCGCCGCCCAGGCCAACGATATGGAAGTAATCGGAGCGCTTCTGGCTAAGGGAGCTAATCCCAATATCAACACGATGGGTTTGACGGCGTTTCTGGTTGCGGCCGGCGTTGGACCGGGTAGCCGTGGCGGAACTGGTCTTGCCGCGGCGGGCGCCGTCGGGGGTACCGCAAATACGGCACTCATGGACTTACTGATCGCCAACGGCGCTGACATAAATGCCCAAGTCACTGGGACGAAAACCTATTCCATGCGCGTCTCGCGCGCGCCTTCCGCTAACGAAGGCATGACGGCTCTTCACATAGCAGCTCAGGCGGGCAGGACGGATCTGGTGCGCTACCTGCTCGGGAAAGGCGCTAACACTGAGATCGTCAACAGCGACGGCCGCAAGGCTATCGATTTGGTCGGCGGCGCTCCCGCTCTTGCGACGGCTCCTGCCGCAGCAGCGGCTCCTGCTACCGCGGAACGTCCTGGATCTGGTGCACCTCGCAACGTGCCCGCAGGCGGAGCAGTCAACCCGGCTAGCGCAGCCGAGATCCGCACTCTTCTGCAGAACGCGGGCACCAAGGGACTGTCCAGATAGAGTCTACTTCTGGTTGTTCGGTCCGGCGCCTTTGCCTTGGGCTCCCCGACCGGGGCCGCTCGCCTGTAACAAATGCGTCAGGGTATGGACGAAACGCAGCTTCCCGTTCTCCACGCGGAAGAGGTGGGTATCCGGCGCTCCGCTGCCGCCAGTAGCATTGCCAGCGCCGAACGTACAGAAGGCCACTACGGCTCCAATCGTCTCGTCGACTACGAAGTGCCGGTTCGCGATGTTAACGCCGCTCGGCACGCCGACCTGGCAGGAATCGTCTGCAGCTCCCTTGCCGGTGTGCATACCGCCTTCCGTGCGGTTGCAGGGGAAACCCCACGGCACTAGATCCATTTTCCCTTCCAGGAACGCATCCAGGTAGGCGTTCGCGGCGGATACCAGCGTCGCGCGGCTGTCGCGCTTGGCGGCGGGGATGGCGCTCCAGTCCTCGGTGGACGAGTACTTCAGATAGTTATCGGCGTTAAACAACCAGTAGCCGGTTGTGGTCCACAGCATTTCGATTTCGGCAATCAACCCATGATTAATGCGGAGCCGCGTGCCGAGTACATACGGGTTGGCCTTGTCCGAAACGATCACTTCCGTGAACGTCTGGCAAGTCGACGTGTCCAGCAGGCTGCGATGGTGGTCGATCTTCATAGCCTTCTTGATCAGGCCATCGTTGATGTTTATCGTCTTAAAGTTTTCGACGTAACCCAGCCCCGTTGCGAGCGGCAAGCCGGCAGTGTCGCCCTTGGTTTGAGCGGCAATGTAGAGATCGGTTGCGGCTTTGAGGCCGTCTCGCGTGCAGGCGACCTGCGCGAAACCAGTGGCCGGTGCAAGGATCGCGCCTGAGACCACAATCCACTTAAAGGCGATACGATTCATAAAACTCCTCCCATGCCTCGCTCGTGATTATCAGCATAAGGGTACCTGAATTTCACAAGCGTCGGGCGGCGCTTGAATCTGTACCGCGGCACTACCGAAGAGTGCGGCTCGATTCCCGAGTTGCCTGATACTGGTTTGGGGATATGCCACGTTTCGCCTCGAAGCGGTTCTCGCCTCTCAGCCATTCCGACAGCGGCCGGTTCCCGATTCGTATCTGCGCCCGCCTGAGCATTGAGCTGAGGAACCCGACCTCCGCCAGCAGGTTTCTCTCCGGATATCCCCGCGCCTCGCGCTTTATGACTACTTGGCCTTTAACGGCCCAGAGCAGTCCCCACTTGGGAGGAAGATCCTTCACCTGGATCACGTCTGGCGGACTCAGGTAGTAGCGGCGCCGGCCCATTCCGATAGCCGGGTTTTTGCGAACTGTCTTTCTTGCGTCCCCCAGGAAATCAGACCGGCTTAACTTACATTCGATAAGTACGGAACCCGCCCCGGCAGCCCAGCCGATTACATCGGGGTTCTCGCCCGCCGCCGTGGCAAACTCGTACAACACTACCGAGCATCGTCTGCAAAGCCAGCGGACCCCGATCGCGACTAGAGTCGAGTGCTGCAAGCTTCTCAAACATTGTAGCGCCACAATGTTCCATGAACACTTACGGCCACGTGCTCAGAGAAATGCGACAGGAAACTAGCAGGGAAGTGCTTTAGATTGTGGTGCGCCCGGCATGACTCGAACATGCGACCTTCTGGTTCGTAGCCAGACGCTCTATCCAACTGAGCTACGGGCGCGCGCGGTTAGACTCTTTGAACTTAGCACAGCCGCACGGCTTCTACCAATATGGCAGCGGATCCGGCAGCTTTTTTCCACAAGAGCATGTTCCCGAGCTGCGCTCATGATCCGCCATGCGGGCGCAGGAATCGCAGCGCACCCAGCGCGTATTGATCCGATCCGGCACCCACACGCTGGTGAATCCGCCCGACGCGAGCTCCGTGCCGAAGAACTTTTTCATCGCCTCGGCATGCGAGCCGCCGGTGAGCAGCTGCCGCGGATCCTTTGCGCTCTCCCACGCGCTGATGGTCATCATCCTCGATCCCACCGTTATGCCGACCCAACCTAAAAAGCCGTTCATCGACATCATCTCGCCGACGATCGGTGCGGATTGCTGCTCCACGACCCGAGTTTCTTCTGGTGAGCGGCTTTCGAGCACGGTGATGCTATACGCTCCCGGCTTAACGTTCTTACCGCTATAAGCTCGAGTGGCATTTCCGAACGTAAACGGCCCGAGTTCTTTGGGCTGAACCAGTACCTGCAACCCAAGCTGTTCCGGCACGGCTCGAGAATCGAAATAGCCGTCCACTGTTTGAATCTTTCCACTGGCGATCCGAATAAAATCGGCGCCCGTAACCATGACTGATTTCCCTGTGGGAGGCAAGCCCATCATCGATCCCGTGTTCGTGCCGCGCATGGTCCACTGCGCTGCTACCAGATTTTCGCCGACCAGTCCCTTGCTGGTGATCTCGAAAGAAAGATCGGGGAACGCCGACCACAGCCCAGCCATGTATCCTTTGAGCGCTTCGCCGCGCAGGCGGCCGCCACTAGTGGGATCACAATAGGTTCCGTCCGCCGTGAACGTCGCTAAGACCGCATCCGCATCACGCCGGTTCCAGGCATCGAAATATTGCCGAACACATTCCGCAAGAGCTTCCATTTCGCCCATGTTACACTGAAGATTCCCTACTATGCGATTCGGCGTCGTCGTGTTTCCGGGAAGCAATTGCGATCACGATGCGTGGTACGCGGTCTCCCGCAATGTAGGCCATCCGGCCGAGTTTATCTGGCATGATTCCACTTCGCTGGGCAATGCCGATGCGGTGATTCTTCCAGGCGGATTTTCCTACGGCGACTACCTGCGCTGCGGCGCGATCGCGAAATTTTCTCCGGTGATGTCGGCCATCAAGAAGTTCGCACAGGACGGCGGATTGGTCCTGGGCATCTGCAACGGATTCCAGATCCTGGTGGAAAGCGGCCTGCTCCCCGGCGCGCTGTTGCGCAACCGCAATCTTCGCTTTGTTTGCCGGCCCGTCACTCTCCGGATCGAGACCACGAATACTCCCTTTACCAGTGCCGCTACCAGCGGCCAGCTCATGAAAGTCCCGGTGGCACATGGCGAGGGATGCTATTTCGCGGACGAACGCACGCTGGATATGCTTGAAGCCGAAGATCGCGTGGTGGTGCGCTACTTGGATAATCCCAACGGCTCCTTGCGTGACATCGCCGGCATCTGCAGCGAAAACCGCAACGTCATGGGAATGATGCCGCATCCTGAGCGGGCTTCTGATCCTTTATTAGGCTCGACGGACGGGCGCGTCATTCTGGAATCCATGGTGCGGTCGATGGTAACAACGCACGCATGAGCGACGTCGCATGAGTGATCTTGCCCCGTCGGAGCTGGCAAAGGTTCGCGCCATACTCGGGCGCGAGCCGAATCAAACCGAAACCGGCATCTTCACGGTCATGTGGAGCGAGCATTGCTCCTATAAAAGCTCGCGTCTCCATTTGAAGAAGTTGCCGACGCGCAGCGAACGCGTACTAGTCGGTCCTGGCGAAAACGCCGGCATCATCGATATTGGACAAGGTTACGCGATCGCCTTCAAGATCGAATCGCATAACCATCCCAGTTTTATCGAGCCGTTTCAGGGTGCGGCGACCGGGGTCGGCGGCATCCTGCGCGATATTTTTACGATGGGCGCGCGGCCGATTGCGGTGCTGGATGCGATTCGTTTCGGTCCGCTTGATGATCCCCAACACGGCGATCGCAACCGCCGCATCCTGGAAGGTGTGGTTGAAGGCATTGCGCATTATGGCAACTGCTTCGGCGTGCCTACGATCGGCGGCGAGTGCGTTTTTGAGCCTTGCTACAACGGAAACCCGCTGGTGAACGTGTTCGCGCTGGGAGTGTTCCGGCACGATGAAATTTTCTTCGGGCGCGCAACCGGCATCGGCAACCCGGTTATATATGTTGGCGCCAAGACCGGCCGCGACGGAATTCACGGCGCGTCCATGGCGTCGGCTGAATTCACCGAAGAATCCAAGCAAAAGCGGCCCAACGTGCAGGTGGGCGATCCGTTCATGGAAAAGCTTCTGCTGGAAGCCTGCATTGAGGCCATGCATACCGGCGCGGTGGTCGGTATCCAGGACATGGGCGCCGCCGGGTTGACTTGTTCCACCTGCGAAATGGGCAGTCGGGCGGAAACCGGAGTGGAGATCGATCTGGCGCGTGTTCCGCAGCGCGAATCCGGCATGACTCCTTACGAGATCATGCTTTCGGAATCGCAGGAGCGCATGCTGCTGGTGGCCGAAAAGGGCCGGGAGCAGGAAGTCTTCGCGGTTTTCCGTAAGTGGGGTCTGGATGCCGTCACCATCGGCGAAGTGACCGGCGATGGCAAGCTTCGGGTGAAGAATCACGGCGTGGTGGTGGCCGAAATCCCCAATCGCGAACTGGCTGACGAAGCGCCGCTGTATGACCGGCCGCATGGCGTCGCTCCGCATCGCGATGCACCCATGGAAGCGCCGCCGATTCCGCGCAGCCGCGACCTAAATGCGGATTTGCTGGCACTGCTCGGATCCGGAGACCTGTGTTCCAAGCGGTGGATCTGGCAGCAGTACGATCAGTCGGTTCGCACAAACACCTTGCAAGGCCCCGGCGGCGACGCGGCCATCGTGCGGATCAAGGAAACCGGAACCAGTGTGGCGATGTCGGTGGACGGCAACGGCCGCTACTGTTCGCTTTCACCGCGCGAAGGAGCACGATTGCTGGTGGCCGAGTGCTGCCGCAATCTATCCGCAGTAGGCGCGCTGCCGGTAGCAGCAACCAACAATCTGAATTTTGGAAATCCTGAACGCCCTGAGATCATGGCGCAATTGGTAGAAGCCATCGAGGGCATTTCCGAAGCTTGCAAACACTTCGAAACTCCTATTACTGGCGGCAATGTCAGCCTGTACAACGAAACTCTTGGGGAAGCCATTTGGCCGACTCCGGTGATGGGCATCGTGGGCCTTTTGAAGACCGCCCCGCCGGTTACGATTCCTTTTAAGGAGGTCGGCCGGGCTGTATTGCTCCTGGGTGGATTCGGAACCACCGAGGCCACTCGCTTCGGCGGGACGCAATACGCCAAGGTCGTTCTCAACAAGATGTGGGGACTTCCGCCAGCACTCGATATGGACTCCGAAAAGCGAGTCCACACGGCCATTCGCGAAGTGATCGCTCAGGGCCTGGCCGAATCGTCGCACGATCTGGGCGATGGCGGTCTGGCAGTTGCGCTGGCCGAGTGTTGCGCCGAAGGCACCGGGGCTTCGATTTCCCTGGGGACGGAGATGCGGCCCGAATTCGCACTATTCCACGAAGCACCCTCCAGGATTCTAATATCCACAGCCTCTCCCGAAGCTGTGGAGAAGATCGCGCACGACAACAATATCGAGTGCTTGCGTTTGGGCGTTACAATGAAAGAGAAGTTACAAATCAGTAACGGTTCCAGGACCACGGCCGCTCCGTGGATTGATTGCCGCGTCGAAGTTTTGCGCGAAGTTTGGGAAAACGCTCTTGAGAATCTGCTGAACCCGGTCCCGGTATAAGGAGTCCATGTTCGACGAGCTTCATGAAGAGTGCGGCGTCTTCGCGATCGCGGGAAATCCCGAGGCTGCGAACCTAGCCTACCTGGGCCTGTACGCCTTGCAGCATCGTGGACAGGAGAGCGCCGGGATCGCGTCTAGCGACGGCCGCATCATCCACACGCATCGAGGCATGGGCCACGTTGCGGATCTATTCACTCCGGAAGTTCTGGGCGGTCTGCCCGGCGAGATGGCTATCGGCCACACGCGTTATGCCACGGCGGGAGACGGCGGGGTGCTCAACGCGCAGCCATTCACGGTGAACTGCAACAAAGGCCGCATCGCGGTGGCCCACAACGGCAACATCACCAACGCCGCGGAACTGCGCCGGGAGCTGGAACGTGAAGGATCTATCTTTCAAGCCAACAGCGATACGGAAGTGATCCTGCATTTGGTCGCCCGGTCGCGCGAAAAGACACTGCCGGCTGCGCTGCGCGAGGCATTACTGCAACTCGAAGGCGCATTTTCACTTGTCTTTCTGGCTGAAGATCGAATCCTGGTGGCGCGCGATCCGCATGGATTTCGCCCGCTCGCTTTCGGCCAGATGGAGATGTCCGGCGGCCGCACTTGCAACGTATTCGCATCCGAAACCTGCGCCTTTGACCTGATCAACGCCGTGTATTTGAATGATGTGGAGCCGGGCGAAATGGTGATCGCGGGGCCCGAGGGGCTAACGCGTGAGCGCTATGCTCCCGTACGCGACCGCGCACATTGTGTTTTTGAGCATGTGTATTTTTCGCGGCCGGATTCCATTGTCTTCGGGCGTCCCGTTCAGGAATCGCGCGAGCGCCTCGGTCGATTGCTGGCGCGCGAACATCCGGTGGACGCGGATGTCGTGGTGCCGGTTCCCGACTCAGGAGTCGCCGCGGCGCTGGGATATTCCGCCGAGGCCGGCATTCCCTTCCGGCATGGATTGATTCGCAATCACTATGTAGGCCGGACCTTTATTGAGCCGTCACAAGCCATTCGCGACTTCGGCGTGAAGCTCAAACTCAACCCGGTGCGGCACCTGCTGGAAGGCAAGCGCGTGATCCTGGTGGATGACTCGCTGGTTCGCGGAACTACTTCGCGCAAGATTGTCCGCATGGTGCGCGGAGCGGGCGCGCGTGAAGTCCACATGCGCATCTCGTGTCCGCCCACGGTTTCGCCGTGCTTCTACGGAGTGGATACGCCCAGCCTGGGCGAGCTGATCGCCGCCAACCATTCCGTCGAGGAGATTCGCCGTTTCGTCGAGGCCGACTCGCTGGGATATCTTTCGCTCGGCGGCTTGCGCGAGGCCGTGAAGGACGATCGCCACGATTACTGCTATGCCTGCTACACCGGCAACTATCCAACCGAGCTGATCAATATCGAAGAACTGATGACGTCGCGGGATCGCCGCAAGTAGTTCTTAGCTCGTCAGGCATGTGTTAAGCTACCTCCCGAGGTGGCCCTTCATGAGCTTCAAGAACGTTAGCCTTCTGGCGATATTCGCCTTAGTTTTCGCCTCGATTTATTTCAGCTTCAAAGTTTCCGCGCAAGCGCCGGCCCCGGCACAAGGAAAGGGCAAGCAAGGCGGAGCGCCGCGGATGTACAACACGGCGAAACAAAAGCTACTGGAAGGCAAGCAGATCGTAGGCGTCACCATCTTTTCTCCGGACCCTAATATCTATTGCGCGGCGGCCAACGCCGGTTACGATTTCACCTGGATCGAGATGCAGCACAGCCCGCTGACTTATGGGGATGTCGCGAAGATGATCTACGCCTGCCGGGGCGCTACGGCGATGCCATTCATCCGCGTGCCCGACGCCACCGAGAGCGACATCCAGAAGGCCAC
>Ga0105239_10011048_pt1 | contig 10082 bp, 7 predicted proteins | sample KBSC44metaG_FD_92761 | JGI IMG/M metagenome (GOLD analysis project Ga0105239, IMG submission 92761) | Corn rhizosphere microbial communities from Kellogg Biological Station, Michigan, USA - KBS C4-4 metaG | ecosystem: Host-associated > Plants > Roots > Rhizosphere > Soil | place: Michigan, USA...
AGGCCAAGCCACTGCCATCCGGTGATCTCGGGCTTGCGGCGGCGCCGCCGGACTGCGAGGTCGGCGCTGGCCATCAGTCTTTCTCCGCCGTGAACAGCAGGCGTCGGTAGACGACCGCGACGATGACGCAGGCGATGAACAGCAAGACGCTCACCGCGCCGCCGAACCCCAGCTTCATGCGCAGGATGCCGAAGGCATAAAGGAAGCTGACGATGGTGTGGCTGGCGGCGTTGGGTCCGCCATTGGACAGCGGGATGATCACGTCGAACAGCTGCAATGCGCCGGTGATCGAAAAGAACACGCTCACCACGATCGACGGCCAGATCATGGGCAGCTTGATGTGCCGGATGACCTGCCACTTCTTGACGCCGTCGAGCCGCGCCGCCTCGATCACCTCGTTGGGGATCGACTGCAGGCCGGCGATGTAGATCATCATGTGGAAGCCGAAATACTTCCAGACGATCACCAGCATGATCGCCGGAATCACCCAGAACTTGTCGGCCAGCAGGAACGGCATCTTGACGTGGATGGTATCGCCGATGATCGGCACCAGCCCGTAGTTGCCGTCATAGACGAATTTCCAGATCAGCCCGGCCGCCACCTCGGCGAGCATGTAGGGCAGGAAGAACAGCGTTCGGATCGCGTTGGTCAGCTTGGCGGTCCCGGCCAGCGCCAGCGCCGCCCACATGGCGAGCGGCAGCTGGATCAGCATGGACACCGCGACCACGATCAGGCTGTTGCGCACCGCCGTGCCGAAATTGCGGTGGAAGATCACATCCTGGTAGTTCTTGAACCCGACGAAATCGGTCATCGGCCCGTATCCCGTCCAGTCGAAGAACGAGAAGCTTGCCGCATCGACCATCGGCAGCGCCACGAACGTCACGAACAGGATCAGCGAGGGCGGCAGGAAAACCAGCAGCGGGATGAGGCTACGGCGATCCATGTAGCGCCGCTTGCGCGGCACCGACGGGCTGTCGCTCAGCGTCGATACGGTACTGGCCATCGAGGGTCCCAACCGGGGTCTAGCAGAAAGCAAATTCCGGCGGACGGCAACAGGGAACCGCCCGCCGGACAGCACACGGGAGAACTACTTGCCGTCGTCCACCGCCTGCTTGATCTGATCGGCGGCGTCCTTGGCGCTGATCTGGTTGTCGGCCAGTTCGGCCGAGACGTCGTTGACCACGCCGCCCACGGCCGGCCCGAGCGCCTGGTCGAAGAACAGAGCGTGCCAGTGGGCGCCGTTGATGTCCTTGGCGACCTGCACCTTGAACGGGTTGGTCATGGCGTCGGCCGAGCCCTTGGTGATCGGGATGTAGTACGCGGCCGCGGCGAAGTCCTTCTGTACCTCGCTGGAATTGTACCACTCCATGAACTTCACGGCTTCGTCCGAGGCATTCTTCGAGAACAGGTAGCCCGACAGGCCACCCAGGGTATCGGTCGGATCGCCCTTGCCGCCGTCAACCGTCGGGAAGGGCAGGATGCCGAGGTCGGCGTCGGGGATGCCCTGCTTGGTGGCCGAGTTGTCCTTCATGGCGCCGTAGTCCCAGTCGCCCATCAGGTGCATCGCGGCCTTGCCGTCGCCGAAATAGCCCGAGGCGTCGCCATAGGTGGCGGCCTGGAAGCCCTCCTGGAACGGGTGCAGCGCGGCCAGCGACAGGAACGTATCGCCCGCCTTGACGAAGTCGGGGCCGGAGAAGCCATCGCCCTGACCGGCGGCCGCGGCGTTGAATTCATCCTTGCCGGCGAGGCGAACGGCGAGCTTGGCCCACCAGAAATGTGCCGGCCACTTATCTTTGCCACCCAGCGCCAGCGGTGTGATGCCGGCGGCCTGCAGCTTCTTGACGCCCTCGAGGAAGCCGTCCCAGGTCTTCATCGAGGCCGGATCGAGGCCCGCCTGCGCGAACAGCTTCTTATTGTACCACAGCACGACTTCCGCCACGTCGCGGGCAATGCCGTAAACGTGGCCGTCGGGCGCGGTGAACGCGGCAAGACCGGCCTGGCCCTCGTCATCCTTGGCCTGCTGCGACAGCACGCCTTCGATGGGGCGCAGCACGCCCGCCTTGGCCTGCTCGTAGAACACGCCGCCGCCCCACGAATGGAACACGTCCGGCGCGTCCGGACTCTGCAGCAACGTGGTCAGCTTGGCCTTGAAGGCCTCGTTTTCGAGCGATGGCAGTTCGATTTTGACGCCCGGATGAGCGGCCTCGTATGTGGCGACCGCCTTCTTCATCAGTTCGATTTCGCCCGGGATGGTCGCGATGTTCAAATACTTGACGACTGTGTCGGCCTGCACGGCCGACGCGAACGCCATCAGGCCGAGCATTGCGGCAAGCGCAATTCGCTTCATGACTTCCTCCTAATGTCCTCGTGACGATCCGCCGGCCGGATTTTTCTGGCTCTGCCGGTCGTCTTGCCGGCGCGAGCCTCCCAGCTCGCCCCTGACTCCACCGTTGTAGGCAATCGATTACATCAAGACAAGACGTACGTGCCTCACGGTGATGTGCACGTACCACATTGCAAATTCTGTGGTGACGTGGCTCCCTCGGGCGAGCGCGACGTATCGGCAATCTGCCGCGGCGCGTGAATGGCGGCGCGAGCCGGCCGACCCGCAATGTCGGGCGTGGAGGGAGAAGCTAATGGCTGAGCTGCAGCTGCGCGGCGTCAACAAGAATTTCGGCGCGGTCCAGGTCATCAAGGACGTCAATCTCGAGGTCGGCGACGGCGAGTTCGTGGTCTTCGTCGGACCCTCCGGCTGCGGCAAGTCCACTCTGCTGCGCACCATCTCGGGCCTCGAGGAGCTGACCTCCGGCCAGGTCTTCATCGGCGGCGAGGACGTCACCGACTACGACCCCGCCGAGCGTGGCGTTGCAATGGTGTTCCAGTCCTACGCACTCTATCCGCACATGACGGTCGAACAGAACCTCGGCTTCGGCCTCAGGATGGGCGGCATGCCGCGCGACCAGGTGGCGACCCGCGTCGACCAGGCCGCCAGGATCCTCGAAATCGAGGACCTGCTGCAGCGCAAGCCGCGTCAGCTCTCGGGCGGACAGCGTCAGCGTGTCGCCATCGGCCGCGCCATCGTGCGCGAGCCCAAGGCGTTCCTGTTCGACGAGCCGCTCAGCAACCTCGATGCGGAGCTGCGCGTGCAGATGCGCATCGAGATCGCCAAGCTCCATCAGCAGCTCGGCGCCACCATGGTGTACGTCACCCACGACCAGGTGGAGGCCATGACCCTGGCCGACCGGATCGTCGTGTTGCGCGGCGGCGAGATCGAGCAGCAGGGAACGCCGATCCAGCTCTACGACGACCCTGACAATCTGTTCGTCGCCGGATTCATCGGCTCACCACGCATGAACTTCATCGCTGGCGACGTGGTGAGTGCCGGCAATGGCCAGGCCCAGGTGAGGCTTGGCGATTTCGGTGCGCCGACGCTGTCGGTTCGCACCCGCACCGATCGCGCCAAGGCGGGCGACAAGGTCTCGGTGGGCATCCGGCCCGAGCATTTCGTCGAGGCGTCGTCCGCCCCCACCACGCTCAGGGCCCGCGCCCACGTCGTCGAGCAGCTGGGTGGTGTCTCCTACGTCTATGGCGGCGGCGAGAATGGGGGCCAGGTCACGGTGCAGCAGAAGGGCCACTCGCATATGGCTACCGATAGCGAGGTGCAGTTCGGCGTCGATCCTGCCGCGACGCTGCTCTTTGACGGCAATGGCGATCGGCTCTAGGACCGCTCTACCAGTCCGCAAATCCGCCATCGACCAGCAGGTCGTGGCCGGTGACGAACGACGCGGCCGGGCTCGACAGGAAGCAGCACTGATCTTGACCGTCATGCTCAAGTGGGGCTCGGCGTTTGGCGCTTCGTCTCCGCGGCAATGATCACCCGCGGGATCGTCCTGAACCGCGACAAACCCTGACGCCTCGGCCAGCCCTGGCGACGGTAATAGGATACCTCGAACTTGCCCCAGCGTGTCCAGGTTTCGATCGAGGCGCCGACCCCACGGTCGACTATGTCCGAAAAGCATCGCTCGCGATAAGATCAACAGCGCCCTCTGGCGCCTGGTTTTCTGCTGTGCCAGTAACTAGCTGATATTGCACGCCCACTTGTTCATCGGTGGACGCCGTCGGAGTTGTCCGTGCCAAGGAGCGCACGTGATGCCGTCGATGACGCCAGTGACACGTGCGGCCGTTGGTTGAAACGCCTGCAACTTTGTTGGAGCTCCTGAAGTGACGAACAAGCGCGCGCCTTTTGCGTCAGCGATCGCTGCACTCGTACTCGCCACCGGCGTGGTGACGCCCGCTCTGGCCGGGCCCGCCGAAGTGGCGCTGCTGTCCAACTATATCGGGGAATGGAGCGGCGCCGGCGTGCTGCAAGGCGGCGATACGCCGGAACCCTTCACCTGCCGGCTGACGATCGACAAGGGCAACCAGGCCAAGATCAACTATGCCGGCCGCTGCACCCTGGTGAACATGAACCTGTCGGTGAGCGGCACCATCGCCTATGACGATGCGTCGCGGACCTATCAGGCCATCATGGGCTCCAATGCGGGCTTCAAGGGAGTTGCCATCGGCCGCGTCAAGGGCGGCACCATCACCTTTGACCTCGCCGAAAAAGAAGAAGACCGCGCCGGCAACGCCGTGCGCCTGGGCGCCCAGATCGTGCTCATCAACAACACATCGATCACGGTCAACTATCAGGTCGAGTTCAACGACTCGGGTAAGGTTCTGACCGCGACGGTGCCGTTCGCCAAATAGGCGCGGCCAAGCGGTCGTTCCGCTGGATCGAGGGGGCGTTATTTCGTGACAGACTCGCAGGGGACAACCGCGCCGGACCGAGAGTCGGCGTCCGGTGCGCCGCTCGTTTCGGTGTCCAAGGTCGACTACACCCTCAAAGTCGGGTCGGCCCCGTTGCAGATTCTGCGCGGTGTCTCGCTGGATGTCGCCGCGGCGCAGGTGGTGGCTATCGTCGGTCCCTCGGGCAGCGGCAAGACCTCGCTGCTGATGTTGCTGGGCGGCCTCGAGCGGCCGACGTCCGGCAAGGTGGTGATCGGCGGCCAGGACCTGACCGGTCTCAGCGAGGATGATCTCGCCGCCTTTCGGCGCAAAACGCTCGGTATCGTGTTTCAGAGTTTCCATCTGATCCCTTCGCTGTCGGCGCAGGACAATGTGAGCCTCGCGCTCGAGATCGCCGAACCGGATCTGTCGCTGGCGCAAGCGCGCGAGCGCTCGGCGGCGGCACTCGCCGCCGTTGGCCTTGGTGACCGGGTCCATCATCGGCCAGCCGCGCTGTCTGGCGGCGAGCAGCAGCGGGTCGGTCTCGCCCGCGCGATGATCGCGCGGCCCCGCCTCCTGCTTGCGGACGAGCCCACCGGCAACCTCGACCAGAATACGGGCGCCCGCGTCATCGAACTGATGTTCAATCTGGCGCGGCAGCAGAATGCTGCGGTGATCTTCGTGACGCATGATCCGGGTCTGGCCGCGCGGGCCGATCGGGTGCTCACGATGACCCGGGGCGAGCTCACAGAAACCGGCAAATGATGCGCGGCGTGTGGGCGGCCATCCATCTCGGCCTCTTGGACATGCGCGGCGACATCCGCCGCTTTGGCCTGCTGATTGTCTGCCTTGCCGTCGGTACGGCCCTGATTGCGGGGGTGAGCTCGGTCGGCGCCGGCATCAAGCAGGCCGTCGAGCGCGATGCAGCGGTGATCATGGGCGGCGACGTGGAGCTGTCACGCGCCGACCGGCCGGCGACGCCCGACGAGCTGGCCACGATTGCCAGGTTCGGACCGGTTGCTGCGGTGATCGACACCAATGTCCGCGCCCAGTCGCAGACGCGCGACGCCTTCGTCGACCTGGTCTCGGGGGGCGACGCCTATCCGCTGATCGGCCGCATCAACAGCCGTGAGCTGCCGGCCGATCAACGGCCGTTCGCATTCCTCGGACTGAGGGACGGCTATTTCGGGGCGCTCGTCGATCCTCTGCTGCTCGATCAACTGGGCGCCCAAGTCGGCGACACCATCCAACTTGGTGGAACTCCGTTCCAAGCGCGCGGAACACTTGGCAAGCTGCCTGATGCGGCGGTTCGCGGCTTCCGGCTCGGGCTGACGGTGCTGATCAGCACCGAGGGGTTTGCGACGCTTTCGGATTTCACGTCGCCATTGCCGGGCCTTGGCACCTACTATCGCTACAAGATGCTTTCGCCGACGCATGACGCTGAACAGCTGCGCGCCGACCTCGGCAAGGCACTGGGCGACAGCGGCTGGACCATCCGGACGCCACGCGACGCGCTCGGGCCGATGGTGCGGTACTATGACCTGTTCATGCGCTTCCTGGTGATCGTCGGACTTGCTTCCCTGCTGATCGGCGGTGTCAGCGTGTGGACGGGGATCTCGGCCTACATCTCGGAACGTGCCAACGTCATCGCAGTGATGCGCAGCGTCGGCGCCAGCCAGGCGCGCATTTTCCTGCATTTCTTTGCGCAGGTCGCGACGCTGGCCCTGATCGGCGTGGGGATCGGCCTCATCATCGGAGCCAGCACCGGGCTCCTGGCCCTGCCGATCGTCGGGCAAGCGATCGGCGTCGCTTTGCCGCCAGCCCTCTATGGCGTTCCATTGCTGATTGCCGCGGCCGTCGGCCTGGTGACCGCCTTCGCGTTCTCCTACTTGCCGCTGCAGCAGGCGCTCAATATCCAGCCGATCATCCTGTTCCGCTCGAAGGGCCTTGCCTCGCCGCAGTTCGAGTGGCGTGGCCTCATGACCTCGGTGCAGGTGGTCCCGGTGATCCTCTCGGCTGCCGCCTTCGTCTGGCTCGCGATCATCATGACAGACGACCCGCTGCTCGTTGCCGCTTTCGTCGCCGTGAGCGTGGCGGCGGTGGTCGTGCTCCGCCTGGCGACCGGCATCGCCATTGCCGGGCTGCGGCGCCTGCCCGAAGCGGCAAACCCGGTCGTGCGGCGCGCACTGCGTGGCATCACCGGTCCGGACTCCAACGCTCCGTCCGTGGTGATCTCCGTGGGCATGGCGCTCGCTACGCTGATCGTCGTGCTCGCCCTCCAGACCAACCTCAGCAACGAGTATCTGGGTGCCTCGGTGTTCGACGTGCCGACCTTCGTTGCCTCGGACCTGTTCAAGGACGAGGCAGCCAAGCTCAAGACGCTGCAGTCGCAAGGCGGCGACATCGTCGACTTCACCGCCACCCCGATGCTGCGCGGCGCCGTGACCGCGGTGAATGGCACGCCGGTCGCAGCCCTCAAGGCGCGCGGCTCGGAAGCGCTGTTCCTGTTGTCGGGCGATGTGCCGCTGACCTATCGCGTGCAGTTGCCGGCGGCGTCCAAGCTGGTCGAGGGTGACTGGTGGCCGCCCGACTACAGCGGCCCGCCGCTGGTGTCGCTGCATCAGAGCCTGCGCTCGGGTCTGGGCGTGAAGCTTGGCGACACCATCACCTTCGAGATTTTCGGCGACACCATCAGTGCCAAGGTCGCCAACTTCCGCGACTATTCGTGGCAGGGTGGGATCGACTTCCTCGCCGCGTTCTCGCCAGGCGTGCTCGAAGGCTATCCGGCGACGCTGCTGGGGGCCGTGAAGGCTGCGCCCGGGCGCGAAGACGCCGTCGAGCGCAGTCTCGCGACGGCGCTCCCGGACGTGCGCTTCATCGCCATCGGCGAAACTCTCGACCAGATCACCAAAGCCCTGGGGCAGCTGTCGCTCGCCGCCTCGCTGGTCGGCGGCCTGGCGGTGGGCAACGGCCTGCTCGTGCTGATCGGCAGCCTCGCGTCGGGCCGGCAGCAGCGCCGGGCCGATGCTCTCATCACCAAGGTGCTGGGCGCCGCGCAGCTCGAGGTGATCGGCGCGTTCGTGCTGCAGTACCTGCTGCTCGCCGTGTTCGCGGCGATCCTTGCGACAGCCCTCGGCGTCGCGCTGGCCTATGCGCTGACGCTCGCCTTGCTCGATGTCGACTTCACGGTCAACGCCGCAGTGCTGGCCGCGGTCAACGTCGGCGCCATCGCCATCGTCGGGCTGCTCGGGGCGACGACAGTCCTCAACGCCTTCTCCACCGCGCCGGCGCGACTGCTCCGTGAACTTTAGCGCTCCCTGATCGGCGGTAAGATGACCCTGCCGGTCGTGAAACAATAAACTGTTTCACGGGCGGGGGCGGGGGAGAAGTTCATGGTGCTTGCTGGGCGGACGGACTTCCGGTATCGTTCCCGGAAATAGGCGCGAAGAACTCGCGTGGAGGAGCGGTGGGATGAAGCGGGCGGGACGGCCGCTGACGATCGTCGACGTGGCGCGGCTGGCGGGCGTGTCCAAGAGCACGGTGGCGCGGGCGCTGGCGGGGGATCAGGATATCTCCGAGGCGACGCGCGAGGCGGTGCTGAAGGTCGCGCGGGCCGCCGGCTACGAGCGCAACCGGCTGGCGGTCGGCATGCGGTCGGGGCGGTCGGGGCTGCTGGGCCTGGTGATCCCGGACATTGCCAATCCGTTCTGGGCCGAGGTGGCGCGCGGCGCGCAGGACCGGGCGCAGGACGCCGGCTCGTCGCTGATGATCTTTTCGTCGGACTGGGACCATGGGCTCGAGGCCAAGCATCTGCGCACCCTGCGGCAGGCACGGGTCGATGGGGCGATCGTCAATCCGGTGGCCGACAATTTCGACGATCTGCACCGCTTCGGGCTGCCGTTCGTGCTGATCGGGTCGAGCGCCGAGCGTTTTCCCGAGACCTCCAGCGTCGGCTCGGACATTGCCCAGGCGGTGCGGCTGGGGCTCGATCACCTCGTGTCCAAGGGGCACTTGCGGCCGTGGCTGCTGCTGGGGCCGCGCTGGCGCATCGCCCGGGCGCGGTTCCTCCGGGCCGTGCACGACCATTGCGTGGAGCGCGATGTCGACCCCACCAGCCTGCCGATGGAGGAGGGGGAATACACCGTCGAGGGTGGCCGCGCGGCGATGGCGCGGATCCTCGAGCGCGACCGGTCGACCCATATTTCGGTGTTCGCGGCCAATGACCTGATGGCGCTCGGCGCCATGATGGCAGTGCGCGAGGCGGGACGCCGCTGCCCCGAGGACGTCTCGATCCTGGGCTTCGACGGCGTGCCGGCCGGGGCCTTCAGCTGGCCGGGCCTCACCACCATCGAGAAGCCGGCGCGGGCCCTGGGCCGGCGCGCGGTCGAGTGCCTGTTCGACGAGTTAGCGGGCCGCGCCGATCATGGCCGCATCTACCTCCCATGCCGGCTGATCGAGCGCGGCTCGCTGGCAGACCTGTCGCACGGATCGCTGCAGCAGCTGGCCTTCGGGAGCGCCTGAATGGGTGAGCGAGGCGCACGGAATTGGCTCTAGGACGCGGCAAAGCGGGGGAAAGCAAACTCGCTCCCGGGAACGTTCCCGGGAGTGGGCCTGCCGCACCCTCACTTAGCCGAGAATATCCCGTCCATTCCCACCCAATTCTCGCCCTTTCCCGCTCCAGTTCCGCTCTTTCCCGGCTTCGTGGCGGGTTTTCCCACTGGTGGCCGTTCTATGTGATGCTGGCGCCGGGGCTGATCTTCTTTCTGATCTGGCACTACGTGCCGATCTGGCAGGCCAAGATGGCCTTCGAGCAGGTGCGGATCATCCCGCCCAACATCTGGATCGGCCTCAAGAACTTCCAGCTGCTGTTTGCCTCGCCGGTGTTCTACCAGGCGGTGCTCAACACGCTGATCATCTCGGGGATGAAGATCATGTTCGTCTTCCCCATCCCGATCATCGTGGCGCTGCTGCTCAACGAAGTGCGCAGCGGCGGCCTGCGCAAGTGGATCCAGTCGGCGATCTACCTGCCGCATTTCCTCAGCTGGGTGGTGATCGCCGGGGTGTTCATCGCACTGCTGTCGCCCAGCGACGGCTCGGTGAGCCACATCGCGCAGTCGCTCGGCTTCGCGCCGGTCAACTACCTGACCAACACCGGCAGCATCCGCTGGATCCTCGTTCTATCAGAGAACTGGCGCTCAGCCGGCTGGGACAGCCTGCTTTACCTCGCGGCGATCATCGCGATCGATCCGGCGCTCTACGATGCCGCCGATATCGACGGCGCCAACCGCTGGCAGAAGATCCGCTACATCACGCTG
>Ga0105239_10011049_pt1 | contig 10081 bp, 10 predicted proteins | sample KBSC44metaG_FD_92761 | JGI IMG/M metagenome (GOLD analysis project Ga0105239, IMG submission 92761) | Corn rhizosphere microbial communities from Kellogg Biological Station, Michigan, USA - KBS C4-4 metaG | ecosystem: Host-associated > Plants > Roots > Rhizosphere > Soil | place: Michigan, USA...
AAACCCGGCGTCATGGCCGCCATTTTGGGCTTATCGGCTGAAGCACTCAAAGATATTTGTGCCCAAGCGTCCACCGCAGGCATCTGCGTTCCTGTCAATTTTAATAGTCCTGAACAAATCGTGATTGCCGGCGAAAAAGCGGCTATGGAAAAAGCCTGTGAACTGGCTACCGCGGCCGGCGCTAAACGCGTCATTCCTTTAAATGTCTCCGGCGCATTCCATTCGCCATTAATGGAGGAAGCAGCCGATGCCATGAAAGGACGGATGGCGCGCGTTACTTTTGAGCAGGCTTCTGTGCCTGTGGCGATGAATGTTGATGGCCAACTCCATTCGGATGCCCGTGATATTTCCGGAAAATTGGAATTGCAGTTGGATCATCCCGTAGAATGGGTGGGTTGTATTCAAGCGTTGAAAGAATTTGGCTGCAGTACCTTTGTGGAATGTGGGTCAGGGCGCGTTTTGTCCGGCCTTGTGAAGCGCATCGATAAACAATTACAGGTCTATTCCACAGAGACGGTAGAAGCTTTAGAGCAAACCGCTAATGCCTTACTTGAGGCAAGAAAGGGACAATCATGAAATTGAAAGAACAAGTGGCCGTCATCACAGGTGGAGCGCAAGGCATTGGACGCGCGATTGCATTGACGCTCGCGTCTGAAGGGGCGAATTTAGTGCTTTCGGATATTGATGAAGCGGCGGTTCAGGCAACGGCTAAACAAATTGCCGATGAAAAGAAGATTCAAGCGATTGGCGTGAAGGGGAATGTGGCAAGCTTTCCGGATTGTGAAAAGCTCGTCGAAGCCGCGCTTGACAAGTTTGGTCGAATAGATATACTCGTCAACAACGCAGGGATCACGCGCGATAATCTGTTGATGCGCATGAGCGATGAGGAATGGGATTCCGTAATTGGGGTAAACCTCAAAGGAGTCTTCAACTGCACGAAAGCGGTTGTGCGGCCCATGATGAAAGCGCACAAAGGCCGGATCGTCAATATCGCTTCCGTAGTCGGTCTCATGGGCAATGCCGGACAAGCCAATTATTCGGCATCTAAAGGCGGCGTGGTAGCCTTAACTAAAACATGCGCTCGGGAATTTTCATCCCGCCATATTTTGGTAAATGCCGTAGCGCCTGGGTTCATTCGGACTCGCATGACAGATGCGTTATCCGAAGAGCAAAAGACGAAGCTGATGGAAATTATCCCGCTCGGACGTTTGGGCGAAGCGCAAGATGTGGCGAATGTGGTAATGTTTTTGTGTTCGGAGGAGTCGTCCTACATTACCGGTCATACGATTTCAGTGAATGGCGGCATGTATATTTAGGTCCACCCAAGGAGGGTAACAATGGCTGATGTGAAAGATGTAGAGACGCGCGTAAAAGAAATTATCGTTGAACAACTCGGTGTCGATGCATCCGAAGTGAATCCACAAGCCTCTTTCGTCAATGATTTAGGCGCGGACTCCTTGGACACCGTTGAACTCGTCATGGCATTGGAAGAAGAGTTCGATGTAGAAATTCCGGATGACCAAGCGGAAAAAATTCAAACGGTCAATCAAGCAGTTGACTATATTAAGGCGCATTCCAAAAAGTAAGGCCGGCCATTTCCTCCAAGAGCCCGGGGCGTTGAGCGTCCCGGGCTCTTTTACAAATCCCTTATGAAAAAAAGAATTGTGATTACCGGCATGGGCGTTGTTTCTCCGATTGGCATCGGCACCGATGTCTTTTGGAATGCATTGACGACTGGCAAGTCTGGCGCCGCGCGCGTGACATTGTTTGATGTGACCGGTTACACCTGCCAGATTGCCGCAGAGATCAAAGGATTTGAACCGGAAAATTACATCGAAAAGAAAACGATCCGCCGGATGGATCGCTTCACGCAGTTTGCTTATGCCGCCGCCGATATGGCGATTCGCGATGCGCAGTTAGATCAAGCAAAAACCGACCCGGATCGCGTGGGCGTGATTGTCGGTACGGGCATCGGTGGATTGTCCACGATCGAAGAAGAGCATATTGTGCTGCGCGAGAAAGGCGCGCGTAGAGTCAGCCCTTTCCTTATTCCCAAACTCATTTCCAACATGGCTCCCGGTGAGATCGCCATTCGTTGGGGTTATACCGGTCCAAACTATGCGGTCTCTAGCGCTTGCGCCACCTCTAACCATGCGATCGGCGATGCGATGCGCCTCTTACGCTATGGCGATGCGGATGTCATGATTGCCGGCGGATCGGAAGCCGCGATTACGCCTTTAGGCTTTGCCGGTTTTTGTTCCGCGCGAACGTTGACCACACGCAATGATGCTCCAGAAAAGGCGTCTCGACCTTTTGATTTAAATCGTGACGGATTTTTGATGGGTGAAGGCGCGGGCATCGTTGTTTTAGAAACTCTGGATCATGCGGTTGCCCGCGGCGCTAAAATTTATGCGGAACTCGCTGGCTACGGTGCGACGGACGATGCCTACCACATTACCGCGCCCAACCCGGAAGCGACCTCCTCTGTGAAAGCCATGCAGCGCGCTTTGGCGGATGCGGATCTAAAGCCCGAGGACATTCAGTATGTAAACGCGCATGGTACATCAACAGAATTGAATGACAAAACCGAAACCAAGGCGCTGAAATTGGTTTTTGGCGAGCATGCCAAAAAATTGGCGATCTCCTCCACCAAATCCATGACCGGCCATTTATTAGGCGCGGCCGGGGTGACAGAACTCATTGCGACTACTTTAAATATCACGCATCAAATCGCTCATCCGACGATCAATTATGAAACGCCGGATCCGGATTGTGACTTAGATTATGTTCCCAACAAACCGCGGCCCATGTTGATCACCAATGCCATTTCTAATTCGCTGGGTTTTGGCGGCCACAACGCCGTCTTAGCCGTCAAGCGTTATGCCGCGTAAAGCGAGCAAAGAATCTTCATCCCAGCCGGGGACCGGTTCCGCCACCCTTAAATTAGAACGCCTCGTAGGTGTACGTTTTAAAAATCGTGTGCTTCTGGAAGAAGCGTTAACCCATAAATCCTATGCTATGGAACGCACAGGCGTCTTGTTCAATGAGCGCTTGGAATTTTTAGGCGATAGTATTTTATCCGCGGCTGTGGCCGACCATTTATTTCATCGTTATCCCGATGTGGATGAAGGCAAACTATCGCAATTAAAATCGATGTTGGTGTCCCGTCCAAGTCTCACGGCGTGGGGTCGCGAGATTGCTTTAGGACAATTCCTACGTCTTAGTGAAGGCGAAGTGGCCACCGGCGGACGCGAGCGCGACTCTATTCTTGGCAATGCCATGGAGGCTGTTTTGGGGGCCATGTACCTCGAGGCAGGCTATCAGCCAGTGAAAGATTTCATTGACAAATGGCTGACTAAGCGCAAACGTTTAGTAACAAGCGATCACAAAAGCCGGCTGCAGGAGTGGGCGCAAAAGAAGTTTAAAGTGCCGCCGGATTATGTCTTAAGAAAAAGCTTTGGTCCGGATCACGCGAAAACATTTGAAATGGAAGTGGTGGTGGCGCAGCAGCTTTTAGGTGCGGGATCGGGCAAAAGTAAAAAAGAAGCGGAACAGGCGGCGGCTAAAGATGCGCTTAAACGTGTAGCGAGTAAGCGCGTAGGCGATGAAGCGAGTGAGTAACTAAGCGATACAATCGCTCACGCGCAACCCTGGAGGGTAACATGGATTACGAACTCACCGAACAACAGCAAGCCATCGTCGATATCACGCGCGAAATCGCTCAGAAAAAAATTAAACCCGTTCGCGAACATTACGATAAAACCGAGGAATATCCCTGGGAAATCGTTGAGGAACTGCGTAAGGCCGATCTTTTTGGCGTTTATATTCCGGAACAATATGGCGGCTTAGGCGGCGGTGCTTTTGATCTGGTCCTTGTGGTTGAAGAAATTTCTAAAGTCTGCGCGGGCATGGCCTTAATCATTGCCGGTACGGCGTTGGGCGCTTATCCCATCATCCTCCATGGAAACGAAGAACAAAAGAAAAAATATTTGCCGGATTTGGCGACAGGCAAACGCTTGGGAGCGTTTACCATTACAGAGCCGGATGCGGGTTCTGATGCCACGGCGGCTAAAGCAACAGCCCGTTTAGAGGGCGATCATTATGTGCTGAATGGCACGAAAGTCTATTGCACAAACGGAAAAGCCGCAGAAATTTACACGTTATTTTTCTCGACCAATCCGTCGCGTGGGGCACGTGGCGTTTCGGCTTTTATCGTCGAAAAGGGCACGCCTGGCTTTGAGTTCGGTCGCAAAGAAGAAAAAATGGGCATTCGGGCCTCGCCCACCTATCAGCTGGAATTTAACAACTGCAAAATTCCGAAAGAAAATTTACTTGGCAAAGAAGGTCTCGGACTGCTCGTGGCGCAATCCACATTTGATGTGTCGCGCCCTGGTGTTGCCGGCCAGGCTTTAGGTATCGCCACCGGCGCTATGGAAGAAGCATTTGCCTATGCCCGCATGCGTAAACAGTTTGGTCAGCCAGTGATTAGTTTTCAGGCGATGCAGCATAAGTTGGCGAATATGGCCATGGATATCGAAGCCTCGCGCGCCTTTCTATATAGCGTCGCGCGCGCCATGGATAAAAAAACGCAAAAACGCTACACCAAAGAATCGGCCATGGTAAAGTGTTTCTGCTCCGATGTCGCGATGCGCGTCACGATCGAAGCCGTGCAGATGTGCGGCGGCATTGGGTACATGCGCGATTTTCCAGTCGAGAAATTTATGCGCGATGCTAAAATTACCCAGATCTATGAAGGCACCAATGAAGTGCAGCGTAATGAGATCGCCATGCATTTGATCAAAGAAGCGGCGCAAACAGGACTCGGGAAAAAGTAAGAATTTAGAGAAGGATTATTTATGCACATTATTGTTTGTATTAAGCAAACGCCGGCGACGGCCAATATTCAGATTGATCCCACGACGGGAACATTAAAGCGTGAAGGCATGGCGGCGGAAATTAATCCGTTTGATAAATATGCCTTAGAAGAAGCGGTGCGGTTGAAGGAACGTGTCCCCGGATCGACGGTTTCTGTCGTCACCATGGGCCCGCCGCAAGCGGAAGAAGCCTTGCGTGAAGCGATTGGTTTAGGCTGTGATGATGCGTACCACGTCACCGACCGCGCGTTTGCCGGTGCCGATACCTGGGCCACGTCTTACACCATCCATATGGCCATAAAAAAAATTGCCGAAGTAAAAAAACCTTTTGATGTCATTTTGTGCGGAAAACAAACCAATGACGGGGACACGGGGCATGTGGGCCCCGGCGTGGCATCATGGCTTAATATTCCGAATGTGGCCTATGTAGGCAAAGTGGAAGATGTAAAACCTGAAGCCATTCGCGTGCGCCGCATGATGGAAGACGGCTACGACATTCTGGAACTTCCGACCCCTTGTTTGATTTCCGTTGTTAAAGAAATTAATGAGCCGCGTTTGGCGTCGCTTAAAGGAAAAATGGCCGCGAAGAAAGCCGTGATCACCAAATGGGACGCCGCCGCCATCGGCGCCGATAAATCCAAAATTGGATTAAGCGGTTCGCCCACGATCGTGTCCAAAAGCTTTAATCCTCCGCCGCGCAAAGGCGGCGAGAAAATTGATGGCGCAACCGCGCAGGAAAAGGCCAAAAAGCTAGTCGCCAAACTTCGGGAAATGAAGCTGATTTAAATAGAACAGGAAACCTATATGCCTAATCGAATTTTTGTTGAAAACGATCGCTGCACCGGCTGTTCCGCTTGCGCCAAAATTTGTCCCGTTACTTGCATCGATATGATTGCGCGCCCGGCCGAAGATAAAGCCAAAGGTGTGAAGTGGCCGCGCTTGGCCGTTATCGACGAAGAAAAATGTATTTTCTGCGGCGCTTGTGTCACTACATGTAATGATTTAGGCGATAAAGCCAAGAAGCCGGAAATTTTCCATGCCATTGTGATGCAGAAAGAAGTCGTCGTCTCTTCCGCCCAAGCCATCGACCCCGCCCTGTATAAAGGCGTCTGGTGTTATGCGGAAATGCGTCACGGTCAGTTGGTTTCCACGATTTATGAATTGCTGCATATCGGGCGGCAACTAGCCGGCTCTTTAAACGAGGAACTTTCTGCGGTTTTAATTGGTCATCAAGTCATGGACAAGGCCCAAGATCTGATTGATCATGGCGCGGATAAAGTCTATGTATTTGATCACCCCGTTTTTAAAGATTTCGTCGATGAAGCCTATACGGCCGCTTTGACGGACTTGATCAAGCAAGAAAAACCCAACAAACTTTTGATGCCGGCATCCACCATTGGGCGGTCCTTCGGTTCTCGGGTGGCGATTGCCGCCAATACCGGAATCACAGCGGACGCGACGGAGTTATCGATTGATCCCAAGACGCGCATGCTGAATGCGACACGCCCCTCTTTTGGCGGCAATCTCATGGCCACCATTTTGTGTGAGAAACATCGTCCAGAAATGGCGACGGTTCGTCCGATGGCATTCGCCCGCGCCGAGAAACAAGCGGGACGCCAAGGAAAAATCGTTCAGGTCCCCGTCGATCCGGCGAAATGGAATATCCGCACCAAATTTGTGGAGTTTGTTCCCGAAGTATCCAAGACCCAAGACATCACGACCGCAGAAAAAATTGTGGCCGGCGGTATTGGTTTAGGAAAAGCCGATGGGTTTAAATTGATCGAAGAGTTGGCCCAATTGCTCGATGGAGCGGTTGGCGCGACGCGCGCGGCCGTTGATAAGGGCTGGATCCCTTATCGTCATCAAGTAGGACTTACCGGTCGCACGGTGCGGCCAAAGCTTTATATCGCTTGCGGCGTGTCCGGAGCCATTCAGCATTTAGCGGGTATGAGTTCTTCGGAATATATTGTCGCCATCAATAAAGATTCGCAGGCCCCTTTAATGCAGTTGGCGAACGTGGCCATTGAGGGCGACTTGTACGAGATTCTTCCTGCGATCATCGAAGAAATTAAAGCCATCAAAAAGTAAGGAAATTTTTCATGTCCAATGACATTCTCGTCGTCGGTTCTATCGCGCTCGATAGTATAAAGACGCCTTTCGGCGAAATTAAAGAAGCGCTCGGCGGATCGGCGACATATTCCGCCTATGCGGCGAGTTTTTTTAATCCCGTGCGTTTGGTGGGCGTGGTGGGAGAAGATTTTCCTAAAGAACATATCGAGCTCCTCTCCAAAAGAGGCATTCAGACAGAAGGGCTGCAGATTACAAAAGGCCGCACCTTCCGTTGGCAGGGGTCCTACGAATACGATTTGAATGAAGCGCATACGCTGGCCACAGAGTTAAATGTCTTTGAAACATTTCGGCCGAAAATCCCCCCTGCGTATCAGAATTCAGATTACGTATTTTTGGCTAATATTGATCCGGAATTGCAGCTGAGCGTTTTAGAGCAGGTGAAAAGCCCTAAGCTGGTCGCCTGTGACACCATGAATCTCTGGATTAAGCTGAAACCCGAAGCCTTGAAGAACGTGATTAAACGCGTGGATTTCTTATTTATCAATGAAGGTGAAGCGCGGATGTTCGCCGAAACCTCCAGCCTTATCCGTGCTGGCCGGCACCTTCAATCCTGGGGACCTAAGTACGTCATTATTAAGAAGGGCGAACATGGCGCGTTGATGTTCGGTCAAAATAGCTTTTTTGCCACCCCGGCTTTTCCCTTAGAAGAAGTTTATGATCCGACGGGCGCCGGCGATACATTCGCAGGGGGCTTCATGGGGTATTTGGCCAAGCAAGGGGGGGATATTTCCGAACCCACGTTAAGGCGTGCGGTTGTTTTTGGCAGCGTTATGGCCTCCTTTACGGTAGAGAAATTCAGCTTAAATCGCTTAAAAGACCTCACGCCTGAACAATTGGAAGGCCGCGTTTTAATGCTGAAGGAACTCTCGCATTTTTGACCTTCAAAAAAAATTAAAAAAAAAGGTTGAATTTGCGCTGAGATCTGTTAAATTTTATGGCGGTCATGAACAAATATAAATTAACAGTGGCGTCGAGTATTGTGCTGGGTCTGGGAACGGTGCTCGCCGTTTCCCTCATTGCCCGCGCACGCCATAAAGCCGTGGCTACGCCGATTGCTATCACTCCGGTTGTGCAGATTAACCCGGATGATTGGAAGTCTCTGGTGGATGCCGTTAATCGCCGCGCCCGTAACTATTCCGGCAGCGTTGGCTATTACATAAAAGATTTGCGCACTGGCGATGTCGCCATGTCGCATACGGAGAATGTGTTTCTCAGTGCCAGCCTGATTAAGCTCCCGATTCTTTGCGCGGCCTACGAAGCGGTTCAAGAAGGCAAGTTAGCGCTTTCGACACCGATCACGTTGCAGCGGAGCGATCTTAAAGGCGGCTCCGGTATTCTTAAACGCTCTCCGATCGGCTCGGTTTATACGAACCGCGAACTTTTGGAATTAATGATTGTCCATAGCGACAACACGGCAGCGGAATTATTAATTCGCCAATTGGGGTTTGATTATCTGCAACAAACATTCACCCGTTTAGGACTTCTGGATACGGAAATTCATCCCGATGGATTTAATCTCTCGGCCAAACGCGTGGTCTCCGATAACCGCACCAGCCCGCGCGATATGGGATTGTTGCTCGAAAAAATTTATCGCCGCGAATTAGTCAGCCCAGAAGCCAGCGATGACATGCTATTGATTCTGAAGCATCAAAAGCTGCGCGATCGCCTCCCGCGCTATTTGCCTACCGGTTGGCAGATCGCCCATAAAACAGGGCTGTTGCGTAAAGCCTGTCATGATGTGGGCATTGTGTTTTCTCCCAAAGGCGATTACATGATTTGCGTGCTGACGGGCCAAGATGCCAATTATCGCGAAGCGAAACGTTTTATTGCCTCTGTCGGGCGTATTACTTATGACTATTACCAAGGTGGTTTCCACCGGCCCATTTACCAGTCGCGCCGTCACGAATCCCCTCAGATCGCTGCGTCTTAATCCATGATGCCGCGCTTGCTTACGTTTGGGGCGCTGGCAGTTCTCCTGCTCGGTAGTAGCGTTCCTCCTTCGTTCGCTGTCGATGGAAAAGCCGATCTGGTGCGTTTGGATTATGCGGAAGAACGCGTGGTGGATCTTTCGTTAGTGCGCAAGGTCACCGGTAAAAAGAAAATCCTCTTTATCACTGTTCCCAAATACACCGAATATCTGGAAGGATTTATCCGCGGCATGGTGGTGGACTACAGCGATAATCCCGTCGAGGGTGTGTTAGTGCGTGTGGGCGATCCTGGTGAAGAAAGTTCCATGTTTGATCCGACGGTGACTAATTTTAATGGAATTTACCGGATTCGTTTTTCCATTCCTTTTGACAAGAATAATCGGGTCGATGTTCGTAACAAGTTGGTCTATGCGCCAGATTGGGAGCAAAAGCGCGACAGCTTAGGCAATTCTTATGAGCCCTTAGAAAAAGAAACGCCTTTCCGAATTTCCTATGACCGCTCCACTAAGACCTTAGCGTTTGTAGAAGGCTTGCGCAAAAGCTTTGTAAACCCCGTCCAGAAAGCCGATACAGGAACCTCCAACAAAAAAGAGCCCGGCGCCAAAAAAAGTGCTGCTCCCGCCAAAAAAGACAGTGGCGGCGGCGACGACTTCTTCAAAGCCTTCGGCGGCGGATTCTAACCTTACAACAGCAGAGAGTCGGGATGCCGGAGAAGCGGGCCTCCCACTGTTCTGGCGCCCCATCTCTCTTCGGTTTTTCGGAGGGTATTGCATTTGAAATAAATTCATGTTATTATTTCATTAGAAATGAATCGATCTCCTGCCATTTTAGACCCACAGCCGGATGACGCAGCGCTCTTAAGCAAAGCTTTTTTGCGAGCGGCGGACTTTCTTGGCCTCAATCAAAAAGAAGTGGCGCAGCTTTTAGGTAAAAGCGAGCCGACGGTGTCGCGTTTAAGCAACAAAACGTTTTTACTGGATCCGGCGGCCAAAGAAGGGGAAATCGCCCTGATTTTTTTGCGCATCTACCGGTCGTTAGACGCCTTATTCGGTGGCCGTGAGTCCGATATCCGGTTATGGTTCACAGCCAAGAATAACGCCTTAGCCGGCATTCCACGCGACCTTATTAAAAACCTGCAGGGGCTGTTTC
>Ga0105239_10011053_pt1 | contig 10078 bp, 12 predicted proteins | sample KBSC44metaG_FD_92761 | JGI IMG/M metagenome (GOLD analysis project Ga0105239, IMG submission 92761) | Corn rhizosphere microbial communities from Kellogg Biological Station, Michigan, USA - KBS C4-4 metaG | ecosystem: Host-associated > Plants > Roots > Rhizosphere > Soil | place: Michigan, USA...
ATCAACGACTCCGACCGGACGGTGACGTCCATTGAGGCCACTCCCGCGGGAACACACCGTTGGCATGCCCTTGATCTGGGAGGCCCGCTGATCGGCGGAAGAAGCGGCCAGGCCGCCGTCCGCTTCGATGACACCGAAGCGTGCAAGCAGGACCTGTCGGTGACTTACCGTGGCATGGCGCCGTTGACGATCACGGCATTCGACGTTTGCCGCGCGGGCCGACTTTACCTGGGAAAGGCCCTCGCAAAAGCCATGCGTTCCGACCCGACCGAAAAGCATTGATCGCCGACGATCGTGTGGTCCTGTTGACAACCCCGGTGCCGCAATTAAGTTGGGATGCCCTCTGACGACGATGCAGCCATGCCCATCACCCATGCCAACAGCCCGGCATCACCCCAGATGCCCCGATCCCGTCACTGGGGCAAGGCGTGGGAGACCGTCCGCACCGGCCTAAAATCGCTGCCTTGGCGCTCGCTCGCAATCAACACGTTGGGTGCTGTCGTGTGGGTGATCTCCTCGGCCGCCATGCTGGTGCTTGGCGTCTTCATCTTCGGCTCACATCGCTGAGCCTTCGTCTGAGTCCGACGGCGGCGGATCTCGCCTGCGAATGGCAAGGGTCATGAGAAAACTGCCTGCCATCCCCGTGACGCAGCTGAGCGCAAACAGGCCAATCGCAGATCCAATGCTCAGGACGGTCGTTGCGTGCGTCAGATTGAAGCTCCGCACGACATCGAGCGAAGCCGCCGGCGCCAAAACCGCCTCGGTTTGCCCCAACGCCCGAGCGACGTCTGGCAACGGCTGATCCCTATCGAATGAAGACCGACACCAGCAGCCCAGACCGGCGGAGATGTCCACGACGGTTCGCCCGATCATTACCGTCGAGATAGGTAGTTCTTCGTAAGACCAGCCCGGCGCTTTGCGGGATAGTGCCAGCGCCCCAACGTGCATGAACGAGGAACCGGCCGTGACTAACGATGATCGGTGCACCGCGACGCTGATGTCGATGTTCGCTGACGCGAAAGAGGTGGGCGAAGCAGCTCTTCGGGGTGACTTCGAGGAAGCCAGGTTCCGGACGCAGCAGCTGGCCGCAACGGCTCTCCACCTAAGGTTCACCCATTTGGCCGCCGCAGCCACCTCGCTGGGTATCAGCCTAGGTCGCTCCGGGAGCGCCCCAAAGGCGGACTACGGAGTTGGCATGCTTCGGGTCGCGGACGAGCTGAATTCGGTGTGCGCTCCCGGCCCGCCCGTCCGAGACTGACGGACGACCCTTTTCATCCCCGTCAGGTCGTCGACGGCCATAGACCGGTCATGCGTTAGCCAACGGTCCTGGCAACACGTAGAGCAGGACGGCGACGTAGTGCAGCACGCTGCCGGCGAGCACGAACACGTGCCACACGGAATGGTGGAACGGCAAACGCTTGGCCAGGTAGAACGGCACGCCGGCGGTGTAGGCCACTCCGCCCGCTATCAACAGAGCCAAACCCGCCGTCGGAAGGTGGGCCGCCAGCGGCTGGAAGGCGGCGATCGCCGCCCACCCCATCGCGACATACAGGGCCACTGCCGCCCGGTGATGCCGCTTCAAGATGCCCAGTTCAAGCACACTGCCGACGATGGCGATGGCCCACATCGTGCCGAAGAGAGTGAGGCCCCACTTCCCGGGCATCGCCATGAGAGCGAAGGGCGTGTAGGTGCCCGCGATCAGCCAATAGATGCCCATGTGGTCCAGCGTCCGCAGCACACCTTGGGCGCGCGGGTGCTGCACGCCGTGATAAAGCGTCGAAGCGGCGTAGAGGAACACGAGCGTTGCGCCGTAGAGCGCGCTGGCGAACACGGCCAACGCGCCGCCATACACCGCAGCCTTAGCGACCAGGGCGGTCAGCCCGGCAATGCTGAGCACGAACGCGAGCGCATGAATGAGGCAACTGCCCACCTGGTCGGCGCGGTCATGCGCGATCGCCGCGGGGTTTGGATCAACAGACATCCGGAGATCCCAAAGCGAAAACAGGGTCAATATCCTGCCGGTTTGCGATTGCAATTTGAAGTGATCGGAGCCGGATCCACGTTGCAGCGTCGCTTTGACAATCATTTTGCACGCGGTGTGCGACCGTCACCGATTGAATGGCAGGAGCCGCACATGGATGAAGTGTCAGAGCAAGCGATCCTCGACAACGCGGCCATGACCGTAGAGGCTATCGCCGTGAGCCGCGCGTTGCTCGACTCCGATCTGCCCGAGGCTCGATTTCGGGCGCAGTTGCTCCACCAACAAGCCGCCATTTCGGGAGATCCAAGCCTGGAAGAAGCGGTGAGCCGGGTGGTCCGTTTGCTGGGTCCGCCTGGTGGCGTTCCCAGCCTCGAATGTGGAGCAGCGATCCTGGCCGTGAGCACCCGCTTGGCGGAACGCCTCGCCTGACGTCGTAGGACCGTCCCGTGGCGCGCCTTGCTGCCGCCGCCCGCGTCAATCTGTTCCACCCCAAATCTCGCCTCAGGTCTCCAATAGAGGCAGTGTGAGCCACGGGTCCCTTAATCCCTTGCGGGCGGCAGCAGTCAAGATTGCGAGCCAATTGCCGATAAGAAGCATGCCAGGCGCGCCGGGGATGTTCTCCAACGGGAAGGCACCCGGGCTCGGGCGAACCGCTCTGCCAGCGCCATGAAGGGGAAACGATGTCTCGCGTTCTGATCGTCAGCTACCGACCCGCGCCCGGTCAGCTCGAAGCCGTTGTGGAGTTGCTCCGTGCGCAATACCGCCGACTGCGCAGTCTTGGCGTGACCCAGCCCTCCGCGCCGATCCTGGCGCGCTCGGCGGCCGGTGATCTGACCTACGTGGCCGTGTTCGACCACGCGGACGGCGTGGACCGCTGTTGGGAAGATCCTGAGTTCCAGGATCTTGATGGACAGATCGGGCAGTTGGCGGAGATGGTCCCCATCCGGACCCTTCACGAAGCGAGCGGCAGCTACATGGATCTCGAAGCAGTGACCGCGGCAACCCAAAGATCATCCGTGCCTGCTGAGGCTGCGGGCCCGACGGCGGAATTGCTCAGCTAGCGGTAGTCAATGACGACGCGTGCTCGGCCGGACCCGGATGTGGAAAGGCAGTTCAGTATCGTCCCCTGAGATCGGACAGGCATAACTTTCGGCAGAAGCCGAGGATGGAACCACCCTGCAATGACGAAAAAGCGAGCTTACACATCTCCAACAGGCAAGGAGACGATTTCTGCACAGCAGGTCAAAGAATACCGAGCTCGGTATAACTATCAATCTTATCCCTACCCGCTTTACAGCACAGATAAACCGGGCCTGCGAAGGCGCGTGTATCACAGCAGAAAGGGGTCGGGCTATTTTGCATTCAACCCGGACGGCTCTGCCGCATCGGCGGCTTCCGGCGGCGAATCGCTGAACCACCTGCTCTTCAAGGAAGCCCTTTGCGGCTTGAAACGCACGCGCCTCGCCCTTTACAAGCCTGGGAAGAATGAGAGGCCAGACCGGTGGATCGACGCACCCATCACGATCTGCCCATCGGTCGAACAAGAGAAAATGATTTCGCCGGGCGACGGTTTGCCCCCTCTCTTCGCCGACATCTATTTCAAATTCGAATCGGACCATTGGATTGCAGAGAAATGGAGCGGCGAGGCTTACGTAGAGATCTTCAACACGCATGCGGTTGAGGTAGAGAAGCAAAAACTCTTGAAGCGCCTCGAATTACCGACCATCGAAGTGGACATTCGAGAGCAGCCCTACGCCTATGCCGTGGATGACGACGACACGACCGACGAACTGGAAGCCGCGCATGTCCGTCGTCTGCGCCGAATGCTCGAACACGACAACGGCTTTTTAAAGGCAGTCGTTTTGAGTAATCCAAGCTCAGCTCCTTATCTCAAAAAGCGGCTCACACAGCAGATAGAGCAAACCAATCAGACCAAAGCCGAACTCGACGCCGCGAAGTCGGAATTGAACATCGCCACCCAGGATAAGCTCAGCGCCGAATATGCGTTGGAGCGCTCGCAAGCCGACGTGACCACACTGCGGACGGAAAAAACGGAGCTCACGGAAGGTTTGCAGGCGAGCCATTGCGCACAGCAGGAATTGAGGGTCGCGCACAATTCTCTCAGGCAGGCTCATGTCGATCTGACAGAGCAACACGCGAGCGCCCGGCATTCCCTGCACATCAGATACGTCCTGGCCATCGTTTTAACCGCCGCCGTTTTCACAGGCTTCGATTTTTTCTGGCGGACAGATGAACCGGTCGCGACGGATCCCGCCGGAACAACGCCGCCAGTGCCTGACACGCCTCAGGCCCCATCGTCCACGGAGAAGCCCCGGGCGAAGAATCATGTTCGTCGCGCCCATGGGCACTGACGAGCGAGCATGACATTGACGAGCGACGTGGTAAGCGGCGCAGTGCGGGGGCGGTTGAGCTCGTCTCAGGCATAAGGGTCGTCGCGAGACCATGCGTTCAGTATTCACCTCGCTTGGCGTAAAACAATTTCTAAGCTTGGCGATGGGTTACTGGATTTTAGGACGTAACACTTATAGACCCTACATATTCTCCCTGCCTGCTCGATGGCGAAAAAATGAGCAAACTTTGAAGAAAGGCATGGGTTCTCCGGACAGTTGAACTGACCTTCCCAGAAATCGGGAGAACGTCAATGGGAAGGCGTTGGCGTTGGCGGGCAGAGCCGTATCGATGTTGGCTCCCTAAAAAGGGCATTTTCCCGCGGTTTCGAAATATTTTGGAGCGCTGAGCCAAGCCTGATGTCGATTCGCCGGAAATGAGATTTTCTTCGCAGAAATAAGGGTTGACAGGGGTCCGACCTCCGCTAGAAAGACGGCCCCTTAGCCTCACGCTGTCGCCACCATGCTGTTCCGGTCATTCGGTCGCCCCGAGGGTCAACCTCACGATCCCCACCTCTACGATGTCGTTGCCACGGCGGAGGGCATCCGCGTGTCACCGACCTGCCACGACGGGCACGTCCTGGTCATGGAATTGATCGAGAAGCTGGGTCTTGCCGCAGGGATGCGAACCCGCGCGGTGCCGATGGCGCGGCCAGGTGCGGCCGATCGAGGGTTCCTGATCAATCACGGTTCGGGGTCGTCGCCCATCGTCGTTGCGCTGACGGGCCCTGGGGCTGGCACCTGCACCGTCCAGGCGCTGGGACACCCTAGTGAGCCGCGCTCGCGCCCTACCCCGGACCTGTCCGGACCGACGCCAGCTCTGCTTCCGGCCACGGGCTCGCAGCCCGCAAAGGCCAACACAGCGGTCGCCCCCTTGCCGAATACTGAGGCCATTCCGACGGCGGCGCCCTTGGACGCCCCGGCATCGGGCGAACTGCTGAGCACCCTGGTCGAGCGCCACCTCCGGAACCTGGCCTTCGGACCGAAGCGGGCGACGCCCGCCACCCGTGATCGTGGCTATGCCTTGAACCTGCTGATCGAGACCCTTGGCGATCGTCCCATCACCACCATCACCGCCGATGACGCGCTCGGGTTTGCCGCCCTTCTCGCCAGCTGGCCAGCCCGGCGCCACACCCACCATCAGCTCGACGGACTGACGGCTCCTGCAGTGGCCGCCCGCGCCAAACGGGAAAAGTTGGCACCGATCCAGTCCGGCACGCAATTCAAGCACCTCACCCACGTCAACGCCCTGATGAATTGGGCCATCAAGCTGGGCGCGCTGACCGAAAATCCGTTCAAGTATGTGGACACGTCAAGGTATTTGCGCGACGAGCATGGTCGACGGCGGAAAAAGAAGGACATCTTCAATCACGCCGACCTGACGGCCATCTTCGGCCCCGTTCGCATGGCGAGCTGCCCGTCACCCCACAAATTCTGGGTGCCACTGATTGCACACCACACGGGCATGCGGGTCAACGAAATCTCCCAGCTGTTTCTGGCCGATGTCCGGACCGACCCCTACTTCGATGAGTCAGGCCAGGAACGCGTGGTCATGACATTTGACATCACAGGTGATCGCAACGGCCAAAGCATCAAGTCAAACTATTCGGTGCGCCGGATCCCGGTGCCGCAGCGCCTTCTGGACTTGGGCTTTGAACGCTACCTTGCCGACGTGCGCGCCAGCGGTGCCACCCATCTGTTCCCCGGCTTGCCCTGGAACGAGGGTGGACCGGGTCGAACTGTGTCGAAGTGGTTCAATGGCATCGTGCTGCGGAAAGTCTGCCAGATCACTGATCGTCGGAAGTCACTCCATAGCTTCCGACACACACTGACCACATTGATGGAACGTAACAAGATCCCCGAAAGCATCATGTGTGCGATCAACGGCCACACGCCGGGGGACAGTGTGGACAAGCGGAGCTATGTGGCGGACGGCACGGTACTGGAAATGCGTCGCGTGCTGGATACCCTGCCCTTCCCGGACTTGCCGCTGGCGCCCTACGTTTCCGGGCAGTTCAATAGCTACCTTGCTCATGCTGCTTCCGAGAGAGAGCGGGAAGAGAGGGCAAAGCACGAGGGTATTACGTTCAAGCGGCCGCTTGGCCGAAGACCCCAGGCGCACAGCGAACGTTGACGCCCTCTGGGACCATCGTGACTTGTCCCGCACCCGGACTATTCGTCGGACCAACGCATGAGATACCTTTGCCGCGACGCAGAGGGCATCGCATGGGCCAGTTTCTTCAATTCTTGGCGGGTATAAATTGGGCCGTCTGGGTTCCCGTTGTCGTCTTATTGCTGGGAGCGCTTGGCTACCTATTGAAACGTCGAATTGAAGGGGCCTCGCGAAAGCAGCGGGTGAGTTCTCTAACCGACCTGTTGGACTTCAAGGTGAAACTCGACAGCAGTGGGATGTCCATCGACAGTCTCCACAGTTTCGAAGCCAAGGTGCTAGGAAAGCCAGCAAAGGTCGCCTTGGGCCTTGCACGTCACTACGCCGATGTCGCCGATACGCTTTCCATTGATGCGGAGCGCGCCGAGGCTGCTGGCGACGATGCGTCAACGCAGACCGAACTCAACGAGAATGCCGCTAGCCGTCATGCCGAGGCTCGCCTCATGCTTGCAGCGACGGTCGCCACTCTCGCCTCACGCACAGCCGATGGCGCGGAAGCGCTCAAAGACGCCCAGAACACGTGGGAAGCGTTCCAAGCAGCCGAGCTGCAACGCGAACGTCAGAAATGGGGTGCAGGAACGGTTGCACCCATGATGGTCGCTGCCAAGGCGGAGGCTCTCGCGTTGGAAAGGCGTGCCACGTTAGAACAAGAGCTGGCGTCAGATGAAGACAATCTTCTCACTTTCGAGAGGTCGAGAACCCCACGAAATCTATTCGACCTGGTGGAACCAGGCGTTCCGCGCGCACGGGTCGAAAGTTTGTTGGGTGTGCCGCATTCGGTTTCACAGGTCAAATCCATGGGCTACGAGAAGTCCTTCTACCGGTTTGAGGATACTCAGCTTGAAATCTCCTACGCGGACGGGATTGCGGACACCGTCATTTGCCTGCTCGTCCAAGATCAAGCCTGCACCCTAACCCTGAGCGGCTACGGTGAGATCACGTTGGGGAATTTGACCCTCGCAGACGTTTACGTAATCGATCAACAAGAGGCTCCCCGCTTCTTTCACAGCAATCGCACCCAGGAGCTGGCCGTCCTGCTTCGCGTGGGCCCCGGCGGAGCCTGGGATTACTTCTGGGTAGGGGCAACCGCCGTTTTCAGCGGCGCAGGCCAACTACAAAAAACAGAATTCGAGTGGGACGCCCAGACCGACCACCTGATCACACCTCCCGATCGAATTGTGATGAATTGGGTGGGGAAAACCAATTCGTCGCTCGATGTGCCGAGCTTTTCATGGTTCATTCGATAGGTGGACGACCATATGGGCATCGTGACTGAGTCAGGCTTTTACGCAGGACTGTCAGGTTTAGCGCTCGACGCAGATGAATACGACCTCGGCCAGGGCCTCCTGCTAAGGAAGACCTACGCTCATCTCATGCGGCCGATGATGCTGGCTTTCAAAGAACCGGCGTCACCAGGCATGCACCACCCCGCACCCTGGATCCCGTCTTCGGCCGGCGATGCTATCGACATGCGCACCGAGCTGGTCATCCCCGGCGGATATGCGCACCACAAGCTCGACCGGCTTGTGGTCGCCAAAACGATCGTGACTCTGATGCGGATCTTCGTGGATCCGGAGATCTCCCTCATCTTCGCTTCGGATCACCCGTTGGCATCCTTCCCAGACCTGGACCAGCAGGGCCTTAAATTGAAGGGCACCACCTTGGATATCCTGCCGAGGCAGTTCGCTCTCAGGCTGGTGGAACCGATGTCGATGGACGATTTGGAGCAAGTGAAAGTCCATTGGGCGACGGCAGTATCCCTTCGCTCGTCGAGTACTGAATTCGCCTTCGCCATGGATGTGATGGAGCTGGGACAATTTATCCCCAGCACTGCGATGACCCTCGTTTCGATCTGGGGCGCGTTAGAGGCGATCTTCTCTCCGTCTGCGGGCGAGCTGCGGTTCCGAGTGTCGGCGCTTATTGCCACCTACATGGAACCTCCCGGCGAAGGACGATTGAACGCACAGAAGAGCATTGCGAAGTTGTATGACATGCGCTCTGCGGCGGCGCACGGAAAACCGAAACATGGGACCGACGATCTATTGGCGTCGTTCGAGTTGCTGAGAATGGTGCTCATAAAAATCATCGGCGATAAGAAGGTTCCATCGAAGGACGACCTCGACCGCATGCTCTTTTGTGGCTGACTGATGGCGGGCGGATAATCTTGCCGGAGTGGTCTCCCAGTTTTAGACTGTCCGGCCACCGGAATAGTAACGCCGACCATCCGACCCATTCTTGATGTGCTGTCAGCCTTCCGAATAGCCAAACGCTGCGGCTTCTAACCTAAAAGTTTGGCTTCGACGTATGCAATCCCGAGGGGCGTGATCGTCGCTCGACCCGTGGTGAGTTCGATCAACTGCTTATCGAAGAGCCCCGCCATCACCCGTCCGAAGTTCGAGTTGTGGCGAAGCCATGTTCTCAATTCGGTCGTCGCAACCCAACCGGGGGTCGAATACATGAGGACCAGAGCACGGTCGGCCATCTTCATGTTGGGGGAAAGCACGCGTTTGATGCCTTCCACTTCCCAGACAAGCGGATGGGTCCGTTCGACTAATGAGTCAACCGCCGCTTGCGCCTCGGCTATCGATACCCCATGCGTGACCCTGACTAATTCTGCGACGACCCATGAAGAAACATCCCGGGATAGGGTCGCATCCATTTTATTGGACACAACGTCGCCGCCGACATGCCCAACATTTCGGTTGTTCCTAATTTCGTAAAGCGGGGGCAACAGTCGAGGAATGAGAATGCGAAGAGACCTGTCGCCTACCGCCGCAGCTTGCATAGACTCCAAGTTCCGACAGGCCATGACGAAGTTGTTGGGCTTCTCGGGCGTTGATGCGAACGCTCCGGTGAGAAGCCCGTGAACAACGGTATAAGCCACTTCGCAAAAACGGCCGGCATCGAGAGCAGTGAGCTTCCACCGCCCCTCGTTGTAGGCCTTGCAGATGCCTTGGTATTCCTCGACAAGGGGCGCCCGAAGTGCGTCCGGGATCGCCGCAAGGAGCTGACTCGGATCAATCATTCAGACTTACCAGCCTTTTTCCTCTTCTTACCAGCAGTAGACGCGCGCCGGCCGCCTGCTCCACCAAATCCTGCCGCGACGGTGTTTTCGCCTTCTTGCGTGAGATAGGATTTATCGTCCTGGTCATGGATCCAGGCCGACCGGACGGCGTTGTTGTAGTCACGCGCATAGTTAGAACCAGGGGCAGGCAGCCTCGCTTTTGCAAAATAGTCCGATAGGTCGGCCCGTGAAAAATTCTCGACCCCTTCCATGTGCTCACGAAAATAAGCAAAACAAGCGATTTTCTGAGGATTGGTGCTCGGCTGTTTTTCCTTGATGAACTCGACGAGTGAAATCTTCTTGCCTTGCAGCGGCGTGACCCCACCACCACTGTCGTTGTCGCGACGAGCATTTGTTGACTGCGTCGCCGCCGGCGCCGGTCCCGGGGCAACACCCAACAGAACCGCCGCAGCCTGGATGACCCGTGACCTCTCCTCCTGGTTCAGGTCGTGCAA
>Ga0105239_10011057_pt1 | contig 10076 bp, 8 predicted proteins | sample KBSC44metaG_FD_92761 | JGI IMG/M metagenome (GOLD analysis project Ga0105239, IMG submission 92761) | Corn rhizosphere microbial communities from Kellogg Biological Station, Michigan, USA - KBS C4-4 metaG | ecosystem: Host-associated > Plants > Roots > Rhizosphere > Soil | place: Michigan, USA...
GCATCGCGGGCTTTGCGGTCTATTTCATCTTCGACCGCAAATTGTGCCGTTTAGGCCAATCCACGCGCCGAACGGTAAAATCCTTCATGAGCGCGACGCAGGCTCGTATGTTGCGTGGCCGCTTGATCGAAGAACGCGGAAAATTGGCTCGGCAGCCGGCCTTGCCATCGGTTTGCCAGGCCTTCCGCAAAGGCCGTCGCCGGCAACATCACGCGAGGACCGAAAATGCCTTTTGGCCGACATCGCACGCGTCCATGACCGCTTGTTCGCTCAAGTCCGCGCGCATCAGTTCTGACACGATATGTCCATGTTGAACCATCAGCACGCGATGGCAAACCGCGGCGAGCAATTCGAAGTCTCCCGATAAAATCAGGACTGCCGCACCGGAAGCCGCGGCGTCCATTGCGTGGTCCAGCAGTTGCTTCGCAGCGCCTGGATCGACCCCCTGTGTCGGTTCGTCGAGCAGCAGCACTTTCGGTCGCAGCTGGAGCCATTTTGCAAAGACAACCTTCTGTTGGTTGCCGCCGCTGAATGCAGACATGGGAAAGTCGGGCCTCGCCGGATAAACGGCAACGCCGTCCAGTGTCTCGACCGCATGTCGCCGAAGGCGGGCGTGCCGCAGAAAACCCTTCATGAAATTTGCTGGAAGCACCGGCAGCGTCAGGTTTTCTTGCGCCGTCCCATCCGTCCAGATTCCATCCCTGAGCCTGTCGCGTGGGACGAGAGCAATGCCTGCGGCGATGGCGTCGCCCGGTGAGCGGAACGAAACGTCCCTGCTGTCCAGGGCAAATCCGCCGCCCACAGGTTGCATGGCGCCGGACAACAGCAGAGGCATTTCTTCCTGACCCATGCCGGCAAGGCCGGCGATCCCGACAACTTCACCGGCGGCGACTTCAAGGTCGATATCGCGCAGCACCCGTCCGGAAAGCCGGCGCGTCGCGATTCTCGACGGCCCGAGCGCATGGTCCGGTGGGCTTGGAAACATATCGTCCAGGCGCCTGCCAAGCATAAGCGTCAGCAGTTCCGCGCGCGACACATCCGCAGTCTTTCGATGCGCCACATCGCGGCCCGTGCGCATGACTGTCACACGGTCGCAGGCCTGAAACACTTCCGAGATGCGATGGCTGATGAATATTACGGCGGCCCCCAGGTCGGCGACGCGACGCATGAGTTGCAGGACCTTGCCGGCCTCGGGCTTCGACAGCGAGGCGGTCGGCTCGTCCAGGATAAACAGATGGTCTTGGGCGGACCTGCCGGCGATGCGCATTGCGCGAACGACACCCAGAAAAGTCCGCTCCGCCGGACTGAGCGTCGAGGCGTAGGCATCCAGGTCAAGACTGATCCCCAGTTGCCGCATCAGGCTGGAATAGGTGGCGCGCTCGCTGCCTGATTGAATAGGCGACAGCAAGCCGGCCCCATAGTTTGCGACCACGCCGAGATTCTCCATCACGGTCATCGATCCGACGACCCCGACGTCCTGATGGATGACCGCGATCCCTTGCTTGCCCGGCGAAGTGATCGGGAACTGCAGCTCACGGCCAAAAAGTGTTGCCGAACCGCCATCCGGCCTCACGACGCCGGTGAGCGATTTCACCAGCGTGCTCTTTCCGCAGCCATTTTGCCCGAGCAAAGCGTGGATTTCGCCCGCCCTTACCTCGAAGGAAAAGTCTTCGAGAGCCATCGCACCTCCGAAAGACTTCCGGAGATGCTCGATCTTGAGGGCTATGGGATTTTCGCCTGGGGGCACGGTCGTCGACCTCATCGGCGCAAACTGCCCGCCAGCTTCGCAGCGGTGACCGCCACCATCAACGCAACGCCGTAGAAGACGTTGGTGACCCATGTCTGGGCGCCGAATAGCTGCAGTCCGGTGATGCCCACCGTGAGGAAATAGAGGGCTACCGCCGTTCCTACCGAGTTGAAGCGACCGACGCTCACGGCCGTGGCTCCAAGGAAAGCCGCGGCGAAGGGCTGCAGCATGAACTGCGATCCCGCGCCAGGATCGACCGCGCCGAAATAGCCGGTGAACAATATGCCGATGAGCGAAGCCAGTACGCCGGACGCGATGTAAGCGCCTACGCGAATTCCTTGCACCGGGATGCCGCAAAGCCTGGCGGCGTTCCTGTTGCCGCCGATGAACAGCATATACTTCCCAAGCGGCGTCATCTCGTACAGGTACCAGAGCGCCGCCATCAGTGCCCACGCGTACCAGGTGATCAGGGGCAGGTTGAACAGGCGGCCCCTCGCCAGGTCGATCAGAACAGGCGGAACCCCGACAATGACGCGATTGTCGGTCAGCAGCCAGGCGATGCCCGACAGCGCGGTGAAGGAGCCCAGTGTCGCTACGAAGGAATCGACTCCGACGCGCACCACCAGGAGCGCGTTCAGCGCACCCACCGCCAGCCCAAGCAGCAGCCCGACCGCCGACGCGAATGGCAGCGGCAATCCAGCCTTGGTAAGCAGGACCACCAGGGCGGCGGTCGCCACCATCGTCTGCGGGATGGACAAGTCGAAATCACCGACCCGCAGGACCACGGTGGCGCAGAGCGCCAGAAGAAGCGTCAGGGATTGGGCGTTGATCATCGCTATGAACAGCGCGGAGGTTCGAAACTGCGGAAACAAAATCATGCAGACCGCGATCAAGATCAAAAGCGCGATGACCAGCAACCAGCTTTCCAGCCGGCGGGAAAAACGTGCCGCATGATTTGGGATCGGCGCACCGCGGGAATGGCCACCGTCGGGATCGACGGCGGCCATTTCTGCAACTCGGGCCACTTCAAGCTCCGAAGAGACCATTCCTATTTGCCCGCCCAGGTTTGGGTGAAGACATCCCGGAAATTCTCGTAGGCTGGAAACTGCTCCTTGATCGTTCCCTTTCCGACGTTCGAAGCGTCGATGATCCGGGTGGGAATGGAATAGTCCTTGCGCGGCAGCTTGAGGATCTGGCGTGCGACGTCGTCAAACGCGATCCAGCCTACCCATTTGAAGTCGGGCATCGCCAGCGTCATGTCCTGGCCCGAATGGGCCGCGATCATCTCGATGCTCGCCGAAACGCCGTCGCGGCTCAAAACCTTCGCCTGGGAATTCGCCGTCGCCAATATCGGCGTGATGTAGGGCACGAGGCTGTCTCCGGCGGGGAAGACATAGTTGATGGCCGGATCGAGTTGGAGCGCTGCCTGAAGCTGGCCGCCAAGACTGCTCGCCAGGTTTCCGTAGTCGATATCGATCACCTTGATCTTGCACTCGGCGCAATATTGCTTGATCGCCTTCTCCGCTCCGACCGACATGTTCGTCCACACGACGCCGGAACTCGTCATCACCATGACCATGTCCGCCGCACATCCGGAATCCAGTAGCGCCCACTTCACGCCGAGCTCGGCATCGGCCGTGAAGTCGGACGTGAAGTTGCCGAACATCCCGTCCGGAACCGGATCGCCACTGTCGCTGTTGAAGCCGCTAAGCACGGGAATGCCTGCTGCCTTGGCCTCCGCAACCGGGCCAGCAATGACGGACGGCCGGATGGCCAGAATTATGATGCCGTCCGCTTTCTGGGCGACGGCTTGGGACACGGCTTCATTGGCGGCCGAGATCGATCCCTTGGTGTCGAACGTCACCAATTTCACCCCAGCAATGTCCGCCGCCTCCTTGAGTCCCGCTTCCCAATCGGAGGCGAACTGGTTGAAGGAAATTGGAATAAACCAGATGGTCTTCCCCTTCAGGGCCGCAAGGTCGAGCGGACCTGGTGGCGTGATCAGGGGCACGTCGGCGCGCCCCTTCTCAACGTCGTCCTTGATCGCCGCGACGCACGCCTTCTGCGCGTCGGTTTTCGGCGCAACGGGCTGAGCCGCGACGTCGAAGGGAACCTGGACCGCTGCAATCATTCCTGCTGCCACTAGGCTCGACAGCACTCGTCTTCCGCGAAGTTTCATATGTCTCCTCCTCCCAAGGAACGTGGTTTCATTTTTATCGATTTCAGCGCCGATCTCCCTGATCGGCGTATGCATCGGAACGGATAAGGACGTGCGTCAGCCGACCTCCCTTTCCAGCTGGGCTTTAATGATGAGAATCTCGACCTCATGCTCACGCTGGAGCATCTCCCACGCGGAGTCAGACATGGATGCCGGTCGCCAGGCGAGAAGCGTTATGACCGTTTGTCGTCCCGACCCGCCAAGGCGATCGCATGGCTGGATTATCGACCATATCCAGGGAGACAACTGATCGGCTGTCGTTCCAACTTCATATCGAACGATGCCGCGCTCGCGATCGGGCACCAATCGCGAAAAGACCAATTCGCCGCTATCGATCGATCTTCCCCGAAATATTCCGTTGCCCAGATGCTCGGTCGCGAGACTTCCCAGAGCCCAGTTGCCGAGCTTTGCGCCGTCGGAAAGGAATGCCATCGCCTGATCGGCGCCAACCGCGCACACCGCGCTGACACAATGTGTAACAGGGCTCCTGCCGGTCACTGCGAGCTCCTCCTGCTAAAGCGGACGGCGTTCCTTGAATCGCCATCCGCCGCCATTTTCAAAATCCCGGATCGCTCGAAGCGATCAAACGAAGCGCGGCTGGTCGCCACGCTCAACCCTGGACAAGTGCCGGCAGGTTCAGCGCGCTCTCGTGCTCCCCAACACCGTCGAACTCGTGCATCCCTGCAATGATAGTTGCCATTGCGACCCTCCCGGTCCATTTCATCTTTGGCCGTTTTTTGTGCCATTTCGGCCAACCGAAGGCCGCAACAGCGGCCCGGTCTGAAGGCGGCCCACGCGCCTCTCGATAGGGTGAAGGATTGCTTCGCGAACGGCATTCCAGCAGGCGGGCAAGCCGCCGCGGAATGGCGGTGTCGTATCCTCCACAAATCCCACTGCGCGACATAAACGGCTAAGCATCGGATCTCCGTCGGTTGACAGGTCAGCGCAGCATCGGGCCATTGCCAGGCGCGCACCAATGCTCAGCCGATGAACGCCGGCAGCCAGGTGGCGATTGCAGGAAACAGCAGCAAGAGTGCCAGCATCAGAAGGCTCATCAGCAGATACGGCGTGACCCCGCGAAAGATATCCCCCATCGTCACTTCGGGTGGAGCAACGCCTTTCATCGTCATCAGAAGCATGCCGTGCGGTGGCGTCAGCATGCCCATCTGCATGCACATCAGGAACAGGATGCCAAACCAGACGGGATCGATATTCAATTGCTGAACGATCGGCATGAAGATCGGCAGGGTGATGAGCATGGTGCTGACCTGATCGACGAAGACGCCGAGGAATATCAGCAGCAGCATCATGCCGATCACGACTGCGAATTTGGAGAGGCCCTGGTCGAGAATGGAAGACACGAGGCCGCCCGTTGCGCCGGAAAAACTCAGGATCTGTGCGAAAGTCGTCGCACCGAGGATGATGAACAAAATCATCCCGGTAATCGCTGCCGTTCCTGTCAGTGCCTTGAAGAGCGCTTCCATGCCGAGCGAGCGATAAAGCAGCGCCATGATCAGTGTCGCCAAGGCGCCCAATGCCGCGGATTCGGTCGGTGTGGCAATGCCGCCGACCATTGCGCCGACAACGACGACAAAAATCGAGATCAGCGGCACGACATAGATGAACAGGTTTCGCAAATTGCCGGCGTCTTCCTGCTGGGGTTTGCCATGCGCGGCGGGTGCTCGATCCGGATGAATGCTTGCCGAGATGACGATGTAGAAAACGAAGGCCGCGCTCAGCAAAAGTCCCGGCACCACACCGCCGATCAGCAGCTTCGATATAGAAATGCCCGACAGGCTGCCAAGCAGCACTGTCAGCGCCGATGGCGGTATAAGCATGTCGACCGCCCCGATGGCCATGATCGGCCCCGCAGCGAATGCCGGCTTGTAGCCACGCATCAGCATGACAGGCAGCATCAGTGAACCCAGCATCGCCGTGGTCGCGATCGTCGACCCGGAGATTGCCGAAAAGATGCTTCCCGCCACAACCGCAATAACGGCCAGTCGGCCCGGTACACGCCGGATCAACCCCTCTACGCCGCTGATGACCTTCAACGCCAATCCCGTATGGAACAGCACCTCTCCCATCAGGATGAACAGCGGGATGGGCGTAAGCGAGAAGTTCATCAGCGAGACGGCACTGTTGCGCACGATCTGCAAGAGGCCAGGCTCGCCTCCGAGAAAGATCAACGCCCCGACAATGTTGATGGCGACGAAGGCAAGCGCGACCGGAACGCCCATGAACAGGATGGCGGTGGATCCGCCCAGCAACAGCAGTGAAGCCAGTATCCACGACATCTAGAGCCATCCTGTATGGTTGGAGTTCAGATCCCAGCTTCAGACGCGGGTGCCGCTAGAGCGGGCTAAGCACAGAAGCGCTTCGCGCGAATGACGCCGTCAGGCAGTGATTTCGAACATGTTGATTTCCCGGCCTTCACCGGTCTTGCACTACGCGGCCGATGCCGTCTCTTCCCGGGCGCCCACGGGCATCAAGGCAAGCCGGTGCATGCGGAAAACGAACTCGCCTGCGACGAGCAGAAAGGCGATTGGGGGAAGCGTCAGCATCCACCATTCCGGCATCACCAGCGTCTTCATGCTCACGGCGCCGCTGGAATAGCTGTCTTGGGCGACACGAAAGCCGTACCAGATGAAGAACACCGAACATGCCAATCCGACAAGGTCGGACAGATATTCCAGTACATACGCTATGCGGCGGGGCAGAGCCCGCAACACGATGTCGACCCGTATGTGCTGACCGCGGCGCAGGAGCCACGGCGCTGCGAGCAACGTTGCGGCATAGAGAATGTATTCGGACACCTCATTGCTCCACGCTATGCCACGCGCCCCGATGTTGCGAAGGAACACGTCCAGGCAAATCATCAGCATCATCATGAAGATGAGCAGGGCGGCCAGACAAAGCAGGCCGTCCAGCAGCCGACCATAGAGATGCGACAGTCGTTGCATGCGGCGTCTCCGTGAAAGACGTTCCTGTTCAGGGCTTGCTGAAAAGTTCCCTGAGGCGGGGGCCATATTCGGGGCTCTGCGCGATCACGCCCGCCCAGCCCGCATCGTAGGCCTTGCGGATGAACTCCTTGCCGCTCTCACCCTCCAGGGAAATCACCTCGATCCCTGCCTTGGCCTGGCGCGCAGCTTCGGCTTCGTTTTCCCCAGGCATGTCCGCAGCCTGAGCCTCGACCCATTTGGCCGCTTCCGAGATCACGTTCTTCTGCTGGTCGTTGAGGCGTTCCCAACTGGACTTGTTGATCAGGATGCTGACCTCGACATTGTAGAAGCCGGGTTCGACGCGGTATTTTGTCTTTTCCTGCCATCCGAGATCGAACAGTCCGTAGGTCGCCCAGCCATAACCGTCGACCACGCCTCTTTCGAGCGCGGTGTAGACTTCGCCTGGCGCGGTCTGGACGACCGTTGCTCCGAGGCTCTGGAAGAAGTCGCGATAAACCGGTGTTACGCGCAGTTTCAGGCCGGTCAGGTCGGGCTTGTCGATCCGCTTGTTCAGATAAAGATGGAATGGACTGTTGTCGATGTGACGGGCGAGCAGGATCGCATTCATCTTGCGCGCGTAGAGGTCCGCCATCAGATCGTAGCCGCCATTGGCGCGCAGTTCGCTCATCGGCCTTTCGGTCAGCTTCCAAGCGTCGGCTTCAGGCATGACGTTGGTGTAAAAAGCCCCTGGCGCGTTGATGAGATCCACAACGCCGCTCTTCAGCGCATTGCCGACCTCGAAAGGCGGCATCGCCTGCGGCCCGCCGATGTAGTTGATGTGGATCAGGCCCTTTCCGTCGGCATTGACCTTGTCGATAAAACGCTCGAAGCCACGTGAATTCAACGTCTTCTCATTGAAGGCGGTGACGCCGCGCAGCGTGATTTCTTCCGCCTGGGCAAAGCCGGCAATTGCCGCCAGGATCGTTGCGAGAACTGCTGTTTTAACGTTGCGTCTCATCGGACCGCTTCCCCTCCAGCCAGGACCGCAGCGTGACGGATTGTCCGCAGCGGCAGATATTATCTTACATATAAACTAATTTTTCTGCAGTCAATATCGGCAAAATTCCTGCGTGACCAAGTGGCTCACGAACGGCCGCCGCAGGCAGGATTGATCGAGCTTGCAGTCGCCGCCGTAGGCATCATCGCCAATCAGATTTGGGGACAGGGGTTGGCCAGTTTGAGAAGACGAAGATGGCCTGCGGTCTATGCGCTGGTGACGGCCAGAACGCGCAAGGGGCTGCCCGAGCCGTTCAGGATTTTCAACGGCGCCGTGATCAGGATTGCACCCGTCGTTGGCAACAGGTCGAGATTGCACAGGCATTGCAGCCCGTACCGCCCGCTGCCATGCAGGAAGTGATGCGCCGGATGAGGCGGTACGAAGTTGGCGGCCTGCCCGGCATCCGTGCCGATGGTCTCTGTCCCGAAGCCGAGTATCCCACGCTCCTTGACGAGCCATTCCATCACTTCGGGGGATGGGCCCGGCGTGTGTGCGCCGTCTGTCCCCAAATTGGCGTAGTCGCGCGGATCACGTTTCGACCAGTCGGTGCGCATCAGCAGCCAGTGTCCTGCCTGGATTGTGCCGTGGTGCTTCTCCCAGGCCTCCACGAACGGCCTGGTAAGCAGATAGTCGGCGTCGGCCGCCGCCTCGCGCGAACAGTCGATGACGCAGGCAGGCGCGATCATTTGCTCGACCGGCAGCGTGTCGACCGCATTGTTCGGCAGGTCCTTGCCGGTATACCAATGGATCGGCGCGTCGAAATGCGTGCCGGTGTGCTCGCTGACGGTGATGTTGTTCCAGTACCAGCCTGGCCCCGACCCGTCGTAGCGGGAGATCTGCTGAATTCGCATCGGGGCAGCCTGGCCGAATTCCGGCGGCAGCACGATCACCGGAAAGTCCGGTGAAAGCGTCGCCGTCAGGTCGATGACCCGCAAGGAGCCGGCCGCAATCGCCCCTGCAAAATCGATTGGGTCTATGACGGTCATGGCTTGGTGTCCTTGTTACGCTTTCAGGCGCCCAGATCCCGTTCGAGCGCCTTGGGATTGGAGGCGAGACGTTGTCGGACATCGTTCGCCACCTCGCCGACAAACACATCTTCGACGCCATTTTCGAGAGCGTTTACGATTGCACCCGCCACGGCCTTCGGCGTGACCTTGGGAGGCGGTATCGTCTGGAACCATTCGGTGTCGAGCGCGCCGCAGAACAGGTTGACAACCCGCACGCCGCCCGGCCTCAATTCGTTTCGCAGGCAATGCGAGAGGGACAGGCAGGCTGCTTCTACGGCGCTGTACGTGCCGAAAGCCGCCCAGTTTGCCAGTGCATAAACCGAAATGACATTGACCCAGGCAGCGGCGGAGTTGACGCCGTCGGCACCGCGGGCAAGCATGGCCGGTCCGAACGCCTGGGCCAGATGCACCAGGCCTATATAGCGCTGGTCGATCTCGTCCCGGATCGTCGTGGTGCCATGCCGCCCCAGCAGCCCGCCCGGCCGGACGAACTCGCCGGTGTTCACAAGGATATCGATCTTGCCGCCCAGATTGCCGGCGAGATCGCGAACCGAGCGCTCGTCGGTTACGTCGAGCGGCACGATCTCGTAAGCGCTGAGATGGTCTTCACCCGCAAACGGCTTCCACGGCTCGGCGACACCGACATACACAGCCGCGCCAGCCTGAGCCAATGCAGCCGCGGTCGCCTGGCCAACGGCAGTGCGCCCATTCGTAACCAAGGCGCGGCGGAATTTCGGCGAAGCCGTCATCTCGCGCCACTGGCGATCATCCGCCATGTTGGCCGTGTCTTCCGCGGGCCGTGCGAAGGCGACACCCTGGCCTGCCTTGTCGAGTTGGAGCGACACACGTGCGCGCCCACCGTCTTGGCAATCCGCATGCAGATGAGCGACCAGAACCGGGCCGCAATCGAGCTTGACCAAGCCGATGCGCCAAGGCGCGCGTTCGCGGAAATAGACATCAGCCGGTACGCGCACCGTCGTTTCCGATACGACTGTTCCGCCGGTGGGGGCATCTTGCAAAGCAAGGTTCACGGACAGGCAGTGAGGGCACACATCGTGGGCCGGGTAGCAGAATGCGCCGCATTCGCGGCAGCACTGCAGGGCGA
>Ga0105239_10011062_pt1 | contig 10074 bp, 10 predicted proteins | sample KBSC44metaG_FD_92761 | JGI IMG/M metagenome (GOLD analysis project Ga0105239, IMG submission 92761) | Corn rhizosphere microbial communities from Kellogg Biological Station, Michigan, USA - KBS C4-4 metaG | ecosystem: Host-associated > Plants > Roots > Rhizosphere > Soil | place: Michigan, USA...
GTATTGAGCCCATGTTTAAAAATCTGTATGTCACTTCCAACTTATCAGGTGAATTTACTATCATTAACCAGTGGCTCATCCAGGATTTAGAACAGCGTGGACTTTGGAATGAGACGATGGCTAATGCTTTAAAAGTTGTGGATGGCAAACTTTCTAAGCTCAAGAACATTCCGAAGGATATAGTGGCAAAATATCCTGATATTTTTGAACTGGATCAACGTTGGTTGATTCGCGCTGCTGCTATCCGAGGCAAATGGATTGATCAGTCACAATCCCTAAATCTGTTTGTTATGCAGCCCAGTGGAAAAAAACTGCACGAATTATACATGTCTGCTTGGAAAGCTGGTTTAAAAACAACGTATTATCTGCGCACATTAGGCGCCAGCCAAATTGAAAAATCAACGGTAAATCAAGAGCAATACGGTAAAACCCATATACGCAATAATGTCATGCATATTTATGCTTGCTCTACTGATGATTCTGGATGTGAACCATGCCAGTAAGTATGTTTATTGGAAATCGGCCAATTACCTTCATACACTAACTTTGAAGGGTACCAAACCATGAGTCCATTCACTCTTAGCCATAAATGGAGCCATCCAATATGACTCAGGATTTTACAAGAAAGCCACTTAGTTGGCCTAATAATCAAAATAAAGTGTATTTCGTAAGGAGAAATTGATCCACGATCGCGGAATAAAAGTGATCCACGTCAAGGCAGTGTTCTTCCCTGGTGTTAAAACACTCATCCCCCGCCTGAAAGCCAATCAGTTAAATCTTCGGCTTTCAGGCGGGGGATGAGTGAGCGTGTCTGTGTGGCGTTTAGCTAGCTTCGCGGTTTTTAAGTCCTTGTCGAAAGCGGTAGCTGTCACCGTTCATTTCCAGTAAATGACAATGGTGAGTCAACCGATCCACCAGGGCAGCGGTCATGGAGGTATCCTTGAAAATGGTGTTCTACTGCTCAAAAGGCAAATTGGTGGAGACAATGAGGGATTTCCGTTCATATCGGCCTGCAAAGACGGAAAATAGAAGTTTTGCACCATTTTCATCCAGTGCCAGATAGCCCAACTCATCCACAATCAGCAGATCCAACTTTTTGAGTCGGGTTTCCAATCGGCTCAATTGGTACTGAGCATTGGTTTCCAGCAATAAAGTGACCAGATCTGCGGCGGTATAGAATGCCACGCGTTTTCCTTGTCGGCAGGCTTCCATGCCGAGGGCGGTGGCTAAATGAGTTTTACCCGTCCCGGAATTGCCCAGCAAAACAATATTCCGCGCTTTGTCCAGATACTCCCCTTGGCCAAGTTTCAGAAACAGCGGCTTATTCAATTTGGGAATGGCAGTAAAGTCAAAATCACTGAGCGTCTTTTCACTGGGGAAATGAGCTTGGCGAATGCGCTGTTTCAGCGCATTTTGCTCTCGCAACTTGAACTTCCTGCTCAATCAATAAATGCAGGACTGACGTGCGCCCCTAAAATAATACCAAGGTCAGTTAGAGATTTCCGTAGAATAAACACCAGGAAAGGAAATCTCGACAATGAAACAGAGTCGTTTTACAGAAGAGCAGATAGTGCGGGCACTCAAAGAGCTTGAAGCAGGCGGGATAACAGTAGCAGGGCAGGCCAGAAAGCTGGGTTGTTCTGAAAACACCATTTATCTCTGGAAAAAGAAGTACGGTGGGCTGGAAGTGAACGATTTAAAAGAGCTGCGTGAATTACGCCAGGAAAACAGCAAGCTGAAACAGATGGTTGCCAATCTCATGCTGGAAAAAGAGGCCATTGCGGAAGCCTTATCTACAGCCGTAGCTTGTTAAAGCGTACGGAGGTGGAGCCCTGTGGGCAAAAAGCTCTGAGCCCAGATACGCGCAAGATAGTCGTGGAGACGCTGGTGCAAAAAGGTATGTCCCAGCGTGAAAGTTGTCGACTTGCCGGGCTATCCAGAGTGGCAGCCCGGTACCGTCCGGCAACGACCAATGACGCTTTGGAAGCCAGGATGAAGGAACTGGCCCTGGATCATAACCGCTACGGTTACCGGCGTATCTGGGCTTTATTGAGACGGGAAGGATGGATTGTGAATATGAAACGGATTCGGAGGCTGTGGAGAAAGAATCACTTGCAAGTACCCAAAAAGAAACGTAAACAAAAGCGGCAAGGGCCTTGTGTACAACAATATCCGGCTCAGGCATTGGCTCCCAATCATATCTGGACACTGGATTTTGTGCACGATTCATTAAGACACGGTAGACGGATTCGGATGTTGAGCGTGGTGGATGAATTCACCCGTGAAGCTATCCAGATTCAGGTCGATTATTCGCTTAAATCACAGGATGTGCAGCAGGTTTTGGAAAAGCTGTTTAGAGAGCGAGGAGCGCCATGCTATTTGCGCAGTGACAACGGCTCTGAATTCATTGAGCGAGCGTTAAATAAATGGTTAAGAAGTAAAGGCACAGACTCAATTTTCATTACCCCTGGCAGTCCTTGGGAAAACGGGAAATGTGAATCATTTAACGGAAAATTCAGGGATGAATGCTTGAATGCCCACTGGTTCAGAACACTCCGAGAAGCCCGTGTGCTCATTGAGATGTGGCGAAAGCAATACAACAGTTTCCGGCCACACCGATCTCTAGGCTACGCCACCCCTCTGGATTTCGCCGCTCGCTGGAATTCTACGAATCCCAGCGACTCCCTCCGGGCTGTGATATGATTCCAACACTCTAACGCCACCTGGTATTAAAAATGGGTCCCGGTCAGAATCGATTATTCCCCAAAGACTGGAACCATAATCATTTCAACTGAATCCAAAAATCATCATACCGTGAGAGTTGGTGTCCAGGATGCAGGAACTGGAGTTAATCCAGCAATTGAGCCCTACTTGTTTACGCCGTATGCAAGTTCGCAGGTTAAAAAATATCGATAAGTGGGTACAGGTTTAGGCCTGTATTTAGTAAAGCAGATTATTGAATCCCACGGTGGACAGATAAACTACAAAAAACTGCCTAATGCTGGTAGCCTGTTTTACTTTGACTTACCTGCTCTTTCATCAGCTTCTTCTGATGAGTAGACTACTGCTGGCAGACTCCTATACAATTAGGGATAGTTAGTTAGCTAATATCTTTATAGCTTACATTGATGATATCTATTGTTCGGTAATTTAGTAGTAATAAACCACATAGTTGATGAGGTTCCTGTATCCAGGCTGACTAGATTTATTCTAGGCCTGTATATAAAAAAACGATTTATTTAATATAAATATCCTCCTTTTGTGGAGAGGGCTTTAGTTAATATAACTATATAATAAGGGCTTTAGATATGACAGTTGAATGGCTGGCTCGTCTTCAATTTATGCTAGCAGTTTCATTTCATTATTTATTTCCACCACTAACTTTAGGGTTAGGTGTTTGTATGCTGATATCACAAGGGCTCTATTTAAAATCAGACAAAGGTGAAGACAGCTCTTCAGAATGCGAAACGTCTCTTCAATTTTCCATCGTCATGACCCTGTATCTTTCCGTTGACATTTCCAGCGTTCTTTACTGATCATCACTGTCCGCCAGAGATCATTCTTTGGGTCGTTCTCTGGTACTGTCGGTATCCCCTAGCTTATCGGAATGTGTAATTTATATAGCCTCTATGCAGCTTCGCCCACCCGGTAAATGACGTATGATCTAGATCAATAGCTCGCTTTTCCAGCACTTCATGGCAAAACCAACCCACAGATCACAAAATTAATCTGTTGGAAAATGTCGACCTTTAAACTAACAGTCCAATATGGGAAGCTCGCTTAATGATTCAGCCATACTCCATAAATTTTACTATACTGGATAAGACTTTTCCCCATCGGGATAACTTTCAAACCTATCTATAGTATTACCATCTGCAAATCTTACAACAACTTGACCCACATATTTCTTGTCTGGACCATAATACTCGCAGATGGCACCATCAGAGGCAGGGTGCGGAAGAAATGAACTTGCAAAAGCATATCCCCCTTCTCGGCTTTGAATTACAAGCTTATACCCACTGCTTTTTCGGGTAATGTCTTCATAAGTTTTTGCACCAAAAAGAGGGACTTTATGAAAAGAATCGTTGGGCAATTCTGAAAATGAAATGGATTTATTGGGGCTTTGCTGTAAATGCCTTTGTTTCAACCCAGTGGCTGAACCATGGGTACTCCAATTAAAAAATTTAAGTGCATAAATTTCCCTTGTATTAAATAAACAGAATATAACAAACTACTCTGGTATTATTTTCGGGGCGCACGTCAACTTTTGAACAAGCACCAGAAGTTGCTAAATATCTGGACGTTTCCCTAAACAACAAGCGTTGTGGAATAAATCGGTCGTTTGTTTAAAGATAGACATGAGCCACTATTTTAGGAATTTCCTCATGCCATATAAAACAATGAGAAACACCGCCGCATTTTTTCAGATTCACAAACTTTAATCTAACACTTATCATATTGAGCTTATGATTGAAAGACTTTCCAATGTATTTTAATGTCCAGAGCCAGAAACCTAGATATACGCCTGTCCAATTTCAGAATCATATGTTCGGTTCTAGGTATTTAACTCAATCCTCTGCAATCCGTTTTCAGGCAAAACCCACTCAAGTGCAAAATACATCAAATGGTGCCCTTTCTTTCAGCAGACTTTTTGCAGCCATAGTAGGCCTATTTAGAAGCCTTTCCAATTCTAGTCGGACAGTCCAAAGCCGAGTGCCTATATCTGCTAACCGAATTGTTCCAACTTCTCTAACTACCCCGTCTTTGCAGGACCGTTATATGGGTGTACTATTGGGCTTGGCAGCAGGCGATGCCTTGGGTTGTGATATCGAGAACAAATCCGCGCAAGATATTCTTCAGAGAAATCAGGGGCAGAAAAAAACCGAAATAACGGGTGGGGCAAATGGTCCTCCTCAAAAAAAATATAACAATCAACCTTATCGCTACCGTAAAGGTGAGATGACTGATGATACGGCAATGCCGATCATTTTGGGTACAGCTTTGATTCAATCACTTTCAAAAAATGATCTATCTACTCAGAGGCAGCGTAATGAATTTCTATGGAACACATTAAGCGGATTAGATAAATGGATTCAAAATGGTGCCCAGGGTACAGGCCGTACGACCCGAGACGCTGCTCGAAACGCAAAGCGTATTATTTCCAATTCCCCACGAAATTATTTAACCATTGATCCCAAAACCGCATGTGTTCCAGACGGAAATGGCAATGCGCCCCTGACACGAGGGATTCCATTGGTACTGACATTTGCCAAAAATAAACCGAAATTAGAGCACCTCACCGAGGAAGCATGCCGAATCAGTCATGGAGCTCCTGAAGCCGTTGCAGCTTCACTTGCTTATAACTTCATTCTGGCTGATATCCTTAATGGCGCGATTACTAATCGAAGTTCTTTGGAATACAGTTATAAGCAAACGGCCCAGAGCATTAAACACATCTCTCCCAGTATTGCTCGGGATATTCTCCTAGCGCTTCAGTTGAAGGATTACGGAACTCACAAGGAATATACTGACCGGTATATTGGTAATACTTTAAGGATTTCATTGTGGGCGTTTGCTCAGGCATTCCCTAAGTTGGGAGGCCCGCCAGCCTGGAATCTGGAAACAGCAATTACTGAGGTTGCAAACAAAGGTGGTGATACCGATAGCAATGCTGCTGTTACCGGTGCCCTATATGGTGCCTACCAAGGTAAGCGGGCAGTTCCGAGTCGCTGGTATAATGCCTTGTTAACCCAGAACCGGCGTGATCCAAACAAGCCATACCTATACTACCGTGAAGATGTTGAAAATATGGCAAAACAGCTCTACCGTTATCGCTCAAATGTTGATAGCTCTGCTGTGAACCCGCCTTCAACTATGACAACCGGACATAGCAGACAAACATCCCGCAACCGGACAAACGATACCGCTCAGTTTGATGTACTTCATAAAGATATTGCCAAATTCCGTGGAGACGTAATTATCATCAATCTGTTTGAAGGGGTTAACCGCCCAAGAGGTGGTACTGGTGCGGTTAATAAAGCTATGGGTGGGGTATTAATGAAACAGTTAAAAGCGAAACAATTCAAGGGGAAATTGGGGGAAACCGCTATAATTTCCACCCGTGGCATGCTTCCTGCCAAAATGGTTATTGTAGTTGGGTTAGGTCAATCTCATCAACTGAATGCTAAGGTTCTACAGCAAACAGGACAGGCTGCCGCGGAGGCTATCAGCAGCCTTCTGGGCGTCCAAACGGTTGGAACCCTGCTCCATGGAGCAGGGGCGGGTGGGCAAACTCCTGAAATAGCCCTGCAGAATCTTGTTAAAGGCATGAATACCGGGTTCCGGAATAAAAAACGTGATTCCGTTATACATGTCTCTATCGTCCAAAATGATAGACAAACTGCTGCACAACTAAAAAATGAATTGGCATCGTAACGTATTTTCTATAGGTGTATGCTAAGAGCCTATCCGGGAAAATAAATGAGTAAGGACAGTAATGACACAGGCAACCTGTAAAACCCAGATAGTGTCTTTTTTTCTCTCATCGCGCCAGTAAACGTTAGGATTGGTTAAGCCAGCTATACTTTACATGAACAGTCAATTAAACCTTTTTACGGTTTTCATGCTTGTAGATTTGACTATTTTTTAAACCCTGATTGATATTTAGGGGTCAATACACAAACAAAGTTCATTACCAAATTACCCATTAAAGGATATCTTTTTTATGCCTTGGTTGTCTAAAATTCCTAAAATCAATGGTTCAACAGTTGCAAATTCAAGAAGCAGTATACCTTGGACAACCCAACTGAAAACAGCAACTATTGAAGTAGTTGTTGACAAACGTGTCAGTAAATTCATACGAGATGTGACCAACCTCATTTCTTGGTACCAGTCAATACTTTGATAGTTTAAATATCACTCATCAGGTCATAGGAAATAGAAGTGGAAATAAGATTTCTACCGCAGTGACTGGGAAATGCAAATAAACTGAACCTTTGGGCGTATCCGAGTTCAGAATCCCGTCTTGTACTAGGATGCTTAATAAACTGCGGGCATTCCGGCTTTTCAAGCCTGTAATGCGCTCAGCTTCACCACGAGCTATCTCCCCTTTAAGTAAAACGGTTTCCAGCAGATAAAACGCCTCCGGCTTCCACCCCTTTATCTCAACATAGCGTTTTAGACGGTCATTTAAAGAGGGTAGCGCAAAAAGGGATTCCATGAATTCCACCTGATCCAGGCAAACTTTCAAAAACCAACAGACGTACTCTTCCAGGGCTTTCAAGGATAAGTTACCACGCCCATCCAGATCTCCCTGTCTGGGGGTGTCAGCCTGATCCATCATTTGCTTATATTCCAGGCGACTATTAAGGCCACGGGCCAAGCCACGGGAAATAGACCAAAGTCCATGTGCTCCAATACCTGCCTTTAACCCCATGGCATGGCTCATTAACCGGCTAACCCTACCATTGCCATCTAAAAAAGGGTGGATGTAGTTGAGCCGATGATGTGCAGTAGCCATTGCAATGAGCTGACTGCCTTTACCCAGCTTGGAAAAAGCATACTTTTCCTGAAAATAGGCCATGAACTCCAGAACTTTAGCAGGAGAAGGTGGAAGATGCCTACCCACTGAAACTTCCTCTGTCTCCTGCAAACGAAATTGTCCAGGTTTCATCATCAGTTCCCGGTTATTCCCTTGTATTTTTAGCATGGCTACTGGGGCTTCTGCATAGAATTGTTGGTGCAACCACTGAATAAATCCAATAGAAGCTGGCTCTGGTAAAGTGCCTGCAACAAACTGTTCATCAATAAGCCTCTGGATTTTGATATGGGCTCTGGCTTCCAGTTGCAGATTCCGACGATCCTCCGCTTGCTCAAATACACCGGCTAAAGCCTGTTCGATTTCCCTAGGCGTGGTGTTATGCCCTTCAATTAAGTTAGAGTAATAGCAGTTCATGACCCGTACCAGTTCAGCCAAGCTTCTAGCTGTTCGCTCGGGTAGGTTCTGAGTTAACCGTTGAGCTGCTGCTGATAGAGTGGCCACCAAGTCTACAACGGTAGCTGACGGGTTATCCAGCAAGCAAGGCTCTATTCGATATGGGGTTTCTGGCATAAGTTTGCCGATCTTTCCAGGCTGTATTTTCACGATTATGACAGAATTTAAGGTAATTGGATATGGCTTTTTTGCCGATCTTTTTGCCGATTTCATAGGGAGATTTATACTCTTAAAAGCAGAGCCTCAAGTCTAGGGTTCCATATTGAAGGACAAGCAGTGACAGTATAGAGCTAGAGTAAGTCAATGTATGTCCAATTTAAGGCAAATTTACGTCATTTTATGTCACCTATGGGTCATCATCTATTTGTAGACTAATGGCTAAAAAGCTTATGTATTCTATAAACTTTTATAAATTGAAGAGCTTTATGCCCACAAAGCTCTGGCAAAAATGACATAAAATCGTATAAGATTAGCAAATCTGATGGGAATCGGTTTTGCATCAAGACCTCACCGCTGATAAGGGTGAGGTCCGGTGTTCAAGTCACCGATGGCCCACCATTTTAAATTGAATAAACAAATAAAGGATATCTAAATAGAGGTCTTTTTTGTTGGAATCCCTCCAAAATAGATTCTGACTGGCTTAAGACATAGCGAGTAGCACATCATGAATATAAATCCCAACCCTGAAAGCTTAACCACAGCAGTCCCAGCGAACAATCCAGGCAGCAATACAGTTATTGCACCCCCACTATCTATTCGACTGTACTCCCCGAACAAAGTCCTGGTGGCTGCACTCCTAGGAGGATTAGTAGGCGGTGGTTTATTACATTGGATCAATTTGAAAGCATTGCAACAAGACAAGCAGGCTAACTGGGTAATGAGCTTGAGTCTTTTTTTTCTACTGACCCTACCCTCAATGTTTTTTTTCGCTCCCAATTTCTTTCCGGGAGATAATGGCGGCGCAGTAGCAGCAGGCTTGTATTGGGCTCAGGCTAAGCAGATTTATGGTTCTACCTATGAAAAACACGCAACCAATCAAGGAGAACTAGGTGGTTGGTGGGGCACCATTGGGGCTGGTGTTGCTGGTTATATTCTCAACTTTTTTGGCATTTCGATTATTCTCTGGATTATCGCTTCCGTGGCACCATCCCGATAGAAGCATCGGAATAAAACCACCATTCTAAAACTGGGAAGATCACTAGTTTAAACCCAGTATCACGACCCATTTTAAAACCCAATAAACAGATAAAAGCCATTGAACAAGAACTTTATATTGAATGACTTTGCTCGGGCAAGCCTCTGTTGAATTTACCTTCGCTTTGTTTGGGGCGACGATGTCCTCACCATCTCGGATGTCTTGAGCTTTACGTCATCAGTAACTGCGGCTGGGGAGCCCAGCAAAGGCAATATTTTATTGACTACCAATTTTGCTCCCACATCAGATAAGTGATCATCATCATAATATAGTGGCACCCCACTTACTTGACCTAAGCATCGGCCATTTTCACTCGACGGACAAAATATTTCATCCATTCTGACTTTTACCAGGTTGGGATCATTCCTGAAATGATCAAATTCCTTAAGAATGAAACGGTTTCGCATTTTGTATACGTTATAAGAAGTCGTTATTTTGTCAGGTATTTTAGAACGATTGAAAAAATTGATCTTCGCAATATCCCATCCCAGTTCAGGAATAGGATAGAGTAACAAGATTTTTTTCCGGGTCTTTTCCAATGAACTCAAGAATTGAGATATGGCTTCATGTTTTGCGCTGGCGCTTTTATCCAGCTTGCCATTTTTATCCAATGCCAGATACTCACGAAATGATTCAATTTCTTTGCCCCCTTCCTGATTGTCAAAACCAAGATCCTCAATATATCCCGGGATAGGGTAAAGTCTAAGGGTCCAGCGGCTAATCACTATTAAAGATTCAATTTTTTCCCTGCTGATAAAAGCAAGAAAATCAGTAAAGGAATGCGAACAAGCACTGACCTTGGGTTCAGTGCTGGCATTAAAGATACGAGGAATGATCTCGCATCCATTCACAGTAACCATGACTCCCTTAATCCGGTTTTTCTTAA
>Ga0105239_10011064_pt1 | contig 10073 bp, 8 predicted proteins | sample KBSC44metaG_FD_92761 | JGI IMG/M metagenome (GOLD analysis project Ga0105239, IMG submission 92761) | Corn rhizosphere microbial communities from Kellogg Biological Station, Michigan, USA - KBS C4-4 metaG | ecosystem: Host-associated > Plants > Roots > Rhizosphere > Soil | place: Michigan, USA...
GTGGCCTTGGGGTTCTTTCAATCCTTCCTCCTATTAAATTACCCCCCCCAGGGTTTTTTTTACAACAACCCCCCCCCCCCCCCCCCCAAGGGATTCTTTCACATAATATGTCCAATTTCCTCAACATTTTTGATTACAGACTAACTTGTCACTCGTGTTTGTGAGCCCCATGCCCGACTTGGTCTAAATCGAAAGTCTGTACGATTTGGGGCTAAGGGGAAAGAAGAAAGCAGCCCTATCTACCAATGAAGTCTACGCTGTCACCGTCTATCCTTGGCCCCTTCAAAGCACCCTTTCGAGATTGATAAGAGTTCTCCCCGCCATGTACCACCCTTGTGAAAGAGAGCGAGGCCACCCGATCTCTCGGTTTCTGTAACCTGGCGATTTTGATTCTTTTCTTGGTAGCAGCCATGGATATTAAGTCGAGCGGGACGCCGCAATGCAGTCCTCAAATTCAACAGCAGCGGGAGAATCGCCAGTACAAGCTACTAATTTGTTGCGTAGCGTTCCTCCTTTGGCTGGCTGTTTCCCTGAGTCGCTCGTCAAATCCATTTCTCCATCTATGGAAGGAGCGTCTGCTCGCCGCTGATGGGACGTCGGAGCGTGCATCCTCGTTCCGATGGTCCCAGATCACGCCCTCTCAAGACCTTGAGTATCATGACTGCTATGATGGCTTCAAGTGTGCTCGGCTTGCGGTACCCATGGACTACAACGCACCTGCCCGAGCTGACAACCAGGTGGCATTGGCAATGGTCAGAAAGCCCGCCAAGGTCCCTGTCAGCGATCCTCACTACGGGGGGGCAATACTGATCAATCCAGGTGGCCCAGGTGGCTCCGGTGTGGCCCAGGTGCTGGATTACGGTTCACAGATTCAGCAGGTTCTGGACGCTGAACGAGCACCGAGCGAGGCTGAGGAATTCGACAAATATTTTGACATCATTGGCTTTGACCCTCGAGGAATCAACCGCAGCACGCCCACCATCTCCTGCTTCCAGGACAATTTCGCTCGACAGGTTTGGAACTTACAGAGTGAGGCCGAGGGTCTCCTTGGCAGCTCTGACGGCTCCCTGAGACTTGGTTGGAGAAGGGCTCGGGCATTGGCAGCTGGTTGCACAACTCGCAACGACAATGACAACAGTACATCCTCAATACTAGAGCATGTCAATACCACTCCTGTCGCTGCTGATATGGTCGAGATTATCGAACGGCACGGCCAGTGGAGAGAAAACCAAGGCAGAATGGCCCAAGATGCTTTTACCAAGGTGCATAAACGTCACGCTAATCAGGGTATCATATCTCGAACGAAATGGAATCGAGGAATGGAGAAACTCCAATACTGGGGCTTCTCCTACGGAACACTCTTGGGCGCCACCTTCGCCTCAATGTATCCTGAGCGAGTGTCGAGGGTGGTTCTCGACGGAGTGGTCTCGACGGATGATTACTATAACGGGCCCTGGCTCGGCAACCTGCAAGATACCGACCGAATCTTTGAACGAATCTTCGAATACTGTGACCAAGCAGGCCCCGAGGGTTGTCAGTTTTGGCGCGCAGGTGGTGCCAAAGCCATTCAAGCCGTATATGAGAAACTGCTCCACGACATCTGGGATGACCCGCTCTCCGTAGTTGGCAATGGACGGCGTGGCCCGGAAATCATTACCTGGTCTGACATCAAAGAAATTACCAAAAATGCGCTCTATCAGCCCTTGATCTTCGGGCCAATCATGGCAGAGCTGCTGCAGGATATCACGAATGGCACCGGTAGCCTGTTTGCAGACTACAAAGAGAAACGACGTGTGCCCGCCTGTAGATCTAAACAATGTATCCTGGACGGACCATTCTCTGAAGCCTGCATTTCGCCAGGCTGGTACGCGGTGGAAGCAACCTCCGCGGTCCTTTGCACCGATGCCGAAGGCATAGGAAGTTTCACAGAAGACGAGTTCCGTGAGTACTGGCAGACCTTGAAAGCCCAGAGCTCGAGCATGGGAGACTTCTGGGCAGAAACGCGCCTGGGCTGCGCAGGCTGGCAGGAGCGTGCGAGGTGGCGGTTCTCTGGCCCCTTTTCGGCCAACACATCTTATCCGATCCTATGGATTGGCAATACCCTCGACACGGTCACTCCACTGCGCAATGCCCAACATATGAATGCGAAGTTTCCAAAGTCGGTCCTCCTGCAGCATGATTCCGAGGGCCATTGTTCTCCAGCGGCTCCGAGTCTGTGCACAGCGAAAGCAATCAGGACGTACTTCCAGACGGGCGTGCTACCTGATGTCGGGACCTTGTGTAAACCTGATGTCAAGCCGTTTGGGCTGCAGGGCGCCAATCACTCAAGGAAGCTGAATGTGCAAGATTCTCAGTTGCTCGATGTCTTGAAGCAGATAGCACGGGCAATGCCCATGCATTGAAAGATACGAAAATGCAAGCGACATTACTCTAGGACAATTAGATACTAACGAATGGCACTTTGGTTGAGGACGAACTCAACACGATATCACAGCACCGTGGTTATGTGACGGCAGAGGGAGATCATTGAGCTCGTAATCGTTATTTATTTATGTTTGGAACTCCATCGAACTTATCTCAGGATTGGTTTCATTTGAAGGAGGAGGTCATCATTCCCTTGATGTTGCTTGATCAAAGGATAGATCAAACCCTCGGTGATAAAAAAGAAATATTTCAACACTTGTACTGTTGGTACTGACCGATGGTGAATTGCTCGCCGGTTGGAGATGTTCTGTGGATGCGTCGACATGCTCTAGTGGCCAGCACCCTTCCGGCCTGACTTAGACGACGACGGAACACTTCTCAAATTTTCGATGTGTTCGTTGAGATAATAGCCCTTCAACTGCTCGCTAGTGAGGTGTTTTGCTCCGGAGATGTGGCCGAGACAAGACGGGGTAGCACATTTGCAGTCGAAAGGCTGGTCCATGTCCCACTCGGTGCTTGGATAAAAGAAGGTCAAAGCGTCGCCTTTCTTGATACCGATGAGATTTCCCTTTTGGTCTCTTCGTGGGGCAACACGAATTTCAATGACGGGGGTGTCGCAGTCGGCTTGGACGTGGAATTCGACGCTGGGCTCACAGCTGTGGTTGACATAGAGAAAGTCACAGTTCAGTTCGATGTTCTGGGTTTCGGACACCTGGACGCTTGACCAACGCTTGACGGGTTCCAGAGTCATGGGTGGGCTTTCGAGTCGCACGATGAGTGCTCCTGGTGGGAGATCCGTGCCTGATATACTGTAAGACTCGAAGGAGCCTGGGCGGCGGATGACCTCAATGAGACCAGGGTGGGTTGGTGCTTGTGGGGCAGCCATGATCTCGATCTTTATCGGTTGAGGTGGAAAGGCCGGGAGTTTGCAGTTGGGCTTGGACGTTTGTTTGAAGCTGGTTCAGCCTATTCGACTCGTTGCAATGGGTTCTCGAGATGTAGCTGCGTTGGGAGGGGTTGATAGATGTCGAGGCTGGCTGATGTGACGGTGGTTGATGATGGCACGCACAGATGGCACTTGTATACGAGCACGGAAGAGGAAAAGAAAATGAGAGAGCACGAAGACCACAAGCAGAAGGAAGCAAATTCACCTGCCGGAACTTCTGCTGAGCAAGAGGCAGTCCTTTGTAGCTTTCACTTTCAAGCTCCGGATAGTGGGGTGAGCTGGGAGCTGCCTCGAAGCCCTACCAAACGGCACGTGAAAACACAAGAGGCAGTGCCAATAAACTTCTGACGTGCTCAAGGCGAGGAACCACGGTTCTTGCTGGCCAATAGACCCCGAAGCCGATCAAAGGCGGGCGAGCTTGGAATCCTGACCCAACGGCAGATTTTTTTTTTCATCCAAAAGTCTTGTCGTTCTTTACCCACACCGTCGAGATAGACCAATGAGTGGGGAGCCAGCCTCAGAGCACGTCTCCATACGAGTTTATATGGGGTAAGGCTAAGGCAACAAACGTCCGGAGCTCTTTACGGGCTGAGGCGCCTTCGGGTAAAGGCCCCTTGAAGCCTTCAGCACCCTTCGCACCCACATGAGACGGAAGAAACCAGCCAACGACAAACATTGCCGGTCGTCCGCTCCTGCTCGACTTCGGGCTAGAGGATTTCTGTCCTACATGGTTGTTATGTATGAGGGGAAATGCTGGGGACTGTCTGCACGTCTGCATGTCCGAGCTGTGGGAGGACGAGAGCCGTCGTTGTCTGATCTTTGCTTATTCTTGTGTGCCGTGGGAATATTACTGCAAGGAATAGCCACCTGGTTAGCTGGGGATCGAATGAACGTTCTTCAATTGCATGTGCAATCTCGAGTGGAAGCAGTTGTTCGGGAGTTCCAGGAACGGGCCATAGACTTTCTGGCGCGCTTTGCGGGTTTCAGCCGAGGTCGATTAATATGCCCACTGCTATTACTATATTTAATAATACTACTTCATACGCCAGCTACATGTGTGCCCGCTTTCACCACCACTGGTGATCTATCCTAGTAGCATTCCATGTGCCTCAGCCTTGCCTTTAGTTCACCCCAGGACCAACGTCTCTGGTAGAGTTCGGAGCAACTACGGGCACGGAGCTATTACTCGCGATTTGTTGCACAATTACTCATGCAACATCTTCAGTGTGTTGAGGTCGGTCGATATGATACGTTCGGGTTCCTCGATTGTAGTATGTTCAGCCTCCGAGTAAGCGCCGACCTCATCATGGGCCTTGGGGCCCTTTGCTCAGTCAGCCTCGGAGAGCTGGCTTTGAGATAGATATTGAATGTTGGAACAGGGGATGCAGCACTACCGTTTAACTTTACCGATACTTCCTGCCTACCAGGTCCCATAGAAAGCCTCGAGCAATACGTTCTCACGTGCTTTCTTTGACAGGAATCGACCGGTTGGTAATTACGAATCTCTCCGTGGGTGAAATGGATTGAATTTCCTGCAGAAAACCATGAGTCCGTGACCTCCACCAACTAAACTCCTGAAGAACGCCATCCCACGTAACTTAGTCAGTGCTGGTTGAGTGCCGGTGTAGCGACATCAAAACTACAAAATGATACAAAATCCCCACGAAGATTGAGATTGCCGATGCCGAGCTTTCGCCTCTTCGAACTCGTGGATGAACTCCTCCGCGCCTAGTTGGTCGTCGTTAAGATCCTCCTCTTGGCCAGAGATTCCAAATTCCATAGGCTGCTCATACTCGAATTCAAGGTCAGATTCATCTGGAATCCCGCCCACCCCGCTCGCGTCCCCGGGGCCTCCCTCCATGTACATTGTGGGCCGCCCAGAATCGGCGACTCCCACCACGAGCCTCGGTCCATATGGAAGAGTTAGTACCACCTCAATACCTCGTCTCTGACTGTGACGAGTGCGCCATGAAGTACCTCGTGGAAGCCTTTGAAGCAGCCCCATCACATAGTCGAAGAAGCTCCTTCCGGTGTCGAAAAGGATACTTTTGAGCGCCTCAATCCAGTTAGGGCCTGGCGGCTCGTTGCGCTCTGATGATTGCTGGCCTTGGCCCTGAGGCGGCACCGCTCCTTGACTTTGTCTTGCCTGGCTCACGATTCCAATCAACCTTGCTGCAGAGGTTTCATCCACACTACCGGTCTCATTCAGTTCCTGGACAACTAACGGGGTCGACGGATCCCTGCCTTTATAGTGGCGCACGATCATGTTTCGGGCCTCTTCTTGTCGCAGATCACCATGTGTTGTCTTCGGCAAAATCTCATCAGTTGGCTCTGCATCATTGTAGCGCTTGCCGTGGTGGTAAAGCATTGACCCCTTCTGAAAAAATTCACCCCATTGGTGCTTGATTAACTCGTCGACATTCTCTTCCGTAGTCCTCAACTCGCGCTCGTGGATGCCATCCCAGTAAGTAGTAACGAAGGTCATGAACGGAAAGTAGTCGACACCAGCAAATGCTTCCATGATCTTAAGTGTGTTCGCGGTCGCTATGGTGTGGGGATTGCTGACCCTGTGGACGAAAAGAATCCCGACAAATGTTACAGCTCCTTGGACTAGTTGAACGAATTCCATGATATTGCGATAAACGGCCTCGGCCGACCTACCGCTTTCTGGATCTGCAAAACCTGGGGTGTCCACAAAGATATAGTTCTCGCCGCCAATAACGGCCGATGTCAATTGATATTCTCCGGTCACTGTGAATAGGTATTAGTCCCCATACGATGACTAGGTGCTGGGTTTCTGATGGAATGAAGGCCTACCTGATCTGACTCCTGATCCCGAGTGACCAGTTGCCCCGGTGATTGACTCGACCAGAGCCGACTTGCCTGGTCGCAAAATTCCCATGACGAGGACAATCTTCGTATTTTTGCTGCGATTGTCAGCCGAAACTCCCCAAATGGCCACGACCCTCATGGCTTCACTTACCGCTTCAGAATCTCTCGCAAGAGCCATTTGGTGATCGCCTTCGGATTGACGTAGGGGAATGTTGTCAATGACCTTGACTCCGTAATGTTGCGGGCATCTGCTTCCGATTGCATGGTGTCACTGTTGCCGCCACCCTCCATATTGGAACTGAAAGAGATACGAAAGCACGAGAGTGATTGGAACTTAGGCTAAAACATTCCATGTACAACTAGCATAGACGTGAGGATGACAAGTTTCGAAGGGTGAACTTCCTGATGCTCTGATGGCACCTATATATATATCTCTTTACCAAAGGTCCCCAAGCCTCGTCTTCCCAGCATTCACACAGCCGCTGATCGCTGAGCGACCAGGTTGCAGCCTAGTTGAGAGGCTGTAGGATCTTGCATCGCCGAATGTCTGCATCCAACCAAGTTCTATTTGTTCTGTGATGACCCTGTACACCGGTTAGCCATCATATTGATTGGGGCTTTACCCTGGGGTTTGCTGCAGATGATAATGTGGTAGTTGAGGATGCTTTCAGCCTTGCCATCGGGACTTCAGAATGCATGCCCATTTCTCGGGATAGCAAAGCCCTCCCAAGTCATATAAATTTGGAATGGTAATGACTGGAATCAAATTGATCGGATTCAATATGCATGGATAGGCACTCACTCGTGGCGGAGGGAAGTGTTTGAAGTGGTCAGGATGTTAATGGGCTTTGGCCCTGGCTTTATGACACCTCATTCTGCACCAGCCTCTTGGCCTTACCCTCAACCAAAGCCAGCCAAAATCCGAAGAGGTCAACCATTTGTCTTCAACCTCTACCTTTATGACCTGTCAATAACCCCCCCTCTAACGACATCAGGTACTCGCTGAGCTTGGTGTTATTGATTGGACAAGAACACACTTATCTCCGACCAGCAAACTAAAGCCTAAAACCCCAAATTACCACCACTCATGGTCTCAAGATCTCCTCGGACTTCCCAGATACTCCCTCCAGCCTTGTCTGCGCTTGCCGCCCGTTGTTGTGTGCTCATCTCCCACCACCTCTTGACCAAATTGCCGTCAATGATGCCCCTCCCTCCAACACCATCCGTTTCGACCTGGCGGTATGCTCGAGGATTTAAGCTGCACGGTTGGAAATCCAATGTCGTGATGAGAATGTTTTGAAGCGTTGATAGGCGGCGGTAGGTTGCTTCTGGGACAGGTGTGAGCATGCAGAGCGATCCCGACTGTGTGGTGATGAGTATTTGCTGTTTTGAGTCTCCTTGGGAGTCGTCAGTCGTGTCCATAGATGCGTTGGAGGATCGTCGAGCACCCCCGAGCGACTTCCGTGGAGTGAGGGTCATGGTTGTGGGGCTTGCGCCGGCGTTGAATGTACTCCGAAGCAGAAGTCTACTGCCACGCTCGGTCTTCGGGTCCTCTGGATCGTATTGCAAGACCCTCAGCTGCCCATCGACGTCGGATGAGATGATGTAGAGGGATTTTCCATCAGGGAGGAATTCAGCCGCAATGACTTCTGGGTTTTCGAAGTCGCGTCCAAGAATTTGTAACTTATACGGCTCTTCAGCGTACCCGACCAACCAAAGACCAGAGAAAGCGTCGCCGAGGATGCACAGGCCTGTTCCATGCAGCTCTTTGGCGACTTGAACGTAGTAGCGCATATCCAAGAATGCAACCGGTAGGATCGACATGTCTTCCTTCAAGCCCCTAACCATACACTTCTGACCCTGTGCAGCAAGCACAAAGCCCTGAGAACCAACGTCCGAGATGGCAGAGACAGCGCCACGCACATCTTCCTTGGTTATCATCTTGAGTTTGAGGTCTGTTTCAGGTACATCGGGTTCTGGGACCACATCAACAACATCGAAAATGTAGAGGTTCCCTCTAGTGGTCACATTCTCGCCTTTCGCAATAGCTGTGCCCACCACAATCAAGTCCTTTCGTTCATGTGTCTCCTCTGAAATTTCCAAGTTGAGGCACTTGACGCACAAAATACGCTCAGATACATCAAAGTGATACTGACTGATCACTGAATGCGTGGAAGGACTGAGAAGTTTGAGAGAACTCTGAACAGTAGTAGGCAAGAAATCTGTGGCTTCATTTCGCCAGTCCGGATGCCATTCGTCCTCCTGGGGTAGTTGGAAATCGGTGGTATAGTTTGTCCCCAGCACGTACGAGTCTGTTGGCGCGAAGTAGGATACCGAAGCAACGTCTTGCCCAAGAGGGATTCGCTTGATTGACCAGGAGGAGAGCCCGATGACACTATTCGAAGGAAACTCGGCAAAGCAGGCTTCCTCGCTTTCGCTGACGAGAATAAACTGATCATTCGATTCAACAGACCTTACGTTGCAAACAGATCTTATACCCTGCGATTTCAATTCATAGACATGTGGAGCCGTCGAAGCATGTCTAAGGACGACCGCGGAGGTGGAACCAGGGACAAACACCCAAGCATAGCCAAGTTTATTGTTAAGGGCCTGCATAGGGGGTCTCAGTAGACTCTCGCCTTCTGGATTGTACTGATCCTCAAAGTTTGCGATTGTTTCTGTCACTACCTTCCTGAACTTGAAGCTGCCAACCACATCTGGTACTGCGAAAGGCTCATAGAGAATGATATCTCCCGTCGTGTTCCGTACCAAGAGATATGGGCGGCGCTCTGTCTGGTCTCCAAGGTCGGCCAAGAGAGTCTCCGCAATCTCGTCCTGGTTCCTCCAATGCTTAGGAATCTGAAGGTCTTGCACTAGGAATGTGGGTAGATACGGCAGACTTTCGCATCGGAATACCTCAAACGTCATTTTGGGTAGGGATAAGAGGTTGAAGTGGCCTTCCGAGGTCAGGATACTCAAAAGATGTCCAGAAGCTGAATCTTGGTAAAATCTTGATGTCTGGAAGTAATCGGTGGTATCTTCGTACAGCGTTACAGAGACCACCCATTTAGAGGACAAGTTATTCGGAAGCTCGAGCTCGTCCAGTTCCCCTGCTTTATCTGCCTTGAGCAACGTTACTTTCCCGTCGTCCTTGAGAGCAACAACGTAGGGATCGGCAAAGCTGCATCTGACGACTTTTGCAACCTGGCCTTCGTCTTCGTCCACTATTGGAAAGATTTGTGAAAGACCAAAATCTAGAGTGCTATCAGAATTAGATCTGATAACGGGAGAATGTTACTTACCAGCATCGTACACCCGAATCTCAGTGGGCAGGACTTGCACAGTATGATTTGTCCTGTCAAGCTTTCCAACACCAATAGTTGGTCCCGCAGAGCCATCGAATTCGGAGTCTCCACGTGGCTGAAGCTCTCCGTCAATGAGTCGCAAAAGTGAAGATTTGCCCACACCATCATACGTCGTGTGGGAAACAATAACGAGGTCGTCAACTAATGTGTAGCCTTCACCAGTGGTATTGTCTTGAGAGCTTGTCATGGAACTAAAGCACCAAATGCCGGTCATGTCATCGAACTTGATTCGTTTGACGACATTTGGCTCCAGTTTTCTTGAAACAAACGCAATGCCACCTGATCTGCCTCGGCCATATGCGACAGCTAACTCGGTCTCATCCCGATTATAGCCTTCAAGGTCAGGCAAATCTTCGCGTTTACGCTTCCCAAGCACGCCAAACGCTATGTCATTGATTGGAGCAATGGAGGGAAGACGGTCAGTCACTCGAAGATGATCGGTGCTTGAGCCCACAGTCTCCCCAAGAGCGCCCCCATTCTGACCATGCGAATTCCCAGCATAGAGA
>Ga0105239_10011065_pt1 | contig 10073 bp, 7 predicted proteins | sample KBSC44metaG_FD_92761 | JGI IMG/M metagenome (GOLD analysis project Ga0105239, IMG submission 92761) | Corn rhizosphere microbial communities from Kellogg Biological Station, Michigan, USA - KBS C4-4 metaG | ecosystem: Host-associated > Plants > Roots > Rhizosphere > Soil | place: Michigan, USA...
AGCGCGATCGCGGCCAAAGATATTGATCCGTCCCTAGTACAGGCGGCGATGAACGACTTTGAGGCTGCCGACATCTCGCCAAAGCTGAAGGCCATGCTGAAGTTCCTTCAGAAGATGACCCGCGAACCGGTAACACTGACGGCGGCCGATGCTCGCTCTGTTCTCCAGACCGGCGTCACGAAGCAGGCACTCGAAGACGGAATTGCTGTCGGAGCCTTGTTTAATATCGTAACGCGGTATGCCGACGCTCTCTCCTTCGCAATGCCGAGCTCGGAGGAGTTCGACAAAGCTGCGGTGATGTTGCTGAAGCGCGGTTACGGGTAACTGCCGCTGCTGAAGCGGGCCTGAAAGAGGTTTTTGCGCGGTCTCATGGGGCGTCGCGACGACTGAGACGAGGTTCGCGAGGAAATAGAATCACTGACCGCGACGATCAGAAGCACGCCGCTCCTCGAATCGACGGCCGCGACGCTACACCTCGCCTGCCTCCGGCTGCCCAATCGTGGCGACGCCGTGTGAGGTTACTCTAGTCTTGGCGGGCTTATGTCTTACCCATCCTCTTTGCTCACGCCGCGCATGGTCGCGGACTTCTGCCACAAGCGCCTTTCCGCGCTCCTATCTCCTCACGAGGTCGCGCGCCTCGAGGGCTACATGCTCGATCTGCTCGTGTCGTCGACGTTACCTCCAATGGTTCGCGGCGCCCCGAATTGGCGCGAGATCGCAGCTATGACGGATGTCGATCATGACGCCCTGCGGTCCATTAGCGGACAAGTGCGTCCTGGCTTCGACGCCATAGCGCGATCGGTCGCGCAGTACTCGCCGCCGAGAGTTGTTCGACGCAGGCTCGCTTTCGATCCTGCCGACACCACTCGCACTCCGCGAACGGTGACAAGGCCAGCAGACCCGTCGACCTTGGGCGTGCAAACCGCGGGCCGACAGATCGACTACACCGAGATTTCCGCCAGTCGCGCCGATCGGCCGATACGAAAGCGGGGGTACGCTCCTCGCGAAGTCGTCGAGTTCCCCCAACCCCTATGGCTGGAGTGGACAGACCCCGAGTCATTTTCAGCGGCGCTGGCGCTGCAGATGGATCGACATGGCGATTCCGCCTGGCACCTCCACCGCGCGATCCTGAGGGATGGTGATGACTTCGACCGCAAAACCATCGTCACCTGGCGCGATGGCGCGCGGGCTCCTCGAAGTGCCCAAAGCCTGGAAATTCTAGGGCGCATTGAACGACGGTACCGGTTGCCCGATGGCTACTTCAGGGCAAAGTTCCCGCACAAGGCACGGGCGACCATGGGGTATCGTGCACCCGATGTCTCGGCTCCAGAGCAGCGGCGTCTGGCGTGGCATCTTCCTGAGGATTTCGAGAATCGTCCAGCGGCTGAGCAAGAAGAGATCCTGGCCTGGGTCCGATCCACGATCATCTCGGGGACCACGGACTATCGACGGTTCCAGGCGGCCGCGATGCGACAAAGATATGCCGTGCGCTTCCGCAGTCTTGAGCCGACGGGCCGACCGCGACGTGCTAGCCCCACGAAGTTCGTAGAGACCGATGAGGACAGCGACGATCTTGACCCGGATCTGATCTCAGGTGTCGTCGACGCACCGCCGGAGCTCGAGAGCGAGATGGCGGATCTTCTCCAGTTCAAGACCTCGACGCTCGCGGCGTTTGGCTATCAGCGCAATGGCGTTTGGTGCGACGAAACTGCCGCCCAAAAGGTCGAGCATCTCGGTCTGATGTTCGGCGCCCTGACCGCTGGATCAAAGAGCGCGGTGAGGGGGTACGGCGCGCCCCTTCGGTCCCTATCATTTGGAATGTTGGTCTTTCCAGCGGTATGGGATTGGTACGTCAAATGGCGCGAGCGCCGTCGCGGCTTCTACACTTCCTGGGAAGTGGACATGATGCGAGTCGCCGCAGCAGTCACACGCGCGGAGACGGGCTGGATGCGGCAGTCGAGCAGCCTTGTCAAAAGGCTCAATCCGATCGCCGGCCTGGTGTCCGCCGCGGACGTCGCCGATGCTAAGGCCAATTGGCACAACGCTTGCGAAAAGATGCACAAGCACGCCCTCAGTCGCGCCAAGGAGATCCAGCGAGTGGCCCGTGTCCATCGCGATCCCTTCGAACCTATCTTGCCGGTGCTCGAAGCGCAGAGCCCAGTCGGGGAGTATCGAAAGATCACCGACGAGATCCTCCGGCTGATGCCAGACGAGCGATTCTATCCTCGAGCGGCGGCGGAGTCGGTTCGGTCTTTTCTGTTGTTGCGGCTCGGGCTCCATCTCGGGCTGAGGCAGAAGAACCTGCGCCAGTTGATGGTTTGCTTCCGTGGGGCAACCCCAAGGACCGAACGGCAGCTCACCGAGCTCCATCGTGGCGAGCTGCGGTGGAGCGAGCGAGATGCCGGTTGGGAGGTCCTGATTCCATCCATCGCGTTCAAGAATTCTGGCTCGTCGTTCTTCGGTTCAAAGCCGTTCCGATTGGTATTGCCAGACCTGGGCGGCCTAAATGCGATGATAGATGCATACATCGGAAGGCATCGCCAACGGCTTCTCGGCGGCGTCACGGATCCGGGGACGTTCTTCGTCAAGACCGCAAAGCAAACGAGTACGAATGCTGAGTACGATCAGAACACATTCTACGAGGCCTGGCGTCTGGTGACCCAACGGTACGGCATCTATAACCCGTATACCGGGCGCGGGGCCATAAAGGGGCTCCTGCCGCACGGACCGCACAATGTTCGGGATGTGCTTGCGACTCATATTCTCAAGCAGACGGGCTCGTACGAACAGGCGAGCTACGCCATTCAGGACACGCCCGAGATGGTGGCCGAGCACTATGGTCGCTTCCTGCCGCAAGACAAATCGGCGCTTGCCGCCCGAATCCTGAACAAGGTCTGGGAAGAAGCCTAACGCCGCGTCGTTGGCCGCCGCTTGCTCACCTATTGCAAGAGGCGGCCAGCCGCATTCCATGCCAAAACGCTTTAATCGGCGACAATTGAGACAGGTTCGCAGCAGACTACAAGCACCGCCACCTAGTCTATTGATTCTGCATGACAATTTGGCAATAGCGCTATTCCAGCGACTTGTCCGAGGCTTAGCTCCCATTAGCATCGCAACGACCGCACCTTGAGAGCACGATTTAGTGCCTTTTGAGAGCCGACTTAGCCGGCTTTCTCAAAGGCCGATTGGCGTGGTTCGCTTGCTGGTCTGGCTGATCGGGGCCGCGCGGCCATATTAAGACCCATCAACGACAATAGGTTCGCCATGGAGACGATCATCGCGCGACCGCGCTCGCATTAAACTCCTCGACCAAGGCGATGAGGCGTCTCGTGCCTGGCAACTCGAACACCTGCTCCGGCCCACTTGGAGCCAGATCAACGAACGGGCTCTCGTAGAGCAGTCGCGGGTGACGCCAACGGTGCGCCGCACCTCCTCACTCAATCCGCACTCCTATCCATCGACCGAGCAGCGACTCTCAGTCGGTCGATACTCGAGATGTCCATGCCTAGTGGCGTCCAGCCGGACCTGGTCGACTTGACCGATACTCTCGCGGTCATGCGGGACCTGATCTCCCTGACAGCCGGTCCGTGCATCGCGGTCGACATTCGTGCCGAGGCCGGCGTGGGCTGCGTTCGATGCGAACGCGGGCAATTCGAAGATGTTGTGCTGAATCTCGTCGCCAATGCCCGAGACGCAATGCCAAACGGCGGATGTGTCACGATCTCGCTGTCCCAGAGCCACTTCAGCCGTCCTCCGGACCAGACTGGCTCAAAGCGAGCGAGACGCGGTATAGAGCCTAGTCTTCACTTTCTTCGACATAGGGTTCGGCGCGGGCTAGGGTTGCCAGGGTAGGGGCACTCCCTTGCTTGATGGATTGCTGCAGTCGGCTCTCGCCGTTGCTTTGCGTCGCCGCGACCGCCGCAACCAGTACGGCTGCAACATGGACGAGCTTACTTGGATGCGTCAGTCCGAACATTTCCGGTCTCTCCTGCGTTAGCCGAGCATCATTGCTCTAGGCGAAAGGTATCCCGCCGAAGCATGAATGCGCCCTGAGCGCTATGGTCAGTCGGGGCCGAGCAACGGCCAAGCACGAGGGCCCTAGCCGGAGGCAATGGATGCCCCTTCAGACGGGCTCTTCACTATGCTCTTCCAATCGGGTGACCAATGCCGCAGCTTCCAGGATCAGAGGTCCAAGCTCGTCCTCGAAGTCCCGCGGCACGCCATCGTACAAGGCCAACGATCCGATCGTCTCGCCAGCACTTGTTTTGAGCGGAACGCCTATGAATGAGCGAAAGCCATTCTCAACGAGGAAGGCATCATCAGTTGCGTCTTTCGCCAGAGTCGCATCGGCGATAACGATCGGCTCACTTGCCATGACCACCCGCTCCGCCAAGCCTGTCTGCGAGGTTGCGACATCTGGCAGCGTCAGCTTGGCGGTTGCCAGAGGAACGTGAAACCTCTCCGCAATTTGGGAGGCACTCGCCATCAACCAATCCTGTTGCGAGGCGAAGCGCCTCAACGTCTCTGTTTTGTCGTTCCTTCGCGTCTCTGCACTGTTGCCAGCCGGGTGACCTTCGGCAGTCATAGAGAGCATAGCCTCCACGTGCTCCACCGCTTCTCTCAGTGAACGGGCCGTCGCATCGACCCTAAGGATCGATAGGTCCGTTGCTTCGGTGTCGGTCGGCGCGCCGAACAAGCATGCGAGGATTGCCGCTTCTGGTCGTTTGCGGCGGATGCGGGTCGATGCGTATCGAACATACGGCTCAGGATGAGGATCGAGGTAGCAGAGGACAACAACCCTTGCTGAGGACAGGTCCAGTTGGGCGAAGCCGTCCTTATTTAGCGAAATTGGCGGCGACAGATGTGTGTCGATGCCTGAAGACCGCATCGACTGGGCGAGCATATTTGCGGCCGCGCCGTCCAACTCGGTTTTCCCAGCAATGATCGTTATGGGTCCGCGCAGTGGAGCCGTTTCGACACGGGAGTTGGTGTCGAACTCTTCGACAACCCCGCTCAGCGCCTCGACAACGTTACGCCGTCGTCCAAGGTCAGTGGAGTCACGCTCTAGATCGGCGGCGGCCAGCCTCAAGGCCGGCAAAGCGATGGTATCGAAGAACTCTGCGGAATTGCCGTCTTTCGATTCCGACTCCGACAGTTCGACCGCCTCAGCAACATTGCCCGCCAGTAAACGTTGGTAAAAGCGCTCCTCGGGAAGAAGCACGGGCTCGCTGCCAAGCAAGATATCTAGAAACCTCAGCTGAGGAACGTATCGCCCCAAAACCACAAGACAAACCGTCAGGGGTGTCGCCAGCACAAGACCAACCAACCCCCAAAGCGTGGCCCAAAAGATTGCAGCAATAAGGACTGCCATGGCCGAAAGACCTGTGCTTGTCCCGTACAGGTGCGGTTCGATGGCATTTGTCGTGACGAGCTCGAGGGCCAAATAGATGCCCACTACTCCGATGAGCATTGTCCACCCTGGGTCGACCGCGAATGCGAGCGCGGCGGGGAAGATCACCGCGGCGAATGTCCCGATGAATGGAATGTACCGAAACACGATTGCAAGCAGCCCCCACAGCACTGCATTCGGCACTCCCAAGACGAACATGCCCGCACCGAAGACGACTCCAAAGCCGCAATTGACCCCGAGCTGTACCAAAAGGTAACGGCTAACCCGCCCCGCGGACTCGTCCATCACCTTGGTGCTCGTGCGGAGGTCTCCTAGGCTCACCAGCTTCAAGAAGCGGTCCCGCAGCTCCACCCGTTCGAGCAGGAGGAATACCGAAAAGATAAAGACCAAAGTGCCGGTCGCGAGGGGCCCGAGTATCGAGCCAAAAACGCCGGTCAAACCGGTCAATGGCGACGCCGGGCGGTCGGCGATCGTGACGGGAATGGGGGCCGGCTGTGTCGCAGACGAGCTCGGATCAACTTGGGCGCCCAGGTCTTCAAGTACTTTCGCGAGCTTGCCCAGGGGGCTGTCGGCCCCGCCGCCTTGCAAGGCACGAAGCTTTGTAGCGACTGTCTGTTGGTACTGAGGGAGGTCGGCGGCCAACTTCAACAACTGACCCGCCATCACGTAGCTCGCCAGAAGCGCTATGCCGGACACCAGAACCACCGTGAATACGACGGCGACCAGCCGGTGAATGCCAAGCCGTCGGAGGCGATCAACAATTGGATTGAGGGCGAATGCGACCAGGATCGCAAGGACAAGAGGAATGAAAATGCCTTGGCCGACGTACAGCGCCCCGATGGCAAGCGCAACGAGCGCAGCAACTTCAAATGGACGGCTCTTTGGCCGCCCGGTTGGGGTTAGCTCAACCACCGATGACTCCATGTAGGGACAGACGGTTCAAATGCGAAGACCTCGCCTTGGGCTGGCGAGGTCCACACACATCAAAGTGCTGCCAGCGTACGGCCGGCAGCTCTCAATGACGATCCGCGGTCTTTGGTTGCGCTTATTGTTAGCGCCGTGTGCTCGGGGTCAGAAGAACCGACCGGGTCAGGACGACGACCGACACGAGTACCCAGGTGACGATGGTGCCGCCTACGCCGTTCCACCTGAAATTGCGCTGACGCTCGACACACATCGTTTAGCGCTGAAGGAACCCGCGCTCCATTCGCGCGGGACGAAGTAACCGACATCGTCGATGCGAGGTGCCGGAACCGTGGTGTTCCGTCACCTATTGCAGGTCTCACTCGCGTAGCTCGGTTGCCGCAACCGACATCTTGCGCGCGGGTTATGGCTCAGAGGGACAGTATGACCACAACCGCTCGCCGTTATCATCCCGGCCATGTCATCGTTCGCTGGCGAACGGTAGCCCACGACACAATCAAGGTCTTCTTCGACCCCGACACGTCACCAAGGTGCGCGGCGACGGCCTTCTTCGGCTTCTTGTCCTTCTTCCCTGGCATCGCCACTGTCGCCTTGATCTACGGCATGATTGCAAACGGTCCCCTGGTGGCCGGGACGGTCAATAGGCTTACCTACGTGCTGCCGGCCATGGCCCTCGACATTCTCGACGAGCAACTGAAGATGTTGGCCGCGGCGCCGCCGACCGCACTGGGTCTGGGCCTGCTCGTCAGCATACCCCTGGCGCTCTGGTCCGGCTCTCGTGGCGTACAGGCACTGCTCTTTGCCATGTCGCGTGTGCGGGGCGCGCCTGAGAGACGTGGCTTCATCAAGGAAGTCCTGATCGCGATCGGTATGACCATCGGCGGCTCGGTATTTATCACGGTGGCGCTGCTCACCGTTGCTGGGCTGCCGGCGCTTATCCCGTTCCCGTCGGCTTCGGACTGGTGGGTCCTTGTTGTTCGCTGGCCTATCCTGTTTGTCGTCTCAGCTCTGGTGATGATCCTGCTGTATCGCTTCGGTCCGGACCGTCACCCGCACAAGCTGCGCTTCATCTGGCCCGGCGCTGTATTGGCGTCGCTACTCTGGTTGCTGGCAGGAGTGGTATTTTCGATCTATGTCCAGAACTGGGGTCACTACTCGGCCACCTTCGGCTCAGTCTCTGCTGCAGTTGTGCTCCTGCTCTGGTTGTACAACTCGGCAGAGATCCTGATCCTTGGCGCGGCCTTCAACGCGGCGATCGAGAAGGACGCCGGCGTGGCCCCGCACACGGGTGTAGTGACCGGCGACTGACCGCGCACAGTGCGGTCAGTCGCTGGAAGGCGTGCTCATTCCGGGCGGGAAGGGCGCCGAAATCGGCACGCGAGGAAACCTTCCGTGAGCAGTTCGTCCAGCCTCACTTTGCCACAAAGAGGGATTGCCTTTGGGCAGAACTGAGACAGGTTCGCACGGATGCGAACCCCCGCCCTCTACTCCCCCCGAGGTCCGCTTCTGATGCTGTGGACGGCTCCTCCGCCGGCATCGCGATGTGCCACGTTGCGGTGTTCTGAGGACCGCACGAGAGGAGCCGCCCATGGAGGAGATTAGCACAGTCGGATTGGACATCGCGAAGTCGGTGTTCCAGGTCCATGCCATCAGTTATGCCGGTGAGGTTGTCGTTCGCCGGCAATTGAAGCGCCGCCAGGTACTGCAGTTCTTCGCCGGTCTGAGGCCGTGCCTGATCGGCATGGAGGCCTGCGCGACCGCCCATCATTGGGCACGCGAGTTGATCAAGCTCGGCCACGAAGTGCGGCTGATGCCGCCGCGCTATGTGAAGCCCTACGTCAAGCGCAACAAGAACGATGCGGCAGATGCCGAGGCGATCTGCGAAGCCGTGACGAGGCCGACGATGCGCTTCATGCCGGTCAAGACGGTGGACCAGCAGTCGGTGCTGATGCTGCACCGGACGCGCCAGTTGTTCAGCCGGCAGCGCACCACGCTGATCAACTCGATCCGTGCGCACCTGGCCGAGTTCGGCATCATCGCCGGGATCGGCCGCAATGGCGTTGAGGTGTTGCTCGAGCTCATCGTCAAGGGAGATGAGGACATCGCTCCTGCAGACGCACGAGTCTGCCTGCTGGCTCTGGCAGCGCAGCTCGAGCTGGTGAAGCAGCAGATCCTCGAGATGGATCGGCGTGTCCTGGCCTGGCACCGCAGCAGCAGGGACTGTCAGAAATTTCGTGTAAGGCGGGCGGGTTGAACATCATCCGGCCAAGGCCTTGGTGAAGCGTTCGCCGAACAGGACGGCGAACTGGGCCTTGGCCATTGCCCACTCACGAGGCGGCATTTTCCATTCCTTCTCGGATCGGTTCAAGACCAGAAACAGCAGCTTGATGGCGGCCTCGTCGGTGGGGAAGTGCCCCCTGGCGCGGACGGCTCGCCTGAGCTTGGAGTTCAAAGCCTCGATGGCATTTGTGGTGTAGAGAATCCGGCGCACCTGGGCGGGGAACGCGTAGAACGGGATGACTTCGCTCCAGGCGCGGCGCCAGCTCTGGCCGATCGCCGGGTACTTCTGGCCCCAGGGAGTTTGCTCAAAGCCGGTGAGCGCCGCCTCGGCAGCGACGGCATCGACGGCCCGGTAAATGTCCTTCAGGGCCGTCGCGATCGGCTTGCGGTCCTTGTAGGACACGAAGTCCAGGCTCAGGCGCAGCAGGTGGACGATGCACGTCTGCACCGTCGTCTCTGGGAAGGCGGCGTTGATGGCGTCGGGAAACCCCTTGAGGCCGTCGACAACGGCGATGAGGATGTCCTCGACGCCACGGTTCTTGAGCTCGTTCATGACGCGGAGCCAGAACTTGGCGCCCTCGTTCTGCTCCAGCCACATGCCCAGGATCTCCTTGGCGCCGTCGCCGCGCACGCCCAGTGCGATGTGGACGGCCTTGTTGCGCACCAGCCCTTCGTCACGAACCTTGACCCGCAGGGCATCGAAGAACACCAACGGATAGGTCGCCTCGAGCGGCCGGGCTTGCCAGGCGGCGATCTCCTCGAGCACAGCATCGGTCACCGCGCTGATCAGGTCGGGCGAGACGTCGATGCCATAGAGTTCGCGCAAGTGACCTGCGATCTCGCGGGTACTCATGCCGCGGGCGTACATGGAAATGATCTTGTCGTCGAAGCCGGGGAAGCGCCGCTGATACTTGGCGATGAGCTGGGGATCAAAGCTCGCCTGGCGGTCCCGCGGCACCTCCAGCTCGAGCTTGCCGGTCTCGGTCAGAACGGTCTTCTGGCCATAGCCGTTGCGGCCATTGCCGACCCCGCCATCGCCGGAAAGATGGTGGTCCATCTCGGCGTTCAGGGCCCGTTCGGCCAGCGCCTTCTTCAGCTCATCGAGCAGACCGTTGGGATCAAACGCCGTCTTGGCCTCGGCGCCGGCCAGAAGCTGGTCAAGAAGCGCATCAGGGATCGTTGGTTCTTTGCGTCGCGGCATATCGAAAGCTCCTTTGCTTCCATTATGCCCGCCCTAAACACGAAAATCCTGACACTCCCCACTTCATGCGAAATGCCCTCGCCTATGTTCCCAAGGGCCAAGCCACCGTTGTCGCGGCGGCCATCCGGCAGGTCTTCCTCCAGCCCGACCATACCGCCGCAACCCAGACCTGGCGGCAGGTCGCCGACCAGTTGCGTGCACGCTGGCCCAAGTTAGGCATTTGCATGGATGAGGCCGAGCAGGACGTTCTCTCCTACA
>Ga0105239_10011068_pt1 | contig 10071 bp, 6 predicted proteins | sample KBSC44metaG_FD_92761 | JGI IMG/M metagenome (GOLD analysis project Ga0105239, IMG submission 92761) | Corn rhizosphere microbial communities from Kellogg Biological Station, Michigan, USA - KBS C4-4 metaG | ecosystem: Host-associated > Plants > Roots > Rhizosphere > Soil | place: Michigan, USA...
CCTCCGATCAATAAAATTTTCATTGTTTTTATTTTTAGGTTACTTTTGGTGATGTAGGTATCAAAAAGTAACCAAAGGTAAAGCCGCACCTCATTGACCCCAATAAGGCACCTGCCCGTTACCTGGTTTCATCAATGAAACCGTTGTTGCAATTCAATCACATAGCATGGAAAAAATTTTGAAAAAATTTGCAGACCACGAGAAATGCCCAGTAAGAAATGTACTCGACCGCCTGGGAGATAAATGGTCGGTATTGATCATTCTTATTTTGGGTGAAGCGGAATCTTTACGGTTTAAACAACTGCAAAAAGCCATCGGAAACGTATCACAAAAAATGCTCACCATTACATTAAAAAGCCTGGAAGCCGATGGTATTGTCAGCCGGCACGTTTTTGCCGAAGTACCATTGCGGGTAGAATATCGTTTAACCGAACGCGGAGAATCACTCCTGCCACTTATTAAGCAACTGTCTGACTGGGCTACCAAAAACATGAAACAGATTGTAAAAGACAGAAAATCATACGCTGTTGAATAATCCCACCGCTGTATTAAAACCGTACAGTGCCTGTTTCGGAACCGTACATATTCATATAGATACCACAACTATCGCCTTGTAAATCAACCGGGTTTAAGCTGGCATACCAATGGCAGTTTTTGATAAACAGCCATTCTTCATTTCTAACGGAACTGCAACTACCTATGCTTATTAATTTTTTTAAAACCGCTCTCCGCAATTTCTGGAAAAACAAATCATATAGTTTTCTGAATATATTCGGACTGGCCATAGGCATCGCCTGCGCAGCATTGATCTTTTTATGGGTAGAAGATGAGTTGAGTTATGATAAGTTCAATGTAAAAAAGGACCGCTTATATTACGTTCGTGAAAATCAGAAATACGATACATATACTGCCACATTTGGGTCTACTCCCGGTTTGCTGGGTCCTGCCGTGCAGGCTGAAATTCCGGGAATAGCCAATACCTGCCGAACATCAGAAGGCACTATGCCATTCCTGTTCACCGTTGGCGATAAGTCAATGTATGCAAACGGTAAATATGCCGAACCTTCCTTATTCACGATGTTCACTTTGCCATTTGCACAGGGTAATGCATCAACAGCTTTTTCTCAGTTATACTCAATAGTACTGACTGAAAAAACAGCCAAAAAGCTCTTTGGTTCCGATCAGAATGTTTTGGGCAAAACAGTACAGGTAAACAGTAAAAAGAGTTTTGTAGTTACCGGTGTTTTGAAAGATCTTCCTGAAAATTCCACGCTGCAGCTTGATTGGGTTATCCCGTTTGAAATCTATTTTAATGCAAGCCCCTGGCTGCATAAATGGGGTAATAATTCTCTTAGTACGTATGTTGAACTGAAACCTGGAACCAGTGCAGCCTCTGTAAATAAAGTGCTGTACAATTTTATCCAGAAAAGAGATCCTTCCTCTATAGCCCGGCCCTTTTTGTTTAGTATGAACGACTGGCGCTTGTACGATAAATTCGATAATGGCGTTCAAACTTGTGGCGGCCGCATCGAATATGTACGGCTGTTTTCTATCATTGCATGCATCATACTGCTCATAGCATGTATTAACTTCATGAACCTTTCTACCGCCAGAAGTGAAAAACGCGCAAAAGAAGTTGGCATCAGAAAAGTATTGGGATCGGCCAAAAGTAATCTCATCTTTCAATTTCTTGGTGAGGCCGTCTTTATGGCCCTGCTTGCCGGTATACTGGCAATTGTTATTATAGCACTGGTTTTACCCGCCTTTAATTTGCTGGTTCAGAAAAATCTAACTCTCGGGATCGGTAACCCATTGCATATACCCAGCTTGCTGGCAATCATTTTAATTTGTGGCTTGCTTTCGGGCAGTTATCCTTCTTTCTATCTTTCTTTTTTCAATCCAATATTTGTTTTTAAAGGTTTAAAAAGTAAAAGAGGAAGCGCTGAACTGATCAGAAAAGGACTGGTTGTTCTTCAGTTTACCGTTTCCATTGTTCTTATTATAAGTACTATTATCATTTATCAGCAAATCCAGCATGTAAAAAGCCGGAACCTCGGATTCAATAAAAATAATTTGCTGCGAACAGATGTGGTGGGCAACATTGACAAAAATTATTCAGCCATTAAACAGGATCTGTTAAGTACAGGAGTTGTTGATAATGTTGCATTGAGCGATCATGAAACAATATATAGCGGTAACAATACAAGCGGTCTTACCTGGGAAGGAAAACCAGCATCTGCACAAATTTTAATTTCCCAACGTGAAATAAGACCTGGTTTCTTTAACACATCAGATATTAAACTGTTGGAAGGAAGAGATCTTACAGAAACAGACAGCGTTAATGTTCATAAAACCATAAATATTGTAATCACTCAGTCATTGGAAAAACTAATGGGTAAGGGCAGTGCCCTGGGTAAAAGAATGTGGTACCCCGGAGATACGAGCTTCACTGCCCTGGTGGTAGGAGTGGTTAATGATTATGTATATGGCGACATGTATGGTAAATCCGATCCGGTAATGTTTTACTATTGTAAACCAGGTGATGCAACAGTAATGTACATCCGGTATAAGCCGCAGGCCGATATTGAAAAAAGTTTGGCAAAAACCGAAAAGATCTTAAAGCAGTATAATCCTGCTTATCCCTTCTCTTACCAGTTTGTTGATGACCAGTTCAATCAACTGTTTATGAGTGAAGAACTCATAAGCAAACTATCACGCACGTTTGCTGCATTGGCGATTATTATTTCCTGCCTGGGTTTATTTGCGCTGGCAGCCTATGCCACAGAAAGAAGAACAAAAGAAATTGGCGTAAGAAAAGTACTGGGCGCCAGCATCACCAACATTACCACCTTACTGTCGAAAGATTTTCTAAAACTGGTCACACTATCGTGCTTACTCGCATTTCCTGCTGCCTGGTGGATCATGCACAACTGGCTGCAGGATTATCAATACCGCATTGCAATAGGCTGGTGGATCTTTCCACTAGCTGGTATAACAGCTATTCTGATCGCTTTAATTACCATCAGCTTCCAATCTATAAAAGCAGCGGTTGCTAACCCTGTAAAGAGTTTGAGAACGGAATAATTATTTTACCGGTAGGGTACAGAGGCGCTGAGAAGAACTTTTCATCTCAGCGCCTCTGTCGTGCTATGATTATAATATAAGTATTGCACCTCAATCACCATTATCTTTTCATTAGCTTTACCCACTGTTAACTTTAATCTAAGAGTTAAACATCAAATATTTATTTATTCACCATTTAGTACATAGTGACACTTTAGATGTTTTTAGTAGTGAAAGAATTTATTACTAATTTTCAAAACAATTGTACAATGGAAAACAAAGGAGAAATTATCATTTACCAAACCCAGGATGGTAAAACATTAATTGATGTTCGACTTGAAGAAGATACTATCTGGCTAACTCAGGTGCAGATTGTAGAGCTATTTCAATCAAGTAAAGCGAATATCAGCGAACATATTAAAAATATTTATTCGTCAGGAGAATTAGGAGAAGGGGCAACTGTTCGGAATTTCCGAACAGTTCAAAAAGAAGGCAATAGATTGATTAATAGAGATATAGCACATTATAACCTGGATATGGTTATTTCAATTGGGTACAGGGTAAATTCACTCCGGGGAACTCAATTCAGAATTTGGGCAAATTCAGTACTGAAAGAATATTTGACCCGTGGTTATGCTGTAGATAGAAAGAAGTTGCAGGAACAATCCCAACAATTAGAAGACCTAAAACAGACCGTTAAACTGTTAGGCAACGTGATCGGTAACCATGAATTAAGTTCCGACGAAGCTACAGGCCTGCTAAAAGTGGTCACTGATTATACCTATGCGCTCGACGTACTGGATCAATATGACCATCAGGTGCTCGAAATTCATGATACCACTAAAGAAGAATTATTCCAAATTACCTACGAAGAAGCCATGAAGGCAATACAAGGCCTGCGCGATAAATTTGGCGGCAGTTCGCTTTTCGGTAACGAAAAGGATGAATCATTTCAGGGTTCATTGGCTGCAATTTATCAAACATTCGATGGACAGTTTGTATATCCAAGCGTCGAAGAAAAAGCAGCCAACCTGCTATACTTTGTAGTAAAGAACCATTCCTTTTCAGATGGTAATAAACGAATTGCAGCTTTTCTATTTGTATGGTTTCTTGAAAAGAACCATATCCTGTACCGGCCCGATGGTTCAAAACGGCTAGCCGACAATGCATTGGTTGCACTTACACTTATGATTGCAGAAAGCAAACCTGAAGAAAAAGACATGATGGTAAAAGTGGTAGTTAATCTGATAAACGGCAAAAATTAAATACAACACACAACGGCAAGACTCTTTTTATATCACATTCATCTCTCATAACCTTCGCTGTACTTCACATAACACACGCATTTAATACTCCCTGCATTAAAATAACATTAGAACCCGCTTAGAAGTTTATTAGAAGTTTAATGTTATTGCATTCATCATTCGTAAATACACATGATGATTGTTGTAAAAACAACCTTTATTAAATGCAACTACCTGCTGTAATTTCTCATCAATACAGGTAATACATAAACGCTTATCGATGGTACACCTGTTAACCAGTCGTTAATGACGGCGACAAAAACGCCATTTCATAAGCGAAGCGTAAAATAAATGAATAAAAGTTGGAAAATATTTTGATCATTGTATTCGTTACTATTAATTTTACGAACCTTACCATTTATGGTAAGTAAAACAACGATGGCTTTCCATATAATGGGAAGCTTTGTTATTTACTGCAGTGAAAGAGTATAGTGCGACCAGAAGCAAATAAGAAAACAAAACTAACGACAGTTCAGCAGATCTACCTGGTAAGTGCATCATTGAAATCGACAAGTGCTAACTGAAGTTTACAAGTTCATAATTTCAACCCTTTAATAAACTATTTTTGTAGCGAGATGATGAGGTTGCTTATAAGATTTATTTTTTCATTATGCTTTCTCTGCCTGGGAGGATATGCTTATACGCATCAATTCCGGGTTACTTACTCATCCAATAACATCTTTGAAGCATCAGCGCAAACCTACATCACTTCCCTGCAAAACGACAAGGTTGTAATTTCAAAAGATCACTCTTCCAATACAAGAAAGCTCAATGATAAAGTAAAGGCCGTCGAAATAGATGATGACGACGATCCTGTTTCTTTCAAAAAATATTCCGAAGCCGGTAATTACTGTATCGATTTCTTCTATCTTCCAAAACCGGTATATGTATACCGGAATAATAACAGTCGCCTGCCATTTTGCAATCATTTCTCAGGATCGTCCTGTGATAAATTTATCGTCAATCGTGTAATAAGGATCTGATGCTGCAGCGCTGCGAAGCGCAAGTCAATCTTGCCTAACCTTCCACCCATTTATTTTTTATTGCTTGCCTGATAGCATATGCTATCACGGTTAGGTATTTTTTTGCACTGTTAAAACAAATTTATCAGGCAACGCTGAATTAAGACCCCCTCATATATTATGAAAAGAATCGTCATGCTCATGAGCTTGTGTGCCTTGTTGTGCTATACAAGCTGTAAAACAGAAGAAAAAGAAAAGGAAGAACCCACCAAATTTATTGTTACCAGCCCCGTTAAAATGGATACCACGGTAACAAACAAATACGTGTGTCAGATACGCTCCATTCGCAACATTGAACTGCGCGCACAGGAAAAAGGTTACCTGCAGGGCATTTTTGTAGACGAAGGCCAGTATGTAAAACAAGGACAACTGTTGTTCAAGATCATGCCCAAAATTTACGAGGCCGAAATGCAGAAGGCCGACGCCGAAGCAAAAGCAGCCGAAATAGAAGTGCAGAACACTCAGGCGTTGGCCGACAAAAACGTCGTTTCCAAAAACGAGCTCGCCCTCGCCAATGCAAGATTTGAAAAGGCAAAAGCTGAACTCGCCCTTGCTAAAGTTCATCTCGCATTTACTGAAATAAGAGCCCCTTTTGATGGCTTTGTTGATCGTCTCCATTTAAAACTCGGGAGCCTTGTTGAAGAAGGCGACCTGCTTACCAGTCTTTCAGATAACAGCCACATGTGGGTTTACTTCAACGTGTCAGAGCCTGAGTACCTGAACTATGAAGAAAATAAAAACAAAGGCAAACAACTGAAGGTAAATCTGCTCATGGCCAATAACCAGGTGTTCAATCACACCGGTGTAGTTGAAACCATCGAAAGTGAGTTCAATAACGAAACCGGTAACATCGCCTTCAGGGCAAACTTCCCCAATCAGGAAGGATTATTACGCCATGGTGAAACCGGTAACATCCTCATGGAGCAGCCACTTAAAAATGCGGTTATCATTCCCCAGAAAGCTACGCTGGAAGTAATGGATAAAAAGTATGTGTATACAGTAGATAAAAATAATGTAGTAAAGCTCACACCTATTACCATTGGCGCCGAAATGCCCGACTTATACGTGATCAAGGAAGGTGTAACTGAAAATGATAAAATTCTTCTTGAAGGATTGCGTAAGGTTCAGAATAATGACAAGATCGCATTCGATTACGAAGAGCCGACTGCGGTTATCGATCGTTTAAAGTTGCCAACGGAGTAATGTAAAATCCAAAACAAAGCAAGAAGAAGATGTTTAATATATTCATGAAAAGGCCGGTATTCGCGATAGTGATATCACTTGTCATTGTCTTTATGGGGATACTGGCCATTGAAACCCTTCCTACATCACAGTTCCCTTCCATTGCGCCGCCGCGGGTAATTGTGAGTGTAGCATATCCCGGAGCCAGTGCCGATGTGCTGGTTAAATCCGTTCTCATTCCAATGGAAAAGGCCGTAAATGGTGTGCCTGGTATGAAGTACATGACTTCAGATGCAACCAGCGCCGGTGAGGCCAACATACAAGTCGTGTTCGATTTGGGTACCGACCCCAATGTGGCAGTAGTAAACGTTAAAAACCGTATCGAACAGGTAACAAACAGGTTACCCGAACTGGTACAACGGGAAGGTCTCATCGTTAACATCCTTCAGCCAAACATGCTTATGTATGTTAACGTGTACAGTAAAGACCCCAAAGCAGATGAAAACTTCCTGTACAACTTTTCCAACGTTAACATTTTACGCGAGCTCAGCCGTGTAAAAGGTATAGGTAATGCGCAGATCCTTGGTAGCCGTCAATACGCTATGCGTATATGGCTCAAGCCCGACAGAATGCGCGCCTATAATATTTCAACAGACGAAGTAATGGAAGCGCTCGCCAGCCAGAGCGTGATCGGTTCGCCCGGTAGAATTGGTAGAAGTGATGGTAAACGTTCAGAAGCGCTCGAATATGTGTTAACCTATCAGGGCCGGTATAATATGCCCGAGCAATATCAGGATGTCATCATCCGCGCCAACCCCAATGGCGAAATATTGCACCTGAAAGATGTGGCAGATGTTGAGCTGGGAAGTGAGTTCTACGATATCTATTCCAACCTCAACAAACACCCATCAGCAGCTATCGTATTAAAACAAACCTACGGTAGTAATGCGAGCGAGGTAATTAAAAATATCAAAGCGAAGCTTGAGGAAATTAAAGCCAATTCTTTTCCTCCCGGAATGGATTATGAAATCAGCTACGACGTGTCGAACTTTTTGGATGCTTCTATCGAAAAGGTATTGCATACATTGGGTGAAGCCTTCGTGCTCGTGGCTATTGTGGTATTCCTCTTTTTGGGTGACTGGCGATCAACGCTTATCCCAACATTGGCTGTGCCTGTGTCGCTGGTAGGTTCGTTTTTCTTTATGCAGTTATTCGGACTAACCATCAACCTCATCACTTTATTCGCTCTCGTACTCGCCATCGGTATCGTGGTAGATAACGCCATTGTGGTAATTGAAGCCGTGCATGCTAAAATGGAAGAAACCCATTTTTCGCCCTACAAGGCTACCAAAATAGTATTGCATGAAATTAGTGGCGCCATTATCGCCATCACGTTCGTAATGGCTGCGGTGTTTATACCGGTAGCGTTCATGTCGGGCCCTGTAGGTATCTTCTACCGGCAGTTCTCTATTACCATGGCTACCGCCATCGTACTATCAGGTATAGTTGCACTCACGCTTACGCCGGTGCTTTGCGCCATGTTATTAAAAAATACACATGGAAAGCCACGCAGGAAAACGCCTATCAATATGTTCCTCGACAGCTTCAACAGAGGCTTCGAAAAACTAACGGGTAAGTATAGTAAGTTCATGGAAAAGATAGTGACACGCAGATTTGTCACTTTCGGAATGTTAATAGCTTTCGGTCTCGGCATATTTGGAATAAGCCAGAAACTTCCTTCTGGCTTCATTCCAAGTGAAGACCAGGGTATGATCTATGCCATCATTCAAACGCCTCCGGGTTCTACGCTCGAAAGGACCAACGACCTTGCTAAAAGGGTACAGGATACTGCCGAAACGGTAGAAGGTATCCAGTCGGTGTCGGCACTCGCAGGTTATGAGGTATTGACTGAAGGCCGCGGTTCCAACGCCGGTACCTGTTTGATCAACCTCAAAAACTGGTCAGAGCGTAAACACAACGTTAATGAGATCATCAAGGAACTGGAAGAAAAATGTAAAGACATCCCCGGTGCAACCATAGAATTCTTTGGGCCACCAGCTGTGCCTGGTTATGGTGCTGCCGGCGGTTTCGCATTGCGTCTTCTCGATAAAACCAATAGCGACGACTATAAGGAAATGGAGAAGGTCAATGATGATTTTATGGCCGCACTCAGAAAACGTAAAGAGTTAACCGGTTTATTCACCTTCTACAGCGCCAACTATCCGCAATATGAACTGCAGATAGATAATGCTGCAGCTATGCAAAAAGGTGTATCTATCGGTAAAGCCATGGACAATTTGTCGATCCTCATAGGTAGTACTTACGAATTAGGTTTCATCAGGTTTGGCAACTTCTTAAAAGTATATGTACAGGCTTCGCCTGAATACAGAGCATTGCCAGAAGACCTGTTGAAGCTCTACGTAAAAAATAACCGCGATGAAATGGTGCCTTATTCAGCCTTCATGTCAATTAAAAAATCGCATGGTCTGAATGAGATCACCCGGTACAACATGTATAACTCATCAGCCATTCGGGGTGAACCCGCTGCAGGATACAGTAGTGGTGAGGCTATTAAAGTTATAGAGGAAGTAGCCGCTAAAACATTACCACGTGGTTATGGTATCGACTGGGAAGGTCTTTCAAAAGATGAATCGGGCCGGGGAAATGAAGCCATCTATATCTTCCTTATTGTGTTGTTGTTTGTGTACCTGATTCTGGCTGCGCAGTATGAAAGCTTTATACTGCCACTCGCGGTAATCCTTTCCCTGCCTGCCGGGGTATTTGGATCATTCGCACTGGTTAAGATGATGGGGCTGGCAAATGATATCTATGCTCAGGTGGGATTGATCATGCTCATAGGTTTGCTCGGTAAGAACGCCGTGTTGATCGTGGAATTTGCCGCTCAGAAGCACAAAGCTGGTATGTCAGTTTTCAAAGCTTCCATGGAAGGCGCCAGAACACGTTTCCGTCCGATCTTAATGACTTCACTTGCCTTTATTGCCGGTCTGGTCCCACTCGTTGTTGCAACTGGTCCGGGCGCTATTGGTAACCGTACCATCGGTTCTGCCTCACTGGGAGGTATGCTCATCGGAACGGTCTTCGGCGTAATCATCATTCCGGGATTGTATTACACCTTCGGCAAAATTGCAGCAAGGCGTAAGTTCATTAAAGACGAAGATGAAAATCCTTTAACAGAAGAAATTGATCATAATGTTTCGAAATAACATCTATAAGTTTTTAGGCATAACCTGTATTTCTCTGGCTTATGCGGCTTGTAAACTTCCTGTACTCGTTGAAAAAGCTGAAAATAAAACGGTGCCTGCGAATTATAACAATTCGCAGGACACTGTTAACTCAGGAGCCATGAAGTGGCGGCAATATTTTACTGATCCTAATCTGATTGCCCTCATCGATACAGCGCTTCAACGCAATCAGGAGTTGAACATCACCCTGCAGGAAATTGAAATAGCCCACAACGAAATCCAGGCCCGCAAAGGGGA
>Ga0105239_10011071_pt1 | contig 10068 bp, 10 predicted proteins | sample KBSC44metaG_FD_92761 | JGI IMG/M metagenome (GOLD analysis project Ga0105239, IMG submission 92761) | Corn rhizosphere microbial communities from Kellogg Biological Station, Michigan, USA - KBS C4-4 metaG | ecosystem: Host-associated > Plants > Roots > Rhizosphere > Soil | place: Michigan, USA...
CCCGAACCGCGCGACGCCCGCATCCAAGGCTTGGCCTGCGCGACGCCCCAATAAGTCAGGTTCAGATCCAGATCGATGCTGCCCGTAATCCAGGTATCGCCGCCTGCTCGGAACAGATCCGATAGCTTGCCCCAGGAGTCGCCGCCGGGATCAGCGCTCTTGGCGATGGTGTAAAACTTCCAGAGCAGTTTGCCGGTTTGTGCATCGTAGGCGCTGATGAAGCATTTCTCCTCGCGATACTGGTCGCACAAACCGCCGCCCAGACCCTGGATGATTTTGCCCTTCGCGATAATCGGTCCGCTGCTGGTGCTGTAGGTGCCATCTGTACGATCTCCGATCGTGGTCATCCACACGTTCTTGCCGGTGCGCGCATCCAGCGCATAAATCTGCGCCGAGCCTGTTGTCACGTAGACTTTGTCATCGTAAATCGCCAGGCCGCGCTGCGAATTGCCCGTGGCCGTCTCGCCGATGCGATTCTCCCAAATCAATTCACCAGTCTTGGCATCCAGAGCCTGCACGATGTTGCCTGGATTGTTGATGAACATGGTCCCGTTGTGGACCACGGGAGCGGGCTGATTGGTTCCCTCATTCATCGCCCAGGTCCAGACCAGTCGCAGATCCTGCACGTTATTTGCCGTGACCTGGTTCAGCGTGCTGTAGTTGTTGGCGTGATAGTCGTGCCGGATCATCAGCCAGTCGGCCGGATCCGGGTTGCGCATCATCGCGTCGGTCACCGGCGTGTAGTTCTTCACAGTTCCCGGGATCAGCAAACCTCGCGGAGCGGGCGGGGCGGCAGCGCCTCGGCCGCCGGCAGCGGGTGCAGCTTTTCCTTGCTTGCCCTGCTTCCCTTGTCCGCCTTGGGCTCCTTGTACTTGGGCAACTACTTGACCCGTGACGCTGCGAATCGCCACCGTGGAATTCCCGGCCAGCGCCTGATTCCCGGCGCGCGCTCCGTTGGATTGCAGAATGAACGCGGCGATATTCAAGTAATTCTGCTCGCCCAACCCGCCCGGATTATTCGGCGGCATCGCGCCCTCCATGAATCCGACCAGATCGCCCACAGTGCGATTTCCCCAGCTGCCAGTAAATGGCAGGCCAGATAACGGCAGCGCATTGCCGATTCCCGACAGGTCCGCTGCATGGCAGCCAGCGCAGTTGGTTTGATACGCGGTACGGCCAGCGTCAGCCTGTTGAGCCGTAAAAGGCCCGGCGGCTTGTTGGCCGAAGAGCTGTAAAACGCCATAGAGAGCAGCGAACAGTGATACCAGAATGAGAGTTTTCTTCATGAGAGGAGTCTCCTAGCGCTGAAGCCAGCCCCACAGCGTGCCGTCCGTGGGTCGTTCCGTGTAGATTTGGACGTAAATTCCGCCCTTTTTCAGATTCTGCAGTTGTTGCGGATTCAGGTCGGCGGATCCGGTAACGGTTCCGCTCATCGCTTTTGAAATCGTGAGGTCTGCGAATGCCGGTCCGCGGACGCCGGCCACGATACCGTTGTGCAGCTTGGCCGAGACGGCGTTGGTCTTCAGGCCGTCGAAGGTTCCGTTCACCGTGAGCTTCGTTCCGGAGAGCACCGCGGTCACCGAGCCGGTTCCAGCCAGATCGGGACGCGTTTTCGCGTCTGCTGGAAGCGCGGAAAGCCGCGTCTTATATGTGTCGCCACTTTGCGCGGCGCTGGGAATCCCATACCACCCGAGTCCTGCTCCCAGAATCAGTGCCGCAACGAATCTCATGGTAAACCTCCCTGGCCGGGGCTCAGAATATCACAATTCTTCCCTGCTAGCTTACCAACCTAACACGCGCATGCGGTCTTGAATGATGGCGCTATACTGACTCATCCGTTCGGGTTTGCGGCGCCGCGGCGAAGGTAGAATCGCCGCCAGCCTAGCCGATTGCTCCCGGTTCAGCATCGCCGCGGAGGTGTGGTAATGATACTCGGCGGCGGCCTCGATCCCGAATACACCCGGGCCCCATTCGATCACGTTCAGATACAGCTCGAGTACGCGGTTGCGGCCCAGAATCAAGGTCGCCATGGGCGCCAGGGTGAATTCGAAAGCTTTCCTGAAGGGGTTGGCGTGCGTGGTAAAGAACAGGTTCTTGACCAGTTGCTGCGTGATGGTGGACGCGCCTCGCGTCACTTCTCCGGCATCGGCGCTGTCCTCGATCACTTGGCGCACCTGTCCCCAATCGATTCCATAATTCCGGTAGAAGTTGCCGTCTTCCGCCGCGATCACCGCATGCTGGAGCTGGGGCGAAATGCGGCGCAAGGGTACGAACGTTTGGCGTTTCTTGTACGGGTCGCGGGTGAAGAACGACTCAACTCGCCGCTGGATCTGTACCCCAGTCGTGAATGGGTTGATAAATCGCAGCCCTAGTAACGCGATGCCCCACAGCAGGTGCAGGCCGACAAAGAACAGCAGGATGGCGAGGACCCACCGCTTCCACCGGAAGCCTAGCTTCGATTTTCGTGCCAATGAAATCAGTATGACCGCTCCATCACTGTCGCGGCTCAGTAGCGTGTTTCCGAGCGGTTGTTCACGATAGACTGATTTAGGAATGAATCTGAAAAACGCAGTAGCGCTGGTTACCGGAGGAAGCTCGGGCATCGGTTACGGCATCGCCAAGAGCCTGATCGATAGTGGGGCAAAGGCGGCCATTACGGGACGCGATAAAAAGAAGCTGGATGAAGCCGCCCAAGCTCTTGGCGCGCATGCCATTCATGCTGACGTCTCCAAGGAAGCCGACGCTATCCGCACGATGCGCGAGGTTCTCGAAAAATTCGGCGATCTCGACATCCTGGTTAATAACGCCGGCCTCGGTTCCTTCAAGAAGCTGGTGGATTTCGACTTGGCCAGTTTTGAGCGCACCTTTGCCACCAACGTTACCGGAGCGATGCTGATGGCGCGCGAGGCCGCCAAGCATTTCATAACGCGCAATCGCGGAAACATCGTGAACATCGGATCCACGGCGTCGCATCGAGGCGCGCCCAACGGGACGGCCTACTATGCCAGCAAGTTCGCGCTGCGTGGGATGACCGAATGCTGGCGTCAGGAACTGCGCAAGAACAACATCCGCGTGTTTCTGGTGAACCCCAGTGAAGTGATCACCAGTTTCGGCGCAGCCGCCGGATTCGAGCAGAAGAGCAATCCCACTAAGCTGCTGCCGGTAGATATCGCGCACGCCGTGAAATCCGTGCTCGAAATGGAAGACCGCGGATTCGTGACCGAGATGACCGTCTTCGCCACCAATCCGACCGATTAGTTTGTAACCCTCGCTGCGTTCGCCGGTATTACCCAGCGGAGGGTGTGATGAAACTTGTATTCACCTTATTAATCCTCGCGGTAGGAGCGCACGCTCAGCTACGGGACAATCGAACTCCCCAGATGACCTGCGATAGCGGCAACAATGACCGCGATCGCCAGCGTTTCTGTGAAGTTCGGGAGCAAACGATCCCAGGTGTCAGCCGGCTGACCATCGATCCAGGCAAAAATGGGGGAGTTACCGTCAAAGGGTGGCTTCGAAACGACGTCTCGATCCGCAGCCGAGTCGAGACCTGGGCAAACTCCGTGGGTGAAGCAACTGCGCTGGCTGGGTTGGTTCGCGTGGATACCTCCGCCGGCCAGATAAAAGCTTCAGGGCCCGATTCGCAGCGTGATTCCTGGTGGTCGGTCAGCTACGAAATCTTCGTCCCCCAATCGACCGATCTAAGCACGATGAGCTTCAACGGCGGAATCAATCTTTCCGACATCCGGGGACGAATCGAGTTTGACGCCAAGAATGGCGGCGTACGGCTGACGCGTGTCGCAGGCAACGTTGCCGGCCAAACGTCCAATGGCGGGATCCAAGTCGAACTGACGGGGAGAACCTGGGAGGGCGGTCAGCTCGAAGCGCGCACTACCAACGGAGGGGTGACCATCGCCATGCCTGAGAACTATTCGGCGCACATTCAGACCGAGACGGTCAACGGCGCGATTGATTCGGATTTCCCGATTTCAGTCACCGTGCAGGGCCGGATCCGTCCACGTAACCTGGACTTTAACGTCGGTTCGGGCGGACCTCTGATTCACGTGAGTACCACCAACGGAGGCGTGAAACTGCGGCGGATCTGAGAAACTGGGAGGGTGCGTGTAGAAATCACCAAGCGCTCCGATGGCGCCGGCGTCCTGCGCTGCATACGTGATGACGGCTCGGTCACGTGGCAGAAGCAGACCAATCGCCATGCCGCGTACTTTGCGCTTCACGACTTGACCCATTTCGCCGTGGAGACCACGCTCGGGCTTCGCCGCGGGTTTTTCGGACTGATCGCCGAGGGGTGGGATATCGAAGACACCACAGGCAAAGGCGCTCGTGGGCCTCTACCGCCGGAAGCGGGCGAGGTCGAGATGATCGTCGGGCTGTTCTCTGCCGAGCGAGCAGCCGGCGTCATCTGGACCGTTGACGAGTTTCACGAGTCCGCAGCCATGACAGGTGCGCGTATGCTGTCCTTCGATGAGATCGTGTGCGTCAAGAAGAAGCGTAGCGAACTGTTCCAGCAATGGTCCGCTGTTGAGCCAGGAGCAACGCTCGAACTCCAGTTTGAAGCCGCTCTTACGGGGCGTGCGCCGGGACAAGGCTGACGGTTTCGGTTTTCAGCAGTTTGACTCGCTTGAAAAAATACGCCGGATAGGTTTGCGTTACCGCAGGCCTATTATTCGCCGCCGATCCGCGCTCCTCATTGCGATAGACGTACGGCGTCACACTCACCAGTTCCCAACCCTGCGTCGCCATACTCTGGAGCTCCTGCTGGGATACCTGCTCATACATCGCCGGCGATGTCTCGCGCGGAAACACGGAACGCACTTCATATTGGGCGTAGACCGCAGCGGGCGCCTTGCCCTGTTGGGCCCATACGATCGCCACGGCGGCCATAAGAACCATGAGGCCGAGAACCATAATTCTCTTCATACAGACCATTGACGCGCAAATCGGGCAAGCGTGCAATCCGTGGGATAATGGCGAATTCCATCATGGCTACCAGCATGCTTTCACGAGTAGATCCGAACACCTCGCCCTACGACCGCGAGCGCCTGGAAGACGTCGGGTTCATGACCTGCATGACCCTGGTGCTGCTCGGCAACTATTCTCAAACGGGGCACTTTGGCGGACCACTCGCATACACGCCCTACAATGTGGCGATCCACCTCGTCGGAGCGGAGCTGGGCGGGCTGCGCTACGATTATCGCCGCCCCAAGCATCCCTATTGCGACAAGTTCATGCTCGCCGGCGGGCATTGCATTCCCACGTGCTACGCGCTGTGGATGATCATGGGCCAGGCTCTCGAACGCAGGTTCCAAGCAACCGGCCACAAGCGCTACTTCGCCGATCCGCATGTCGCAATTCTGCCGATTGATGCACTCGGGTTCCGTCGCGGCGCTGGTGCGATGAAGACTCTGCTCCAGGACAACGGCCTCGCCGATCACCCGCTGTTCGCGCAAGCCAAAGTTCGCGGAATTAAGGCGCTGGCAGGACACGCCGAAACGACCGACGTTACCAATGACGTGAACGGCGGGCCGTCCGGTATCGGCGTCGCTACGGCCGCCGGAAAGGCTGCGTTCTGGGATGTGGTGGGCGCTTCTGTGAACGCCCCGAAAGTGATCGCGTTCGAAGGCGAGTTCGCCATGACCGAAGGCCATGCCCAGGAGCTCAAGACTCAGGCTTTGGCGTTGAAAGTCGGCAAACGCCTTCGCGTGATGATCTCTGATAACAACGCCGGCATCGATGATTCGCTCATCGGGGGCGTGGTCGATTCCAAGTACGAAGCGTATGACCTGATCGATCAGTGGACTTCCTACGGCTGGAACGTTTTCGCAACCGATGGCGGTAACGACTACGACCAGGTGATCGCCGCGCTCAACACCATGGAGCACTGGGATGGAAAAGATCGCCGCCCCATGGCGATGATCGGCAAGACCGCCAAGGGTTACTGGCCCGCGGCCATGAACGGCCAAATCCCCGAGGCGGGGCAGCAGCTTTTGGGCTTCCCCAGCCATCCCTACGCGTTCAAGATGAATTCCGAGTACTTCGTCTCGCTGGCCCAGACCTTCGAAAAACGCTACGGCGTGGAATTCCAGGGCATTCGCGATGGCGCCGCCAAGGACACGCGCGAGAGGCTGATTCAGTACAAGACCAATATCGACATCGCGATGTCGGTACTCGACAAGAATGGGTTGGGAGACTGGCTGGCAGACCAGTTGGTCGAAATCGGCGACACGCTCAAGGACGATGTCCCGCTGCGGATCGAAACCAAACAGGATCCGTTTCTCGACGAGCGCCTGCGAGTCAAGAATCTTCCGGTCGAGCCGCAGAAGTTGACGGTGAAGAACGCGGTCTCCGGTCAAGAGAAGCAAGTAGGGATCTCGCTATTTCGCAAGCCGGGCGAAGTGGCCGGCACTCGCCGCTGCATTTCCGAAATCGTCAAGTGGATGAACTATGTCACTGAGAACCGTTTCCTGACGATCGCGGCGGACCTTTCGGAATCCATCAACCTGGAGCACGGCGGCTTCTGGGGCCATTACGATCCTGAGACCAACCCGCTGGGAACGCGTTTAAAAGCCGCGATCCAGGAAGCTGGGAACGCTTCTACTGCCATCGGCCTCGTTGGACAGAATGCGTCTCTTGATCCTGAGAAGTTCGCGGGAGTGTGGGCCATCAGCGGCACCTATGGAGCCTTCACGCCTCTGATGTACACGCCCGCGCGCGTCTGGAGCCAGCAGAATCAGGACAGCAAGTTCCGCATGGGCGTGCTCCATATTCTGGTGGCGCACTCGGGTCCTGAAACCGCAGCCGACGGGCGTACCCACTTCGGAATCTTCGCGCCGCAGGTGTGGAAGTTGTTCCCGCGCGGCCAGACCATTCACCTGAATTTCTGGGATTACAACGACGTGGCGCCTGCGTATTTCGCTGCTGCGGAGATTGCCGCGCGCGAAGCCAAAGTCGGAATCATCACGCTCGAAGTGGCGCGTCCCGATTTTCCAGTGGCCGATCGCAGCAAATTCGCCGACACCGATCTGCTGGCCGCCGCCAAGGGTTTTTACGTGATTCGCGATTTCACGCCGGGCAAGCCCCGCCACGGCTACGTGGTCACGCAAGGATCGAGTTCCACCGTGAACCTGGTGAGCACGCTGCCGAAGCTGGAGGAAGCCGGGATCAACGTGAAAGTGGTCGCGGCCATCAGCGAAGAGTTGTTCGATCGCCAACCTGAGTCATATCGGAAAGGTGTTCTGCCCCCGGAAGCCTACACCGACCTGATGGTGGTCAGCACCGGTACGCGTCGAGTCTGGCCGCTCCGCAACGTGGGCCCGCTCACCGATGAATACTCGCTCACATCCGACTGGGACAACCAGTGGCTGACCGGAGGCCTGGAAGCGGAGGTGATCGCCGAAGCCCATCTCGATCCCAAGTCGATCTTTGCCGGCATCCAGCGGTTCGCTAAAGATCGCGACCAACGCATTAAGCGCCAAAGAGATTTGTTAGCCGATTAACGCTTCTGCCGTCATCGCCAAATTGCCGGCAGCGTCTTTCGCCCACAACTGGACTGAGCCGCCTTCCGGCTTTCCGCAAACCATAAACGGTCCTGTATCGAACAGCGGACTTACCGCCCGAAAGCTGAATCGTGTCACCTTTGCACCCGGTTCATTTCGCCGGAGTAAATCCATCAGCAGCGTAGCGATCAGCGGACCGTGCACAACCAGCCCCGGATATCCTTCGACCTCGATCGCATAGCGGCGATCGTAGTGGATCCGATGCCCGTTAAACGTGAGCGCGGAGTAGCGAAACAGCAGCACATCATCGGGCACGATCGTCCGCTCCCAGGCGGCATTCGCCGACGCGGGCTGCACCGGAGCCGCGGGTCCGTGATCGCGATACACAATGTCGTGCTCCTCGGTGAAGGCCAACCCTTCCGCATTGGAGATCTCGTGCCGAACCAGGATGAACACCAGCGGCCCGCTTCGCCCCGACTTTTCTTTGATGTCGACGATACGCGTTTCCCGTTTGATTTGATCGCCCACTCGAAGCGCACGATGAAACTCGAAGCGGCCTCCTGCCCACATGCGACGCGGCAAGGAGATCGGCGGTAGAAATCCGCCGCGCCGCCCGTGACCATCCGGACCCAGCTCCGATTGCCGATGCCGATCCAGGAAATATAGCCAGTGCCATAACGGCGGCAGCACGTCTCCCGTCCGCGGTTGCGGATCCTCGCGATCCAGCGTCGCCGACAATCCAGCGATGGGTCCAGCGGTCACCGTATCCGACCGCGTCTCCGTTTTTCCAATCCAATCCGACACGCTCATGCTAGACTGACCGGGACCGCAATGAGTCCATACGCTCCAGGATGGCGCATGTGGGTAGCTCCCACCACGATGATGCTGTGTACCCTGCTAGGGTACATCGACCGGCAGGTTCTGGCCGCATTGTCGCCCACCATTCTGGCCGATACTGGCATGACCGCCGGCGACTATGGATGGGCGGTTTCGGCATTTTCGATCACCTACATGGTCATGAACCCCGTGTTCGGGTCGTTCCTGGATCACATCGGTCTGCGGCGCGGCATGGCGATTGCCGTGATCATCTGGACGGTCGCCAGCGTGTCGCACGCCGGGTTGAACGGCCTGATCGGCTTTGCGCTGGCCCGCGCTCTGCTGGGCTTCGGTGAAGGCGCGGCGTTTCCGGGCGCTCTCCGCACGGCTGCCGAAGCACTGCCGGTTAACAAGCAATCGCGCGGCATGGCTCTCGGCTATAGCGGCGCTTCGCTGGGAGCGCTGATCACACCGCCCATCATCATTCCCATCGCCGCACTTTACGGTTGGAGGAAAGCGTTCCTGCTCACCGGGATCCTGGGTGTTTTGTGGCTGATTCTGTGGTGGCGCGTGGCCCGGCCGCCCTTTTTGCCGGCTCAGAACTCCGACGAGCGAGCCCGTCGGCCCCTTAAGATCCAATGGCCCGATCTGCGCGAGCGCCGGCTGTGGATCATAGTTTCGAGCTTCGGATTAGGCGGCTTGGCGCTGGGCGTCGCGGCATACTTGAGCCCGCTGTATCTGAATCGCGCGCTGGGTGTCTCCCAAGCGCAACTGGCCAAAATATTGTGGATCCCGATGGTCGGGTGGGAAATCGGATACTTCTTCTGGGGCTGGGTCGCCGATCGATTCGCAGCCAATGACGAGCGCCCGGTTCGGATTTTCGTCCTGCTGACGATTCTCTCCCTGCCCACCGCCTTCATGACGCTGACCAGCTCCTGGGTCGTGGCGATCGCCCTGTTCACCTGGTCGACGTTCATCGCTGACGGCTTCGTCGTCATGTCTCTGCGCGTCGGCTCGCGAATCTTTCCCGCGGACCGCATTGGGATGGTGGCAGGAATCGGATCGGGATCGTGGGGGGCCGTTCAGGCGGTGATCCAGCCGGTCTACGGAGCCTGGTTTGATCGCCACTGGTATGCCGCGACGTTCATCTCCATGAGCCTGCTGCCGGTGGTCGGAACGCTGTTGTGGCTGTGGCTCAGCCGGCCCCGGGCAGCAGTCCAAACATCCAAATTAGTGCGCTCTACGTAAGGTATATTGAACAGCGCAGTTTACATCTCAAAAGAACAGGAGATCCACGTCGATGCTAGGTGAACAAATCGGTTCAGGACAAGGAAAGCGAACATCCCGGCGGGTGGTTGCCGTCGAGCCGGTGTTCAAGGTGGAAGTATCGTTCGAAGAAATGGACAAGATGTTGGGCATTGAGGGCATGAACATCGGGACGTACACGTCTTCACCGCGGCCGGACGGAACATTGGCTGGCGAAGGGCAGGGCGTGTTTGCCACGCTCGACGGCCAAACCGCAACCTGGAAGGGCATCGGAACCGGGCAACTCAAACCCGGCGGCGCGGTGAGCTACCGCGGATGCCTGACCTACAGCACTACCGCACCTAAGTTAGCGCGTCTGAACTTGATTGCGGGCGTCTTCGAGTTCGAAGTGGATGCGACCGGCAACACGCAGACCAAAGTGTGGGAGTGGAAGTAGCTATTTTCTGCGCTGATACATCTTTAACTGTTC
>Ga0105239_10011072_pt1 | contig 10068 bp, 3 predicted proteins | sample KBSC44metaG_FD_92761 | JGI IMG/M metagenome (GOLD analysis project Ga0105239, IMG submission 92761) | Corn rhizosphere microbial communities from Kellogg Biological Station, Michigan, USA - KBS C4-4 metaG | ecosystem: Host-associated > Plants > Roots > Rhizosphere > Soil | place: Michigan, USA...
CCGGTGGCTGCTCCCGCAGCTTCCGAAAAATGGAAATGGTGGGTCTTGGGGTCGCTAGCCGCTCTGCTGCTCCTCTTCCTGGTCTATAAGTGGAGCTTATCCTGGCGGGCAGACCAGTTGGAGTCGTTCATGGCGAGTCCCGAGAGTACAAACGCAGCGACCATCTTATGATCCGCAGACTCCTGTTCATCCTGTTCCTGTACATCCTGCTGGTCTGGCTGATCGTTTTCTACTTCTATCACTCCGATACCAGCGAAATGTTGGATAAAGGGCTGCTCTGGACCGCCGGCGGGGTGGCCGCACTGCTAGTGTGGCTGGTTGTCGAGTGGGTCCTCGGGTGGTGGCGCGTGCGACGCGCGCAGCGGCCCGCTACTCCGGTTGCGCGCACGGCGGCTCCGGCGCCGACTCACGAAGATGACACAACGCTCCTGAATTTGCTACGGGAAGCTGACCAGCGGCTGGCACAGGCGCCCGATGCGCCAGCGGCTAAGGCTTTGGATCTGCCGCTGTATTTGATCCTGGGACCGGAGAGCGTCGGCAAGACCGCGGTAGTATCTAACGGCGGGATCGAACCCACGCTGCTTGCGGGTCAAGCCGCGGGCGGCGCAGGCGGGGTCAATCCCACTCGGGTCGCAAATCTCTGGCTGGCACAGAAATCGCTCTTTCTTGAGGTGAGCGGCCGCGTCTTTGCAAGCGACCCCAGCCGCTTCGCGGAATTCCTTAGCCGTTTGCAGCCGGCATCAAGCCAACCAAAATGGAAGTCCTTTTGGAAACCGGCACAATCCACGATTCCCTTACGGGCAGTTTTGTTGTTTTTCGATTCGCGGGAGTTTTCGGGAACTCCGGAGTTATCCAAACTGGATCGCGCGGCCCAGCAGGTACGGGAACGCCTGTCATCAGTTGCCAGTGTTCTCGGGGCCGAGTTCCCAGTCTACGTCGTCTTCACCAAACTCGATGCCCTACCCTTTTTCGGGGACTTTTTCGCCCGTCTGCCGGACGGCGAAATCGGGCAGGTACTCGGCGTTTTGGCGCCCGAAAACCCGCAGGGCGGAACCGAGGATCGGGTGTGGGCCGAAGCTGCCACCAAACGCCTGAACGCCTGCTTCAACTCTCTGTTCTTGCGGCTTAGCGATCGGCGGCTGATTGCCCTGGCGCAAGAGTTAGACGCCAGCCGCAAGCCCTCCGTTTACGAATTTCCGCGAGAATTCAAGCGAATCCGTACACCCCTGGTCCAGTTCCTGGTGGACGTATTCAAACCCGATCCATTAAAGGCCGGTCCGCGACTGCGCGGGTTTTTCTTTACGGGCACCCGGAAAGCGGAACGAGCCGGCGCCGCTATCGACCTGGGGGCGACTACCAGCTTTCAGCCCCTGAGCGGCGCGCCTGGAGCTACCCAGATCTTCCGGCCGGACGTGACCTCCATGTTCTCCAAGGTCCCGGCAAAATCCGGCTCCGTCTCTTTGATCGACCGCTGGATGTTCGTGACGGATTTCTTTCTTAAAGTGCTCGCCCAGGATCGTCCCCGCGTGCGACACGTGGCGGCGCGATCGCGGCTCGAGCCCTATCGTCAAGTCGCCATCGGAGTCGCGGCAGCCTTGGTCCTGTTCTTTACCTTCGTGTGGACGCTCTCCTGGATCGGAAACTGGCGCCTCGTGTCTTCGGTAAGAACTTCGGTCGAAAACGCGCAGCGCGGCGGCGCGGCTTTGAGCCTTGGCAATTTGCAATCGCTCGATCAACTGCGGGGACAACTGGAAGCCTTGGAAAAGGACAATTCCTGGAGCCTGCATTGGGGCTTGTACACCGGCGACACTCTGTACGCCAACGCACAAAAGGCCTATTTTGACCGGCTGAAAGGACTAAGCCTGGACCGGCTTAACCTAACGCTGGCGTCGAAGTTAGTGCAGGCCGGCAAGAGCAATCCGTCGGAGGGCACGACGCCCACTTATGACCGTTTAAAAACTCATCGCACGATCACGGCCCTGGGCTGCGCTGTGGACCAACCCCTGGTTTCGCGCGTTCTGAAGGACACGATCACGGACGCCCATCCCGGCTTGGACGACGAGCAAATCGTGCTTCTGCGCGCGCAATTGGATTACTACGCGTCGCATTTGGGCAAGAAAGACGAGCTCACGGTATCGCTTCCCGAAGATCCCATGGCGGAAGCGAACGCCCGCGCGTTTCTGCGCCAGGCCGGCGGAGTGGAGCAACAGGTTCGCGCCCTGATCAGCGATGTGAATCAGCAGGTCAAACCGCTTTCCGTCGCGGACTTTGCTGATGACTATAAGTCAGTTCTAACGGGGCCAGCTGAATTCCCAGGGGCCTTTACAAAGCCGGGGCAAGCACTGTTCGAAGGCCGCGTGGATAAGGGGAATTTCGGAACCGGCGGCGAGCAGTGCGTCATGGGGGATTCGCCCGGATTGGCGCAGCAGGCGGCCGACCTGCAGGTGAAGGATCGAATCCGGTCGCGTTACTACAGACAGTATGCCGATGCCTGGAGGGATTTTATCGCCGCCTTTAACGTCATCCGCTATTCCGGATCGGATGACGCGGCTCGACGGCTCGGCATCCTGGGCGGGCCCCGATCGCCGCTGTTGGGAATCGTCAGGATGGCGGCCATCAATACCAGTTTTCCACCACCCAAGCCGGGCGAGCCGAGCATGTGGGACAAGGCTGCCCAGACCGTTGGTCTGGGTGGTTTGGTCCAGGCCAAAGCCAAGGGCGAAAAGGCCGTGGCGCAGGTCCAGCAGCTCATTCCCGATAACACAGTCACGATGACCAGCGGGGATATCTTCCGCTTGTTCCAGCCGGTTCTGTTCACCACGCCACCTGAGCTTGACCGGCTGGTCAACGACAATGACATGGCCTATGTGACTGGGCTCAGAGGCCTGCAGCAAAGCCTGGAAGCATACGGCCGCGCAACACAAGCAGAGAAGGCCACCGTGATCCCGCAGGCGCAAGCAGCGCTCTCGCAGGCCAAGATGGCCCACGCCGCATTGGCCGACAAATTCACGGATGTAGGCAACGAAGGCTTGAGCCGGATCGTGTCGAACCTTCTGTACCAGCCAATTTCGTTGACCGCTCCGGTCATTCCGACCAACAACCTTACTCTTTCCGGCGGGAAGAAGAACGACGATCTCAAAAAGTTCTGCGCTGAAATGCGGCCCATTCTCTCGAAGTATCCGTTTAGTCCGCAGAGCCAGTTGGATTCCACGCTGAGCGATGTGGAAAGCGGATTCGCTCCGGGGAAGGGACGCGTCTCCAAATACATGCTGGCGTCGGGAGCGGACCTGGCGGTCCCCACACCCCAGGGCTGGGCCCAAAACCCGGCCTTGCAGGGAATGAAGGTATCGCCGGAACTGCTGGCGTTTCTCGACCGGTCTCAACAGCTTTCAAGAGCGCTCTTCAATGAAGCCGGAATGATCCAAACCAAGCTACGGTATGTTTTGCGGTCGCCCAAGCAGAGCATCGCATTCCGGCTCACGATTGACGGGAACGAGCCCTTGAAATCCACCGATGTGCTTCAAAAAACCTTCTACTGGCCAGCCGCTACAGGCGCCAGACCGGGCGCCGAAGGTTTGTTCGAGGGATCGCCCGGAGGTTTCGGACGGTATGACGGTTTGTGGGGAGTTTTCCACCTGTTTCAGAATGCCGATGACCGCCCCTACGGGACGAAGCGTGTGCAATGGAGCGAGATTCGGGGGCGCGGCATAGCTGTTCCGCAAAAGCTCGATCCGGCTCCGCAGGTCGAGTTCGTGGCTTTCCCCGGCGACGTGGATTTGTTTAACCCCAAGTTCTTCGAATCACTACAGTGCCCGACGCGGGCAGTTGTGGTGAATTAGCATACGCTGACTCCGCCCGGGGGGAGGGATCTCTGATCAGTGCGTCGGATCGCGCTGTCTGGAAAGCGTGCGGAATTGCCCGGACTGAGAGCCTGCATCCGTCAGCATCTCACCAGTGCTTTTGACAATTCTAATCGTGAACAGCCGTGGAGAGACTTGAGGGTCTCCTCCGCACTGGGGATCACGATGGCTTTCCCTAACCTCAACGACGAACGCATCCTTCACGCCATCGCCGTCGAACTGGTAGGCGAGGCATTTGTCGTCCAGATTTGACAAATGGTTCAGCCGGATCGCTTTGCTTACCGCGAGGACCGTGCGATCCTCATCGAATTGCGGGGGCGTGACCGGACTCTTTTCTGATTGGTCGGCGCCGCTGCTATGTTGACTACGGGAATCGGTAGCAACAGAGCAGCCGCTATTCGAGAGAAACGCCACCCCGAGAAGTCCGTAGAAGCATAGAGAGCATATCGAGGATATCCAGCCCGGTCTACTGGTCATATTGCTCGAGGTGATGGCTACGGATGATGCTGGCCAGCGATTTAGCGTATTGAGGGTCGGTGGCGTAGCCGGCTCGCGCGATCTCCTCCACGAACTTGATGGGGTCCTTCTTGGATGCAAAGGCGGAGCGATAACGGGTATTCTCGTTGAGAAACCTCCCGTAGTCGTCCGCCGCATCCGCATAGTCTCGATAGGCGCGAAATTGAGCCTTAATGTGAATTACCTTTCCGTTAACCACCTCGGTGGTCTGGAAGTCCGTGGAGTTGCCTGACGGTGCCCTTCCCTTGATGCCGAAGTAGGCGTTATTCACGACTTTTCTTCCCCAGCCCGTCTCCTGTGCCGATTGCGCCAGGATAACGGCAATCGGGACATTCCACTTGGTCTTCACTTGTCGAGCGCTTGGCAGAGCTCTGTTGATAAAGGCCGTAACATGCGGCGGATCGGGATGGTGTGCAGGGGAAACGCTGCACAGCGCCTTCCATGTGGGGCCACCGGGGTCTACCACTCCATCGGGCTTTCCAATATGAAGCGCCTTGGATTGGAATTGAAGGATCGCGGCGGCGGTTTTTGCTCCAAATTGACCGTCTTCTGCCAGACGGCTTGATAGCGCCAACTCACTGATGTGTTGATTCAACAAGTGTTGAACCGTGCGAACATCATCTGCCGCGTTTGGCTTAGTGGGACCGACAGCAGTTCTGATCGCATTCATCCCTAGCTCTCCTTCGTTAATTGAGTAATGATACTAAAACGCACGGAGGTTGTGCCGTTCGGCAGCGGCCAATCCGTTCGAAATTGCCAGTGTCCGATGCAGAAAGTCTGAGGCGGCAGGCTCTCCGAGACCCAGAGGCTAGGCATTTCGAGAAGGCTGTTCTTAGGAGTACCATCAAATAGTAGTCCGCATGGCCAGGCTTATCGGCAGATACGAGATCTTGACCGAAATCGGCCGCGGCGGGTTTGGGCACGTGTATCGCGGGCTCGACCCCACCGTGGGCCGGTCCGTCGCCATCAAGACTCTCGCTTCCGACGGCGACGCCGGCATGCTCACGCGGTTCCGCAACGAAGCCACCGCTTCCGGCCGCCTTCGACATCCCAACATCGTTACTATCTATGACTTCGGCGAACAGGATGGTGTGCCCTACATCGTCATGGAGCTGCTCGAAGGGCAAGATCTGCAGCAGGTCATCTCGGGAGCCACGCCGGTCTCGGCGCTGAACAAAGTCCGGATCATGACTCAGATCGCCGCGGGCCTGCAACACGCCCATGCGCACGGAGTCATTCATCGCGACGTCAAGCCGGCCAACGTCATGGTCCTGCCGGATGGCAGCGTCAAGATCATGGATTTCGGGATCGCGCTGATCACCCAGGCGACCGAATCCCGTCTGACGCCGCGAGGCGCCATGATCGGAACCTTCCGCTATATGGCGCCGGAGCAGTTCCGCAACGCCCAGACCGATGCGCGCAGCGACATTTTCGCCTACGGACTGATTTTTTACGAGCTGCTCAGCGGCGTCCATCCGTTTCATGCGGCTGACGCTGGGGCGCTCATGTACAACATTCTGAGCGTCGACCCGGTGCCCATCGGCGAACTCGTCCCGGACTGTCCGAAGGAACTTCAAGCGGTCATAGGAAGGCTTCTCAAAAAGGATCCTGAGGCCAGGTACCAAAACCTGGACGATGTGCTGTTCGACATCGAGCCGGCTCTCGGCGAACTCCGTAGGAAACGCGCTCAGGAGCTGTTACAGGAAGTCGAGACGGCCAAATCCGCGCAGCGCTTCGACACTGCGCAAGACTTGGTCCGGCAAATTCTTGAGCTGACTCCCGGCGACGACGGAGTGCGCAAGCTGCGCGAAGGAATTCAAATCGAACTGCGCCGTCAGGCCGTTCGTCCCAAAGTCGACGCGCTCATCAAAACCGGCCGGGAAGCGCTAGCGGCTGGCAGACCATCCGACGCCGTCGAGAGATTCGAATCGGCCATCCGGCTTGCGGATGTGCCCGAAGTTGGCGCGCTGCTCGAAGAGGCTCGCGCGGGGGTGCAACGATCCCGTGAGGCGTCCCGTCTCGCGTCGGAAGCAGAGAGCGCTCAGAAAAGCGGGGATCTCGCGGGTGCGGCTGGACTGGCCCGGCAGGCCTTGGAACTGGCGCCGGATCCCGTTGCTCAACGAATTCTTGTCGAAGCAGAAACCGCGCTCGCCGAAGAGAAACGGCGTACGCAGCTGGCCGAGGATTTAGCACGGGCTCAGCGCCTGATCGAGATTCGATCCTGGGACGAGGCCTCGGCGCTGATCGCCAAGATCGATCGGGAATTCCCCGGCAGTTTCGAGGCGGCGGTTTTGGCGGAGAAACGGCGCGCGGGCCTGGCCAAGGAAGAGCGCGAAAAACTGTTGGCATCAGGCTCGGCCGCCGCCAGGCAGCAGGTGCAGCAGGGAGATTTGCCGGGTGCCCTGGTGACACTCGAGAAACTGGCTGCCCAATATCCGGAGTCCAGCGACGTCGAAAAGATGCTGGGCTTCGTGAAGCTGGAGCTGGAGACTAAAACTCGCCGCGATTTCATCGGAAAGAACCTGGAGGATGCAAAGGCCGCGGCCGCGCGACGCGAATTCGACCAGGCGATTCAGTTACTGGATGCAGCCCTGGCGCGCTATCCCGGTGATCCCGATTTGCAGCGGGTGCGGCGGAGCATCGCAGCCGAACAACGCGAATCAATCCGGCGCTCCGACGCGGAACAAGCGACAGCCGCGGCGAATTCTCTCCGCTCGCAGGGACGTTTCCCCGAAGCCTTGCCGCCACTCGATGAGTTTCTGGCCGCGCACGGCAACGATACCGCAATTACGAATTTGCGGGACCTGATCCTGAAAGAACAGGAGGCTGCGCGCCGCGCCGCCGAGCTGCACGAATTTGTTCACCGCGCAAGAGATCTGATGGCCGAGGGCCTGGCTGAAGATGCGACCGCGTTGTTAAAGGCCCCGCCTTCCCATCTGAAAAATCACCCCGAAGTCACCGCGCTTCTGGGTGTAGCGCAACTGCAGCTGCAAGAGCAGGCCGAACGCAGGGCGGCCCTGGAGAAGGTCCTAGCGAGCGCTGACCGGCTTCGGGAGAAGGCTTCCGTCGAGGAAGCACTGCGCACCCTGGATGTCTTTCAAACCAAGTATGGGCCGGACGCGGCGGTTGAGGCCGCGCGCAACGAACTACGACAGGCGCAAAGAGACAAGGCGGCCAAAGATCTGCTGGTGCAAGGCACAGCGCTGCTGTCTCGCGACCCCGCTGGGGCTACCGCGCTGTTTGCCTCAGCACCTCCCGATATTCGCCAGCAGCCCGAAATCCAGAATCTTGAGCGAGCGGCTTTGCGCGCTATCGAGGAGCAAAAAGCACGCGCGGCAGCTATGGAATCGGCGATTTCCTCCGCTACTGTTCTGCGCTCGCAGGGAAACTTTTCAGGCGCCCTTCAGCCACTGGATGGTTTCCTGGCTAAGTACGGCGCGAGTCGAGCGATCGAGGATCTGAGGGAAGCGATCCTGCAGGAGCAGGAAGCTGCCCGGTTAGCCGCCGAACTTCGGGGATTTATCCAGCAGGCCAAGGCCTTAATATCCAGTGGCCTGTACGATGACGCAGCTTCCTTGCTCCGTTCGGCTCCGCGGCATGTGCTTGAGCAGCCTGAAATCGGGCAGCTCGTCGACACCGTTCAGACCCAGCTACGAAAGCAAGCCGAGCGGGCGAAGGCTGCTCAAGACTTGCTGACGCGAGCGACCACTATGTTGGCCAGCGATCCTGGCGGAGTTACCGCTCTGCTGGGATCCGCTCCCCAGGATCTTCGTCAACAGCCTGAAATACAGAGCCTCGAACAAGCCGCCTTGCGCGCCGTCCGCGAGAAGGAGCAGGAAGCCGCTCGGCGTACCGCGGAGCTTCAACAACTGCTGCAACAGGCCCAGGATCTCCTGGCTCGCGATCGGCCCGGCGATGCGGCCGCGCTGCTCGAGGCGTCACCCGCATACTTGAAAGATCGTTCGGAAGTAGCCCAAGTTCTGGCTTCTGCTCGGGTCCAAATACAGCAACAGGCCGAGTGGGCAGCGGCTGCGAAAGAATTACTGGCGCGCGCCAAAGCCATCCTGCCGAGCAATCCGGCGGGCGTAGTCACACTGCTGCAAGCAGCTCCGGACGATCTTCAGCGTCATCCCGAAATCCAGAGTATCCGGCAAGCCGCTTCGCAGGCTATCGAGCGACAGCGGTTGCGCGAGTTGCAGCAGCGTGAACGGCAGCGCCTCCGCCAGGAAGCTATCGACAAGATCCACGCCTTGATCACAGAAGATCAGTACGAGGAGGCCTCCCGCGCCCTAACGTCGGTGCTTAGCAAGGAGCCGGCAGATAACGAGATCTTGAAACTTCGGGCCGAGCTCGAAGCGCGCCAGTCTGCCTGGACCGCCGAACGGAAAGAGCGCAATCTTCGGGAAGGCCTGGGACATGCACAGGATGTGCTGGCCGCGTCGCCGGACGAGGCGCTTCAATTGCTCGACGCTCTCAAACGCGATTATCCGGATCGTCAAGAGGTCGTGGCCGCGCATCGGGAAGCTCTGGAGGCGGTCAGCCGCAAACAGCGGCGCGACCTCATCCTGGACGTCGAGCGGCTCTGCCAGCAGGATGAATTCGACGCGGCGCTCGCCCGCCTGGCCGCGGCACCGGAAGATCGCGACCTGATCCAGCTGCGCAAGCGCGTGGAGTCCGACCAGAGGCAGGCCCGTGACCGTCGCGTCGCCGCGGCGATCCAAGCCGCCGCAAGCTTGCGCCAGCAGGATCCCAAGCGCGCGTTGCAGGATTTGCAGACGCTGCCGGAACCGCTGCGAAAGCGTCCCGAAATCCAAACTGCTGTCAAGGAATGTCAGCAGGCGATCGCCACAGCCGAGCGGCAGGCGGCTATTGCCTCGATCGAAGATTTGGTCGCACGCGGCAAGTTCCGCAAAGCTCGCACAAGCCACGCAGAAGCGGTAGCCCATTTCGGAGCTGACCCGCAATTTGGCAAACTACGCTCTGAAATCGAAGCCGGAATTCAACGTTCCCCCAAGCCTGTTTGGGCGAAACCCATTCCCTTGGCGGCGGGACTCGGCACGCTCGCGGTCCTGGGGACTGCGGCGTGGATTTACGCTCACCGGCCCACTCCTGCGGTAACCCTGATGCAAGTCGAGATCCGTACCGATCCCGAGGGAGCCGCAGTCCGTATAGGCGACCGTTCGTGTCAGACCCCCAATTGCAACTTCGATCTTCCGCCAGGGAGCTATTCCGTGCGTACCCAGTTGAATGGCTACCAGCCCGCTGAGCGGAGGCTCACTGTGGGGGCGGAAAAGCGTCTCTATTCATTCAACGTCTCTCTAGCACCCGTGGTGGTTCCTCCTGCGCCGCCGGGCCGGCCTACCGGCACACTGGTCGTACAGACGAAGCCACCGGATGCGGTAGTTTTCGTTGATAACAATCCAGTGGGGAGAACGGATTCTCAGGGAAGACTCAGCTCCATTCTTGAAACCGCAACCCATACCGTTAGAGTTGAGAAAACCGGGTACCAGACGCCGCCGGGACAGAGCGTTCGTATTGCGGAGAACCAGACGCAGACCAGGGCATTCACGCTGATTCCCCAAAACCCGATTCCTCCGGACAAGCAGGACAAGCAAGAGAAGAAGATCGAGACAAAAGGCGGGCCCATCTCCACCGGTGCGACCACCGTAACTGGTCCGGTGATCGTGCCGCC
>Ga0105239_10011078_pt1 | contig 10065 bp, 7 predicted proteins | sample KBSC44metaG_FD_92761 | JGI IMG/M metagenome (GOLD analysis project Ga0105239, IMG submission 92761) | Corn rhizosphere microbial communities from Kellogg Biological Station, Michigan, USA - KBS C4-4 metaG | ecosystem: Host-associated > Plants > Roots > Rhizosphere > Soil | place: Michigan, USA...
CAGTTCTTAAAAGATAAATTTGGTAAGAAACCCGAAATACTGGAAAGTAATGTTCGCGCACTGCAGGCCGGCTACAATTTTGGTGATACTACTGAAACATTTACTACCCGCTATAAAGTTGAAAAGGCACATATGGAGGCTGGTGTTTACCGCTCCATTATGGGTAACCAGGCCGTGGCTTATGGCCTGATCGCCGCTTCGCAAAAAAGCGGATTGTCTTTGTTTCTGGGCTCGTATCCCATTACGCCTGCGTCAGACATTTTACATGAGCTTAGCCGTCATAAAGCATTTGGTGTAAGAACATTTCAGGCTGAAGATGAAATTGCCGGTATTGCTTCTGCCATTGGCGCTGCCTATGGTGGTTCACTGGGCGTAACTACTACATCTGGTCCTGGTATGGCCTTGAAAGGTGAAGCTATGGGTCTTGCTGTAATGCTTGAAATTCCATTGATAATTATTGATGTACAACGCGGCGGACCTTCTACCGGTTTGCCCACCAAAACAGAACAAAGTGATCTGTTGCAGGCATATTACGGACGTAACGGCGAATGCCCTATGCCCATTGTATCTGCTTCTACACCCAGTGATTGTTTCAGCGCCGTGTATGAAGCTGTACGCATTGCAGTACAACATATGACTCCGGTTATCTTTTTAAGCGATGGATACATTGCCAACGGCGCTGAGCCCTGGCGTTTCCCCAAAGCCGATGACCTGCCGCCTATCGACGTGAAGTTTAAAACAGAGCTGGGACATCAGGAAGAAAAATTCCTGCCCTATCTGCGTGATGAAAAACTGGTACGTCCCTGGGCTATTCCTGGTGTACCGGGACTTGAACATCGCATCGGCGGATTAGAAAAACAAAATATTACCGGTAACGTTAACTACGAGCCGGAGAACCACCAGCTGATGGTAAAGATCAGACAGGAGAAAGTTGATAAAATAGCTGACTATATACCCGAACAAACTTTAGACAGCGGCCCTTCTTCAGGAAAAATACTTGTGCTGGGCTGGGGTAGTACTTATGGCGCTATTAAAAGTGCAGTAAGTGAGTTGCAGGAACAGGGTTATGCAGTAAGCCATGCTCATTTGCGTTACGTGCGTCCGTTCCCCAAAAATCTGGGCGCTATACTTAAAAACTTTGAACAGGTACTGATCCCTGAAATCAACAATGGGCAATTAATTAAAATTATCCGCGACCAGTATTTTATAGATGCCAAAGGATATAACAAGATCATGGGCATACCCATTACCAAAACCGAACTGGTAATGAAGCTGCATGAAATGCTGGGTAGTGTGAATTAATATTTCCCTCACTAAGAAGTTTATACAAACGAAAATCCCGTTCACATTTAATGAACGGGATTTTTATATATAAACAAAACAATCATGACGCAACAGGTAACAGTGTGATGTTGGTTATTCTAGCATGTACGTTTTGATCATCTGTTGATCTTTTCCATTCCTTTATCTTTTGTCCGGTTTCTACGTTTCTTTGCTCTTATACTTATTCATCTATACTTCAATTCCCCGCACAAATTTGCTTTCAGCTTTGTTCATCGTAAGGTTGATCTTTTCATTGCTATCTTTCTGTTTCTGCATCCTGTTTTTTTAGGTGTCATTCCTGCTTTGGTCGTACATTATAACACTAAGCAATTTTTGTGCTTTGCCGGAAATAATACCTGATCGTAAAAACCTGTGGAAAAATGGCAACACTGTTTAATGCTCATCAGATTTTTAATGCATATAATTCCATAGCCGATTCCTTTCCCTTTAAATCTACCATGCCCAAATTGGTTACTTCCCAGTTTTTTAAATTGCTTTGATTGGCAAAATCCTTTGAAATAATTACTTTCTGATTCAATTCGCTGGCGGCTGAACGAATACGGGCTGCTGTATTCATGATATCGCCACTCATAGCCAGGTCTTTTTTAATAACCCCTATTTCGCCTATAGTCACTTCTCCTGTATGAATACCTGCTCTGAACTCGGGAACAACACCGTACTGTCTTTTGAAATAGTTTTTGTTTCGCTGTAATATTCGTTTGCAATCCAGCAGGGCCTGCAGGCATTTTTTATTGGCATTGGCTTTCTTTACCACCCATGATACTACTACTTCATCACCTACATATTGGTAGATCTGTCCGTCATTTTCGAGCAGGGCCAGAGAAATAAAGTATATGAAATCACGAATAAAGCGAAAGTATTTTTTATGGCCCAGTTGTTCGGCAATGGCAGTAGAATCTGTAAGGTCGATAAACATAACGGTTCTTTTTTCATTCTTGGGGTTAAGATATCTGCCCAAAAGAATGTCCCAGAAAACACCGGGCGAATATTTTTCATTTACTTCAATAAACAGAATGGTAACTAAGAAAGTAATAAGCCATCTAACCATCTGGCTTAAAAACAACGACGCCTGAAAGTTCCTGTAATAATTACGGCCAAGTTCGGTAGTGATCGGTTCTTTTTCTATAAGCCAGATGTAAGTAAAGTACAAAACGAAGTTGAGTAAGAAGGCCGAAACTACCAGTACAATACTTCTGAAAACGAGGCTCATCCACAGAGGCAGGTTTCTTACAATATGTTTTAACTGGTACGTTAACAGATATGCCATTATGAGGCATATCAGAAATATGAGAATCGAGCGTAATAATAAAACTACCGAAGAATGCAGATCAAACGGTTGAGGCGCCAGGTTGATATGGTCCCTGTAAAACTTATACAAGTAAACACCCGTATCGATAATTGTCCATACGGTGGCAGTAACCAATACCTGGTTGATCCTGTACTTATTTATTACACCCAGTTTGTCGGTTATGTTTCTAAGTAATTTCATGTATGTTGTTAATGCCTGAGTTTACCTGTACGGTGAAACTGCAGGGGTTTCAATTACGGGTTGTTGGGGCGTATGCAGCATTATAGCTATTATAAAAGCAATAACCGATACAAATAAGCCAATCATAAAAACAGTATATGCCAGTCTGATGAGCCTGTATTTTCGTGCCAGTACAACGCCCAACTGATGTATATCCATTATCAGGGTACTGTACAAATAATCGGGATCACGCATCATTGTATTCATGGCCCACTTGTATTCGGTTACTTTTGTTTTATAGAAATTTCCAAAGAATAAGAGGTTGGTATTTTTGTTCAGAATATCTTCCCGGCTAAAATTGCCTTGCGATATTTTTGGTCGTGTTGCCAGAATAGCTATTATAATGGTGGTCAAGGATGACGCCAGAAATACAAACGTAGGAATCGTCAAGTGTGTTTCTACTTCTATACGGCGAATTAGAACCGAAAGTATCACAGAGATAATAATGGCATTAACGCTTATCAGAATGCTGGCTTTTCCATCGGCCATATTGCTCAGTTCAACATGATTTTCAGAGGTTAAACGCAACATGGTTTGGATACCGCGTGTTACCAGGGAGTTTTTGCGCTTGTTGTCTTTATCTTCTTTTGGATCTTCAGATTCCATTAAAGTTTTGCTGGCGTTTGAACCCTCCTGCTTATTTATTTTTTTCTGCAGACGGCGTATGTTCTTTTCTTTACCTTTTGTAAGCAGATCAATACAATAAGATGTAAAGAACTGATGCTTCTGCAATAATGCAAGACTGTTTTTTTCCCAGTCCATTACCATCGTGTTCATGTTACGTAATATCAGTTCCTTTTTAACAGCCTTGTTCGTTTTTTTAAAATCGTCCAGTCCGAAATGCCACGTGTCAGCATCACATATAATCATTTCCTGTAGTAATTTTGGTGCAGGGGGAAATTTGGTGATGCATATTAACCGGGCTATTCTCTTTATCATTTCCTGATCGCCGGTTCTGCTTTTTATAAACTCTTCCATGAAGGCTATGCTTTTTTCTTCATGTAAAAGCGGCTCGGTTACCAGATGGCCGGTATCGTGAAACCATGCGGCAATAACAAGTTCAACCACATCCATTTCGGGCAACTTATACCAGGATGCAAGCTCACGCACATGTTGTACTACTGTTTCTGTATGTTCAATATTATGATACACCAGATTTACCTGATGGTGTTGTTTATACAGGGTTCTTACATAATTTTCAGTTTCTGTTATAAGATCATTATATGCTAACATACGAACAGTATTAAAATGTAAGGTTTAGCTTGGTGCCAAGCGTAAAGTTCACCAAACGTTCTTCGCTTGAAAAACCTACAGTTGCCGATACAAGCACCATATTGTAGGGTACGTAATAAAACCCGCCACCATAGGCATCGTGCCAGCGATGACTGGTTTCACCACGCAACCACACACGGCCAATATCATTAAATGCCACCAGCCCTACCTGACCGGGGAGAACATATGATTTGCTGTCGAATAGTTTTATCCTGAATTCAAGACTGCCATAAGCAAGACCATCACCCGAAAAACGGTTCTTTCTGAAACCGCGTAAAAAATTATTGGCTCCCAACGTCAACGCCTGAAAGTATTCCAGGTTGTTGGTGAAAATGCGGCCGGCGCCCAGTCGTAAAACGGTTACCCATTTGGCCGGAAAACTCATACTTGCATACACCGTCATATCAGATTCAAGCTTTGATAACGACGAGCTGTTCGACGTAAGCGGTTGTAAATTTGTGTAGGTTGTTTGCCAGTTTATACCGCGGGTTGGGAATAGCTCATTATTCAAATTGTTTAAAATAAAGCCTGCTTTAAAACCCGCATAGGATTTTACAGAATATACCTGCGATGAATCAAGTCCTATAAGAGAAGGTTTGCCAAGAATGTAATTTTGGTTATTCTTCTGCTTGTTCCAGTAACGATAAAAAGTAGGACCTGCGAACAAGCTAAATACCCTTACGATCTTTCTTTTGAATAATGCATCTGCTTCTACGTCTTTAAACCGCGCTCTGTAATATTTAATGGTTGAATCCTTATTGATGGTAGTGTTATTGCCAAAGCCAAAGAAGTTATTCAGGGCAGGATCCATTAACCCTGCATTAAGCATCAGATCGGTTTTAGGCAATACGTCGGTAAAAATACCTCTGTAACGTAACTGAATGGCGCGCTGGCCTAAAGCAAACAATGTTGAGAAACGTTGCTCAGAGGAATATGGTTCCTTACGCCATTCGTAACGGCGATACCATAAACCAAAACCTGCCATAAACCCGTCATCAGCATTGTATCCTATGTTAATGCGGGGGAAGTGGAAAATATTATACTGATATTCATTAAAGTCATAATTGTTAACCTCGGGGTTGCTGCTCATTCTATTTCGGGTACGGCTGCCTTTATCCAATACATTCTTTTCGCTGTTGACGTCATAAATATAGCTTTTCATATTGCCGGTTATATGAAAAGTATCATCGCCTTTACCACCAATAACCCTTACGAAGGTCTTTGTACGGCCATGCGGTATGTTTGCAGAAATATCAAATTTATCATTACCACGGAATCCGTATAACCTTAATTCTTTCGTTTTATTAGGATCGAATAAGCGATCGTACATTACAAAGCTGGTGTCGTTATCTTTTTTATGCGCCAATACCTGCACACGTATTTTAGGCCCTTCATTAAACACTTTAAAGTATTCGGTTTTATTGCTGCCAAGAATGCTTACACGCCTTGATAAAAACCTGTAATACTTCAATGACTGTTTTTCGAGCAGGTTGCGTCTGCTGATGAGTTTATCGGCGGTTTCTTTTCCATTGATAGCATAGATTTCCGGAGGATATTGTTTGACTGCTTTTTTTATAGCGCTATCGGGTAACTCATGTATAAAGGCTTTAGTTACCGAATCCCATGTGTTTTTATCCAGTGCACCCATAAACAATCTGTCGAAATCTTTTGATTCAGCCGTTAAATGATTTACATCGGGTATACGATATTTAAAGCCTTTTAAAAAGGGCAGCCGCCTGCGGGAAACGTAGTCAACCAGTAATCCGTCTGACCGAAAAAATGCCTGATCCCGGTCTTTGGGAATTGGATAATATAATTTTCCTCTGCCTGTATCTTCTACGCCCCATTTAAACTGGTCCATATGACGGTCCCAGTCGCCAATGAGGATATCCAGTAAACGAACTTTCAGCACTTCGGGTTGCAGTACCCGTTTTTCATTGTCTTCAATCATATTATTGAAGACGGTTATGGAACTTTTGGTATCCTTTCCATCCCATGAAGCATCTTTTTCTTCCATCATACAGACCTTATTGGCAAAAAGCGACCGGTATTCACCAAAGTCCTGATCATCGGGAACCAGAAAAAACTGTGGTGTTGCATGAGGAATTTGAGCAGAGGTTGCCAGAGAAGCAACTGGCCCCGGTGCATAAGGATGTGAGGCAGAAATCATATCCTGCACAATTTCAGAAGCTACAGTATTTCTGAGGTTTTCGGGTAAGGCAAGATCCGGATCTTTATCAATGGTTCGCAACGACCATTCTTTACCATCTTTATCTACCAGTGTTAACGATTTGGTTTGCTTACCACCGCCCAGACTTTTAATTTTTAAGCCACCATGCTCTTCTTTCAAACGAAATACTTTCAGCTTTACAGGTGTTGACCATAGGTTGCGGTAATTGTTACCAAGGATCAATCGCTTCAGCTCAGAAGCATGTTTATATTGTGTGCTGGCTGGTACAGTAACATAATCTGTGTAAGGCGGAATTTGCAGTTTGGCGGTATCTTTTGGCAGCGCCGGTAACTTTGAAAAGTCGATTATGTTTTTTGAGAAAACTTCTGTTGGTGTGGCTGAGTCAATATTAACGGTGTAAAATTTAACGCGTACATTTTTATTTTTTGATACTTCCAGAACAGAGAATCCTACGGCTGCTTTAGTAAATAATGATCTTTTACTGCTTTCAACCCGACTGAAGTGGCAACCACTGCCACTTATAATATAATAGTTACTGGTGTCTTTAAGTAACTGTAAGCTATGATCATGACCATGCGCCATGATCACGTTCTTATGCATCTTTGTTTCTGCCTCTATCTGGGTTATCATATTTTGATAGGCTGGGTAGTTAATATCCTGCGGACTGCCAAATACACTTCGGCTGATGGGATAAATGCTGCCAAGCACTGGCAGCGGGATCCACAGATTTTTTTTCATATCCGTAAATGGAAAAATGTGCTGTTTGATGCCAAAGTAGCCGCCATGTATTCCATTACTCATGAAAGGATGATGGCAGGCCAATACAACTATCTTGTCCCTGTTTTTACGGATCATCTCCGAAAGGCTCAGCATAAATTCACTTATGTTTTTGCAGGGGCAATCCCATTCAATACCGGGCTTTTCATACGGATGCAGGAACCACTGGCTATCGAATACAATCAGTACAACATCTTTATTAATGGGAATCTCTACCGGTCCGGGACACCCTTCAGAAGGAAAGAACTGAACATTTTTTTCTTTCATCAGATTTACATAGGCTTCCTGGCGAAGGAGTCGTTCCCATCCATCAACACTACCATTTCCCCAATCGTGATTGCCGGGGATCATATAAACATGGGCAGGCGTGTTGGCGGCTACTGCCATTTGTGAGTCCAATACTGTGCGGGATAAAGTATACTTTACGTTGGCTTCATCGGGCAATCCAAACTGATACAGATTATCACCCAGGTAAAGGATGGTTGTTTTTTTATCGGGGTGCAAATAATTTCTTACAGCAGAAGCTACAGGGTGTTTACCGTTTATTATAGCTCCTGCATCACCGATTAGAATAATGCGGGCGCTTACTGAGTCGTCAGTTTGGGCAGATGTTGTAAAGTGTGCCAATAGTACAAAAAGGGCAAAAGCATATCTCATGTCTTCTCTTTCTTATTATATTTAAAAAAAAGCAGGTTCGCTACTCCACGTTCTGCAGCTTCATTTGAAATGATCATATCGCCGGCCGGAGTAAAAGTTATTCCTACGTAAAAGATTGTATCGATCATGGTCAGGTCCTCATAATCGCCATCACTGGAAAACTTCCACTTTCTGATCGACTTACCCGAAGATGTTAAAGGAATTTTATACAGCCATCCGTATTCGTCGCCAATGGCAAATACGCTGCTGTCTTTTGGATAGAATGCAACACCTGATATTTCATCCAGCTCAGCAGGCAGGTTCAATAAGAAGGGTGTGTTTAAATTATATCCTTCAGGGCTTTTATATACAATGCCGGCTCGCTGTGAACAGTGACTATTGGTTAATAAAATGCAGAGGCATATGGCATATACAGATTTGTAGAGCATACATAATGCGATGTCGCATATCGCATTCTTCAAAATCTGATGCCATACTGATGATTAGTGTTTTAGTTGATGGGAAACAGTGATATCCGTGAAGTGTAGAAAAACTTCTACGGCGACTTTTTCGGTAATACGTTTTTCTGATAGTACTTACAGGCAGGTTTTAAACCGCATTGATCACATTTGGGATTGCGGGCAACACAAACATACCGGCCATGTAAGATAAGCCAGTGGTGGGCTATATGAATAAGTTCCCGGGGAATAAGCGCAACCAACTGCTTTTCGGTTGCCAATGGGGTTTTGGCGCCCACGGTAAGACCAATACGGGCCGATACGCGAAAAACGTGTGTATCTACCGCCATATTAGGCTGCTGGTCAACTACAGAAGTAATGACATTAGCTGTTTTTCTGCCCACGCCGGGCAGTTGTACCAATTCATCCACCGTAAGCGGTACCTGGCCATTAAATTGCTCTTTCAGCATTTTGGCCATGCCGATCAGGTGTTTCGTTTTGTTGTTGGGATACGATATACTTTTAATCAGCGGGAACAGTTTGTCGAAAGTGGCTTTCGACAAACTATCCGCATCCGGATATTTTTCAAAAATAGCCGGAGTAGTCATGTTAACCCGTTTGTCGGTACACTGTGCCGACAAGATTACCGCTACCAGCAGCTGAAAGGGATTGTCATACAGCAACTCGGTTTCGGCATCGGGTGCATGATGCTGAAAATAATCGATTACGAACTGGAATCTTTGTTTTCTAGTCATCCTGATTTAGAATGACTGCGAATTTAAGGGAGTGGATTAATGTAGCCCAATGAATAATTAATAATTGATTCAATGTAAGGGCTGTGGGCCTGGCTGAAGTTTTTTAAGCAGTTGCAGAAGCCGTTTCACGGGCATATTGCATAATGTTCAGAATAACTTCCGGTCTGGGTGATTCCATGATCGCGTCCAGGTTGTGGGCCGAGGCTTTCAAAACTTCTAATTTTTCGCGAAGCGTCCAGTCTTCTGCCAATGCAGCTTCAATGGCTGCATTCATCTCCAACGAGGTTTCTTTGTACAAATAACGTAAAAGGTCCTCTGGTGTAAAGAGAATAGTCATAGGCAAACCATTTATGTCCTTTAAAATTCCGAAAGAGTCAATTTCGGAGTCCGTCCGAGTTATAAAACGATATTAGGTTTCTCTTATTGTGCGGAAATTGGATGGGAGAGCTGTAATTCGGTGGAAAGATATAAAAAGCCGTTGAATGATGCAATAGAGCATATCGAAACTACTTATTCAGGCAATATGAACAAATCTTCGTTGTCCTTTTTCATCCAGTATTTCTCGCGGGCGTATTTTTCCAGCATGGCGGGGTCCTGTTTCAGGCCGTCAAGCTCCTTTTTGGTGGCTTCGATCTGTTGCAGGTAGTAATCGCGGCTTTGCTCCAGCTGCCTCAGTTCCCGCTGGTATTTAAAGTGGGTGGTAATAATATCGCGGTCGTCGAAGAACAGCAACCATACCGAAAATACCAGTACGGTTACAATGTACTTGTTTTTAAGCCAGGAAGGTATGTGTGAAAGTAGTTTCAAGTTACAGGTTTCAAGTTACAGGTTGCCAGGTTACAAGCTGCAAGGGTTATACCATGATTCCCTGAAACTTGTAACCTGAAACCTTATAACTATGCGTTATTTACCAAATTTAATTCTTCCTTTGGGATAAATGGCATTTTCACCCAGTTCTTCTTCAATACGAATCAGTTGGTTGTATTTTGCCAAACGGTCGGTACGACTGGCCGAACCGGTTTTGATTTGTCCGCAATTTAAGGCTACGGCTAAGTCGGCAATGGTTGCATCTTCAGTCTCGCCCGAACGGTGGCTCATTACCGA
>Ga0105239_10011081_pt1 | contig 10064 bp, 7 predicted proteins | sample KBSC44metaG_FD_92761 | JGI IMG/M metagenome (GOLD analysis project Ga0105239, IMG submission 92761) | Corn rhizosphere microbial communities from Kellogg Biological Station, Michigan, USA - KBS C4-4 metaG | ecosystem: Host-associated > Plants > Roots > Rhizosphere > Soil | place: Michigan, USA...
AGATCGACTACCATCGGCAGATGGCTTTGGTCGCGGTCGCAAAAGGTGAAAATGGGGAGAGCGAGATCCTCGGTGAAGTGCGCGCAGCAATCGACCCGGACAACTTGCGCGCGGAGCTTGCCATCGTGGTGCGTTCCGATTGGAAAGGCCGTGGGCTGGGAAAACGGCTGGGGAATAGCATGATCCGGTACTGGCGAGGTCGTGGAACGCACCAGATGTTCGGTCTGGTGCATTCGGAGAACGCGGCGATGCTAGGGCTGGCGCGTGCTCTCGGCTTCGAAGTCGACGCAGTCCCCGGCGTACAGACCGTAGTGGTGTCGCTTGATCTGCAACCGGGGAAGGCACCCTATCCCCGCGTCGAGCTGTTCTGAGTGCTGCCTTGATGGGCTCGTACACACAACTGCCATTCAGCGGTCACGAATACAGACGCATATCGAATTTCTAGAAAAGACGGACTGCTTGCGGCAGAACGGCCGGCTTGATGGGCCTTCTCGCTCTACACAGCGCCGTTGTTACGACCGATCCGAGCCAGTCGGACCCCTGGCGTATCGAGGCGTTTCTCAGCGAACATCCACTCTTCATTCGTGCAGGAAAAGCCAAGTGGTGCCTGCCGCTTCGGCACTGAAGCATTTTCTCCGCGGGTGCGTTCATTGTCGTAAACAGGGACGACCTGAAGGAGGCCGGGTAGCGAGCGGGAATGAATCATGAGCGAATATAAAGGCGATGAGACATCCGGCTTTCAAAGCCCCGCGCAGGACCACGTTTAGCCGGTGATTGACCTCGCCGCAATGCTCGATATGCGTCGCGCAGGTGTGTATCCGATCCAGGGGGCGGCTAAGTTGGGACCACGGCCGATGTGGGACGACTCACGTCCCCATCGAACTCATTGCAACGGGACCGTCGATTGGCACTATGAACTGAATTTGCCGCAAGACTGGTGTGTTTTCCGCAAAGGCGGCTACGTGCGCATTTTGCCGCGGGCCTATGCTTATAGATGTGTGGGCTCGAGACGGTCTGAGGAAGAAGTCTCGATACCGCGGCCGGCGTACTACTGGTGCCGATTGGCAATCCCGATCCGGATTTCGCCAACGAAGCACGCCCAGGTGCCAATCTGTTCACCAACTCCCTCGTGGCTCTCGACGCCATGACAGGCCAACTCAAGTGGTGGCACCAGTTGCTGGGGCCCGAGGACAACAACGTAAGCTACGGCGCTAAGGGCGACAACGCCATAGTGGTTCTAGGTATCCAATAGCCCCTCAATCAAGTGGGGAACGCCCTCGGCCGCGGGGGTGTCGATAAGTGGGGCTGCTGTCCTTGTTCGATGATCGCGTGCGTGGTGAGAAGGCTGGCAGAATTTAGCATAACACACTGTCATGGATGACATCAGACATCTCCGTGCAGTTGTCGCCGCACTGAGCGCTGCTGTCGCTGCGCTTGTCGATACGCATCCAGACCGCGGAGCGCTGGCAAAGCAGATCGCACAGGTCGCTGAGCAAGCAGGAGAGCAAGCGTTACCGTACCCGGTATCCGACGAAGAGATTGAGACGACAGACGAAATTCTTTCTGCATACAGAAGAATCGCCGGAAGAGTCTAGTCAATCAATATTGAACGAACAGTGATTCGAGATACTGGACCAGGCCAGGAGGCAGTGCACATCGGCGGTGGACTTTATCGGCAACGGGGCCGTCAAGCTGGCGCAGTCGCAACGGAGAACGGTATGAATACCGTTGCTCAATCGAAGACGCCATACAAGGGCAACGATCGGCTGCTTTTCGGCATCATCATGGGCGTCGTCGCGTTCTGGCTGTTTGCCCAGACGACGCTCAATATCGCGCCCGACATGGGCCGCGACCTTGGCGTGAATGCAAGCATGATGAACGTCGCGGTGGCCATTACCTCGCTGTTCTCGGGCATCTTCATCGTGGTGATGGGCGGGTTGGCCGATCGCGTTGGCCGGGTGAAGGTTACTCGCATTGGCTTTTACTTGAGCATCGCCGGCTCGCTGCTGGTGGCCATCACGCCGCAGGGTCAGTTGGCAACACCAGTCCTCCTTGTGGGCCGTGCGTTGCAAGGCCTGTCAGCCGCCTGCCTCATGCCAGCCAGTCTGGCGGTGGTGAAAGCTTTTTGGGACGGCCCCGAACGTCAGCGTGCCATCAGCATGTGGTCGATCGGTTCCTGGGGCGGTTCGGGCTTGTGCTCGCTGATCGGTGGCCTGATGTCGCAGAACTTTGGCTGGCGCTCCATCTTCTGGGCGGCCATCGCGGTGAGCGTGCTCGGCCTGTGGATGATGCGCGGCACGCCCGAGAGCAAGGCCGAAACCAAGGGCGAGTACAAGTTCGACCTGTCCGGCGTGCTTGCGTTCATGGTCACTATGGTGGCACTGCAAGTGCTGGTGACGCAGGGCAACAAGCTGGGCTGGACCAGCTCGACCGGCCTCGGCCTGTTGGTGGCAACGGTGGGGTTCGGTTGGCTGTTTTTCCGCATCGAGAAGAAGGCATCCAATGCCTTCTTCGACTTCAGCCTGTTCAAGAACTCGACCTTCACCGGCGCCACGATTTCCAACTTCCTGATCAATGGGACCGCCGGCACGCTGATCGTTTCGCTGCAACTGGTCCAGCTCGGCGGCAACATGAACGCCCAACAGGCTGGTTTTTTGACGCTGGGTTACGCGATTGCCATCATCGCCTTCATTCGAGTGGGCGAGAAATTGCTGCAACGCTTCGGTCCGCGCAAGCCGATGATCTGGGGCTGCCTGATCACGGGCCTGGCGATCCTGCTGGTGTCGCCCGCCAACCTGCTGCTGTCGGACTACAAGATCCTCGCGACCGTCGGTTATACGTTGTTCGGTGTAGGTCTGGCGTTCTACGCCACCCCCTCTACCGATGCCGCGCTATCGAACCTGCCGGCTCCGCAGACGGGTTCGGGTTCTGGCATCTACAAGATGGCTTCGTCGCTCGGCGCCGCCTTCGGCGTGGCGATTTCCGCCGCTATTTTCACCGCGCTCAGCGGCGACGGCACGAGCGCGAACTGGCTTGATGGCGTAATCACATTCCTTGGCCGTGAAGACAATTTGGCTGTACGGGAGGCCGCCATCATTGCGCTGGGCTTCAACGTGCTGATGGTCGTGGTGGCCATCATCTCGATCATGCTCACAGTGCCCAAGGGGACCAAAACGCAGGTCTGAATTCTCAATGTTCATGTCAAGTGTCGAAGCCTGCCGTCGAGCACGCCTTCCGGCATATTTCAACTCTGCTCGTCACTTCTGGAGCTCTCATGAATGCACTCACGCAAGCGCTCGCCTCCGCCGAACCCACCCTGATCGCCAAACTCGAAGCCCTCTACAAGGACATCCATCAGCATCCCGAGTTGTCGATGCAGGAAGTCCGCACCGCGAAAATCGTTGCAGACGCGATGCAAGACTTCGGCTACGAGGTGACGCCCAAGGTGGGTGTGACCGGCGTGGTCTCCGTAATGAAAAACGGTGCTGGCCCGACCGTGATGTTGCGCGCCGACATGGACGCGCTGCCGATGGCAGAAGACACAGGGCTGCCGTATGCCAGCACCGTCACGGCGCGCGACGCGGACGGCGACGAGGTGGGCGTTGCGCACTCTTGCGGCCACGACATGCACGTGACTTGGATGATCGGGGCCGCACGCATTCTTTCCGCTAATCGCGCCGCTTGGCATGGCACGCTAATAATCGTCTTCCAGCCAGGCGAGGAAACGGCCGAGGGCGCGAACGCCATGGTGCGCGACTGGGGAGCAGGCCGCTTTCCGAAGCCTGACATCATCCTCGGTCAGCACGTGATGGTCGGACTGGCCGGCACAGTGAACTACCGTCCCGGCGTCACACTATCGGCCGGCGATAGTTTGAAGATCAAGATATTCGGGCGGGGCTCCCACGCCTCTCAACCGCAAACGTCGATCGATCCAGTGATTATGGCTGCGGCGACCACAATGCGCCTGCAAACCATAGTCTCCCGAGAGATCGCGCCGACTGAGCCAGCGGTACTCACGATCGGCTCGCTGCAAGCTGGCACGAAAGAAAACATCATCCCCGACGATGCCACTATCAAGCTGAACATGCGCACCTTCAGCGAGGACACGCGCGAGCACATGCTGAAGTCGATTCGCCGGATCTGTTGCGCCGAGTGCGACGCCTCTGGCGCCGAGCGCCCGCCCGAGTTCACCAAGATCAACAGCTACCCGTTGACGGAAAACGACTTAGCGGCTACGCAAAAGGTTGCGGAGGCCTTCGGCCAACAGTTTGGCGAAAACGCCTCGCTGGCGCCTAGTCCGGCGTCCGCCAGTGAAGACTTCAGTATCTTCGGCCGTACCTGGGGCGTGCCCTATGTGTTTTGGTTTGTCGGCAGCACCGACCCAGCGGTTTACGCCAAGGCCAAAAAAGACAAGACCATCAACAAGATTCCCAGTAACCACTCGCCGAAGTTCGCGCCGCAGATACACCCAACGCTCGAGACCGGCTTGCAGGCAATGCTTACGGCCGCCAGCGCATGGCTTTGCTCCAGTACCACTGCCGGACAAGTAGTGGGGCGAACTCCCTGACACTGGGCTCCTGTCATATGCTACGGGTGAAGCCCGCGCCTTTCTCGCCAACAAACATATGAATGTCCGCGAATGACTGTTGCCTCCCTAAACGAGCACCGCTTGTTCACCATTCTCGATCTGGCGGGCACTTTCGCCTTTGCCATTAGCGGTGCCCTCGCGGCAAGGGATCGCGGCCTAGACTGGTTCGGCATCATGGCTGTCGCCTTCATCGTCGCGTGCGGCGGGGGAGTGCTGCGCGACCTTTGTATCGGTGCTGTACCCCCGGCGGGACTGACCGACTGGCGTTACCTGGCCGTTGCCATGGCAGCGGCATGGATGACGATTGCCGCAAGCACGCTTGTCGTGCGCCTCGCCCGTCCGGTGATCCTATTCGACTCCGTGGGTTTGGGATTGTTTGCTGTGACCGGCGCCCAAAAGGCCATTATTTATGGCCACAGCGCTGAGGTGGCGGTGCTGCTCGGCGTCGTCACCGCCGTGGGCGGTGGCGTGACGCGCGACGTACTGCTAAATCGAGTCCCCGTGATACTTGAGCGTGAGATTTATGCGTCGGCTGCGCTGGTCGGCGCCATCATCGAGGTGACCGGCGAGCGCCTCGGCTGGTTGCCGAGCGGGCATACCTGGGTCGCTTTGATCGCGTGTTTCGGTCTGCGCTACCTATCGCTGCGTTACAAATGGAACCTGCCGCGCTCTTCGGGCAGTCGAGACAACGGCACCTAGTGTGCCTTGCCGCAGATCGCAGATGCGGTCAATGGCGCCGACCGATCAATCATGGAGGCGGTATTCGGCGCGCGATGCTTCGTGTCGAAGGAACTCCGTTCGGTGCCATTCGGTGATCATTGCGTGTGAACGGTAGTCCGTGGCGGTTCGGCAACCGGTAGGCGACTCGTTTCCAATGCGGGCGCGGGCGGAAGACCGGTCACCTCCAGTATCTGTTGCTCATCGAGAGTCTCGCGCTCGAGCAACGCTGCGACCAACGCGTCGAGTTGCTTGCGCTGTGCGCTCAGCAAAGTCTTGGCCTGCGCGTGACTCTCGCTGATGATTCGATGCACTTCGGCGTCGATGAGACGTGCGGTCTCCTCGCTGAAAGGCTTCTCGCCTCCGAACCCGCCGAACCCGCCGAGATATGGATTCGCGCGCGGCGCCAGCTGCACCATTCCGATCTTGTCGCTCATGCCCCAGCGCGTAACCATGGTGCGCGCGAGGTTGGTGGCCTGCTCGATGTCGCTCTCGGCGCCGGTCGTCTTAGTGCCGTAGACGATCTCTTCAGCCGCGCGCCCGCCCAGCATGCCGACAATGCGTGCGCGCAGATACCCCTCGGGAAAATTGTAGCGATCGCTGTCCGGACGCTGATAGGTCACGCCGAGCGCTTGACCGCGAGGCACGATCGTCACGCGATGCACGGGATCGGCGCCGGGCACGACCAGACCGAGGATGGCGTGCCCGCTCTCGTGATACGCGATGCGCTCGCGATCCTCGCGGCTCAGCAGCAGCGGCCGCTCCGGCCCGAGCACGATCTTTTCGAGCGCATCCAGAAAGTCTTTCTGATGGACTTCGTTCTGGTCACGCCGAGCGGCCAACAGCGCCGCCTCGTTGACGAGATTCTTGATGTCGGCTCCTGACAATCCCGGCGTCGCCGCGGCGAGCTCGGCCAGACTGACATCCGCCGCGAGCGGAACCTTGCGCGTGTGAACCTTGAGAATCGCTTCGCGGCCAGTCCTGTCCGGAAGGTTCACGACCACCCGCCGATCGAAGCGCCCGGGTCTTAAGAGGGCCTTGTCGAGGACGTCGGGTTGATTGGTCGCCGCGAGCACGATCACGCCCTCGCGGCTGGAGAAACCATCCATCTCGGTGAGAATCTGGTTGAGCGTCTGCTCCTGCTCGCTCGAGCCGCCGATCGCCGTCGGTCCGCGTGCGCGGCCGATCGAATCGAGTTCGTCGATGAAGATGATTGCCGGTGCCTGCTCGCGCGCTTGCTTGAACAGATCGCGCACGCGAGCCGCGCCGACGCCGACGATCATCTCCACGAACTCCGCTGCGCTCATCGAGAAGAACGGCACGCCGGCTTCTCCTGCTACCGCTCTCGCAAGCAGGGTCTTTCCCGTGCCCGGTGCACCGACCAGCAACACGCCCTTGGGAGCGGTGCCGCCCAGACGCGTGTACTTCTCGGGCTCTTTGAGGAAATCGACGATCTCGACCAGCTCGTTCTCGGCTTCGTCGATGCCGGCCACATCATCGAAGGTGACCTTGGTGTCCCGTTCCAGGTCGTAGCGGCGCGCTTTGCTTTTCCCAATGCCCATCAGCCCGCCTCCCAAGGCGCCGCCCTGTTGCGCGCGCCGGAAGATCCAGACGTAAAACGCGATGATGAGTAGTGCGGGGCCGAATCCGAACAGGAAAGTGGTCCAGGGACTGCCGCCCTGTTGAATCGGTTTGGCGCTGATCTCCACTTTGTGATCGATCAGGAATTTTTCCAAGCCGGGATCGACGAAGGAAGGTAACGTGGTGGTGAAGTCGTGCACCGTTTTTGGCTCACCTCTGAACGGCGCGCCGCGATCCTTTGCGGGCGGGGCTTGCGCGCTCGGTGTCGCGTTCTGCTCATCCGGCGGTGGATAGGTAACCGGCGTGACGAAGCGACCTTCGATGGTCTCCCCACGCGCGTAAATTGCCTCGACATTCGCTTTCGCGACCTGTTCCTTGAAGAAGGTATAAGGCACGACGACCGGTGCGTCGGGACCAGGAAACAGAAGTCTCATTACGAGATAGTTGATCGCGATGACCGCCAGGAAGGTAAGCCAGATTCTGCGCGGCGGCATGTTGGCCGGCGCCGAGCGGTTGGGGTCGCCCGGCCGTGTGGCGGACGGAGAAATACGATTGGACTGCGATTGCGGTTTCAGTTTCGGCCAGCTCATAGAGGCTCCGTGGCGGTGTGTTCTGCGGCACTGTTGCTGCCCAGGTCATCTTACTTGACGCAGGCGTCGCGGCAAACCGCGCCGTGCTTGCGCATGTGGCACAAGCGAGAGCGTATGTGCGCTAGCGCACGGAGCGACGTTTCGGACTGTGTTTGAATATGCAAGCTCGGGAGCGGAGGACTGAATGAGAAATACCGCAGCCGATTTCCAAGGCTATCTGAACGCGTACATGACACGCTACGCCAATACGGTGGTGGACTGTCAGCGCGTCGGTACCAAGGGCGCTTCGCTGCTCCGGTTCGAACGGCCAGCCGGGCGCTATGCGGACGAAGCTACGTCCGATTTCGCTGTGACTATGGTGCAAAACGGCGGGTTCGGCGCCGAGCTCGACTGCGCTGCGGGCAGATTTCCGATCAATGTCGCAGCGGGCCAGCTGTTTATCTCGCCCCCCTTTATTGCGGCCGACAATGTATTTCACGGCACTGCGAAAGGCGTGACCCTGGTCTTCGGTTACGCTCACGTGACCGAGCTTCTGTCAGGCGTGGACGTGCTTCCCCATACGCGAACGTTATGCAACGATTTCATCAGGGTGTCGATCAATCGATTGTGCACCGTGGCGCATTCACGCGCGCGCGCCGACAGCGTGTTTGCCGATGCGGCGATCCTGGCGATCCTTGCGACACTTGCCGGACAGGTAGAGAAGACAGTGGTTAGAGCGAAAGGCGGGCTTGCCGACTGGCAGCTCCGGCGCGTCATGGAAAAACTGGAATCGATGCAGGACGTGTCTCTGACGGAGCTCGCTGTCAGCGCCAATCTGTCACCCTTCTATTTCGCGCGAGCATTCAAGCACACGACGGGGCTTCCGCCGCACCGCTATCAGCAGCGGCGTCGATTGGAGCGTGCCAAGGAGCTGCTAAGCACGACCAACTTGCCCATAGTAGAGGTTGCGCATCGCGTGGGCTACGGATCCAGCCAGACCCTCTCGCGGGTGTTCCGCGAAGAGGCGGGCGTAAGCCCTAACGAGTATCGCCGCAGCACCACTGTTTAGGCTTTTACCCACACCGTAGCAAGCGGCAGCGCTCGTTAGCGAATTGCCGCAAGGTCGGTTCGCTTTCAGCAAAACTCGGCAACGCGCGTCCTGAGATCGGCGTGTAGTGTCCAAAGTTGGACTTGTAGTTGCGGTCATTCCGACGGACGGGACGCCATGACCGACTCGCACGCGGCTGCTGGCTAGGCCAAATCAGGTCGGAGCTTAGGCCATGAATAATTTACCGCGTCACGAGCCCGCTCGCTTCGCTCATGCGGAGCCGCCTGCCGGGCGCGCTCACTACGAGGAAGAATCGGCAAGCCGATTCCTATGAATCGCCGGCCGGTCCGCGCGCTCGCTGCATGCCTCGCGGCGCTCGCGTGCGCGAGCTGCTCCAAGGCAAGCGCACCTCCCGCGCTCCCCCCTTCGCCGGTTGTCGCGATGCAAGTGATACAGCGAACAGCCACGGTAGTTGGAGACCTGGTCGGCGAAGTGAGCGCGTTCCGAGAAGTGGCGCTGCGCCCGCAGGTGACAGGCACCGTGCAGAGTATTTTGTTTCAGCCCGGACAGCGCGTGCGCGAGAACGAAGTGCTCTTCATCATTGATCCCCGTCCATACGAAGCGAATCTCGCCGAGGCGCTCGGTGCAGTCGCCGATGCCGAAACGGAGCTCGGCCGCGCTCGTCAGGATGTCGCTCGCTACGAGCCTCTGCTCCCGGACAACGCAATCCCACGCGCGACCTACGATCAGGCTGTCGCGACGGCGAAATCCGCACAAGCCGCACTGGATCAACGCCGTGCGGCGGCCAGTCGCCGGCGACTCGATCTGCAAAACACCAAGGTGCACTCGCCCGTGACGGGTCAGATCGGCTTGCAGCAGGTTGAGATCGGCGCACTCGTGACCACAGGCCAGACAGTGCTTGCTACGGTATCGACGCTCGATCCGGTCTACGTGACCTTCAACATTCCAGAGGTCGAGTACATCCGCTTTATGCGCGGCAGCGGATCACGCGAGGCGGCCGTCAAGCAAGCGCGGGCGAATCCGTTCCAGCTCGTGCTTCCGGATGGCACCGTGTACGAGCGGCCGGGCACGTTCGATTTCGCCGAGCGTGCGATCAGTGCGACCACCGGAACGCTCGCGTGGCGCGCCAAGTTCCCGAATCCGGATTTGCTGCTCCGCCCCGGCATGAATGTGCGCGTACGCCTCGTTTACGATGAAGTTGCCAACGCACTGCTGGTGCCGCAACGCGCGGTAACCGAGCTGCTCGGCAAGCAATTTGCGACGGTGATCGGCCCTGGCAATAAGATCGAGCAGCGTCCGGTGACGCTCGGCGAGCGCGTGGGTACGCTATGGATCGTGCAGTCGGGCCTGCAGCCGGGCGAGCGCATCGTGGTCGACGGTTTGCAAAAGGCGCCACCCGGAGCGACCGTAGCGCCGACGATGATCAGCGAGGCGCAGCTGGACCAGCCACCGCTGCCCGCGACCGCACCGCCGCCGGCAGCGGCCGGGCAATAGGCGCCGACCGATGGGCCAGTTCTTCATCGCCCGCCCCGTGTTCGCT
>Ga0105239_10011084_pt1 | contig 10062 bp, 7 predicted proteins | sample KBSC44metaG_FD_92761 | JGI IMG/M metagenome (GOLD analysis project Ga0105239, IMG submission 92761) | Corn rhizosphere microbial communities from Kellogg Biological Station, Michigan, USA - KBS C4-4 metaG | ecosystem: Host-associated > Plants > Roots > Rhizosphere > Soil | place: Michigan, USA...
GCGGCAAGGTTTGCGATCACATTCGGCTGATGCCCTATCTCCAGCGTCAGGCGATCGTACGCGGCATAGAGCGCGTCGTCGACAACGACCCGGTTAGCCAGGATCGGGATGCCGTGGAAGTCCAGCTTTTTATCGTAGAAGTCCTGTAGGGGCGGGACGCAGGCGACGATCGCCGGACGGTCCGGCGCCGGTGTGATGACGGGTGGGGGAGGAGTGGTCGGATCGGCGCGCACGGCCGCACCGAAGACAGTAAAGAGGAGTGCCGCAAGCGCGGCGCTCGTGAAGAGAATCGTACGGGAGCGTCCCGGTCGACGGGCCGGCCGGCTGACCGTCCTGTCGGACGGGGCGGGATGCTGTTTGCAGGGCTTGTCCATAGATTGCGAGGCGACACCGATCGTCCGCAGACGAACAGCCGTCCGCGGGCGATCGATAGAGGTCGTGCGATGGCTAGTGGCTGGCCGGCGCTGCCGGCTTGTCCGGTCCCGGCGGCTGTTGCGGATGCATCTTGGCCATGGCCGCGGCGAGGGAGAACTTTGGCTTGGTAAGCAACTTCGCCTTCTCCGCCTCCGGGACCGAGGCCAGGATCTTACGCTGGTCGTCGGTCAGGGAGCCCGGGTTCTCCTTCTCCATACGGGCCAGATCGGCCACAGAGACCACTTTTGCCAGCGGGATCTCCTGCCGGGGAGTGAGCGCTCGGTATCCGGCCACGCCGGCGATCAGGATCGCCACCGCAGCCAGACCGCCAAGCATCGCTGTTTTCACTTTCTCATTCATACAGCTCTCTCAGTCGTCTTTAGTCGTCTTCGGTAGTGAAGATGGCATAGGTGCCGTTGCCGGTGTGGGAGGGGCGGGTAAGCTCTCCGGAGCTGACACTATGGACGTGACCGTCGCAGTAGGCGATCATATAGTGATCCTGATGGAAGCCGACGGCGTAGAGGAGTTGGTTCACGCCCTGGGACTCCGTCGGGGTGATACACAGTGTACACCACTGCGGGTTCTCCAGATAGATCCCATCCGTAAACCACGCGGTGGATGCCGGCGCCTCGATCCTGCCGTACGAGGCGATACACCCCCAGGGATTGTTCGGATCGTTCTGGTCGGTACAGGGAGCATGGGTTTTCAGGCGCATGGCCGGGGTACCGAACGCGGCATTGACATCGTTGTTGTAGCCCAGCGTGATGGAGTCGGAACCATAGTTGTAATCGCTTGGGCCCTTCAGGTTTTTGTAGTAGATGTAGTGCGACTTGCTGTCGTCCGAGATATAGGCTGTCCCGGTCCCATTCATATTGTTCGAGTTGAACTGGTTGTCCGGGCAGTCGAAGGCTGCCTCGGATTTGACATAGGGGTAGACCGCATCCTGCCAGCAATAGCGCAGCACGGGGTCTCGCCTTCCGTAGCCGAACGTGTCGAAGGGGATCTGCTCGTCGAAGTCCTGGACATACTGTAGCAGACCCATCACGACTTGACGCTTGTTGGAAAGACAGGTAGCCTGACGCGCCTTCTCGCGGGCCTGGGCGAAGACCGGAAAAAGGAGGGCGGCGAGGATCGCTATTATGGCGATCACGACGAGCAGTTCGATGAGCGTGAAACCAGTTCCCGACAGGCGCGCTACGGACGATTTTCGTATCATGGCTAGGTTCCCTTCAATACACAAGGCGTCGGCGCTTCAGACACCGACATATAGTGTCGATTGAGCGCGGTTCCGGCCGGCGCGCTGCGGGCTTCCCCGGGCGCTGCGCCTCGTTGTCGCGGGCCGCAAATCCGCATTCTCCCTTGAGATTGCCCTTGCTGAACGTAAGCGTGTGATTCCCTGACCGCTTTGCTATCGAACACCCCGTATCGGGGATTCGCGTGAGGTGCTGACAAATTCCCGCCGGGCTCCCGGCGATGGTGGCGGGGTGACCTGCCAGGCCGGAGGACCGTCCGCTGTCAGCGGCATGCCCGTAAGAACGGCGCGCAGCATGGAGATCGGCATGCAGTTCTCGCGCAGGACGGCGTCATGGAACTCCCGGTCGCTCATGCGGCCCCCGCCGACCAGGTCGCGATAGAGAGTGTGCATCTGCCAGGCGCCGATCAGGTAGGCGCACTGGTAGAGAGGATGATAGTCCCCCTCGAAGGATCGTCGGATCTCTGCGAGCGCATTGTCGCGCTCATGGCCGGCCTCCTCCACCAGCATCTCGACACACTCCGCCGGCGTCCGCCGCCCGAGGTGGAACTCCAGCGAGAAGATAACGCGAGCGCAGCGGTGCATCCGCCAGAAGAGCATGCCGATCCGCTCCTCCGGCGTCCGGGCAAAACCGCGCTCCCAGAGCAGCATCTCCCAGTGCAGTGTCCACCCCTCCGTCCAAAACGGCGTCTCGAACAGGCGCCGATAGGGGCGGCTGCGCTCCTGCACGAACATCTGCAAATGATGGCCGGGGATCAGCTCATGGTGAACGGTCGCCCGGGCAAAAGCGCGGTTGTTACCACGCAGGCTCATCCGTTTCCGCGCATGGTCCATATCACCGGTCGGGAAGGAGACGATAATCGTCTCTCCGCCCAGGAAGAACGGATTGATCCGCTGCCGTTCCGGCGACATCATCTCCATCCGCCAGCACTCGCGGGCGAGCACCGGGACGGTCACCAGGTCATGCTCTTCGACATAGTCGATCGCCTCTCGCGCCAGATCACGGACCAGCGCCGGCTGCTCTCCCGGAGCGACATGGCTGGACTTGACATGCTCCAGAGCGGCCCGCCAGTCGTCGCCATGGCCCATCTCCTGAGCGGCACGCTGCATCTCTGATCGGCACCACGCCATCTCCGTATGCGCGGCGTCGATCAACTCCTCCGGCGTATCGGCGATCTGAACATACGCCAGCTCGGCGACCAGCGCCTCGCGTCCGAGCGGTACGCCCAGAATGGCGTCCTCGCTGTCAGCGCCGGCGACATGTCCCCGCAAAAACGCGGCGAACTCGCCGAGCGCGCTTTCCAGAGCCCCGTAAGGTCGCTCGACCCACCAGTCGAAAGACGGGTCATAACCGTGATAGAAGGCGAACCAGCCCGCCAGCATCGTTCGCATCTCGGCTGCGATCCGGGCGGCCTGCCCGGCCAGCGCCGGGCTGACTGCGCCGGCGCGTAGCGTGGAACGAAGGTGCCGGATCTGGCCGAGAGCTCGATCCAGGCACTGTGCCGCCGCCTCCGGCTCGACCTCTCGCAGACGCCGCCGGGCATCATCGAGCGCGATCAGATCGTCGGCAAAGGGCAAAAGCGATTCCGAAGCGGCGCAGAACCATTCGACATCGCACTGTAGCCGGCGCTCTTCGGCGTCGAGGAGGGAGCGGAACAGAAGCCAGTCGACGCGATCATTGTGCGAGAGTTCGTCAAACGGCAGTGTCTCCAGCGTCTGGCGGCACTCACTCAGAAAGCGGCGCAGCATCTCCTCACGCCGGAGATACGCCGGCGGCGGGCAGGCCCTGTCGAGGCACGAGCGATCCGCCTGAAAACGCGCTAGCAGCGCCGGCATCCGGTCGGCCGAGAGGCCGTCACCGAGCTCGAGCTTTTGCATCATCCGATCCTCTCTTCGCCGCACTGTCGCCGTGTGGAACCTTGCGACAGTCGAGACCGTGCGGAGCGCCGCTCGGTATGGTGGAGATTCTACGAGGACTTGATCGAACCGGGCCAGAGAATACGCGCTATGTATATGGAAAATATTGATGTCATCGGAACCAGATATCGTCAGCGCTTTGCGGGCAGGTTTTTCCGGCGGAAGCTCTGCGGGGATTCACCGGTCTGCCCGGAAAAGACCTTGCTGAAGTAGAGCGGATCGTCGAAGCCGACCATTTCGGCGACACGTCCGATCGGCACCTCGGAGAGCAGCAGACGCTTCGCAGCGTCGATCCGTATGGTCCTCAGATACTGGAAGGGAGTCTGATCGGTGAGTTCACGAAAGCGCCGGCAGAGATAGGCCGGACTGCATCCTACCGAGAGGGCGATCTGCGCCAGTGTCAGCGGGCGATGGTAGTGGGATAAGAGGTAGCTCTCCACCCGCTCCCGAAACCCATCCTGGCCGACGTCCGTCTGATCGCGTATCCCGTCACTCTGACGGGAGATGGAGTGGACCGGTGCCCGCAGCAGCCAGGTGAAGAGGCAGAGCAGGCTGCCGCGGATGACGATGTCATAGCCGGGAGCGCGATCGGCAAGCTCCTGCGCCATGCTCCGCGCCTGGCCCATCACCTGAGGTTCGATAAAGCAATAGTACTCGCTGAGCCGGTGCTCCTTTCCCTCTAACGAGCAGGTATGAACGATAGCGGAGCCACGGTGCAGCGCCAGCCAGACCACCGAGTGCGGGGGGCACATATGCGTGGGGTCCTGCACGTGCGGCATATAGCGCGTCCCGGGAGGGATGACAAAGATACTACCGGCAGGGCAGAGCGACCAGACGCCGTCCCACCAGATCGTCATCTCGCCCCTGGTAATGATCCCGACCTCGACATACCGGTGGTAGTGCAGATCCTTGGCGGCCATAGCCCGTTTGGGCGCGAACGATTTCACCGGAGGGAGAAGGAGGTCGGCGGGGTTATCTTCCGAAAGAGCGCTCAGCCCGCCATGCAGCACCTGCCGGATACGGTCCGCATCCCAGGCGGCGTTTGGCGAGACCACATCACTGAAGCGCCGTTCGGGCGCTGTCGTCCAAACCGTCACGCTCTTTCTTTCGCCCATCATCTTCCTCCACCTCCGCCTGAGAACCCCGGCGATGCGATATCAATATTTTCCATGAAAATGGAGCGATCTGCATAGCCCCACATTGTTGACCGATGTTATCATCTCCCCATCCCCGTAAGACAAAGACACCGGGCTGAAGGAGCATCTGGATGCGGCTTGCCCGCGGATGGCGGAACGCCTTTCGAAGAAATAGGATCGTTGCACCGATCGTCGGCCTTACCGTCGCTGCGCACGCGGCGGAGCCACGTACACCTCCGCCGTCGCCGCTGGCGATCACGGTTCAGACCGGCGCTCGTGGTGTTCCCGCCAGCCCGAACCTCTTCGGTGTCTTCTTCGAGGAGATCAACCACGCCGGGGACGGCGGGCTTTACGCCGAACTGGTTCGTAACCGGACTTTCAAAGAGCGCGATGCTCACGGACTTCCGATCGCCTGGTCGGTGGTATCGGGACGCGGGTCCGCTGGTGCTACGATCGCCCTGGATTCCCGTCGTCCGCTCAATGCCGCCAATACAGAGGCGTTGCGAGTGGATGTTTCAGCTGCCCTGCCTGAAGGGCGCGTGGGGGTTGCAAATACCGGTTACTGGGGTATTCCGGTGCGACGAGGGGCCGCGTATCGTCTCGCCCTCCATATGCGCGGGAGCGGATTGCCGCTGACAGCGACGCTGGAAGGCGCAAAGGGGCAGATCTACGCGCGCGCCAACCTGGGAAGCGCTACGGACGGTTGGACGCAGAAGACGGTACGACTGGTCGCAGCGGCGGATAATCCAGCGGCGCGGCTGGTCATCGCCACGACACGGCCCGGCCGCTACTGGCTGAATGTCGTCTCACTCTTCCCGGAGAAGACGTTTCGAGATCGGCCGAACGGCCTGCGTCCGGATCTCGCGGAGAAAGTTGCGGCTCTGCGGCCGGCGTTCCTTCGCTTTCCCGGCGGCTGCTACGTGGAGGGAGGAGATCTCCTGGCGAACCGCTTCCGCTGGAAGACGACTGTCACCGACATCGCGACCCGCCCCGGCCATAACAACGATATCTGGCACTACTGGTCCACCGACGGCCTCGGCTACCATGAGTACCTCCAGATGTGCGAGGACATGCACACGGCGCCGATGTTTGTCGTCAACTGCGGCATGTCGCACAAAGAGCTGGTCCCGATGGATCAGCTGGAGCCGTATGTCCAGGATGCGCTGGACGCGATCGAGTACGCGAATGGGCCGGTGGCCAGTAAGTGGGGGGCGCTTCGGACGAAGAACGGGCATCCGGCGCCGTTCGGCCTGAAGTATGTCGAGATCGGAAACGAGAACGGTCTCTGGCAGGGATTCGGCGGGACGCGCGCCGACTACACGCCGCGCTATCACCGCTTCTACGATGCGATCAAGGCGCGTTATCCGGGGATCGTGACCATCGCCAACACGCGTGTGGACGCGCCGATGGAGATGGTGGACGATCATAACTACAACTCTCCCGGCTGGTTCTGGGAGAATACCCACTTCTACGATAAGGCGGATCGAAAGGGACCGAAGATCTACCTGGGCGAGTATGCCACGACTACCGATGCCGGCAAAGGAAACCTGAGAGCGGCGCTGGCCGACGCGGCCTGGATGACCGGACTGGAGCGCAACTCCGACATCGTCACCATGGCCTCCTACGCCCCGCTGTTCGTCAATATCCACGACCGCGCGTGGAACCCGGATGCGATCGGCTTCGATGCTTCCCACAGCTTCGGGACGCCGTCCTACTACGTCCAGCAACTCTTCGCTGAGAACCGGGTCACTAAGGTGCTCCCGATCACCTTCCCGAACCCGGCGCGGCCGGTTCGCTCGCGTGGCGGTATCGGCCTGGGCACCTGGGCTACGCAGGCGGAGTTCAAGGATATCACAGTTACCATGCCGGACGGCGCGACAGCGTACGCCTCGAACTTTGCGCAGGACACCGCGAACTGGCGCGCGCAGAGCGGTCACTGGTCGGTGGTGGATGGCGCCTACCAGCAGAGCGCGGGGGATACCGACCGTCGGGCGCTCCTGGAACTGCCGGCGCTGACGCAGGCAACCGACTACACGGTCTCCCTCAAGGCGCGTAAGCTTGGCGGCGATGAGGGCTTTCTGGTCCTCTTCCACGCGCCGAACACGGACAACTATTACTGGTGGAACGTCGGCGGCTGGGGGAACACGCTGAGCGTGATCGAGAAGAGCGTGGGCGGCGTGAAGAATCCGCTCGGGCCACGCGTGCCGCTGCATCTAGAGACCGGCCGCTGGTACTCGGTCCGTATCGCGCTGGAAGGATCGCATATCCGCTGCTATCTGGATGATAAACTGCTTGCCGACGTAGAGGACACGGCGGCGCCGCTGCTGGCGGCGGATGCCGGCAAGGCGCCCGACGGCTCCCTGATCCTCAAGTTCGTTAACGGCACGGAGGCGCCTGTCCCCGCGCGGATCGATCTTGCCGGTGCCGGACGGATCGCATCCACCGGAGTGGTGACGACGCTGACCTCCGCCGCCCTGATCGATGAGAACTCACTCGATGTGCCGAAACGTGTGGCTCCGGTGCGGCGTCCACTCTCGGGGATCACGCCGACGTTCTCCTATACCTTCCCGCCGCGGTCGCTCACGGTTGTCCGGGTGCCGGCTCAATGAACCGCTACCTCGCTGCCGTGTATATCGGGGAGCACGCCGCCGCCTTACCCGCCCACCTCGGCGATCCCCGGCCGGTTCTCACCGACATATAGAGCGATTGGGTCGCCGTGCTGATCGGTGATCAGCCAGAAGTGACCGCTGTACGTGTGGATCTCCCGCGTATCGCCGGGGGCGATCTTCCCGTAAGAGGTGCGCTTGCTGTCGGCAGAGAGCCAGAATAGCTCGATCGGGCCGGTGGTCCGATTGTGGAACCGGATCGACGTGTCCGGGCCGCTGTCCGATTGGGCCAGGGCTTGGTCGCTGAGGGGACGTGGCTTCAGGATGACGGGCTTCGGTGTCGGCTTGGGGGCGTTACGGTCCGGCGGTTCGATACCGAGCAGATGACGGACGAAGAAGTCCCGACGCCGCCGTTCACCGTAGGCGCCGCCGCTGGTGTGGTCCGAGCCGGTGATCACCAGTAGCTCGAAGTCCTTGTCGGCCTTCATCAGAGCATCCGTCAGCCGGATCGTGGACTCCGGCGGGACATTCGAATCTAGCTCGCCGACGATGAGCAACAGCTTGCCGCGCAGGTTGGCGGCGTGGGTGATATTGGAGTTGTTCTCGTACCAGGGGCCGATCGGATAACCCATCCACTGTTCGTTCCACCAGCGCTTATCGATCCGGTTATCGTGACAGCCGCAGGAGGAGACGCCTACCTTATAGAACTCGGGGTGGAACAGTAGGGCCCCGGTAGAGCTCTGGCCGCCGGCGGAAGTGCCGTAGACCCCGATCCGGCTGGTATCTGCGGCCGGGAAACGGGATGCCATCGCCTTGATCCAGGCGATCCGGTCCGGAAAGCCGGCATCCTTGAGGTTGCGCCAGCAGACATCGTGGAACGCCTTGGAGCGGTTGCGCGTCCCCATGCCGTCGCACTGGACCACGATAAAGCCCAGCTCTGCCAGCGCCTGCATGCCGTCGTGGACGGCGAAGCTCTGGCGCACAAAGGAGTCCTGCGGGCCGGCGTAGATATTCTCGATCACCGGGTAGCGCCGCTTTGGATCGTAGTGAAGCGGTCGAAAGACCACGCCCCAGATATCCGTCTTGCCGTCACGCCCTTTCGCCACGAAGACATCGGGGGCACGCCAGCCGGCGGCGGTCAGGGCGGAGATATCGGCCTTTTCCAGGTCGCAGAGATGGCTGCCGTCGGCGGTGCGGCGCAGCGTATGGACGGGCGGTAGATCGGGGCGCGAGTAGGTATCTATCAGGTAGGCGCGGTCCGGGGAGTACTCGACGGTATGCGTGCCGTCGCCCTCGGTCAGCGCCGTCAGGCCCGAGCCATCGAAGTTCACCCGATAGAAGTGCAGATGATAGGGGTTCTCTCCGGCGTTGCGCCCGCTGCCGCGGAACCAGATCTGGCGCGCCTCCTCATCGACCCGATCGATCTCCCGGACGACCCACTCGCCCTGTGTGATCCGGTTCTTGAGCGTCCCATTGATTGCATCGTAGAGATAGAGATGTCGCCAGCCGTCCTGCTCGGAGGCGTAGACGATCTCCGACGTATCGTGCGTGTAATAGGTGTAGTTGTTCCATGTGTGAATAAAGGTCTTGCTATTTTGCTCGTCGATGATCGTCTTGGACTGGCCGGTGGGGATGTCCACGGCGATCACGCGGAAGCGCTGGTGACCGCGCTCTACCTTCTCGTAAAGGAAGCGGCGGCCGTCCGGGCTCCAGGTAAGGTCCGGCGGGTCCTCGCCGAAATCGATCGGGTCCACGGCGGCAGTGGTCGCCTTACCGGTCGTCGGATCGAAGATCCAGGGCTCCCGGACCGGAAACGGATCGCCCGGCTGCGCATACTCGTGCTGATGGAGGACGCCGCGCATCGACTCGCTCTTGGGCGACGATTCGACCATATAGACCGGCTTGATCGCGACCGACCGGCAGCGGAAGGCGACCAGGGTCCGCGAGTCCGGCGACCAGCGCGGCGCCTCATAGGGCTGCGCCTCCGAGCCGTCCTTGGTGAGTGCCGTCTCCGTCGCGCCTTCGGCAGTACCGCGCACCCAGAGGTTCCCGTCCCGCAGGGACGCTTTCCAGTGCCCGTCCGGCGAGGCGCCGTCTGGAGGTGGTGGTCCATCCGCCTCCTCCGGCCGTTCGCGCCGTCTGCCGCGGTGCGGATTCGGCGCCTCGACCGGCGCGGCTGCCGACGGTGCGCAGACATAGGTGGCCAGATCGCACTGCCAGTCCCGGCCGTCGGCGTGAAAGAGGACCGCCTTCTCATCTTCTGTAAAGGCGATTGTCTCGAACGGCAGCGATTCGGCGTGGTAGGTCTGTCCGGTCACCTTGCCGAGACCGGCGGCGAGTTTACCGGCATCGAAGGCCGGGCGTCGCACACCCTGAACGGCATCGGCAACCACGAACTCGCGTCGCCCGCTGGGGCCGTCGTTGCGGTACCAGAACCGCTTTCCGCCGCCGAACCAATGCGGATCGATCTTCGCCTTGAAGATAGGCTGCCGGGTGAGGTCTTCGTAGTCGCCCTGCCGCTGGAACGCCTGCACGATATCCTCCCCTACCGCCCGCATTGAGGGCGGCACCGCCGCACGCCCGGCCGGCCCAAGCGACGCCTCCAGCAGCGTCGCCCCGCCCGCCGCCGTCGCCCGGCGTAAGAAACCCCGTCGAGAAATCGGTCTTTTCATGGTATCTGCAGAGCCTTCAGTTAAAGCGATCCGGGCTAAGCGCCTGGATCGGGATCGGCGGCTCC
>Ga0105239_10011085_pt1 | contig 10061 bp, 10 predicted proteins | sample KBSC44metaG_FD_92761 | JGI IMG/M metagenome (GOLD analysis project Ga0105239, IMG submission 92761) | Corn rhizosphere microbial communities from Kellogg Biological Station, Michigan, USA - KBS C4-4 metaG | ecosystem: Host-associated > Plants > Roots > Rhizosphere > Soil | place: Michigan, USA...
GAGCAACATGCGCGCTCGGAGTCGGGCCCCTTCGGATCGAGCCAGAGGCGCAGCGTCACGCCGATCACATTCCGGCCGGCGCGAAGCAGCGCGACCGCGCTGTCGACTCCGCCGCTCATCGCCACGGCGACCCGCCTGGGATCGAGCTCGGCGCGGAAGACCGGCCCGAGCGCGTTCGCGAGCGCGTCGACGGCGAGCTCGTCGCCTCCCACCGCGGCAGCCTCGAAGAGCGTCAGGCCGGCGAGCGGGCGGTCGAGCCCATCCGCCTCGGCGCTGACGATCCGGTCCCCCTCGACCGCCAGGCGGACGAGCGCCCAACGGCCGTCGCGAGAGACGTCTCCGACGACCTCGACCATCACGCCAGGCTAGCGAGACGCAAAGCGAACGGGGGACCGAAGCCCCCCGCTCGATGCTCCACCCTGCCGTTGCCTGAGCCCGTTGCGAACCTGGACTAGCCAGGTGGGTGCCACGTCGCCTCCGGCACCAGGCCTCGGGTCGAACGAAGGCTCCCTCTGCATCGGTGTTGGTTCAACATGTGAGACCCAGACACGCACAGGGTCGAGCACGACTCAGTCTAGCCGGGCGTTGTCCCCGCGAAGACCCAGCGGACTTTCTGAACGCCGTCGATGCCGAGCTTCTCGGCCAGCCTCGGCGTGAGCTCGAATGTGCGCCCGGGCGGCACGGGCCGGTGCTCGATCACCTGCGTCAGGACCTCCGGGCTGTTCCCGAACGCGAAATAGAGCTTGACGCCGCACGGAAGGACCGAGCTGCCGACCCCGATCGTGCCCGGCTCGATCACGATGTCGCAGTTCGTCCGCCGGCCGTAGCGTGCCGGGGACGCGCCTGCGAGGCTCGTGCGCCACTGCCCGCCCTGAAGCGTGATCGGCTGGATGAGGCCACGCGTCTTCGCCGAGCTGCCGTGGGACGTGAGCGCCAGCGAGACGATCGCCGCCAGGAGCGCGATCGCCGCGAGGGCGATCTCCCGCTGCGCGAGCGCCGGGCTCATGCGGGACGCGAGGCGAGGCCGTCCAGCAGCTCGGGCTCGAAGGTCTCGCGGACGAGGGAATCGAAGTCGACGGGCAGGACCCCGGAGGCGTCGGCGTACTGGCGGAGGCTGAGCACGAGCATCGCTCGCTCCTCGTCCTTGGCGGGATCCTCCCCCTCTGCCGCGCTCGCCAGGCGCTCGAGCTCCCAGACGTTCCATTCGCGCGGCGCCTGCGGCAGCTGCAGGCGGACGACGGAGTCGTCGCGTTCCGGAGCGCGGCGGCGCCAGGCTCGCGCCGGGCGCTCGGGTTCGGGGTCGGGAGGCGGGGATGGCACTGCGGCGAGGACAGGCTCCGGCTCCGGCTCCGGCTCTGGCTCTGGCTCTGGTTCCGGCTCAGGCTCCGGTTCCGGCTCGGGTTCCTCCGCCTGCACCTCGACTTCAGGCTCCGGGACCTCGGGCTCCGGGGGCTGAGACTCCGGGGCCTCGTCGGCCGGTAGGGCCCGCGTGCGTGTCTCGCTGCGCTCGACGACCGCGACGAGCAGCCAGGCGCCGAACATGACGACCACGATCCAGACCCAGCTCAGGTCGGCGAGGCCGACGGCGACCGCGACGAGAATCAGGAAGCCGGCTTCGAGCAGAAACCTGATCAGCGGCAAGCGTCCTTTCATGAGCCGGGATTCACGAAGCGCTCTCCTCCGGCCGGTCGGGCTCCTCGCCGCCGAAGAGCTCGGCGACCTCGCGTGAGGCGCGGCTCGGTTCGGGGGCCTCGCGGCGCGGCAGAAGCTTCACGTGCCGCGGCGGCGTGACCGGGGCCTCCTCGGCCTCCGGCTCGCGGCGCCGAAGCAGCGAGCGCAGCCGACCGCCGAGCGACGGCTCGAGGGAGCTCTCGGCGCCCACCGTGGCGGGCCCCACCGTGGCGGGCATGGGCAGCGGCTCAGCTTCGGGCTCAGTTTCAGGCTCAGGCTCGGCCGCAGGCTCCGGCTCGTCGGCTGCCGGCTCCGGCTCCGCCTCTTCCGGCTCGGCGGGCTCCGGCGGTCGCTCGAGCGGCGCGACGATGGTCCGCTCCTCCGGCCGCGGCCCGAAGACCTTCTCGGGCTCGTCCTCACGCGGCTCAGGTGAAGGCAGGAGGTACGAGAGCGGCGAGGGATCGACCCGCTCGGCGGTCAGCTCGGCGAGTGCGACGAGGATCCACGCCCCGACCATGATGAGGACGATGTAGAGCGGGCGCAGGTCGGCCAAGCCCGCGGCCACGGCGAGCAGCACGAGGAACAGAGCCTCGAGCGCGAACCGGGCTCCGGGCCGGCGCGGGAGCACTGCGAGAGACTAGCCGCCGGTGTCGCCGTCGTCCTCTTCCGACGCGGCGCCGGCCGCTTGCGGCCCGGACCGTGACGGGCCCGGCGGCGGCGGGCCGGGAGCTTCCTCGGGGCTGGGCGCTTCCTCGGGGCCCGTCGGGGGCTCCGGACTCTCTTCGGCGGGCTCTGCTTGCGTGCGCAGTTGCGGACCGGGCTCGGCGCCCCGGCGGCTCGCGCCGGCCGCCGCCTCGGCGGCTTCGGTGATCTTCTGCGCCACGCCCCCGATGGCTTCGTCCCCGAGGCCCGCGGCCGAGAGAAGCTGCTCCGCGCCTTCCTGCGCGCGGTGGATGATCACGCCGGCCTGCGAGCGCGCCCACTCGAGCGTCTGCTCGACCTCGGCGCGCGCCGAGTTCGTGAGCTCGGTCGCCTGATGCCGCGCCTGCTCGAGCAACCTGGCGGCGCGGGACTCGGCCTCGCGCATCTCCTGCGTGGCCTGCGCCTGCGCCTCCTGCGTCATCTGCCGCGCCTCGGCCTTGGCAGCGTTCAGCATCTCGGTACGCTGGCGCTCGCTCTCGTTGCGGTAGCGCTCGACCTCGCCCTCGCGCTCCTGGAGCTCGCGCTGGCGCCGCGTGACCTCCTCCTCCGTACGCCGGATCTGCGACGCCGAGGCCGTCTGCGCGTCGCGCTCGATCGCGTCGGCCATCTCGGCGGCGGCGCGGATCAGGTGGAGCGCGTCCATGCGGATGGCGTGGCCGGTCGGCTCGACGCCGCTCTGACCGGCGGCCTGCAGTACGCGCAGCTGCACCTGGAGCTGCGTCGTGTGGCGCCTGAACGCGTCGAACGCCTCGCGGACCTGCTCGCGGTCGTAGCCGTCGCCCGCGGTGCCGAGATCCTCGACGCGCGGCAGCGACGTCAACGCCGGTGCCTGTCCCGCCCTACCTTGACCTTCGGTCCCCATTCGCTGTTCAGTATGACTACTCGGTCGGCTCGTTGAAACCCGCGGCTCAGGCAGGCTCTTCCTCGGCCACGACTTCGATCCCGAGCTCGGCGAGCTGTTCCGGCTCGACCGGCGAAGGCGCGCCGCTCATCGGGTCGACGCCGGCCTGGTTCTTCGGGAAGGCGACCGTGTCGCGCAGGTTCGGCTCCTGGGCGAGCACCATCAGCATCCGGTCGATCCCGAACGCGATCCCGCCGTGCGGCGGCGCGCCCATCCGCAGCGCCTCGAGCAGGAAGCCGAAGCGCTCGCGCTGCTGTTCAGGCGAGATGTTGAGGATGTCGAACACCTTCGCCTGCAGCTCGGACTCATGGATCCTGAGCGAGCCGCCGCCGAGCTCCTCGCCGTTGCCGACCAGGTCGTACGCCACGGCGAGCGCGGCACCGGGATCGGAGTCGAGCAGCCCCTCGGACTCCTTCGTCGGGCGCGTGAAGGGATGGTGCTGAGCCGTCCAGCGCTGCTCGTCCTCGGCCCAGGCGAACATCGGGAAGTCCGTGATCCAGACGAAGCGCCAGGTGTCGCGGTCGATCAAACCGAGCTGCGCGCCGAGGTGCTCGCGGACGGCGCCCAGGACGCGCGCGACCATCTCTGGCTTGTCCGCGCCGAAAAGGACGGTCGTCGCCGGCTCGCCTCCGATCGCCGTGAGCTCGGGCTCGGAGAGGAACTTCAGGATCGGCGAGCGCGGCTCCCCGTCCTCGCCGTAGACGACGTACGCGAGACCCTTCGCGCCCCAGGTCTTCGCGTGCTCCTCGAGTGCCTCTAGCTCGGCGCGCGAGAGCTCCTGCGGGACCGTCAGGCACCGGACTGCGGGCGCGCTCGCGAAGACCTTGAACTCGGAGCTGCGCGTCTCCTCGGTGAGGTCGCGGATCTCGAGCCCGAAGCGCAGGTCGGGCTTGTCCGTGCCGTAGCGGAGCATGGAATCGGCGTACGTCATGCGCGGGAAGGGCGTCTCCAGCTCCTCCCCGATCCCCTCGCGCCAGACGGAGGCCATCATCGTCTCCATCAGGTCGAGGATGAATTCGACGTCGGGAAACGCCATCTCGACGTCGAGCTGCGTCAGCTCCTGGACGCGGTCGGCTCGCAGGTCCTCGTCGCGGAAGCAGCGCGCGATCTGGAAGTAGCGCTCGAACCCGGAGATCACGAGCAGCTGCTTGAGGATCTGCGGCGATTGCGGCAGCGCGAAGAAGCGACCGGGCTGAAGCCGCGAGGGGACGATGAAGTCACGCGCGCCCTCCGGGGTCGGCTTGAACAGGATCGGAGTCTCGATCTCGAGGAAGCCCGCGTCCTCCATCGTGCGCCGGATCGTCGAGACCATTCGCGAGCGCAGCCGCAGGTTGCGCTGCAGGCGCGGCCGGCGGAGGTCGATCCAGCGGTAGCGCAGGCGGAGCGTCTCGTCGACGCCCTCGTCGTCGAGCTGGAACGGGAGCGGCGGGCACGGCGAGAGGATCTCGAGGCGGTCGACCTGCAGCTCGACCTCGCCGGTCGGGATCTGCGGGTTGACGTTCTCGGGCGCGCGGGCGACGACTTCGCCCTCGGCGCGGAGCACGAACTCGTTGCGGATCTCGTGCGCAGCCTGGGCCGCCTCGGGCGCGCGTTCGGGGTTCACGACGAGCTGGCCGGTGCCGGTGGCGTCCCGCAGGTCGACGAAGACGAGCCCGCCGTGGTCGCGCCGGCGCGAGACCCAGCCGGCGAGCGTTTGGCGTTGGCCAACGTGCTCGGGCCGGAGCTCGCCTGCGCCGAGGTCGCGCCAGTGGCTCATGCACTCACCTCGGAAAGATCCGTGTCCGCGTCCACGACGACGACCTGCTTCGCGCCGAGACGCGAGGCCTGCGTGCGCTGGCCCTTGACCGAACGGCCGGCGAAATCGGCGTCCGCGCGTACACCGGACGCCCGCAGCTCGAGCATCCTGGCGAGGACCGCCGCGCGGTCGGCGCCGTCTTCGCAGATGAAGAAGACGTCGACGCCGGGCTCCTCCGGCGGCGCCAGGCCGGCGTCTTCGAGCGCAAGCACGAGCCGCTCGATGCCCGCGCCGAAGCCGACTCCGGGCGTGGGCTTGCCGCCGAGCTCCTCCGCGAGACCGTCGTAGCGCCCCCCGCCGCTGAGCACGCTCGTCGAGCCCTCGTCGGGGCCGACGAACTCCCAGGTCGTGCGCGTGTAGTAGTCGAGGCCGCGTACGAGCGTCGACACCAGGTCGTAGCGCACGCCGAACGCGTCCAGGTAGCGGCGCACCTCAGCGAAATGCTCCCGGCAGGCCTCGCAGAGCGAGTCGCCGATCGTGGGCGCCTGCCGGAGAACGTCCTGAACCTGCGGCGGCTTCGCGGCGATGTTGTCGAGCGCGCGCAGCGGGTTGCGACGCGCCTGGTCGCGCGTCGCCTCGTCGAGCTCCCCCTCGTGCTGCTCGAGCCACGGACGCAGCTGCTCGAGGTATGCCGGCCGGCAGTTCTGGTCGCCGATGGAGTTCAGCTCGAGGGTGTACTCCGTGATCCCGAGGCCCGCAAGGAGGCTCGCGTAGAGGTGGATCACCTCGGCGTCGACGGCGGGGTCGTCGCTGCCGATCGCCTCGAGGTCGAGCTGCCAGTGCTCGCGGAAGCGGCCCCGTTGCGGGCGCCCGTACCGGTAGATCGACGCGATCGAGTAGAGCTTCTGCGGCTGCGGCTCGCGGTGCAGGCCGTGCTCGAGGTAGGCGCGGACGATCGGCGCGGTCGCCTCCGCGCGCAGCGTCAGTGAGCGGTCGCTGCGATCCGTGAACGTGTACATCTCCTTCGTGACGACGTCGGAGCCGATGCCGGACGTGCGCGTGAAGAGCTCGGTGTCCTCGAACACCGGGGTGTCGATCCGGCGATATCCGTAGAGCGCGCAGAGGTGCTCGAACTCACCGGTGATCCAGCGCCAGCGCGGCTGGTCGGCAGGAAGGATGTCGTGGGTGCCTCGCGGCGCCTCGAAGCTCACGTGGCGCGCAGCGGGGCGAGGAAGGGATTGCGGGCGAGCTCGTCGCCGAGGGTAGTCGGCGGGCCGTGGCCGGAATAGACGACGGTCTCCGCCGGGAAGCGCTCCGTCAGCGCGCGCAGGGTCTCGACGAGCGTGTCCCAATCCGCGCCCGGCAGGTCGGTGCGGCCGACCGAGCCCGCGAAGAGGACGTCGCCCGAGAAGAGGCAGCCGTCGGCATGGAACGCGAGGTGGCCGGGCGAGTGGCCCGGCACCTGGAGCGTCTCGAATTCGATGCCCGCGAGCTCGAGCGACTCGTCGCCCTCGAGCAGGACGTTCGCCTTGTAGCCGCGGACAGTCACGCCTGCCGGGACGAGGTCGGGCAGGTTCTCGAGTAGCGCCTGCTCGGCGGCGGCCATGTAGACCGGGGCGCCGGTCCCTTCGGCGAGATCCGCGACGCCGACGAGGTGATCCCAGTGGCCGTGCGTGATCAGGATCGCCGCGCAGGAGGCGCCGAGCCGCGCGAGCTCGATCCGAAGCTCTGGGATGCCGCCGCTCGGGTCGATCACGACGGCCTCGGAGGCGCCCAGCGAGGCGCGGACCACGTAGCAGTTCGTCCCGATCGGACCGAGCTCGTAGCGGTCGACGACGATGCTCACGCGAGGGCCACCTCGGCGCTGAGTCTAACGGCGCCGCGCCGCCCTTCCGGGCCGGGCGCTAAAGGCGTGCCCGGCCTCCTCCCCGCTGCGAGCGTAGCGGGGAAACGCGCACGCGTGTGTGACGTCTCCGTCACGAATGTGTGTCTTTTCGCGGGTCGAGCGGCAGCCGCGGACGGCACGCGCCCGCGGTTAGGATCCGGCCCCGTGCGGAGCTGGAACCTGAGCGAGATCGACACTCCCGGCGGCAGCCGCTCGCCGGTCGTGCTCGACTCGGCCGAGGCTGCGCGCGCGGTTCTGATCGGCCTCGAGCCGGGTCAGGAGCTCGGCGACCACGAGGTGAAAGAGCACGCCTTCGTCCTCGTAGTCGAGGGAAGCGTGCGGGTGGAGGCAGGCGGCGAGTCGCTGGACGCGCAGTCGGGGATGCTGTTCAGGTTCGAGCCCGAGGAGCGGCACTCGGTCTCCAGCGCGGACGGCGCGCGGATTCTGCTCTTTCTCGCGCCCTGGCCGGGGGCCGGGCACTACCGCGGCGACGACGGCGGCTAGGGCTTCCGCGATGCGCGGCTTGGAAGGTTGCCCGTGCGCCGGAGATATGAGCGGTACATCGCCCGGTCCATCAAGTACATGAACGGGATGAAGAACGCGGTGTAGGCGGCCGTAAGCGCGATCCTCGCGGGGAGGGTCTCGTGGTTGAAGAGCCCGAGGGCGACGAAGATCAGCGGCGCGAAGATCCCGGCGCGCTTGAGAACACGCGTCCAGGACGGCGGATCGATCTTCCGAATCGAGCGCTTCCCGGCGGCGGTCTTGACGTGCGCCGGATCGCCCTTGCCGTTCTTGCGCGCGCCGCGCTTCGACGCGCCCGCCTCGTCCGCGTCGTCGGTCCCGACGACGTTGCCCTCCTCGTCGACGTAGACATATTCGTACTCGTGCCGGAGCTCCTTCTGGCGCCGGCGCCGCTGTTTCCGGGTGGGCATGGGGAATTAGCGTAGCGCCGCTCAGCGGCGCCAGGCGACCTCGCCCTTGCAGACAACAGCTGCAACCGTTTGGCCGCCGAGGTGGTACGCCAGGTGCCGCCAGTCGGGGGCGTCGATCAGCGTGAGGTCGGCGTCAAAGCCGGGAACGAGGCGCCCGATCGACCCTGAGCGTCCGAGAACCCAGGCTGCGTTGACGGTGCAGGCGGCGAGCGCCTCTTCGGGCGAGAGCCCCAGCTGCGTGCAGGCGAGCGAGCAGACGAGCGGCAGGCTCTCGCAGAACGCGCTTCCCGGGTTGAAGTCAGTCGCGAGCGCGATCGCCGCGCCGGCGTCGACCAGCTCGCGGGCAGGGGGCATCGAGCGGCCCAGGAAGAGGGCGCTCGCGGGCAGGAGAACGCCGACGACGGAGCTGGAGGCGAGCGCCGCGACACCGTCGGCGCCCGTCGCCTCGAGGTGGTCGACCGAGCTCGCGCCGAGCTCGATCGCGAGCGCGATTGCCCCGAGCTCGGTGAACTGGTCGCCGTGCAGCCGCAGTCCGAGACCCGCCGACGCGCAAGCCTCCAGGTAGCGGCGCGCGTCGTCGACGCCGAAGGCACCGCGCTCTACGAAGACGTCGGCGGCCTCTGCCAGCTCGGCGGCCTCCGGGAGGACCTCGGAGAGCAAGAAGTCCACGTATGCCGTGGCGTCGTCGAACTCCGGCGGCACGGCATGCGCGCCGAGCCACGTCGGGATTCCGCCGCCCGCCGCGATCGCCCGCAGCGAGGCGAGCTCGGTCTCACGATCGAGCCCGTAGCCCGACTTCGCCTCGAACGTGGTCGTCCCGGCGCGGAGCATCCACTGGCGATGCGTGTCGACCGCGCTCCGCAGTGCGTCCGGCGAGGCCGCGCGCGTCGCGCGCACCGTCGAGAGGATGCCGCCGCCCCCAGCGTGCAGCTCCTCGTAGGTCGCACCGCCCGCCCGCAGCGAGAACTCCTCGACCCGGTCGCCGAGGAAGCAGGCGTGCGTGTGGCAGTCCACGAGCCCCGGGATCGCGCTCAGTCCGGTTCCGTCGACCTCGACGACGTCGCCATTCAGGGACGGAAGCTCGCGCATGAGTCCGACGGCCGCGATCGTCGGGCCCTCGCAGAGCACGAACGCATCCTCGAGCACGTCGACTTCTCGAAGCGCCGAGCCACGCAGGGGCGCTTCGCGACCGCTCGGCGTTGCGAGTTGCGCGAGGTCTCGAACGAGGAGACGCACCGGCGCCGCGTCCGGCTCAGCGGCCGGCGTCACGCGCCGGACGGAGGCATCGGCGGCTCGAGACCATGCCGCGCTGCTGCGGCGATCGCCTCGTCGTAGCCGGCGTCGACGTGCCGCAGCACGCCCGTTCCAGGGTCAGTCGTGAGCACCCGCTCCAGCCGTTCCGCAGCCTGGTCGGTGCCGTCGGCGACCACGACCATCCCCGCGTGGATCGAGTTCCCGATTCCGACGCCGCCACCGTGGTGCACGCTGACCCAGGTCGCCCCTGCCGCGACGTTCAGCAAGGCGTTCAGGATCGGCCAGTCGGCGATCGCGTCGGAGCCGTCGCGCATCGCCTCCGTCTCACGGTAGGGCGACGCGACCGAGCCGGAGTCGAGATGGTCGCGCCCGATCACGACCGGCGCCCGCACTTGCCCGCTTCGCACGAGCTCGTTAATCGCGAGCCCCGCGGAAGCCCGCGCGCCGTAGCCAAGCCAACAGATGCGCGCAGGCAGCCCCTGGAACTCGATCCGCTCCGGCGCCACCGTCAGCCAGCGCTGCAGCGCGCGATCATCCGGGAACAACTCGAGCAACGCCTCGTCGATCGCCCGAATGTCCGCGGGATCGCCGGACAGCACCGCCCACCGGAACGGCCCGATGCCCTCGCAGAAGAGCGGCCGGATATAGGCCGGGACAAAGCCCGGGTATGTGAAGGCGTCCTCGACTCCCGCTTCTTCGGCCTCACCTCTCAGGTTGTTGCCATAATCGAAAACATAGCTACCCTCCCGGACGTACTCGAGGAGCCCGCGCACGTGAGCCGCGATCGACTCCCGGGCGCGTCGGAGGTACTCGTCGGGATCCTCGGAGCGGAGCCGTGCAGCCGCAGCGACGTCGAGCCCGCTCGGCACGTAGCCGTTGAGCGGGTCGTGCGCCGCCGTCTGGTCGGTGACGAGGTCGAAGTGCTCACGGCGACGGGCCAGCTCCGGCACTACGTCCGCAGCGTTGCCGAGCAGGCCGACC
>Ga0105239_10011086_pt1 | contig 10061 bp, 3 predicted proteins | sample KBSC44metaG_FD_92761 | JGI IMG/M metagenome (GOLD analysis project Ga0105239, IMG submission 92761) | Corn rhizosphere microbial communities from Kellogg Biological Station, Michigan, USA - KBS C4-4 metaG | ecosystem: Host-associated > Plants > Roots > Rhizosphere > Soil | place: Michigan, USA...
CGGCCAGTTGCATCGGGGTCAGTCCGTTCGGATCCGGGTCGCCCTGGTCGTTGAAGCGAGTGTCCTGCGGCGCGGGCGCTTCGCCGAGTTGATCCGCAACAAAGGCTTTTATCTCGTCATGCGTCTTGCCTTCCAGGTCGACATCTCCGGCATGGCTCTGGAGCCACCGTGTCAGCCACTCCGTCAGCCAGACCCGTGCCTCATTCTTGCCGGTAATGAAGTCCGCAGCGCGGGAGTCCCGCCTTAAGAACCCTCCGAAATGTCCATCGAAAGCGCTTGCCAGCCGTCGTGTCAGTTCGGACGCCTGCGGGATACGTTCCAGCGTCACGATCTCTTTGTCGTCCAGTCCCGCGGCTTTCAGAATGTCCTGTTTGAGCGTGGCAACTACCTCCGGAGGCAGAGATAAGGTGTCCAACCGGTCCAGCGCCCTGTTCATCTCTACCAGCGCCGTGTTGGTCTCCTGGGCGGTCTTAAAGTCGCCGTAGAGCGCGTGATTGAAGTAGGCGGACAGTATCTTTGCCAGCGTTGCGGGAGGCAGAAGCGGTGAAGCGGGAATCACCGCTGCCGACAGCGCAGAGGCGATCTCTGCCGGCAGTTGCGGCTCCGGCTCGATCATCAGAAAGCTGCGGCCTGCTTTGCCGTCGTTGAGATCTTTTCTGGCAGGGTTGCGTTTCGGGTCCTTTGCATTGACACAGGCCACCGCATCGATAGCTCTGCCGATCGGTTCGTTATTGAACAGCCCTCCATCGACAAACTGCAGCGTCGCCTCGGTAGGAAGTTTCTGCGTGGGGTGCAGCGTCGGATCTGCGGCTTTCTGCTCCAGCCCCTTTTGCAGCGCATCTTCAAAACCCCGGTACCCTTTGTACGCTTCCAGATTACGCGTCTGGTACCGGCAGGGAAACGCGATAGGGAAGGCGCTCGATGCCCGGGCCGCTTCCGCCGCCAGTCGCCAGCCCAGCGGATCGGGAACGCTGTCCGTAGCGAGCAGGCGCGGCTCGACCTGCGTGACCCGATTGCCCTCCAGGAGAAAGGGAACATAGTCCTTATAGTCCAGAGCGTACAGTTGCGTCGTGACCTGCGCGTGATACTCATCCTTGCGCTCAAAGTCGATCACAAAAGGCGTGCCGTCCAGGTTCGTCATCGTGATCCAGAGCGCGACGGCCTCCTGCGGAGTCTCTGGAGCGCCAGGCGACAGCTCCAGCGCCTGCTCGATGATCTTGTCCACCACCCCATCGGTAAAGATGGCTCCGCCCGAGCCCGCCGGCTGCGCCGCAGGCGTCAGCAGATGGTGGATGTCGAGCAGATCCACCCAGCAGGTGCGCATGTGTGCCTCCAACAGCGCCGGGGGGCTGCCCAGAGAGAGAGCCTGCGCCAGGATCAACCCGGTGATCGAGCCCGCCGAGGCGCCGGCGATCACGTCGATACTGACCTGCGCCTTGCCCTGCATCTGCGCGTTGAAGACATACAGGTCGCGATACAACTGCGTCAACACCCCCGCCTCATACGAGCCGAGCGCAACGCCACCGGAGACCGACAGCGCAAAACGATGCACGCGCACTGTCTGGCTCTGGGGTTCCAATGCTTCCTTGCTGCTGGTAGGAATCACCACGTTTCTCCTTCTCTTTATGTATCCGCCGGTTTTAGCGCGGGCCTGCGATCTTCCAGCCGGGTGGCGGAGCTATGGAGAGGACATCGCCTCCCACATACACGCCGTTCTGCAGATACCACACCACCCCCTGATTGGTAGTCTGGTTCTGCAACAGGAGATCCACGTAGCCATCCCGATTGTAGTCGCCTGCCCCGACCACTTGCCAGCCCGGGGCCGGAACCGCTGTCATCAGCGTGCCGCCGGCGTAGGTCGTGCCGTTCATGTACCAGAGCGCGATCTGGCCGGTAGTCTGGTTCTGAAAGATCAGGTCCGGAAACCCATCCCCATCGATATCTCCGGTTCCCGCGATCTTCCATCCGGTAAGCGGAACCGAGGGCATCAGGACGCCTCCCTGGTAGACAGGGCCGCTCATCAGCCAGATCGCGATCTGATTGGTGGCCTGATTCTGGAAGACGAGATCCGATCTGCCGTCTGCGTTGAAATCACCCACTCCGACGACACTCCAGCCGCTTACCGGGATCACGCTGACGTATTCGCCCCCCGTGATCGTGCCGTGGTTCGCGCCTCCGGTATACCACAGGACAATCGCATTGTTGCCGTGGTTCTGCAGGACCAGAGCGATCGTGCCGTCGCCGCGGAAATCCCCGGTTCCGACAAGCGTGTAGCCCGACGGAGGCGTCAGGGAGAGATCGACACCTCCGAGTCGGTGCGTTCCGCTCATGAACCATTCGCTGATGCCGCCGGACGAGACACTCTGGAGGAGCAGGTCTGTGCCCCCGTCCGCGTCAAAATCAGGGAAAACCGACCTGGGAGCCAGTTTTGTAACAAACGCGTTGGACGTGCCCGCTGCAATCGCCTTATTCGTCGTCTGTACCGCACCGGAGGTGACCGGAAAGTCGGACGAACCTGTGTACCCTGCGACATACACGTCTCCGTTGCCGTCTACGGCGAGCGCGCCGGCAAAGTCTCCCCCGGTTCCACCGAGATAGGTCGAGTAGAGCAGATTGGCGCCGGATGCGTTGAGGCGGATCACATAACTGTGCGTTTTGCCGACCGTCGCCCCCACCCCCGCGCGACGATAGGCGCCGACCGTCGTGGGGAAGTCCGTCGCATCGGTATAGCCGGTCACGACCGCATTACCACGATTGTCGAGAACCAGACGGTAGGTGTAGGTTCCCGCGGTTCCTCCCAGGTAGGTCGAGTAGAGCAGAGCGGTTCCGCTCGCGTTCAGCTTCGTGACGAAAGCATTGACCACGCTCGCTGAGGACGTCCTGCTCGCACGCTGGAAAGCGCCGGGGGTGGTTGGAAAGTCCATGGAGAGGGTGTTTCCGGCGATGTAGGCCTGGCCGCTGCCATCCAGGGCAATACTGTTGCCATTGTCCTGAACGCTGCCTCCCAGGTAGGTCGAGTAGACCAGCGCAGTGCCGGTGGCGTTGAACTTGGTCACAAAGGCGTTGGAGCTGTTCAGCGATTTTCGCCCCCCCTGGTACGCGCCCGGCGTGCTCGGAAAGTCGGCAGAGAACGCGTCACCGACGAGATACGCGCTGCCGGCAGCGTCTACCGCGATCCCCTTCCCATAGTCGCCCTGCGCGCTGGTCCCGCCCAGATAGGTCGAGTAGACCAGCGCAGATCCGGCGGGATCGAGTTCCGAGACGAACGCGTTGCCGCCCACAGGCGATCGGTTCACCGTCTGGAAGGCGCCCGGCGTCGTGGGAAAGTCGGAAGAGATCGTGTGCCCGGTGACAAAGGCGTGCCCTGCGGCATCGATGGCGATCGCCACCGTACTGTCGCTGCCCGTGCCGCCCAGAAAGGTCGAGTAGACCAGCGCGCTGCCGCTGGGGTTCAGCTTCGCCACAAAGGCGTTGTGGTTCGACTTGAGCGTGGGCTGGAACGCGCCGACGGTCGTCGGAAAGTCCGCAGAGAAGGCGCGCCCGGTAATGTAAGCATTGCCCGCGCTGTCTACGGTGATCGCATTCGCATTGTCGGAGGCGCTTCCGCCCAGGTAGGTCGAGTATACCAGCGCCGTGCCGGCAGGATTCAGTTTCGTCACAAACGCATTGGTGTGGGAGAGGCTCCCCTTGTTCGTGCTTTGAACCACTCCGGCGGTCGTTGGAAAGTCGGGGGAACCGGTATAGCCGGTGACGTAGGCGCTGCCGGAGCTATCGACGGCGATCCCGGTCGCAAAGTCTCCTCCATTGGCTCCGTTACCTCCCAGATAGGTAGAGTAAGCCAGCACGGGATCGATGACCAGCGGGCGGGCGCTATCGTAGCGACCCAGCACAAAACAGACTCCGGTCTTCCCGTTCGGCAGCGACTTCAGCCGAAAACGTGCGGCCACGGCCTGTTTGCCTGTCGCGCTCCACTGATAGACGGTCGGCTTACGCCACCTGAGCGCGCCCCCTGGCGTCTCCACGACCAGCTCTCCTACACCATTCAGATGCACGCCCTGCGCGCCCGCAAAATGGAGTTGGATCTGCTTCGGATCGGCATGAGGAGCCACCACAAAGTCGTACTCCAGATGCCGCTGGTTGCCATAGTAGATCAGGTCCACGCCCCGGTAGATCCCCTGGAATCCGACCCGACCGAAGGTAGGCACCCCCGCCTGCCATCGGCTCGGATCTCTGCCGAGGAGATAGTTCACCCTGCCGGGAAGGGGCTGCTCCTGGATCACACGCGCCCTCCGGTTCGAGCCGACCCACTGCATCCGTACCGCGACGCGCGCAGTCCTGTCTGCCGACCGTTGGAATCCGGGGCCATTTTGGCGATCGCTTTTGGCCTTACGGCTCGGGTCCGGCTTCATGGTCCGGGTAAAGACGGCTTCGGAAGAGGTGAGGAAGAGCGTGTTTTCGTGCGTATGGGTCAGGAAACGAACCTGCGGATCGGTCTGACCTTGATTGCGTTCGAAGGCGAGGGGCAGACTGCCGAAGTCCCGGACGCTCGATGTTCTCCCGGATCCGCTCGGGCGTGGTGCAGCCGGGGAGGCGGTATCGGCAGCCGGTCTATCACTTCGCGCCCGCATGCTCAGAGCACTTATAGCGCACACGAACGCAAGTCCAACCAGCAGAGAACTACATCGTTTCAATGATCTACTCCTCAAACAACGTTACAAGGATAGAATACCCTTTTCAAGATCGGTTCAGGTTATCTGTTTTGACAACTGACTTAGGATATTGACGCCTCCGAATAGAATATCCAGACACTTTCCTGTACAATAGACACCAGGCATTCACGATTATTCGTCCTTGTATTCTGCTCCAAGCCCAATAGAGATCGATCTTAAGAGTTTGCGTTTGTCGAGGAGATATGCCCCATGAGAAGAGACGGACACCATCTCAGCCTGCACGCGTTCACCTTTGCAGCGCTTTTTTTCGGATCGATCGTCGTGTCTGGAACCGGACTTCATGCACAGGAGCCGCCGGAGCGCGCATCAGCGCTCGAAACGGGAAAATTCCGTCTGCATAAGTTCGCGCAGGCGATCGGGGACGAGCAGTATTCGATCCGTCGGGATGGCGCCTCCCTCCTGCTGTCAACGCAGTTCGGTTTTACGGATCGCGGCAGCCGCGTGCCGCTCTCTGCGACCCTGCGTATGCAGCCGGACCTGACGCCGCAGCACTTCTCCCTCAAAGGCAAGACATCACGCCTCAGTCAGATCGACACGGAGATCACCGTCGAAGGCACGCAGACGAACATCCGACAGGGCCAGAACACCCGTACCGCCGAGACGCTTCCCCACGACTTTACCCTGAGCGGTTACGCCCCTGTCTCCGTGCAGATGCTCTTGATGCGCTACTGGATGCAGCATGGACGGCCTTCTATCCTCAACACTTTGCCGAGCGGGCAGGTGCATATCGAACGACGCGGCGTCGATACGGTCGAGGTTGACGGCAAACCGGTCACGCTCGAACGCTACGGCCTGACGGGCGTCATCTGGGGACGGGAGACACTCTGGATGACTCGGGCGCGCCAACTCGTCGCCCTTGTTTGTTGCGACGCCGAGTTCGATCACTTCGAAGCGATAGCGGAAGGCTACGAAGCGGCCCTGCCCCGCTTTATCGCCCGTGCCGCACAGGACAATATCGCGGCATTGACGCAGGTGACGCGGCGACTGAGCCCACCGCGTCAGGGCGCTCTGGTTCTCCGCGGAGGCACCCTGATCGACGGCAAGGGAGGTCCGCCGATCCCGAACGTCACCCTCGTGGTGGAAGGCGACCGAATCACCCATATCGGCCCCGCGGATCAGATCGCGGTTCCGCGCCATGCGACCCTCATCGATGCGCGCGGAAAGTACATACTGCCCGGCCTCTGGGATATGCATGCCCACTATGAGCAGGTCGAGTGGGGACCGATCTATCTGGCCGCGGGAGTGACCACGGTGCGCGACTGCGGGAACGAGTTCGACTATATTACTGCGGTGCGTGATGTCCTTCGATCCGGGCGCGGTATCGGCCCCCAACTGATCCTGGCAGGTCTGGTGGATGGAGACAGCGAGTCGTCGCTCGGGATCGTGCGGATCAACACGCCGGAGCAAGCGCATTCAGTGATCCAACGCTATAAGGAAGCTGGGTTCGCCCAGATCAAGATCTACAGTTCCATCAAGCCCGCCCTTGTTCCGGTGATCTGCGAGGAGGCGCATCGGCTGGGCATGAGCGTCACCGGGCATGTTCCGGATGGTATGGACGCGCTGCAAGGCGTAGAAGCCGGGATGGATCAGATCAACCATCTCCAGTATCTTGCGCGCCTCATGGGACTTCGAAGCAGTCCGGGGCCGAATGGCCCGGCCCTTTCCGTTGACCTCAACGCGCCCACCGCGCAGAAGACGCTGCGCACTCTGCAAGAGCGCCACACGGTGATCGATCCGACGATGGCGATCTATGAACTATCGTCTTACGATGGCAGCCCCGCAGCGAAGGAGATGGAGCCGGATCTGGACAGAGTCGCACCGGAACTGGCCGGACCACTGCACAGTGCACCGCTAACAGCAGCGCAGGCAGCGGGAGCCAGAGCCGGAATAGCTGCACTTCTCTCCATCGTCGGGGCGCTCCATCGCGCCGGAATTCCGATCGTCGCGGGGACCGATCAGGCGGTGCCCGGCCACAGTCTGCATCGTGAACTGGAGCTGTATGTCCAGGCAGGATTTACACCTATGGAGGCGATCCAGGCAGCAACCCTCGTGCCTGCGCGGGCGCTCCATATGGAGAACGAGGTCGGAACCGTGGAAGTAGGCAAACGCGCCGACCTGATCCTGCTGACGGCCAACCCCCTGGAATCGATCCGCAACATCCGCACCGTGCAATCGGTCATGACAGGCGGCAAACTCTACGAATGCGCCCCGCTCTGGAAGAGCGTCGGTTTCCAGCCCTGAACCGTACCGGTTTCCTCGCTTACCATCGGCATTAGGATCGAAGAGACGCCCTGCTGCCACCTTCCCGAGATTGCTCAACGCAAAAGGAACCGCTCTCTTTCCAATCAGGTCAGAGAGCGGTTGTCGTTATTGCGAGGTCAGAGGAAGCGCGTTACGGCAGCAGGATGAAGGGCCAGCGCGGATTGGGAACGGCGACAAAGGCGTGGGCCGCGCCGTTGATGAGGCCCTGGCCTACGATCACGCCGGCGTCGTTGATGCCGTTGGCTTCCGTGAGTTTCCAGCCGGTGCTGCTCGCATCCAGATAGTCGTTCAGGTCGTTCATGCTGGAGTCGTAGAAGAAGGCGTGCGTGCCTGCGCCGGCCCAGTCCGATTTGCCTACGACGACGTTGTACTTATTGATGGCATGGGCTTCGCTGTTGGACCCGTCGATCACCCCCAGGTCATCGGTGAGGTCGTTGAGAGTTCCGGCTCCATTCCACGTGATCGGCTGGTTGGGCGACACGTGCCGGAACGCATGGCGCACCGCAAAGCCGGGAAACAGCTCGGACCAGCCGACAATGACGCCTTTGTTGTTGACGGCGAGCGCGCAACTGCTGTCGCCGCCCAGGGTGCCCATATCGCTCCACTGGTTCCAGGTGCCGTTCCCGACGACCATCGCGTGGTACGAACTGTTCCCGAACGGCCGGGACATCCCCACGGTAACGCCCTGGTTACTGGATCCCCCGACGGTGCTGACGCCGTAGGCGTAACTGGTCTCCATAGGCGCGATCATATAGGCAAGGCGATTGAAGAGCGCGCCCTGTCCGCTCCGATGCATAAACGCCGCCATTCCGGCCAGAGGAACGCTGTAGCCGACGAAGTTGTCGTTGTCGTTGATGCCGGTCGCGACGGCGTAGCCGTCGTTGGGCAGGTTCGCGCCTTCGCCGAGATCCCCGAAGTCGTCGAAGAGACCCTGGTAGATACTGGTGGGGTTGAGCGCTCCCGGCCCGACATGTCGGAACGCCTCATAAGTCCCGTTCTTGTCCTGCGCGGTTCCGACGACCGTCCCCTGACTGTTGATGCCATAGGCGATGCTGTTCACTCCGCCAAAGGCATAGAGATCGTCCGAATTCTGGTTCAGGGGAGTGGTCCCGTTGTGGCGAAAGGCGTGATTGGGAGAGATAAACCACGGATTGGTAAAGATCGTGGAGTAACCGACGATCTGATTGCTGTTGTTGATGGCATAGGCATTGCTGGTGTTTCCCCCGAAAGTGCCCAGGTCATACACATGGTAGGTCAGAGGCAGCGGGTATATCGAACCGCCGCTGCCGTTGCCACCGTTCAGGCTGTTCGCCTTGATCTGAGCTCCGGCGGGCGTAAGTACACACAGGGAGGCCGTCAACATGACTGCCGCGCCCAGAATACGAGAAATACGGATACGCATTTTCAAACACTCCTTTGTCTGTCGCAACCCGGCTCCTTTGCCGGTTCCTTGTTGCGTCCTGCGTATCCAGTATAGGGAACGACCATAGACAACGGCGTGGACAGATCCATGTCAAAAACATGGACAGTGAAAAACAGAGAGATGTCGTTCACGGCGAGCGGCAAGCAGGAAAAGCGTTCCTACTCCCGCAATATGGGCCTGGGAAGAGGCTCTTCACCCTCTTTGTCTCGTTCAGGAGGAACCGTCAGAACCATGCCCACGCCGGAAACGTCCCTCGCCCCGCTTACCATCCGACTCTTTGGACCGATGCAGGTGCTTGTGCATGGTCAGGCCTTACCCCCGCTACGCTCACGTAAGATACTCTGGTTGCTGGCGCTACTGACCCTGCGTCAAAACCGGCCGGTCGAGCGCGAGTGGCTGGCCGGCATTCTCTGGCCCGATCTGGATCAACCCCAGGCGTATGCCAACCTGCGTCCGCTTTTGACGGAGTTACGCAGGGCGCTGGGAAGCGAGGCGGAGCGCCTCCAGTCCCCTACCCGCCACACGCTCTTACTGGAACTCACGGGAGCAGACATAGATGTGCACACCTTCGATGTCGCCATTGCCGGTAAGAACCTCTCGGATTTAGCGCAGGCAGTGGCACTCTATAATGGTCCGCTGCTGGAGGGCTGTAACGAGGACTGGGTATTTCAGGAACGTGTGGTGCGGGAGCAGAACTGCCTGCAGGCGCTGCAGATCCTGGGGGATACCGCTCTGTCCGCCGGGGACAATAGCACTGCAATCGGTTATTTCCACCGTGCAGCGAGCCTGGATCCCTGGCGGGAAGAGGCGCGGCGAGGATGGATGGAGGCGCTCTCCAGGAGTGGAGACACCAATGCGGCACTGCTGGTCTACCGGGAGTTTTTGGAAGTCCTTCGAGCCGATCCGAAAGCTGTTCCCGACGAAAAGACCAGTGCACTTTACCAGCGACTGCGTTCCGACATGCGTCAGAGAGCAAGCACGCACACGGCAGTTCCTGTGGAGGCGACTGTTGTCCCGAGTGTCAGAGGCTACCTTCCTCATCCTCTGACAGATCTGGTGGGAAGGGAGGACGAACGGATCGAAGTAGCCGTGCAGTTGCGGCGTTCGCGATTGGTGACACTGACGGGAGTAGGAGGGATCGGCAAGACGCGACTGGCGCAGGAGGTTGCCCACGATGTCGTCGGGGAGCATGCGGATGGCGTGTGGCTGGTGGCGCTGGATGCCCTCTCCGAGGGCAGGATGGTGACGCAGCAAATCGCCTCGGTATTAGGGCTAAGAGAGGTGCCGGGCCAAACGCCCTTGCAGAGCGTGACGGAGCATCTGCGTCAGAAGCGACTCCTATTGGTGTTGGACAACTGTGAGCATCTGCTGGAAGCCAGCGCTCAGGCGGTCGACCATCTGCTGCAGGAGTGTGGAGAGGTGCGTATTCTGGCGACCAGCCGAGAGGCTCTGGGGATCACCGGAGAGACGGTTTGGAGCGTACCTGTCCTGGCCGTGCCGGATCCGGAGCATCTGCCCCAGGGACCGTCTGCCTCAGTGCGGGTGTTGATGGGCTACGAGAGCGTGCAGTTGTTTGTGGAGCGGGCGCAGGCGGTGCAGAAGACCTTCGATCTGACAGCCGGCAATGCACGGATGGTGGCGCAGAC
>Ga0105239_10011087_pt1 | contig 10060 bp, 11 predicted proteins | sample KBSC44metaG_FD_92761 | JGI IMG/M metagenome (GOLD analysis project Ga0105239, IMG submission 92761) | Corn rhizosphere microbial communities from Kellogg Biological Station, Michigan, USA - KBS C4-4 metaG | ecosystem: Host-associated > Plants > Roots > Rhizosphere > Soil | place: Michigan, USA...
GAGCGCGTCGGCGATGTCCTTGATGCGCTTCTGGGCCCGGTCGTCGACCTCCCAGGTCATGGCGAAGTCTTCGTCCGGCTTCACCGACCCGTCCTTGGAGGGCAGGTCGCGGATATGGCCGAAGCTCGCCAGGACCGTGTAATCCGGGCCCAGATACTTGCTGATCGCCTTGATCTTGCCGGGGGATTCGACGACGAGAACGTTCATTGAAACAAAATTACTCTAACTTGCGGGCGCACAAGCCGGAAAAACGCGCCAATTTCGGGGATAGGGTTTCGGGCGGGCGGGACACTGATAGAAGCCGTCGAGCCGTGTCAACCTCGCCATTCCAGCCCGAGCCGCCAAAAAAGCAGGGAAATCCCGATATTGTGGCTGGAACAAACTGGCAGATAATACCGGCACGGGAAAATCCAAGGGGTGGTCTAGTCCCAGAGCCGGGTTCCGGCTGGTCCTAAGAGCGCTGATTCTGGCATTTCGCCAGGGAGCGCCTGCCGCCGCTCGGACGGACACTGTCCGGGAACGGATTGAGTGGCGACGGATTTTGCGCAGTCTATAACTTATGGTTGTATTTTCCTGGGGCCGAACGCATAACGCTCATCTTTGAGCGGTGATTGCGCATGCCTTCGTCCGGAATTCCTGAGAACATGCCATCGTCCGTGGAGTCGGCCGAATACGCACACGAACTCATTGAATCGCTTCGGCACATGGCCGTCGATCAGGGGCACGACCTCCTAGCCCATCTACTCAAACTCGCGGCTCTGGAGGCGGAGCGCCTTGCGACCGCTCAGCGCCAGGAGACCTTATTGCCGGAATGACGTGACAGACGGCCAGCCAGTTCGAGTTCGAGCAGGACCGTCAAAACCGCAGCGGTCGGGGCGCGGCATAACCGGATCAGTTCGTCGACATCGACCGGTGCGGGCCCCAGCGCTTCTTCGATGATCTTGCGAATGCGGTCGGCTTCCGCTTCGAGCACGCCAGAATCGGGATTTGCACCATCCGGCTCTCCCTCCGACTCACGAAAGCCATGGCCCAGGATCGGCTTGAGCACGGCTACGACATCGTCCGCGCTCTCGGTAAGCGTGGCGCCTTCGCGGATCAGGCGGTTCGTGCCTTTCGCGCGGGGATCGAGCGGCGAGCCCGGCACCGCAAAGACCTCGCGGTTCTGTTCAAGTGCGTAATTGGCTGTGATCAACGAGCCCGAGCCTTCCGCCGCCTCGACCACGACAACGCCGCGTGACAGGCCCGAGATCAGCCGGTTGCGCCGTGGGAAATGACGGGCTTGCGGCTGCTGGCCCAATGGCATTTCCGTGACGATCGTTCCCTGCTCGCGGATCTGCCGGTAGAGCGCCTCGTTCTCCGGCGGATAGACGATGTCGATGCCGCCCGCGACAACCGCGCAGGTCCCGCTCGCAAGCGTGGCTTCGTGGGCCGCGGTGTCGATGCCGCGGGCAAGCCCCGAAGCAACGACAAAGCCGGCATCGCCGAGATCGCGCGCGAGCTGCCCCGCGAGCTTTCGTCCCAGCGCCGAGGCGTTGCGTGCTCCGACGATGCCCACCATCTCGCGGGCGAACTGCGCGGTATGTCCAAGCACCGAGATGACCGGTGGCGGCGGCTCGAGGGCGGATAGCCCGCGCGGAAAATCGGATTCGCAGGATGCGATCAACCTTCCGCCAAGCCGGTGAAGCGCTTCGAGTTCTTCCAGTGCGCTTTCTTTGGAGAACGGCCGCAGCTCTTCGCCGCCCCCTCTGCGGCTGAGGCGGGGCAGTTCGTTGAGCGCGGTCGACGCCGAGCCGAAGCGTGCAACCAGTTGGGCAAAGGTGACCGGGCCCACATTTTGCGTACGCGCGAGGCGTAGCCACGCGAGACGCTCGGCTTCGCTCAACACCCCCACAACAGCCATCAGGTCGACGGTGCTTTGGCGCCGCCGATGCGCGGTTCCTCGCCGCGCGACAGCCGGGCGATATTCTGGCGGTGCATCACAAAGATCAGAAGGGCCATCAGCGAGATGAGCAGCGCATTCACCGGTCCGCCCAGATAAAGCATGTAAAGCGGCGCCAGCGCAGCGGCGATCAGCGCGGAGAGCGACGATATTCTCCAGATCGCCGCAGCCACCAGCCAGGTTGCGGCCACAAGCAAGCCTGCGGGCCAGGCTAGGGCGAGCGTTACGCCGAGAAACGTGGCAACGCCTTTGCCGCCTTTGAACCGCAGCCAGACCGGAAAGAGGTGCCCCAGGAATGCACCAAGTCCCGCGAAGGCGGCGGCGACATCTCCGTAAAGCGCATGGGCGACGAGTACTGCCGCGGCACCCTTGCCGCCATCGAACACCAGCGTGAGCACCGCCGCCCAGCGCTTGCCCGTGCGCAACACATTGGTCGCGCCGATGTTGCCGGAGCCAATCTTGCGCACATCGCCCGCACCTGCGAGCCACGCGAAGATGAGCCCGAACGGAATCGAGCCCAGCAAATATCCGATGACGAGGCTAAGCCCGCAGGTTTTCCAGTCGAGAGTGTAGTAGAATGTCATCCAGCCGCTGCTTGAGCCTTGCGCTGCGGTTTATACCCCGCCCGTGCCGCATCGGAAATGCTGCGGAAGAAGACCGCATCCTTGAGCGAAGCGCCGGTTTTCACAGCCGCGCCCGCCGCGCTGTACGTTTTTGCCTTCCTGTTTCCCACGACCGCGTTTTCAATGTCGGTTTCGCAGTAGTAACAGCGCAGGCGTAGCCCGTCCTTTTGTACCAGGTAGAATTTGTTGCCGGCGTAGGGGCCTTCCTGCTTGTCGTGGGTAATGCAGTTGGGGTTCACGCAACACAGTCCCAATTCGCGCGGTTGCTGGTGCAGAGGGTATTGCGCTTTCGGGAAGCCACTGCTGAATTTTTCGAGCGCCGATCCCCGCGACAGATCGAGAAGGCCGGCGATCAGCGCCATACGGATCGGCACGCCATAGGATGCTTGCCGGAAATAGGCGGCGCGAGGGAGCGCATCCAGTTCCGCATCAAGCTCGCCCACGCGAGGCAATGGGTGAAGGACGCTGGCATTGCGATATCGCCGGTCCCTCAGGAATTTGGAATCGATCTTCAAGTAGTCTTTCTTGCCCTCAGGCCAGCGCTCCTTCTGGAAACGCGTCATGTAGAAGATGTCGGCCTCTTTGCGCGGTACGAAATCGGACGCGGTCACGAGCGCGAGCTGGTGTGGCTGGTCAACGGTCCGGTAGACGGCATCGATGTCCGCATTGGCGCTCGCGATTTTCGCTTTCGGAAGAGGGTGCGAATGGAATTCGTTGCGCAGACGCCAGTCGACATGCGCGGGCAGTTCCATGCCTTTGCCGCCCGGCATCAGCCGGATCTCAGCCTTGAACCGCGCGAGCGCATAGACGAAGGAGTGGATCGTGCGGCTGCCGCGCAAATCGCCCGAGATGACGACGTTCAACCCCTTGAACGTGCCCTTCTCGCGCTGAAGCGTGTAGAGGTCGCACAACGTCTGTGTCGGATGCTCGTGGCTTCCATCGCCCCCATTGATCACGGGTATGTCCGCGTATTCCGCGGCCAATCTCGCGGCGCCGTCGCGTGGATGGCGGATCACGAGCGCGTCGGCGTAGCTCGAAACCACGCGTGCGGTGTCGGCCAGGCTCTCGCCTTTCGCTGCCGAACTGGTCGCCGGATCAGCGCTGCTGATCGTCCGTCCGCCGAGGCGCAGCATCGCGCTTTCGAACGAAAGGCGCGTCCGCGTGCTGGGTTCATAGAAGAGGGTCGCCAGAACGCGCCCGGTCGCGATCTTCAGGCTCCGCGAGACCCGATAGGGCGTATCCTTGTTGCTGAGCTGGCTCAGATATTTCGTGGCCGAGGCGAAGACCTGTTCGATCTCGGCATTGCTGAGATCGTTGATCGAAATGAGATGCCGGAGAGGACTCATCAAAGCGGCCTTATACGAGCGGTGCCCGATGGGGGCAACAATTAGACGCGGCTGATGTCTTCGAGTGTACGGCCCGCGGGTTCGGGCAGGAAGATGAGGGCGACGAGAGAGATGGGGATAGTGGCTAGCGCGAGGGCAATGGCGGGACCGTGCGCGTGGAAGCTGTCGTACCACACGCCTTCAAGGCCAAGCGAAACGCCGCCCGCCATCAACTCGGCCATGTAGCAGAACCCGCCCACCGTGGCGCGATAAGCGGTCGGCACGATTTCTGCGGCGAGGCTGCGGAAAAGCGCCTCGGCGCTGAAGAAGCCGAAGAATGCTGCGATCCAGAGCGGGGGCACGATCCAGCCGCGCACGCCGCTGTAGAACGCAACATAAGCTAGGCCGCATCCCGCCATCATAAAAAAGAGCACGCGCTTGCGTCCGACGCTGTCGCTCAGCCGGCCCACGAGAATGTTGAGCCAGAGCGCGATCAATCCGCCGGGAATCATCAGCGCCGAGGCCTGCCACGGAGCGTAATGGAGAGTCTTTTGCAGGTAGCTTGCGGCCAGGACCGTCGCCGGCCCGATCGCAAAGCCCCAGGCGCCGACCGCCACCAGGATCAGAACGATGCGGCCCGGAAATTCGTGCAATGCGCGACGGACCATGTCCAGCGCGCCGCCGATGCGCGCGTGCAGCTTCTCGACTTCCTCGTGCCGGATCTCGAAGCGCTTCGTCTCCGGCAATTGTCGCCTTAATAAAGCGACGAAGAACATCGACAGGCCGCCGATGACGTAGAGCGCGCGCCAATGTCCCGGCAGCACATTGACCAGCATGAAGAAAAGTGCCGCGAGTCCGGCGCCGGTGTAATTCAGGCTCGCCAGCGTGCCCGAGGCCCAGCCGCGCACGCTGGCGGCGACTTCCTCCACGATCACGACGTAGCAGAGCATTTCCTCCGCGTAACCGAAGACGCGCGTGAAGACCTGAAGCCAGACGAATTGCGAATAGGTCTGGGAAAATGCCGTCCCCAGCGTGAACGCCGCCTGGCCGAAGATTGTGAAGAGCAGGAGCCGGCGCCGGCCGACGATGTCGGCGGTCAGCGCGAACATCATCGCGAACACCGTCGCGATGCGGAAATAGGTGACGGTGAGGCCGATTTGGTTTTCGGGGATGTGCAACGTGGCCTGGATTTGGGGAATCGCAAAGCCGTAGATGTTTTGATCGAAGCCCGCGAATAGCGCGGCCATGCCGACGAGCAGGAACGTGCGCTCCTCGCGGCGCGTCATCGGCACGCGTGGACGGAGCATGGGCGGCAGCCAGACGAACCGTGCGGGCAGATGGTCGGTCACCGGGCCTCCATGTGGCGCAACCGGTCGAGCACACCCTGCAGGATGTAAGCGGCCGCCATCTTGTCCACGACTTCCGCGCGCCGCCGGCGCGAGGTGTCGGCATCGAGCAATGTGCGCGTGACCGCAACGGTCGAGAGCCGTTCGTCCCAGAACACGATTGGCGCGGTGAGGCGCGCGGCCAGATTGCGCCCGAAGGCGCGCGCCGATTGCGACGAAGGGCCGTCGCTGCCATTCATGTTGAGCGGCAGGCCGATGACGATGGCGCCGACGCCATGCTCAGCGACGATCTTTTCGATCTTTTGCGCGTCGACGGAGAACTTCGCCCGCTGCAGGGTTTCCATCGGCGTCGCAACGCTGCGCGATGTGTCCGAGAGCGCCAGCCCGATCGTCTTTTCGCCGAGGTCGAGGCCGAGCAGCCGCATTCCAGCGGCCAGAGTCAAATCGTCAAGGGCTGCAATGCTCAATCGCGCTGCCCGATTTCGATGCGATTGCCGGCCGGATCGCGCACAAAAAAGCGGCTGAGACCTTCCGCCCGGCCTTCCTCTTCGACCGTCACACCGTGCGCGAGTATTTCGCTTTTCGCCCCCGCGAGATCGCCAACCAGAAAGCAGATGTGCCGTTTGCTCTTCGGGCTTGCGTCCGGATCGATGCCGATATGCATCTGGGTCGGACCGACCTGAAACCACGCACCGCCGCGCACCTTCAGATGTTCGGGCTTTTCCAGTTCGGGAAGCTGCAAAACCTCGCGATAGAAGGCGAGGCAGCGATCCTCCAGGGCCTTGGGTACGGCGATCTGCACGTGGTCGATGCCCAAAATCCCCAGCGACAACAGAAGCCTCCCGCGCGATCATGGCTTGCTTGCCAGCGTGGCCTGCGGTTGCTAGCAAGACAGCCACTCTTAACACAATGAGCGACCCCATGTCCGTCGACAAGGACACCGTGCGACGCATCGCGAAACTGGCCCGGATCGCCCTCGACGAGGGCCGCGTGGAGCCCATGGCCCACGAGTTGAACGGCATCATGGCCTGGGCTGAGCAACTGAACGAGGTCGATGTTGCCGGCGTAGCCCCCATGACGAGCGTGGTCGAGCAAAAGCTCAAAATGCGCGACGATGTGGTCACCGATGGCGGCGACGCAGACGCGTTGATGGCGAATGCGCCCGGCGGTGAGGACAATTTTTTTGTCGTCCCCAAGGTGGTGGAATGATCGACATCGCCATCGAGAACCCACTCCAGGACGATGTCCGCGTGCTCATCGCGGCATTGAACGAGACACTGCTGTCGCTGACGCCGCCGGAGTACTGCTCTCATCTGACCGTCGAACAGATGGCCCAGTCGGACACCACGCTGTTCGTGGCGCGCGAGAATGGCGCTGCAATTGCCTGCGGGACCCTGAAGCGTCACGCGGATGGCGTCGGCGAAGTCAAGCGCATGTACACCGTGCCGGCGCATCAGGGCGGTGGTGTTGGCGGCCGGATCCTTTCGCGCATCGAATCTGTGGCGCGTGCGGAAGGCTTGCGGGAGTTGGTTCTTGAAACCGGCGATCGCCATCCGGCCGCATGGCGGGTTTACGAACGCGGCGGCTTTCATCGTTGCGGTCCGGTTCTCGATTATCCGGATTCGAAATGGTCCGTGTTCTACAGGAAGGAACTCGGCATGACCGAGGCGTCAGCAGCATGAACGACCTCACCAATCTTACGCTTGCCGAAGCGCGCGATGCGGTGCGCGGTAAAGGGATTTCGTCGCTCGAATTGACGAAAGCGTTCATCGGCGCGGTGGAGGCGGCACGGCCGCTCAACGCCTTCGTGACGGAAACGCCGGATCGCGCACTCGATATGGCCAAGGCTTCGGATGCGCGCATCGCGAAGGGCGAGATGGGAGCGCTCGAGGGATTGCCGCTCGCGATCAAGGACCTCTTCTGTACCAAAGGCGTGCGCACGACGGCTGGCTCGAACATCCTCTCGAACTTCGTGCCGCCTTATGAGTCCACGGTCTCGCAGAATTTGTGGGGCGCCGGCGCGGTCATGCTCGGCAAGACGAACATGGACGAGTTCGCCATGGGCTCGTCGAACGAGACCAGCCATTTCGGTCCGGTGTTCAATCCGTGGCGTTCGCGCGGATCGAACGCGAAGCTGGTGCCGGGCGGTTCGTCCGGCGGCTCGGCGTCTGCGGTTGCTGGCAATCTATGCCTGGCTGCGACAGGGACCGACACCGGCGGCTCGATCCGCCAGCCGGCAGCCGTGACCGGAATCGTCGGCCTCAAGCCGACCTATGGCCGCTGCTCGCGTTACGGCATCGTGGCGTTCGCGTCGTCGCTGGATCAGGCCGGGCCGATGACAAAGACGGTGCGGGATGCCGCGATCCTGCTCGGGGTGATGGCGAGCGTCGATCCGAGGGATTCGACCAGTGTGGACTTGCCGGTTCCCGATTACGAAGCCGGGCTGGATACCGGCGTCAAAGGCTTGCGGGTCGGCATTCCGAAGGAATATCGCATCGATGGCGCGCCGCCGGAGATCGATGCCCTGTGGGCGCGGGGCGTGGAATGGCTGAAGGCGCAGGGCGCCGAGATCGTGGACATCAGCCTGCCGCACACAAAGTACGCGCTCCCCACTTATTATATAGTGGCGCCTGCGGAGGCCTCCTCGAACCTCGCCCGCTATGACGGCGTGCGCTTCGGCCATCGGGCTAAAGACGTCCACGACATCACCGACCTTTATGAAAAGAGCCGCGCCGAAGGCTTCGGCCGAGAAGTCCAACGCCGCATCCTGATCGGCACCTATGTGCTCTCATCGGGCTATTACGACGCCTATTACCTGCGGGCGCAGAAGCTGCGCAGCCTGATCGCCCGTGACTTCACCGAGGCGTATGAGAAGTGCGACGTGCTACTGACCCCAACGACGCCGTGTCCCGCCTTTGCGGTCGGGGCGAAGACGGCCGATCCCGTGGCTATGTATCTGAACGACGTTTTCACAGTGACCGTGAACCTTGCAGGCCTGCCGGCTATCGCGGTCCCGGCCGGTCTGACCGCCGACGGTTTGCCGCTTGGGCTGCAGATCATTGGCAAGGCTTTCGACGAGGCGACCGTGCTACGCGCGGCACGTGCCATCGAGATCGCAGCGGATTTCTCGGCCAAACCGGCCGAATGGTGGAGGGCGGCATGAGCGAACGGTCCGCCAAGACGATCAAGGGCCAGAACGGCGTCTGGGAGATCGTCATCGGCATGGAAGTCCATGCCCAGGTGCTCTCGAACTCCAAGCTGTTCTCGGGCGCGTCGACCGAATTCGGCGCCGAGCCCAACAGCCAGGTGAGCTTCGTCGACGCCGGCATGCCGGGCATGCTGCCGGTCATCAACAGCAAGTGTGTCGAGCAGGCCGTGCGCACGGGCCTGGGTCTCAAGGCGCAGATCAACCGCACCTCGATCTTCGACCGGAAGAACTATTTCTATCCCGATCTACCCAACGGCTATCAGATCTCGCAGTACAAGAACCCGATCGTGGGCGAGGGCGAGGTGATGATCGACCTCGCCGGCGGGGACAGCGTGCGCGTCGGCATCGAGCGCCTGCATCTGGAACAGGACGCGGGCAAGAGCCTGCACGACCAGCATCCCGACCATTCCCATGTCGATTTGAACCGCGCGGGCGTCGCACTGATGGAGATCGTCACCAAGCCGCATATGCGCTCGAGCGAGGAGGCGGCGGCGTTCCTGCGCAAGCTGCGCGCCATCGTGCGCTATCTCGGCACCTGCGACGGCAATATGGACGAAGGCTCTATGCGCGCCGACGTGAACGTGTCGGTCTGTCCCGAAGGCGGCTACGAGAAGTTCCGCGCGACGGGAGAGTTCAAGCATCTCGGTACGCGCTGCGAGATCAAGAACGTCAACTCGATGCGCTTCATCGCGCAGGCGGTTGAATACGAAGCGCGCCGCCAGGTCGACCTCATCGAAGGTGGCGGTACGATCAAGCAGGAAACACGGCTGTTCGATGCCCGCGCCGGCGAGACGCGTTCGATGCGCTCGAAGGAAGAAGCGCACGACTATCGCTATTTCCCCGATCCCGATCTGTTGCCGCTCGTCCTCGACGAAGCCTGGATCAAAGCAATCGAAGCCTCGCTGCCCGAATTGCCGGACGAGAAGAAGGCGCGATTCGTGAAATTGGGCCTTTCGCCCTACGACGCCTCGGTTCTCGTGGCCGAACGTGAGACGGCAGACTATTTCGAGGCGATGCTGGCGGATGGCGCGGAGGCCAAGGCGTCTGCGAACTGGCTGAACAACGAATATTTCGGCCGCCTGAACAAGGCAGGGCTGTCGCTGAGCGAAGGACCGATCCCGGCCAAAGCTAATAGCGCCATCGTGCAGATGATTTCGGCCAATACCATCTCCGGAAAGATCGCGAAGGATCTCTGCGACATCGTCTGGAGCGAAGGCGGCGATCCGCGCGCAATCGTCGAGACACGCGGCATGCGTCAGGTCACCGACACGAGCGCGATCGAGAAGGCTGTCGATCAGGTGATCGCCGCCAATCCCGACAAGGTCGAGGAAGTGAAAGCGAAACCGAAACTCGCGGCGTGGTTCGTCGGTCAGGTGATGAAAGCGACGGGTGGAAAAGCGAATCCACAGGCCGTGAACGCGATCCTGAAAGTGCGACTCAGTCTGCCCGACGAGGGGTGATTCGCGCATTCGCAGGATTTTTGCGCCCGCGCAAGCGAAATCCGCGAAAATCTATCCGTACACGGACGATATCAAATAAAGCCCGAAAAATAAGGGTTTTATGACCATTCGCGAAATTGCGCCTTGACGCGAAAGTGGGCAAGTATTGCAAACTAGCCC
>Ga0105239_10011089_pt1 | contig 10060 bp, 2 predicted proteins | sample KBSC44metaG_FD_92761 | JGI IMG/M metagenome (GOLD analysis project Ga0105239, IMG submission 92761) | Corn rhizosphere microbial communities from Kellogg Biological Station, Michigan, USA - KBS C4-4 metaG | ecosystem: Host-associated > Plants > Roots > Rhizosphere > Soil | place: Michigan, USA...
AACTCGCTAAAGTAAGAAGTTAAACTAGAAGAATATAAAGTATACTATAATTAAGGTAATTAACTCTTATAACTACTATCTTAATATCTTCCTTAGTATTTATAATATCTTCTACTTATTTCTTCTCTATATAATAAGCTTAAATCTATTTAAATTATAAGTAACGAATAATACTTAGCTAGACTCTATTATTATAAGAGATAATAAGGAGTATTAGGTTAAGGAGATTTTTAATAAATATATAATACACTAAAGATAAGGTTCTTAGCCCTAAGTACTAGTAAAATAGACTAGGTATACTAAACTAACCTAGGAATCGCGCTTAGCCCTTAAGGATACCGTAGTACTTAACTTATATAAGTAATATAAGAATAAGTAGTAAGAAGAGAGAAGGAGAGACTTATTTAATTTACTATATAATTATATAAATTTAATTTAATCGCTCTATTAAGGTATAAGTTATAATTAAGTATAGGAGATATACTTAACTTATTAGTAGAAGTATTAATACTAATACTATATAAGGATAAGAGAATAAAAGAAATACTATATATACCTAGCGCTAAGGAGTATATTTCTTTACTACTAATATACTAGAGCGAGGAGGAGGAGGCGAGTAGGGCTTTAGGAGTTAAGGGAGGGGAAGGGGAGATATTATTATTATCGTCTAATAATAAGACTATAATATTATTATCGTTATCTTTATCGCGTACCGTATAACGAGAGGCTTAATTTAATTACTTATAGTTACCGTATATACTACTAAAGTATCTTAGGATATATTAATACTTTAGAAATAGGCGTATTAAGTGCTTATAATAGTTATAAGGACTAGAAAGGATACCCTAACTCTAAATAAATAAGGTATTAATATATAATAGTCGATATAATCGGATTTATACTAGAGTAACGGCTCCTTATACGAAAGGTACGTTATTTTCTAATATAGTTAAGACCGTTCGTTAATAAGTATTATAGTAATATAATATTAGTATTTACCTAAAGGCTAGGAAAATAAAGATTTAAGTTAGTATAAACTACTTTAATTAATACTAAGCCGTAATAACGTCCTATACTACTATTACTATATTATTCTAACTTTTCTATTCTCTTATTAGTTATATATAATAAGGTTTAAATCTAGGGAGGAATAGATTATATAAGAGGAGGAAGAGGATTAATTTACTTACTTATTAACTATTTTTAATTAAACTATATAAAGGTTAATAATAATTAATAATTATACTTAATAAAAGTAAAGATAAGTATTTATAAAAAAACTCTCTTAATAATTAATATAAGGAAAGAAAAGTAGAGTAAAAGTAAATAGAAATAAGAGTTTTATCTTATATATTATTTAGTATAATATTAATCCTAATTAAGAGTAATAACTTCTTAATACTTATATAAGGAGAGAAGAGGGGTAATATTATAGATTAAACTTATATAATACTTTAGGAGTACTCCCTAGAGCGTAATACCCCTTATAGGGAGTAGTTTAGGCGCTATTCTTAGTAGCTATTATACTAAGTTTTAGGGGCTAAATATTATGCCAAGACGTGTAAATCGTACTTAATTTAGCTGTAAAATCGCTTAGTTTAGTATCGACTTACACACTTATATTAATATTAATAAATAAGTATATTTAACTATTACTTAATGAATAAACCCCTGGTCACGCGCCTTAACTGCCTTTATAGTGGGTTAACGGCGCCTCTTGCCTCTAGTAAGCACTAGGGGCGCAGTTAAGGTCGGTAGTAGAGGTAGAGCACTTAGTGAGGCCTTAGGTGAAGCCTTACGGCGCGGGCGAGGCCTCTCAGGGGTCCTTATAGGTAAGGATAGCCCTATAGACCTTAGGGGAGTCTTAGGGATGCTCTCGAGGGCCACTTCTAGTGTAGTTACTATAGCTTTAATCCCCTCTTATAATTCTTAGGCCTTTAAGGCGGTATTTACTTACTCTACTACTATTACTTACTTTATTACCTAAGTTACTTATAAGCGCCTTTATTATAGGGCTATCTATTACTCCCGCCGCTCTTACTATATAGCCCTTTTATTGGCCGTAAGGGCTCGCTCGTTAGTGCGTCTATAGTCGCCTCGGCGAGCTAAAGAACCCTCTCTACGGAGATCTAGTGAATATAGAGGGGTTTACTATAGAGAGTAGCTATTCTCTACTTAGCGTAGGAGACCTTATAGAGTAAATATTAAGTTGTTCTTAATTTAGCGCTCCGCCTAACTTTATTAAATATTTAATTAATACCTCTACTTAGGGCCTAAAAGGCCTTAAACCGTAGATATTTAAGCGATAAGTAAGGGTATTTAGTTACTTATTTAACTTAGTATAGGCTATTCTAGAACTATAGTATAGAAAGGTCTCTAGTTAGCGGAGTAAATAGAGGGTCTATTTAGCTACTAACGTAGATAAATTATCGTTTTCGGTATCGCTAAGTTCTTTATATAGGCCTTTTTTAAGTAATAAGCGTAGATAATACTAAACCTAAGTAAATCCTTATATTTATAGTTATTTAATAGTAAGTCTACTTTATATTCTATAGTAATTTAAGTATTGAGAGTAGTTTATTAGCGCTTAAGGCGCTTAAGAGCGAATTTACTTACGCTTATACGGAGTAGGCGAAATAGAGTACTCTACGTAAGTAGTGAGTAGCTACTTACTAAAAAGGCCTCATCCTAGTTTATATCCTTAATAATTAAGTTAACCTTAATAATAAGTCGTTTTACTAACTCCTTAAGTGATAGTTAAGTATTTAATAGCTCCTTAACGGTATCGTAATATAATTTAACTCTTTAACTAATAGTAGAGCCTAAATTAGCTAATTTATAGGTATAGAAATATATAACCTTTTCTTCCTTTAGAACCTAAGTTTCGGCTAAATACCTTATAAATTAAGGGCCGATAGTAAGGCCTAGAATATATTAGTTCTTTATAAGTTTATTAATTAACTTTAAGGTAATATATCGCTAATAGGCGCTTTTATAAGTCGCTTTTATATTGTCTCCTAAAACGCTTAATTATCTTATCTTTACGACTATCGCCTCGACGGCGTACTAGTTATAAAACTACTATTTTACTTATAGAAAGGCCCTTAGAATCGACGTAGTTAAACCCTTACTTTAGTCGCTAATAATAACTTAAGGAGGTATATAGGGTACCTTATTTAATCGATTAAAGTAGTGATCCTTAAGGCACTACTAAAAAAAGCCGTATAAGGCCTTATCCTCCTTAGGACACTAGGAAAAGGCCGTAGGAAAGGTTTTACTACTATTTAACTAGCCTATAGCGACGAGAAGAGGTAGTTTTAGGCGGTTTATATTAAAGGTTCTATTAATAATAAGGTAAAAGTCACTAATAAAGCGCTGAGTTACTTATATAAGTTTTAGGTAAGTGAACTAGGCTTAAATAAGCTTTCTACCGCTAAACTAACCTTACTCATTAGTATAGACCTTAACTCTAGTTTAATAGATCTATTACTACTCCTATAACTCGGCGATAAGGCTAAAAACTAAGTAATTCTCGCCGTTAAGGCGTAGTTTCCTTATTATATTATAAAACTCTCGACTAGATAGGTATAGCGCTAAATCCTTACTCTTCAAGATCTTACGAGAAGTAGAGTATATAATTTAAGTACGTTAATAAGTAGTAGCCTTTACTAAAAGGTTCTAGAATTTAGGAAGGCGCCTTTTATAAGTAGGATAAGCAGCTAAAGGGTTTATAAGTAATTTATAGCCTTAGTGAGTAAGTAAGGCCTTTATAAGGCGCTACTCTTTACCCTATACCTTATCCTTCTTATTAATTAATACCTAGGAAACCCTTATTCGCTAATTATAGCTAGTTTAGTAGATATTTATACCGTTACGCCTACGTCGAGAGGTAATATTACCTTTATTATTACGAACTACTTAATCCTCTAAATTATACCTATTTTAAGTAACCTAACTATAATAAATATACCGTAATTTAACGCCTAATTAACTAGTACTATTATCGCTCCGAGTAACGATATTAAACCCTTATTATCACGGGTTAAACCCGTATAATGCTCTAGGAGTACTCCGTAGAGCGCCCGTATAATACTCTAGGAGTACTCCCTAGAGCGCAACACCCCTCACGTGACTTCTACTATCGATTATTCCCCCGACAACTATATCGACTCACTATAGGAGGAAGGAGAGAGTATTTCCTCTTTCCGTACGATAGAGAGGTTTCCTCTCTTCTTTCCTCTCCTTAGCTTAGAATCCTCGTTACACGGTATGTAAGGATAATTATAAGACTCCTTGCTAAACCCTCACACTTATACTAGCGAGAAAAGCTATAGCCGGGCCTTAGCTTCCTTACGGTCCTTGAATACCTCTCCTATAGTAGGATTCTACCGCTAGGCGGCTAGTAGCGAGTTCACGAACCTTTTAAGCACCGTACGATAATGCTCGTAGCACCCAGCAGAAGTAGTCTAGGTAGAATTAGCTATTTAAGCGATAAATAAGTGATAAATAAGGACTTACAAGAGGAGGACTTAAAAGTAGGAATAAACACTAAAAAGGTCTATATAAGTGGCGACGACGATATCTAGGAGTAAATTTATCGATACCGATATAATTTAATGTAAAACCACTATAAAATTAAGTGCGATTTACACGTCTTAGTATAATATTTAGCCCCTAAAACTTAGTATAATAGCTACTAAGAATAGCGCCTAAATTACTCCCCCCCTTATATAACTCCTCTCTATCGATTATCTCCTAGGCGACTATATTAATCTACTATAGGAGGAAGAAGAGAGTATTTCCTCTACTCGTACAGTAGAGAAGTTTCCTCTCTTCTTTTTCCTCCTTAGCTTTAGAATCCTCGTTATACGGTAATTAGGTTAATTATAGGACTCCTTTCTAAATCCTTATAAGTACTTTAAATAACTTATTTTAAGTATATATTAATAGAGTAAAGTAGGTTAGTTATTACTTAATCGTAATATAAACTATAGCGGAGGCCTCCTTACTTACGACTATAATTTTAAATACTTAAACCTCTTTTTTTTTACTTTTTTTTTATAGATTAAGATAAATAAGGGTTAGTTAATACCTCCTATATAATTTTTCGCTTGGGAATACGCCTAGAACGCGTCGCTTAAGCTATAATTATTCCTTAAAGGACTTTTATTGACAATTCGCGTTTTAGTGTTGTACGCGCTAAGGCCCGATAGTCCCACACTATCCGCGGAAGGGATATGCTTACCTGTAAATTATTAACCTCCACCTGACTAGATTTATATAGTTTCGCCTAATGTTGAGGTTGACGCTCCTAATATAATGAGATTTTAGTTGAGATTTCGATTGCGTCGCTCAGCTCGATGGCGGATAGGGCGGATCTTTGATGTCATCGTATGGTCGACTCGTCACGAGATATGTCAGTCGTCCTTTTCAAGTCCTAGATAGAGAGCGCAATATCTGCGTATAAAAGTTGACCAACATGCCGATCAGCCATTGTCGGTCCGCATCTCGACATTCGTTCAGTGCATCGAGAACACACGTCACATCGTGAACCGGTCATCCCTCGCGGCTGCGAGTAATATTCGCCATAGCTCTAGCACCTCTTTCGCGAGTTTCTCGCCTACTTTCCCCCAAGCTAGAATATCATAGTGGATGAACTGAGGCTTTTCGGGAAATAATTGATGTCGGAGCGCGCACAAACCGGTGGCCGCACTGTCCTGCTCTTCGTTCTCATTGAAAAGAAGCAGTATTTTGAAGTTCATTGTCCACGAGAGATTTGGCGAGGACCGACTTGCCACAGCCTGGATCTGCCGAGATCATTTGCAGTTCATTCACATTTCACCAGAGGCAGCCGCGCGACAGACAGGCACAACGTATCCAGTTGGAGGTGGGATGAGGGGCAGAACCAAGATAAGCCACACAGGAGCTGAAACACGCGCACTTCGGTCCATCCTGATAATACGGAGAAATGCAGACACCATGTCCCTGCTAGCGTCAACAATGTGTTCGTCCACTTCTAAAGATATGAAATATTCGTCTAGTCGCTTGCAAGTTCACCTTCTGCTTCAGTCTAACTGCTGCATGTCAGGCTTACCGCGCTACACTGTGGCCTGCCCAATCCAGCCGCCCGTCCACAGGTGAGGACAACTGAACAGAGCTCGCTCAGAGCACTCTTGCGTCGCCTCGCGATCAGATGCGAGTCTTCGGTATAGCTCAGCGTACTATCTCTTTATATGCTTGCTGACCTCAATAGGCTAGGACTAATATGCTCAGCAGACAAGCGAGGCCGTCTCGTCTCTTCGGCTAGGCTGCCGCGTTTCTACCGCTTGCCCTCATCCAGCTCTATGCGAAATAATGCGTCTTTTGTAGCGCAGCGACACTAGCGAGTTCAGTCTTACTAAGGATTTCGTAGGCGACGAGGCAATCCCTCCCTTTGCGATCCTTTCTTATACTTAGGAAGAGGGCCAAGAGCTAACCTTCCAAGATTTAAGGGATAGCACTGGACAGAGCAAGACCACTTACGGCAAGATCCAGTTCTGCGCACAGTAGGCTAAACGCGATGGCTTGGGACGCATTTAGGTAGATACCTGCTGCATCTAGGAATGTCACCCCAAGTGACCGTGCCCTGCGAAAGCGACGGCAATCTGCCGCCAGAAATGATGGGCGTTTAATGTCGTGTTATTAATGCCCTTAGAACGCTAATCTCTTTCGGGAATATATGCAGGACTTAGTAGGTCGCCGCTTTTAACCTAGCTATAAGAACTCCCTTCCCACTTTTATACTCTATCTTAACTACTTTCTTTCCCTCTTCTATATAGCGCCCGCTAGTACTACCGCTATACTTTATATAATATATCTTAGTACTACCTTCTAGCGTTAGCGCCTCTATCAGTTAAGATAGGTTAGATCGTAAAGTGAAAGTAGATATACGACCTTAGTATTAATTAAATAACTTATTCTTCTATAATCTAAAGATATCACGGGTTAAACCCGTATAATACTCTAGGAGTACTCCCTAGAGCGCAATACCCCTCACGTGACTCCTCTCTATTAATTATCTCCTAGGCGACTATATCGACCTACTATAGGAGGAAGAAGAGAGTATTTCCTCTACCCGTACGGTAGAGAGGTTTCCTCTCTTCTTTTCCCTCCTTAGCTTTAGAATCCTCGTTACACGGTAGTTAGGTTAATCGCAGGACTCCTTTCTAAACCCTTATAAAAGAGAGGGAAGACTATAGAGATATATATAAATAATACTTCTAGGTAGTTCGGCCGTAAACTACCTATAAATTACTTATACTTTAAAATTAAGTTAGGTAATTTCTAAAGTAGTGAATATAAGGCTTAAGGTTTAGCCTTATTATATAAGCGAAGTTAGGTGAAGGTTACGTGAGTTGGGCACGTAATTTAGTGCTATAGTAAGCCGCTTAGACTTAATACTCTTAATTTAAGATTACGCCTATTTTACGTAGTATTACTATAATAAATATAGCGAATTTCCTATCCTAATTAAGCGCTACTACCTCCTCCTTTATAGACGATATTAAACCCTTAAACGAGCGAAAAGAGCTAAAGACGGGCCTTAGCATCCTTGCGGCAGCATCCTTGCGGCTATTAAATACCTCTCCTATAGTAGGATCCTATCGCTAGACGGCTAATAGTAAGTTCACGAACCTTTCCAGCACTGCGCGATAGTGCTCGTAGTACCTAGTAGGAGTAGTCTAGGCAGAATCGGCCATTTAAGCGATAAGTAAGTAATAAATAACAGGAGGACTCAAGAGCAGGAATAAATACTAAAAAGGTCTATACAAGTAGCGACGATAAGGTCGATGAGCAAATTTATCGATATCGATGGCGAGAGATGCAAAACCAGGCGATTTCACAGCCAAATTAAGTGCGATTTACACGCCTTGGCATAATCGCTGCCAAGAATCTCGCCTGATATACGGCCCGTTCACCGCCTAAAAGCAGCCCATTCAAGTTGGTTGGACGGCGTAGAGTGCCAGCCATTCGCACTTGCTCTTAGTGCGAACGCGAAACCCGGCCTATTTGGGTATCATGCGTTTCCTAGAGGCAAAGCCAGTAAACTCTCATTCACCGAGCCCTTGTGGCTTAACCAAGTCTTTTCGCTAATTAAATCTAGTCCATGAGACTAGCTCAACTCGCTTCCATGGCGACTACAAACTACGGACTCGACAACTATTTTCCTATCCTATCCTACAACATAGCCCGTTCAATTCGACTCCGATGACAAAAATATATTCCTAAGTCGAAGTTCTACTTACAGTACTACGCCGTATTGAATTCCCAAGTTCATGAAAACGAGAGGCAGCCATTTGGGTTGTTCGCCTGTTACGCGATCCTCGACCCTGGCGTAGATGGCACAGCTGTCACAAATGACATTGCTCGCCATGAATTTCTTGTTGACGTTGAGCGCAATCCTAGTCTCTGTGCCGAGTAGCTTCTTCCGGAACCGGGTCCTGGTATGTAGCCGTGCCTCGGACGCGATCGTGGCTTCATGGTAGTCCGGATCTCTTAGACACCGTTCGCGCAGGACCCAAACGCCGTATGCACCCTTGGTCCTGCATGCGTGCAAGGCCGTACTGGGTGGTCAGCTAATCACTCCGGTCGCTTATGGCGCAGAGCCCGTTGAGGGCACAGACTCAGGCTTCCTCCCATAGATGACGGCGCTGCGACCAAGAAATCAGCTCCATCAGTTCGGGCTTGATCATCAACATACCATGGCCAGAAAGTATAGCGTTTCGTCGCTTTAAACTCTTTCCTCACACCAGCAAGGAATACTTGAACACGTTCTGACTCCCAGCCTAGACAGCGCGTGAAGATGGCAAGTGTCAGTGCTTCAACACCTTCCAACATTGCGTACAGTTGAAATAACCCTGCCTCTTTCAACCTCGGATCAGCCGGCCATCGACCGATAGGAATCTTGAACGGCCGAACTACCACATCGACGAAACCCACTTGTCGCATCAGATCACCTAGTTCCTCGAAGTTTAGGTCAAGCCTGCGTCCCATTCCGACGATGCCTTGTCGCATGAGACGACACCACTCGTCGACGGCGTTGTCTTCACTAATTGGAGCGTGGTCGCTTCGCAGGTATGTGGCCAGGTCGCGAAGCTCGAAGTAACCGCCCGGCTTGCAGTGTCTATTCAAGAAACGAAGAACATCAGAATATTAATGTGCCAGAAATCGGGATATCGCGTGATGTTTACCTGAAAGCCTGTCGAAAATACTTTGGAAAATCCGCGATACTTCCGCTTAGCATAAATTGGCTGTAGATAAGATCGAAGTGGTTTGGTGGCCACGTCCAGTCGTCCTCGATGTCATCGATTTCCCACTTAGTGTTTGGTGGAGAGAGGGAGGGTTGAATAGGACTCAAGTCTACACCTGTCACTATGGCCTTGGGGTAGGCGTCAGCCACATCAATTGCCCATGTTCCAATGCCGGTTCCTAGATCCAAGACATTCTGGAGTTCCGTGAGAGGTGCATAGAAAAGCTTGCCACCAGCAGCGAGAAACATTGCACGATGTTGCAATTCCAGTCGTTCATGCTCGGCTGAGTCATTAGGCATGAAGTACTGGCCCTCTTTATATGCATGGTATGTGCGGCCATTTTCGACCTTATATTGATATATACTCGACCGAACGGATTGTGTCAAGACAGAGTCTTGCTCAAAGCCGGAGTCCTCGGTGTCAAACTGTGGACGATGGTTAGTTTAAGCAGGGGCGCGGGTGAAACACTGGACAAACGCCGTGGTCTATCTCTACATGGCCACCCGCTTGATTCTCTTCGCTAGGATCGGCTTCTGGTTGAGTTGAAGCCATTTTCGATTTCTGCTTCGATTTCTGCTACTATGAGGCAAACTGCGCAAAGGTAGCATAGGCTTGCCGTTTGGATGAAAGGTAGGATTTTTGACTTTGCGTGCTCGGGAGGAAGGTTTCCGATGAACCAAGCTGTTCGAGAACGCCAATGTATGCCGGGTGCCAAGGTCCCGTCGCAACATTAAACTGCTGTACGTGCGAGCTCGTTGATCTATCCCCGG
>Ga0105239_10011094_pt1 | contig 10055 bp, 10 predicted proteins | sample KBSC44metaG_FD_92761 | JGI IMG/M metagenome (GOLD analysis project Ga0105239, IMG submission 92761) | Corn rhizosphere microbial communities from Kellogg Biological Station, Michigan, USA - KBS C4-4 metaG | ecosystem: Host-associated > Plants > Roots > Rhizosphere > Soil | place: Michigan, USA...
AGGTCATATTGGTTTCTTAGGCCATGGCGATATGTTGAAGTTCAGGAATATTCGTGTAAAGGATTTGACTAAGTAACTGTCTGAACCTGGATTTACAGGATTATAAAGATTAGGCAGGAAATCCCAGAGGATGAATTTATTATAGAAAACCATTTGATGTCTTTTCAAAATCCTGAAGGGGTGAAATATCACCCCTTCGGATTTTTATAAGTAATGTGAATGTTATTTTCTAAAACTATGTCAGCCTTTCAGGCTTCAAAAGCTCAGAAGCTTTTCTCTCACATTTAATATCAGCGAAAACAAAGAAACCCTATTTTCGCGCATCTCCTTAAAACAACTGCAATGATGAAAGCAACCTTTCCCTTATTAGCAATTATTCTTGTTATTTCATTCTCTTCCTGTCAAAAAGAAATCAGTGGCGAAATTTTGCCAGGCACAACACCGGATACAACAATATCTTACCGCGTAAAGATATACACCGAAGACATTACCTCTTCTGCTCTTGGCAATTCTGTTACTACTTATGATTTAAGCTATGACGCACAAAACAGGATAACATCGCTCGTGTCTGAAAAAAATGCCGGGGATAAATTTGTGTACACATACCCTTCAGCAAATGTTGTTACGATGGAAATATTTGGCAACGGCTCCCTCACAATACATGAAAACTTTTTTCTTAACAGCTATTCACTTGTTGACAGCTCTCTTCAATACGATGAAAATTTTGATACATCCACAGAAAAATACATTTATAATTCATCAAAGCAATTAATAGCATATAACGAGTACACTTATTCTACGGCAACAGGCGCTACTTTGGATAATGTGTCCACTTATACATATGATAGCGATGGCAATGTACTTACCCAAAAAGAATACAACGTTGAAAGATCTTATGAATATTACGCAGATTTAAAAGCCAGTGTAATTGTTGGCCCCGCTATTTTTTACCAGGCAAAAAATCTTGTAAAGAAAACAACTTATACTTCCGGCGGTGAAACAACCACAGCCGACCACACTTATACATTTGATAGTAAAAACCTGTTAATCTCAGAGAAGGCTGTATTAAGCACAGGCGATATTGTTATAAGAAAATACACTTATGAGTAGCAATTCGTTTACAAGTACAATGTAATCAGCAAACAATTTCTTCTCAGGTATTTTATCTGTAAATGCGTTCTATTGACGGCAATGTCATCTTTCACAACATTGCAACAAGTTTTATTCTACTTTTGGCCATCTGTAAAAAAAATCCTTCCACAAGGTAAATGCATGAAGAAACTTGACTGGTACATACTAAAAAAATTTCTGACCACTTTTTTCTTTTCCATTTTTCTGTTCACTATTATTTCCGTTGTAATTGATACCAGTGAAAAAACAGATGACTTTGTAAAAAGCGGCTGGAGTTTTTATAAGATTCTTACAGATTATTTTCTTGCCTTTATTCCCCATATCATAGCATTGCTTTTCCCGTTGTTCGTGTTTATCGCAGTTATTTTTTTCACTTCAAAAATGGCTGGCAGAAGCGAAGTAATAGCCATACTTGCCAGCGGCACAAGCTTCAGACGTTTTCTTGTACCCTACTGGATTGGCGGCATTGCTCTTGCTGCATTATTATGGTTTAGCAATCAGTACATAATTCCGAGAGCAGAAGAAAAGCGTACTTATTTTGAAACCAAATATGTAAATGCAAACTCAAGCTATAATCCTTTACTTGATCGCACAACGGATATTTATTTCCGTATTGATTCTTTCACTTATGCGGGCATTCATTATTATGATACCACCAACAAGTCAGGCGGCCCGTTTTTTATGTATCGTGTAAAAGGTGACCATGTAGAATATAATCTTCGTTCGGAACGTATTGTCTGGGATACCGGAAAGTTGAAATGGCAACTCAACAATGCTTTTGAAAGAAAAATCGATGGATTAAAAGAGAGCGTGCAACTGGAACGTCAAAAATTCATGAATTTTAATTTTCGCCCTTTTGATCTGCAGAAAGATGAGTTTGCGAAAGATAAACTAACCACACCTGAACTCAACCGTTTTATACAACTGGAACAATTAAGAGGCTCTGAAACTGTTAATGCATTAAAAATTGAGCGCTATCGCAGAGATGCCACTCCGGTTGCTGTTATTATTCTTACCATTATTGGCGCCGTGGTGTCTGCAAGAAAAGTACGTGGTGGCAGCGGTATGCACCTGGCCATGGGTTTTATGACAGCAGCAGCATTCATTATTCTTGACAGGTTCTCCAGTATGTTTTCCGTAAAAGGCAGTTTCCCTCCATTAATTGCAGCCTGGACACCCAACTTTGTTTTCGCCTTTGTTGCTTTGTATTTCTATCGTAAAGCACCCAAATAAAAAAGGTGCCTGCACTTTTCGGTATGCAGGCACCAACCACAAACTTCGTAAGCCGGATTTTGTTTCTAAACTATCATTTATCTGGGATAAACATTACTGCTTACCTCCTGCTGCCTACCCTGGTTCATTGGGCGGGCCGCCCTCGAACGAACCTATACATGGCATTACAGCACCCAAGGTTTACCCATGTATTGCATTGCTGCAAAACATCGTGAGCTCTTACCTCACATTTTCACCCTTACCCGAAGGCGGTTATTTTCTGTGGCACTTTCTATTGCTTTTAAACAAATAAAAACATCCGGCTGTTCACCGGTGGATTGCCCTGCGCTGTCCAGACTTTCCTTTCCAGGTAAACCTGGAACGATAGTTCGGGTTTGTAGCATCGGCAAAGATAAGATGCTTAAAAAAGATTTGCCCTGCAATGAATGAATATTAATTTGCCCAACTAAACAAAGCCTCACTAATGCCAAAAGAATCAGCAGAAATAAATCCTGCAGGTATACAATTAATAAAAGAATCGGGCATTCCCTTGTATGTACAGGTGTACAAGGCTTTTCGTAAAATGATTACCACCAGGCGACTTAGGCCTGGCGATCGTTTGCCTGCAAGCCGCAATCTTTCTGCTGAGCTTGGAGTGTCAAGAGTAATCATTAGCCAGGCTTTCGAACAGTTGATTATGGAAGGCTATCTTATTGGCAAAACTGGTTCGGGAACATTCGTCGCCGATGTACTTCCTGATGAGTTGTTGCATGTTACCAGGGCCGCCGGTTCAAAACAGCAGGTAAAGCCCTTGCGTGACAATAAACCGGTACAAACAATACAGAATGATAGTATTATCCCTTTTATGATTGGCACCCCATCGCTTGATTCCTTTCCTTACAAAATATGGTACAATACAGCCAATAACGTGCTGAAGAATCTCAAAAAATATCACCTGGGTTATGATGATACATTAGGCTACTGGCCATTACGTAAAGCAATAGCTTCTTACCTGCGTATTTCCAGGGCGGTTAATTGTGAACCCGAACAGGTTGTGGTCGTTACGGGTTCCCAGCAGGGACTTAACCTTGTTACTACCTGTCTTTTAAAAAAGAATGATAAGGTATGGATAGAAGACCCGGGATACTTTGGCGCGAAAGATGCATTTACAAACGCTGATGTAAATATTTGCCCTGTACCTGTTGAAGAAGATGGTTTGAATATTGATTATGCCATTAAAAAATTTCCGGCGGCAAAGCTTGCTTATGTAACGCCATCGCATCAATTTCCCCTGGGATGCACACTTTCTCAAAGCAAGCGTTTACAGTTGCTGGAATACGCACAACAAAACAAACTCTGGATTTTTGAGGATGATTATGACAGTGAGTTTCGTTACGAAGGCAGTCCTTTACCTAGCCTGCAGGGCCTGGATAATCATGGCCGTGTTATTTATTCCGGTACATTCAGCAAGGTATTGTTTCCTGCTTTGCGACTTGCCTATCTTGTATTGCCATCTATAGAAATGGTAAATCAATTCAGCGTTGTAAAAGAGCATACCGACAGGCAATCTCCAGTTATGGAGCAAGCCATTCTTTGCCGGTTTATCGAAGATGGATATTTTCTCAGGCACATTCGTAAAATGCGCCTTTTATATGCCGAAAGACAACAGGTTTTAATTCAATTAATCAATGACCACGCCTCTGAATATTTACAACCCATCATTGCACCTTCGGGTATGCATTTGTTATGCAGGCTAAATGATAACATAGATGTAACAAAGCTTAGGCAGGAAATAAAAAAGAAAAAAATTGCCGTGTCCTTTACAAGCGATTTTGCTATCAACAGTACAGGCGCAGCAATGCTTTTAGGTTATACAGCTTTTTCGAAATATAAGCTTAAGACAGGCGTTGAACATTTGATAAACGCAATAAAAGCTTCTTTAAAAGAACCAGGTTGATATATGTACCCAGCGGCATTGCAGCCATTAGACATCGTTGCGTCGCACTCTTAAGCGCCTTGTTCAATACTGAGCCATGTGTAACACGCTAATAAAATTCAGTTTTATGTGTTGTGATTATGTTACCAGGTTAACAACTGGCCTTATTACATCCATTATCGTTCAAAAATTATAACCCAAGTTCAGCCCGTAATTTTTTAGTAAGCTTTGCGACAACAAGCTGGTAAGATTTTTCAAGATAATGCTTCCATTCAGCTTTAGTTAAATACCTGGGTTCTTCTACTTGCGCCCACTGGCGTTTGGCTGAATAAGGTGCTTGTATTATACCATCGCGCTCTGTCAATTCCGCAAAATCTTCTTCCGTTACTTTAAAAGAAGCACTTACTGGTTCTGTTGTTCCTGCAATGCAAAAGATTTTACCGCCTACCTTGAAAACAAGATGCTCACCCCACTGGATGGATTCAGTTACCTGCGGCAAAGAGCTGCAAATGGATTGTATCATTTCAAGACTCATAAGCTAAAGGTATCAAACAAATGCATAACCTCATTTTCAAAAAACAAAACAGCCGGCATAAATACCGGCTGTTGATTTTACCATTGTTGTTTTATTAATCCTCACAAAAAAGGCTAAGGTTGAAACTGTTATTTTTTTACATTTTTGAATGTGCTTACAGAACCAAATGTATCTACTTTAAGAATTATTTTTCTTTCAGTGTTTTCAAGTGCAACATAATAAGAAAGGCCTTCTTCTGCATGGTCAAGTTCAATAGTTTCAGTATTGGTATAACCAGCATATTTTTCACTGATAGTTGTTAAAGCAGGCAAAGGCAAACGGTTCATTTCAATATTGCGGCTTGTAACAGTAAGGTTGCCCTCAGCATCATAAAACGCCTGGAATTTTTCGTTGTTCCAGTTGAATTTTACAGCGGTAAATTCGCCCACTGGTTTTACTTCAACATCAGATGCATTGGCAAATGTTTTCTTGAAATTTTCAGCACCTTTAAAAGCAAGAGATTTGTCATTAGTACTGGCAAATGTAAAACTGATTGCAGTTAACATTAATAAAGCGGAGATGAATAACTTTTTCATAATAGTAATGTTTTAAAATTGAGTTGTTTAATTTGTTTATCGGTTGTTTGATAATACTATTTCCAACCTAATGCCAAAACAATTTAGAATCATAACTATCTAAAAATCAATCATTTGATATTCCGTTAAAACTTTCTAAATGTACGGTAGCGTTACAACTGTACGTTCAATACCGAACAATTGAAACAGTTTGTAACACTATTAAATAAAAAACGCTTCAATTGAAGCGCTCTCAGCCATTTTTTTGTTGAAAAAAGCAATTAAGTCAGAAAGATTTAAGCATCACTTTTTATTCTTGGACTGTTAATATTTTGCATAAACTAAAAGCAGTCTTTTCATGAGTATACAAACAGGTGCTTACTATAAAGTTCCTTCCAACATCATCAGCTTTACTTTCTGTATGGCCATTACAGAAACTGAATCTGTAATCCTGCCTTCATTCATCATTTGATAAGCTTCTTCAAAAGGAATTTTTTTTACTATGATGTCTTCTGTTTCTTCGGGCATAGCTGTATGTTGCGATAGACCAGTTGCAAGATAAATATGTCCAAACTCATCCGTTACTGAATTAGACAAATGCACATCCATCAGCTTTGTCCAGTTGGTTGCTTTTATGCCTGTCTCTTCCAGTAATTCACGCTTAGCAGCATCAAGCGGGTCCTCACCAAAAGGTGCACCACCTTCAGGTATCTCCCATGAATATTGGTTGAGTGTAAACCTGTACTGCCCTACCAGGTATGTATTGTAGTCATCATCTAATGCAATCACTCCTGTAGCAAGACCTTTAAAATGAATTTTTCCGTAAATACCTTTACCACCTGCAGGATTAATCACATCGTAATGTGTAAGATTAATCCACTGGTTATCATAAACATTTTCTTCCTTAATTATTTTCCATGGATTGTGTTGCTCATTCATACTTTGATAGTTGCAAATAAAAAAGGGAAGATACTGTATCTCTTCCCTCTCATAAAAATCATTTCACCAAACTTATTTTTTACCTATCGCATATTCGATACCCCCCAATAAATGTTGCAGGTATAAAGGGTCTTTGTAAGATTCTTTGGTATGGCCAAGTTCTGTATAAAAGGCTCTGCCGCCGTCAAACTCATGATACCAGCTCATAGGATGAAAGCTTCCATTTTCGCCACCAGTATAACTGCTTTCATCAATCGTAATTAAGATGTGCACGTTATTGTCTAATTGTAATGATTTAAAATTGTACCACTCATCCCAGCGCTTCCATGTGCGTGGCAAATGTTTCGTGGCAATAAAGTTTGAATCAACCACGTTCAGTACAGCTTCCTGTTGCTTTGGATGACTTTTAAATTGAGCGCCTACCAGTTTATTATACCATGGCCAGTCATATTCAGTATCTGTAGCTGCATGCACGCCTACATAGCCCCCTCCTGACTGAATATATTTTTCAAAAGCAGCCTGCTCGGCGTCACCCAGTACATTCATCGTTGTGCTTAGAAATATAACGGCGTTATACTTCTTTAAATTATCTGCATTAAACTTTGTGCTATCAGTGGTTGTATCAACAGCAAAGCCATTCTCCTTCCCCAGTTTTTCAATGGCCGCAATACCGTCAGGAATAGCATCATGATGAAAACCTGCCGTTTTTGTAAAAACCAGCACACGATAACTTTTTTTAGCCAGTACGTTGGAAGAAAGCATAAAAAGCAGGCAGATGGATAGCAAAAGCTGTTTGTTCATAGTATAATTTGTTAAGCATTAATAATGCTGTAAACTTAACGAATGTATGAAGACGAATACAAATCAACGGAACTCATTACACGCAAAAAAATTACTTCTACCGAAATTTTATTATTTGTGGGTTTGACAATATCATTTTGCATTAAATTAGTGCGTTGAATTGTTCTGACTTTACCAACTTCTTAAAGAAGGATATTCAGTGTTCATCATTGCTAAGCTTCAAACCTAAGAGAAAACAACAACATTCACGCTAACAAAACAAAACCTTGTCAATGAAAAGAAGGGATTTTCTCCAATCATCCTCCACCTTATTAGCAGGTGCGGGACTTGCATCTTTTTTACCTCTTGATGTTTTAGCCAAAAAAGCAGTTTCAGCCAATGATAAAATAAATGTAGCGGCTATTGGTATCAATGGTATGGGCTGGGCAGATTTATCAGCATTACTTAAAATACCGGAAGTAAATTGTATTGCGTTATGTGATGTTGATAAGAATGTATTAGACAAGCGTGTTGCAGAGCTTGCAAAGAACAACATTAAAGTAGCCACATATGGTGATTACAGAAAGGTGCTTGAGAATAAAGACGTAGATGTAGTGGTAATTGGCACACCAGACCACTGGCATTGCCTTATTATGAATGATGCATGTGCGGCAGGTAAAGATGTTTACGTAGAAAAGCCGGCAGGTAATTCTATCGTTGAATGCAGGGCCATGGTAGCAGCACAACAAAAATACAAACGTGTAGTGCAGGTTGGTCAATGGCAGCGCAGCAACAAGCATTATAAAGATGCCGTTGATTTTGTACAGTCAGGAAAGCTTGGCCAGGTAAGACTTGTAAAGGCCTGGGCTTACCAGGGCTGGATGGGTGCTATTCCTAAAAAACCAGATGGTCCCGTACCTGAAGGCGTTGATTATAAAATGTGGCTCGGCCCTGCCGAGACAAGGCCTTTTAATCCTAACCGTTTTCACTTTAACTTTCGCTGGTACTGGGATTATGCAGGAGGATTAATGACCGATTGGGGCGTGCATATGATAGATTACGCATTGCTTGGTATGAAGGCTGATGTTCCAAAAAGTATAATGGCAAGCGGCGGTAAATTCGCTTATCCTGATGATGCTGAAGAAACGCCGGATACGCTACAAACCGTTTACGAATTCGATGGTTTTAATATGCTGTGGGAACATGCGACAGGTATTAATGACGGACCTTATACTCGCGACCACGGCGTTGCATTTATAGGCAACAAAGGAACACTTGTTGTTGACCGTGGTGGCTGGGAAGTAATTCCTGAAAAAATAAATGGCAAGCTGCAGATGGATGCAGTGGACAGGCAACAAAGAGTTGATGACGGTCTTGCTTTACACGCACAAAATTTTATTGATGTGGTTAAAAGCAGAAAGATAGAAGATTTGCATACTCCTATAGAAGCGGGTGCACACGTAGCAACTGTCTGCCAGATGGGAAATATCGCATTTCGTACAGGTAAAAAGATATTTTGGGATGCAGGGAAGAGTGAGTTTACAGACAGCGAGTCCAACAAATACCTTGCCCATGAATATCATAATGGATACAAAATACCAAAGCCATAAACAGACATCGAACACAAATAAATTTTCAAACAGGAATATATGCGTAAAAAAGTTGTTTTATTAGGAAGTGCATTAGTAGCCGTACTTGCATTATCTGCACAGGAAAACAAAATGAAACCTGAGTTTACAGAGTATTATGAGCCGGTGCCAAGAAAAGTTACACCAGGTAAACTGGCTGGCGATGCTCCATCAGATGCCATTGTATTGTTTGATGGAAAAAACCTGGATCAATGGCTTTCGGTAAATGATACGACCAAACCTGCCGGATGGAAAGTAGCTGATGGTATTATAACGGTCGACAAAAAAGCCGGTGATATAAGAACCAAACAAAGATTCACAGATTTTCAGTTGCACATTGAATGGCGTATTCCCGAAACTATTACCGGTAGCGGACAGGCACGTGGCAACAGTGGTATATTTATGGCTGCTGCCGAAGGCGGTGCAGAATATGAATTACAGGTGTTAGACAATTATGAAAACAAAACTTATGTAAACGGACAGGCAGGCAGCATTTATAAGCAAACACCTCCATTGGTAAATGCGAATAAAAAAGCGGGTGAATGGCAGTACTATGATGTTGTATGGACGGCACCACGTTTTAATGCAGATAGCATGCTTATTACACCTGCAAGAATCACTGTATTTTTTAATGGTGTATTGGTACAGAATAATTTTGAGTTAAAAGGCAATACGCCTTATATCGGTTTACCAAGATATAAGGCACATGGCCCTGCTCCTATTAAGCTGCAGGCGCATGGTGACCCCAGTGAACCAATCAGCTATCGCAACATTTGGTTAAGAGCATTATAATTTTCTTTCCCTTACTTGCTAATCGAAGCCCTGCTGTTATTAACAAGCAGGGCTTTTTCTTTTTCCTGTATTTTCGCAAATGCAGGCACCGGTATGATTTTAAAAGATTATTACGACATATTAAAAGTTAGTCCGAAAGCTACGCCGCAGGATATAAAAAAAGCTTATCGAAAGCTCGCATTGCAGTTTCATCCGGATAAAAACCATAACAACAAGTTAGCTGAAAATCATTTCAAGGAAATTAAGGAAGCTTATGAAACGCTTAGCGACAGAAGCAGGCGTGAAGCTTACAACTATGAACGTTTCTTTAATATTACTTCCAGCTACAAAAAAAATACAACAAACAATGTAACGCCGCAATGGATTTTACAGCAATCCATCGAACTAAGAAAAAAAGTGCGCAGTGTTGATCCGTTCAGAATTGACAGGGATGGCCTACAATTTCAGTTACAAAGCCTGCTTACAGAATATAACCTGCTTGTATTAAAGGAGACAGATGAACATACCAGGATGCAGGTAACAGATGAGTTATTACACGCTTCAAAACC
>Ga0105239_10011096_pt1 | contig 10054 bp, 10 predicted proteins | sample KBSC44metaG_FD_92761 | JGI IMG/M metagenome (GOLD analysis project Ga0105239, IMG submission 92761) | Corn rhizosphere microbial communities from Kellogg Biological Station, Michigan, USA - KBS C4-4 metaG | ecosystem: Host-associated > Plants > Roots > Rhizosphere > Soil | place: Michigan, USA...
CGCGCCTGAATCTGCGCGGTCATCCCGACGAGCCGGAATGGCTGAGCCACGTCAATGCGAGCGTGCTCAAGATCAAGCTTGCGATGGCGATCGTCGGCATCTCCTCGATCTCGCTGCTCAGGACCTTCATCGAGGCCGGCAATCTCGGCACCACGCGCAGCAATTTCACCGAGACCGGCGTGATGTGGCAGGTGCTGATCCACCTGACTTTCATCATTTCAGCGATCGGCATCGCCTGGGTCGACCGCCTCAGTGAGAATGGGCACCGCAAGGAAAACGGTCACGCCTGAGCGGGGCGCTAACCGGCGAGATTGAGATCGGCGAGCGGAGGCGAGGCGGTCTCCGCGCCGCTCAGCGACGTGCTCGCGACCGCTCGGTCGCGGCCGGTGTCCTTGGCGTGGTAGAGCGCAATGTCAGCCTGGCGCAGCAGTGCGATGTCGCTACTGCCGATCTCGTGCTTGTCGGCCACACCGATGCTGATGGTCACGGTGCCCCGCGGCGTTGCCGGATGGCGGATGTCGAGGGCCTCGACCGATTGCCGCAATTGCTCGGCGATTTCCATCGCGCGATCCTCCGTCACGCCCGGCAGCACGACGGCGAATTCCTCACCACCATATCGCGCGGCCTGGCCGCCGGAACGCGTGGCGACCTTGTCGATCGCGCCGGCAATCTGACGCAGGCAATCATCGCCGGCCTGATGGCCAAGCGTGTCGTTGAAACCCTTGAAATGGTCGATGTCGATCATCAGCACCGAGAGCACCGAATTGTGTGCATAGGCCTCGCGCAGGAAGCCGTCAAAGCTTCGGCGGTTTGCGAGCCGAGTCAGGCCGTCGGTGGTGGCAAGCTGTGCGAGGCGCCGGTTCGCCGTCGAGAGCTCGTCCTCGAGCAGCTTGCGCTGCGTTACGTCGCGCAGCACGGCGACGGTCGAGCGCCCGTCGGGGCCAAGCCCCTCGGCCGGCCTGAAATTTGATTCAAGCCAAACAATGGAGCCGTCCGATCGTCTGGCGCGGAAGGTGATCGACCGCGGACGGCCACTCTCGTCAAGTAGTTTGCCGCTGTGGGTCACCAGTTCGCGGTCGTCGGGGTGGACAAAATCGAGACAGGAATGGCCGACCACCATATCTTCGGTCATGCCGAGGGCGGCGTGAACCGATTGCGACACGTAGCGACACACGCCTTTTGCATCGAGCACGAGCACGATATCGGCGATATTGTCGGCGAGCAGGCGATAGCGTGCCTCGCGCTCGGATAGCGACTGTTCGAGGCGGGTTCGGTAGTGGAATTGCCGCGCGAGCAGCGTGGCAATGCCGGCGACGACGAGCAGAAGGACGAGAGCCACGACCGCGTCCCGGCGCAGAGCTTGCTGCCATCCGGAGAGGATCTGCGCCTCGGATCGCGCTACGGTCACGACGATGGGATAGCGCGTCGCCTGCTCGTAGCCGAAATATTTCGCGAGCCCGTCGAACGGTGAGATGATCTCGTAATAGCCCACCGGATATTGCTTCAACCGGGTCTGAAACAGCGGCGTGCGTGAAAGGTCCCGGCCGCTGGAGCCCGACGGCGAGCGGGCCAACACCTTGCCATCACCCGTGATCAGGCTGATGGCCCCATGCTCGCCGATCCGGAACGATTGATAGAAACCGCTGAAATAGTCGCAAGGGATCGTCGCCATGACGATTCCGGCAAAGGCGCCGCTGGCCGCATCGCTGATGCGCTTCGACAGCACGATGGTCGGCTGGCCGGTGGTTCGGGATTCGAACGGGCCGCTGATGCGCAGGTCGCTGTCGGGATTGTCCCGATGGACGTTGAAATAGTCGCGATCTGCATTGTTGTGCGCTTGCAGCTCGCCGCTCGAATAGATCGCATCGCCGTTGACGTCGAGCACCTTGATTTCGCGCAGCTGCGGCAGCGAGCGCACGGTGCTGGCCAGATAGGCGTTGAACCGTTCCGCGACGTCGGGCTTGCGGTATCTGAGCACATCGACAAGGCCGCTCATCGCGACGTCGGGAGCCTGGAACGAATGGACCGCATGCTGGGTCAGTGAATGCACGAGGTTTCGAACGTCGTCCTCGTTGCGCGACAGCGCCATCTCGCGGCCGAGCGCGGCCTTCCACGCCACGAGGCCGAGCACGCAAGCGCTCATGAGCACGACGAAGATCCACACGACCATGGTCGGATGGTGCTGAATTTTCGCGTGAAGACGTCGTGAGGGCATCCGGCTGGACCTGTTTGCGTCCGGCCACAATCGTCGCACGCCGTTGCCGACTGGCTAATTTGCACTGCCGCGTAGGCTTGGAACTTGCGGCGTCATTAACAGGGTGTGGAGGTGGATATCGAAAAGACGAAAAGGGCCCGTATTTCAACGGGTTTTCACTGATGCGCGAGCGCACCCGTAAAGCAGCGACTCCGCGCCAGCGTCTCGGACGGCACTTCACCGAAGGCCCGCTTGTAGCCCGTCGCAAAGTCGCCGAGGTGCCAGAAGCCGTTGCCGAGCGCAGCCGCTTTCACGGTCAATCCGCTGCCTCCGGTCATGAGCTGGATGCGAACCGCCCACATCCGCTTGAGGCGCAGATAGTGATGCAGGCTCACGCCATGCACGGCTTGCGTCGCAATCTGGAGCGTACGCGCGGACACGCCGAGCGCCCTGGCGAGGTCGTCGCTATAGAGCGGCTTGCTACCAAAGAGCTCGACGACGTCGTCGAGCTGCGCGATCAGCTTGCGGTGCTTGTCGAACGAACCGCGGCGAGGCGCGTGTGCCTCTGCCGGCACCAGGGCGTCGTCGATGCAGGCAAGCAGCGATTCCTGGATCGGGCGATTGATTGCCTCGAATTCGCGGGCATCTCCGCAGGCCGAGGCCAGCGAAAACATCTCCAGCAGAATAGCGCGCAGCCGTGCCATCGGATCGTTCTGCGCGCGGACATAAGCGAGGCCGGTGTTGAAGTCCGCCCAGCCGCGATGGCGCATGTCTGAGTTGAAGCGCAGCATGAAATACGTGTTCGGCTGCTGCTCGATCGACACCACTGGCGCCTTGCCGCGCATCATTGCGATGGTCGAACTGTCGACCTCGCTGCCGTTGGTGATGGAATGAAACGACAGGGGCACAACGAGGCCGATGCCATTGTCCGTCCCGAGTTCGGCCTCGTATCGCCGTGCAAAGGCGCGTTGAAGCACGAAGAGTCCGTTCTGGAGCGGCAGGATCGCTCGCGACAGCGAGAACTCGCGCGGCCGAAGCGGCGTAGAGGTTCCGAGACCGAGCACCTCGTTGGCGCGAAACTCGCTGAAATCCGAGAAGCGCTCGATGTGCAGGACTCGCGATGGCTTCAGCCGATCGACCGGCATGTCGGATCCCGGAGCATGAATGCTGGATGGAACCAAGACAATGACCTGACGGGCAAGCGGTTCATATCCCGGAAACTACTGCTTGTTCAGCGCGCTATCGCATGGGGCGCATGCAGGAAGATCAGGCGATGTGCGGATAGGCCGCATTCTCGCGCCGCTCGCGTTCGCCCAACTCGCTGACGATCTCGTGCAGGAACGACTCGGTGAAGGCCGGCAGCGTGCGCTCGGTGCGGACATAGATGCCGAGATCCGACCACACCGGGCTGCCGGCATTGTCGAGCGGCAGGAACACGAGCTGGGCATCGCGTGACAGCCGGCCAACGCCGAGTTGGGTCTGGAACGCGACGCCGACGCCGCGCGCGGCGAGCTCGCGCATCAGGTCAATCGAGTTGGCCTGGATCGCGGGTTCAGGCGTTTCGGAGAGCTGTGCGATCAAAGGCTGGAGCAGATGGTAGATCGACAATTCCGGCAGGGCTTGAATTACGGGGAAGGCGAGGCATTGCTCCAGCGTCACCGTCTTGCGGCGCGCCAGCGGATGCTCGCGCGCGACCAGTGCGCCGAGGCGAAACCGCTTCAGCGCGACTTGCCGCAAATCAGGCGGATGCCTGAGCGCGATGGCGATGCCGATATCGGCTTCGCCCCGGCGCAAGGCTTCGAGCACGTCGGAGGACCCCATCACCTCCGTGGTGAAGTTGACCCGCCGGGCTCGGCCACGGTGCGAGGCGATCAGATCCGGCAACACTGACTCTGTGAGGGACTCGATGCAGGCGATGCTGACGGTGCCGTGCCAGGTGCCTGATAGCGACGCGACGTCCGAGCGGAAGCGGTCGAGGTCCTGCAGTACGTTCATGACATGGCGGGCCAGCATCTCGCCGACCGTCGTCAGGGTGAGGCCGCGCGCGGTCCGTTCGAATAAGGGCGATCCAACCTCTTGTTCAAGCTTGACAATTTGGCGACTGACGGCGGACGAGGCGACGTTCAGGAGGCGCGCCGCGGCACGGATCGAGCCGGTGCGGCGGACGGCATGGAAGTACTGGATGGCAGGTGAGTGAAAGCGCATGGGACCCCCGGGCGCCACTATAGTTGTTGCCGAAACGGCAGCAATATGTACGAAATTCTCTGCCTTTTGAGAGCACTTGTTTCACCCTAGTGTCGCGTGCTGACGGGCCTGTCGGGCCCGCGCGGCGACGCGTCCGCAACGATGCGGCAGGGGATTTTGGGGTGAACGAGACGATCGCTTGCGTGCTGGAGCATGGGCCGGATGCCCGTTTCGTCGACCGCCGCCGCGCGGCCGCTTATGTCGGCGTGACCGCCGGCCGCTTCGAGCAGCTGGTGCGCGACAATGTCGTGCCGCCGCCGGTCATGGTCGACAACAAGCGGCGCTGGCCGATTGCATTGCTCGACGGTGCCAAGGAGGCCGTTGGCAGCAGCGCGCCGTCGCTGACCGTGGCGCGCGCCGATGTCGAGGCGAGCTCCCATGAGCGCGAAGGCGCGCCATCGTCACGTGAGCTGCCGGATCAGGCCTGGTTCGAGCAGCGCGCGAGCTTCGTGCAGCGTGTCCGCCGCTCGCTGCTCTCTGGCAACGAGATCCGTCTGCTGCGCGAGTTCAAGGTGCTCAGGCAGAACCAGATCAGCATGCACGGCTACTATGGCAGCTTCGAAGCCCTGATGGTGCGAGGCTACATCGTCGAAACCGATCGCAAGCCGCCGTCGAGTCGCCCGCTGGTGACCTATCGCCTGACGGCACAGGGCGAGCAGGTGATCGCGGCGTTGAAGGATGAACCGGCGTTCTGAACGGACGCGCAAGCGTCGCGGTCGCAATCGAGCACCTTGAATCGGGGCCGCGGCGGTTCCGCCGCGACCCCGGTTTTCGGATCAGGCCGCTGGCGGGCCGTTGATGATCTGGAGCTGGGTGAATTCGGCGAGGCCTTCCTCGGCGAATTCCGTGCCGATGCCCGACTGCTTGGCGCCGCCGAACGGGATGTGCGGGGCCATGTCGAGATGCTTGTTGATCCAGACCGTGCCGGACTCCAGGCGGGTCGCAAATTCATGCGCGCGGTTGATGTCGGATGACCAGACGGAGGCGCCGAGGCCGTAGGTGGTGGCGTTGGCGCGGCGGATCACGTCATCCTTATCGGAATATTTGATCAGCGGCAGCACGGGACCGAACTGCTCCTCGTCGACCAGCTTCGAGCCTTCCTTGATGTCGCGCACGATGGTCGGCTCGATGAAATAGCCGGGGCGGTCCATCGCGGCGCCGCCGGCAACCACCTTGCCGTTCTTGTGTGCGTCCTCGAGGAACGCCTTCACCTTCTCGTACTGCATCTTGTTCTGCAGCGGCCCGAGCTTGGTGCCCTGCTTGGAGCCATCGTCGACCACCGTGTTCTTGGCGATCGCGACCAGCTCGTCGCAGAGCTCGTCATAGACGGACTCGTGCACATAGAGCCGCTTGATGGCGAGACAGACCTGGCCGGAGTTCTGGAACGCGCCTTCGAAGATGCCGGGCGCGACCTTCTTCGGATCGACGTCGTCGAGCACGATGCCGGCATCGTTGCCGCCGAGCTCGAGCGTGATGCGCTTGAGCGTCTGCGCCGCGCTCGCCATCACTTTCTGCCCCGTCGCCGTCGAGCCGGTGAAGGAGATCTTGCGGATATCGGGATGCTTGGTCATCTCGCCGCCGAGATCGTTGGCGTCAGTGATGAAGTTGAGCACGCCCTTCGGCACGACGTCCCTGATCAGCTCGGCGAAGCGCAGCGACGAGAGCGGCGTGGTCGGCGCGGGCTTCACGATCAGGGTGTTGCCCGCGATCAACGCGGACGGCAGTTTGAACGCGAGGATCAGGAGCGGGTAGTTCCAGGGAATGATGGCGCCGACGACGCCAAGCGGGCGGCGATAGGCTTCGACCTTGCGGTCGCCGGAGGCTTCGATGACTTTCATCGGCAAATCGAGCGAGCCGAGATAGCGGAAGAAGGCGGCCATGCCGAGCACTTCGCCGGTGGCATCTGCGATCGGCTTGCCCTGTTCAGAGGTGAGCAGGCGGGCGAGCTCGCCCGAATTGGCCTCGATCACGTCGGCCATTTTCATCACGACCTTGCGGCGATCCTCAATCGAGGTCGCGGCCCAGGCAGGGAAGGCGGCCTTCGCGGCGGCGACGGCGCTATCGAGCTGCGACTTCGAGGCGCGGGGGCACTGTGCCACCACCTCTTCGGTCGCGGGATTGAGAACCGGCATCGTCATGTCGCCGGGCACCATCTTGCCGTCGATGAGAAGATTGAAGTCACTCATAGGCGTTGCGCTCCCTTTTCAAGAACGGGCCGTTCGGGCCTCGTTATATCTATTCATATATCACGGCATCGGCCTTCCGGCCATGGCGGCCGGTTCGATCAATTCCAGAAAAGCGGGCTGGACGCGGGTGGACTTGTCGATATATCGTAATGGATATAGCGAAGTGCGTTCCGGGACTGGCGATGGAAATCAAGGTGAGGCAGCTCACGAGCTGCGAGGTGGCGGCCGACGGCGGTGCGATCTCGCTGGGCTTCGAGGATGTGACCGGAAATCCCGCAGCCGTCAGCGTTTCGCTCAACCAGGTCGGCGCGCTGATCATGACGCTGCCCGGGCTGCTCGAGGCGGCGCTGAAGGCCCGCTACGGCGACCAGAGCCTGCGCTATGCCTATCCCCTGGCGTCCTGGTCGATCGAGCAGTCGACCGACACGACACAGCGCATCATCACGCTGCAGACCGAGGACGGCTTCAAGATCCGATTCTCGATCCCGAAGGACGAGCAGAGTCTCTTGGGCGAAGCGCTAACTCAGCCCATGCCAGAGATGACGGTGCGGCCGAACTAGGGTTCGCTCACCTGGAAGAACGGCTGTTCCGCGAGGCTGCTCGTCAACGCGCGAAGCTTGGGCGTGCGAGCATCGGTATCGATGCCGCGGACCCGTGCAAGGCGTTCGGCGACGACGGCGGTCACGTCGGCCTGGGTGAGGCGTCCGAGCAGCAGATATTGCTCGTTCGGATCAATCATCGCTTCAATCGCGCCAAGAGCATTTGCCGCCTGGGCCATGCAATCGTCGATCCAGGGCTGGTGCACCTTCTCCGGCGGGTGGCGGTTCACCTCATAGGCCGCGTGAAGGCACTTCTCGCACGCGCCCATCATCATGGCTGCGATCTTCAACACGGCGCGGCGATCGGCGCCGCTGCGCGGCGTGAGTGGCTGCTCGCCACCGTAGACCTCATCAAGATGATCGACGATCGCGTCGCTATCGATCAGCGTCTCGCCGCTATCGAGCAAGAGCGCGGGAATGCGGCCGAGCGGATTGCTGGCCCTGACCTCGGCGCGGTTGCCAAAGCCGGACAGCGGGCGCTGCTCGAACGGCACTCCGTAAATGTTGAGCGTGATCGCAACGCGTCGCGTAAATGGTGAGCGATTGACCCCGATCAGCAGCATGGTGCGATCTCATCAAGAAGCGGACCCGGCAAACAGAAGCGAATTGCGAACGTCATCAATCGGCACCTTCCGCCCTGGGCGGCAACCGCCGGATCTGGAAGCCGGTCTTGGTCTGCTCGAACCCGGCTGCGGTGTAAAAAGCCAGGGTCGACGGGTTCTTCGAGCCGGTCATCAACATGACCTTGTAGCAATCGGCCTGCCACGCCGCGGTGACGGCCGCCTCCAGAATTCGCTTGCCATAGCCGCGGCCACGGAACGCAGCGTCGGTGACGACATTCTCGATCAAGCCGTAAGCTCGGCCGCCGCGTGTCAAATTGGGGATCACGACAAGAGTGCAGGATCCGACGATGGAACTTGCGGCAAGTCCAATGAAGACCGCGCTTCCACGATAGGCTTGCAATTCGTCGAGGCGCCTTGCTGCGAGATCGAGCGGCGCGCTCTCGTCCTCGGGAACGAGATGGCGGTAGAGCGCGAGAAGCCGCGGAAGATCGGCGGGCAGTGCGTGCCGAACGATCAGGGGCTCGTTCATCCGAATCTTTCCGCTTACGACTTGCGGGAACGGGCGATGTCGCTCTTGAGCGCTTCCAGATCCTTGTGCACCGCGCGTGCGGCGTCGCGCTCGATCTTGCGGTAGCGCGCAACGAGTTTTTCGCCGAACGGCGTCAGCATTGCGCCACCGCCGTTCTTGCCGCCGGCCTGCGGCTCGACCACGGGATGTCCGCAGATGCGGTTGATCTCGTCCACGAGATCCCAGGCGCGCTTGTAGGACATGTCCATGGCACGGCCGGCCGCCGAGATCGAGCCTTGCTCGCGAATCTGCTCCAGAAGCTCGATCTTGCCGGGCCCGATCCGGTCCTCGCCGTCGAGGTCGATGCGAAGGCTCAACTGGGGTAGCGATTTGGCGCTCGCGCGCGGCATGTCAGGCTCTCTTGAATGGCTCTAAGTCGAGATTGCCATTCTTGCCTATCGCGAACAAGGTGCATGCGGGCCGCCGTTTCACCGCACCGCGTGCATCTCCAGAAACGCCTTCACGCCGGTGACGTCGCCTGTGTCGGATGCCGTGTAGCCGGGCAGGGTGGCGATCGCCGCGCGAAAATCGTGACTGCGGATGATGTCGAGGATGCGCCGCATCGGCTCGGTCTCGAGGAACGCGCGCTTGCTGACGAAAAAATAGTCCTCGGTGAGGATGCGGATGAAATCGAGGCCGAACTGGCGCGCGGCGGCTTCGACGCCGAAGCAGGCATCAGCCATGCCGCTCGCGACATACGCCGCGACTGCGGCGTGGGTGAATTCGATCTGCTGAGCACCGTTGATCCTGCTTTCGTCGATGCCGTGAGCGGCGAGGAGTTGATCGAACAGCAGGCGCGTACCGGAATCATGATCGCGGTTGACGAAGCGGATTTTCGGCTTGGTGAGGTCGTCGAGCGCGGCGATGCGCAGGGGATTGCCGCGCGCGACCATCAGGCCCATCTCGCGCGTCACAAAACTGATGATGCGATCCTCGCGCGGATCGAGCCATTCGCGCGCCGCCTTGATCCCCTGGGCGCGCAGCGCGCCGTGCGGCAGATGCAGGCCGGAGAGATCGCAGGCGCCTTGCGCCAGCGAGACCAGCGAGTGCTGGTTGCTGACATAGCGCAGATCGACGCCGATGCCGGGCTCGCGGTCGAGGAATTCACGCAGCTTCGCCACTGCGAAGCCGTGGCTCGCATGGACGCGGATCACGGAGGGGCGCTGTTCAAGGAACGGCTTGATCTCGCTGGCGAGTTCCTGCGCCAGGTTTTCAAGCTGCGGCCCGAGCCGCGCCTGCATGCGTTCGCCGGCCCACACCAGCCGTTCGCCGAACGGCGTCAGCTTCGAGCCCTTGCCGCGCTGGGTCTCCACCAGCGGCGTGCCGAAGAATTCCGACCATCGCTCGATCAGGTTCCAGACGTGCCGGTAGGACAGGTGCGCGTCGCTGGCTGCGCTCGTGATCTTCCCGGTCTTCCTGATCTCGTTGAGCACGCCGAGCATGATGACTGCGGTGCGCGGGCTGCCCTCCTGGCGAAACCGCCAGACGGCCTCGATCTCGATCTGAAGCATCCGATATCCTTATGAGCTAGACTTCATATTTAGGGCGCCCAATTGCAAATCATATCATATTTACACCGAGCAATAGGCGCCTAGTCTGGTATACCAGAATAGGAGGAAATATGATGTCTGTTGCATATGACTTCGCTCATTCGCCGGCCACCGAATTCATGGCCCGGCCGCAGCATCTGCTCATCGACG